>Ga0164295_10001737_pt1 | contig 18065 bp, 43 predicted proteins | sample GEODES006metaG_FD_111798 | JGI IMG/M metagenome (GOLD analysis project Ga0164295, IMG submission 111798) | Oligotrophic lake water microbial communities from Sparkling Lake, Wisconsin, USA - GEODES006 metaG | ecosystem: Environmental > Aquatic > Freshwater > Lake | place: USA: Sparkling Lake... | reverse complement strand
TCTGCATCATCAAGATCTGATGGAATATTTAATCCTAATAAAATATCTCCTACTTTAATTTCACCAGCAGGTTTTAAGCCATCTAAGGTTCTAATTTTGGTATTAACATCAATTGAGTTACTCCATGATCCACCAGCAGGAACGAAACCAAAAGCGCCTCCATCTCGGCTAAACGAGAATGGTGGAGTAAAACTAAATGGTGGAATAAAACTAAATGGAATAAATGAAAATGCTGAAACTGGTGTAACTTGATTACTTGGTTCTGAAAAATCTGAATCGATTATTGTGTTGTTTAACTTAACTCTAAAAGTGTATGAAGTTCCATTTGATAATCCAGTTACTGTTATTGGAGATGTAGATCCAGTTTGTGATATAGATCCTGGAGAAGAGACAACAGTATAAGTTAAAGAAGAGTTTGGTTTTCCAAGATATTCTGGTGCAGTAAAAGTTACAGTGGCTTCACCACTACCAGCAGACGCAGTTCCAATTGTTGGAGTTCCTGGTTTACGACCAGCAGATGATAGTACGGGTCCTAGTCTTGACATTATGCAACTAAGTCTCCAAGAACAACCCAAGAGTCTGTGGCACGTTTAATGCATACGGCAGATGACCATTGTGCTCTTAATTTTAATCCTGGAGTTCCATTTACCGTTGTTGTTCCACCATTTGCTGCTGCTATTGTTACTTGTCCAGAAGTTGTTTGAAGAATTGTAATTTGTGCACCAACTGCAAAAGCAGCAGTAGCATTTGTTGGAATTGACAATGTTGATGAAGTTGACATTTCAACCATCTTTCCATTATCAGCAAGTACAAGTGTATAAGATGATGCTTGTTGATTTATTGCAATATTTATAACTGGAGCAGTTAATGTTTTATTGGTTAATGTTGCGCTATTGGTAAGTGTAACATCTGGTGTTGTCCAGGCTAAACCCGATGCCGCTGCAGAGTTAGCAGTTAAAACTGTTCCATTACTTCCAACAGATAAAACAGAAAGTGTATCGTTTGCTGAAGCAGAAAGTAAATCTCCTTTTGCATTAAAATCTGATAAATTTACAGTTCCTGCAACGCTAACATTGTCTATCTGTGTTTGTAAATCATTAATTGTATAGGCTATAGATGGATTTATTAAAGATCCCTCATTAGAATTTGCTGTATTATAACTATAACTTCCGTAGTGGTATAGTCGCAATGCTGCCTGAATATCAGCAGGGTCTGCTAAACCTGGAATTTTAGTTGGTACTAAAGTACCTATTGATTCTGCTGCCATATATCACCTCTCTAGAATTATATCACAAAGATATTTTTTAAGATTCTTCATCAACTATAGTTATAAATAAATGCGTTGTTACTTGACCTTCTAGGACTGCCCAATCACCATATGGTCCAGAATCTATACTTTTTCTGTGTTCAACTGCTTTAAAATTTATTATTAAGTTATCGCCATTGCCGACAAGGGCGGGTATACTCATAGAAGCAGCAACTGGATTATCATGAATAACACTAAACTGAACACTAAAATTTTCAGCAGTTAGTGGGGTTGCCGTAGAAGTAATTATTTCATCAATTGGAACTACAATTGATGCTTCTCCATCAGAATACGTAGTTAAATAATTTTTAGAATAAATTGTTGGATTTAATTTTAAAACTTCAATCCAAGTATTTCCACCAGGTTGAGAAACGTATTGATATAAGTATCCATAATCTGCACCTGGAGATGTATTAATATATAAATCATTTAGTAGTGGGGTTTGTCCGATTTCATTAGTGTTAGGATTTCCAACACCAACAAATGTTTGACTGCCTCTAGTTCCAGTTGCGCCAATATCTAAAGATAACTCTACAACTTCTGGCGGACCCAAAACTGTAATATCATCATTATTTAATAAAACATCAGGCATTAGACTGCACCAGTAATATCATTTAATACAGAAATACTTCCAGTGAGCAGTGTATATATTTGAACTCCATTACTTATTTGAACATCATAAACATAATTTTCTAAATTAAAGGTTCTTCCTACTGCTGGAGTAATTGTACAAGTTATAATGTTTGTAGAATTATTAACTACCGCCGTACCTACGGTTTGAATTCCTGTGGGGCCACGAGTTGTTGCAACTGTAAAGGTTGCAGAAAAGCCTGTTAAATTAAATGCTGAGCCATTTGTTGTTTTAGGGCGAATCACAAATTCAAATGTGTCGCCACGATAGTAATTAAAACTATAACTTCCTGGAAATGCCATTATTCCTCCTACTTTATTATACCATTAACAAACAGCAATATAAATACCGTTTAAAACTATATTGCTTTCATTATCTGTCCTGAATTGAATTGCCCCACCTAATGCTTTAACTCTTTGAGCATCTAGGTATATGGTTTGGTTATAAGACATGTCATATGAGTATTGATATTTTAGGGTTGAGACATATCCTATTGGAGATTTTTCATAATCTGGAATAAATACCCTAGTCCAAACTTCTGTATTATTAATATATGTAGTTATAGTAAAATCATATCTTACATCTACTTTTGCTCCAATTTTTAAAGTTTTAAAATTAAAATTTTTTGATTCATTATTCCATAAAGTTTTTGTACCATTTGGTATATAAATTTCATTAGATTCTTTTTCGTCTTTTATAAAATTTATAGACACCCATCCATCATCTCCTCTTTCTGGGCCAAGTCTAATTTCACTTAAATTTTCATTACTATAATACGCCCATCCTGGATATTGACCAGATACGCTGTCGTAGCCTTCTGCCCCCTTACCTGGTTCTCCACGAGGTCCTTGTGGGCCTTCGGAACCTTTATCTCCCTTATCTCCTTTTGGACCTTGTGGGCCTTGATCACCCTTTTCACCTTTTGGTCCAGTTTCACCTTTTTCACCCTGTATTCCAGGAACGGCGATATGTTGAACTCCAAAGTTTTGAGTATCTTGTATTGTTTCTGAATATTTTTTCTTTTTTGAAACGTCTGGAAAATCCATGCTTTTAGCCATGGCAGTATTACTTATTTACTTTAAATACTTTTTTACCAATTTTAATAATTGGTGGAAGGTTATCTTTTTTTGCTGATATTTTTACTATTGGCATTATAAACCTGGCGTTACATTTCCTAAAACACAAATGGTACCAATTACTGGAGTCCAAACTGTGTCTGTATTTTGACCGCTTCCACCTTCAATTACTATTTGTAAGTCAAACTGTAATTCGGCAACAATTGAACGGTATTTAGAACCACCCCAATTTTCAGTAATAGAGGCTGGGGCAAAAATCTCAACATATCCATCATCAGCGATAGTTATAAGTTCATCTAAAATATCACCGTTAGAATCATAAGATGTAGCCCTATATGTCCAGTCTGAAGTATCATATGCTGTGGTTTCGTCATCTTCAAAAAACTCTACTTTTAAAGTTGCACTATCTCCACGGACTACCGTCCACTGAATGTTGGCTGGTGTTGCGCCATATTTTTCAATTGTAGATACGCACATAATATTCGATTATACCATAAATATGCTAAACACCTAGGTTTAGGGTGGGGTGGGTAACCTAGGTGCTAGCACTTTAATTATAACATTATTTATATTATGAAATATGCGTATTTATGGCAAAAAGTTATAATTTAGATATATTTAAATTGTTATAAAGTTGTTATAAAGTTGTTATAAAAATTGTCGGTAAAGTTAGAAAAATCCAGGAGTTATGGTGTATACTTAAAATATATAAAGAAAAGAATATACTATAAATAGGTTTTTAAGATATCTTTTATATATAATATATAGAGTTACTTGGAATGATTTTTTAAATGTTCGATCATTAAGTCAAAAATTTTTTCAGTCTTCTCTTCTAATCTTGTAATTTGGTCCTTCATTGAGGATCCATTATTGGGCTTCATTTCGTAAATAATATCTTGTACGTATTTTTTAACAACCCATCTTACGCCCACGCCAACAATTGTAAATATGGACAATATAGTTAAAATTAATTGTGCCCAGTCTTCAGTTGTCATGAGTACAATTATAACATTATTTATTTTAAATTTCGGCGGGAATTAACGAAGCCGAAAAATAGAGATAACAAACCTTCCCCCACCTAATATGACTAATACATAGTCACTATGGTGTAGTATATGTCAAACCTTCTATGCGGCTATAATGATATAATCAATTTATGGAGATATTATGGTTTGGTATATGTATATGTATGGCATATGGCGTAATAAGATTATTTAAAAAATATGTCAGATAATGAGGATGCTAAGGTTTGGGATTTGTTTAATGGTTCCGCCAGAACACCAGAGTAAATTGCTGAATACCGTCTCGAAATTTGTAAAGGCTGTGATTGGTTTAGAAAAAATACTCAGACATGCAAAAAGTGTAACTGTTTTATGAAACTAAAAACATTGTTAGAAAAGTCTAAGTGTCCAATAGATAAGTGGTAATTATTCCTCAAATGAGGTTTGGGATGCAATCATTTCATCAGTTACTGAGGTTTTACAAGAACAACTGTCACAGCAAAATTCTTCAAAAACCTTTAATGCCAAACCATTGTTTATAACTTTTTCGTTATTAGAATGTGGGTCATAGCCTTTAGGGGTTTGTCTACTCCAGGATTCTGGATATTTAGATTCCATGTTCTTCCATGTATTTTAGACGTTCCATTAACTTATGATGTTCTGGATCTTCAAGCATTTCTTTAATTGCATCGGTAACTTTTTTACTTGGCATACCGTCGTCATCTGCCATAGAGGTTTCAAGATTATCTAGAAAGCCCATAGCGCTACCAAACCAATTATCATAATAGATAAAACTATTCTTTGTATCATCGACACTCGTTACAATATTGGTATGCTCTAAGATTGTCTTTTGCTACCCAGAGAAGTTTTGAACATTTGAAGCATTTTTGCATAGACCATTCACTCTCTGTACGATCTAGTTTTATTTCTAAACCTAGCATTTTCATATACTACTCCTTTTCCTTTATGTATGGATTAAGTATATCCCAATGTCCGTTAGGATTTCCTTGATATACCTGGCCAGTTTCTCTATCTATTAATAACCATTTTTCAGGTCTCTTTGTCTTTACCGTCAAAACTATTGCTTCATCAAAAACCTTGTATTGGCTCATGAGGAAAGTGATAATGAAAAATGTTTTTTGCAAACATTTATGATTTTAGTATTATGTGGCTGTGTATACAAAGCATCTTGCTCACAAAAATAGCATTTTTCATTATTATTTGTCATATCCTATTTTATCATATACTCCACCAGGTGTTGGCGTTATAGAAGAATCCAACTTTTTCTTTATACTCTGCATATATTTTATTTACCTTGACCCAGTCAGTATCGTGGGTTATCAAACCACAAGAACCACATAACCCAGGACCTGTATATTTATATACGTGTTGACACATACTTTTATTATACCCTGCCAAATCTGAAAAAATTTTTGTTTTCATAAAATCTGAATATTTTTCTCAAATGTATGATACACGTTTAAAAAAAATAAAATATAAAAAATAGTGAGCACACTACTCTTGGTAGTGGCTCCTATCATAGTCAGCAAGTGTCCCACCATTTGCTAGGTGGGCTTGCCTTCTCAGTTGCTCAGCAGAATACTCAGCCATTTACTTATCTTTTTTAATTAACTTAATAGAATAAATAAACAAAATACTACCTACTAATAACCATGTAGGTATCTCTATTGCTACACCGCTTGGGTATAGGTTGTTAATATAAAAAGAGATATAGTCTAGATCTGCGTAGAACTCCACTATGCTACCTCTACTTTCATAATATTGTAGGAAAAATCTTTTCCTAATTTGTTTAGGTCGTTCATGACCTCTAGTAGTTCATCAGCGTTCTTTGCTGTATTGTTAATGCTTAGTAGGCTGTAGCCTTGCCATAATGAGTAAGTGATAGTCATTAGTCGTTCTCCTTCATGTTGTATTGAGCAGAGAGATAAGCATTAGCCTGACTTAGTGCGTCAAGCAAGGACTTATCCTCTCTATCGTATTGCTCCTGTTGAGCCTTGCGAATATCATTGATAATTGTACTAGCCATAATCAGTTTCTCCTTTCGTGAGAACTTTCTTGTTATACCCACAATTCTAGCAGTGGGCACTGACATTTTGGGGACTTTCCCCTAGTGTCGTGGTGTGATATACCTCACTTATTTGCTACGCTCACCCTATACTTTAGGTTTATTTGGTAGGCTCACTGAGGCTATCTTTCTTTATTTATTTATAAGAGAATTTTATCAGATAAAACCCCAAAAGTCAAGACGACACGCCGTGAATAACATGCGTGTAATTAGTGATTTATACCACATGACAAATGGTACAAATCGGACATTGGCTCGGGGCATTTTTGAGTTATCCACATGACGTACATCACACTAAGAATTGAGCGTAAGTTATCCACATGATATACATCACATGACACGATGTCCGTTTTGTCCTGGTTACTGGTTAGTAAATGTCAGTGGTAGGTGTTATACTTCTAGTATAAAGAAAGTTGAGAAAGGTTCTCAAACTTAGAAAGGAATTCAAAATGAATTCAGTTATAAATAAAGTGTGTAAGCACACCGCTAATGAATTAGCGATATCTATCGTAAATGATATGAAATATTCTTTCTGTGAAAATTGTGAGCAGAATATTTATTCTCACTATATTAGCGATAATGACTTCATGTCTTATTGGTCTTCATGGAAGGTTGGTAAGTAAATGATAGATTTATTTTGTAAAGTTTGCGATGGCTTTGTGCTATCGCTTCCTGCTGATGAAGCAGAATACTTAACTGTTAAATGTTCTAGTTGTTGGGAATAATAAAATGTTAAAAGAAATAAAAAATAAAATTATTCGCATTCAAGAATTGCGCCGTAGTAATGCGGCGACACCAATTCCAAATAAAAAAAAATATTCTAGAAAAATAAAACATAAAAATAAATTGCAATAAAAAACCCGAGCCACTCGGCGCAGACGGCGTGTCGCTTTAAGTACGATGTGGTTAAGATCACACAAAAAACTGTCCATATTGTGAGATTTACGGCGTGGCGATTTGATTTTGTCTGCTAATTCTGATAGACTTACGGAGTAAGAAAATAACGAAAGGAAGTGGCTAACAATGGCTAACTTATACACAATACAAGATTTACTAATTGGTAAAATCTATAACTCAAAAACTTTGCGTGGAGAAATTATCTCAGCAGAGAAACACCCTAAAGCAATTTGGTATGGAGATAATACTGAAGCGTATTTGGTAGAAATATTTTCTGCTCATACTTTGCGTAATAAATATCGCACAATTGCGGTGAAGGTTGGTGAGTAATGGGATACATAGAAATATTTCGCCTTGATGAACAAGGTGCTGGGTGGGTTGATCTCTCTGAGGCTACCCCCGCAGAATTGCTTGACCTAGAAATTGGTCTATTTAATGAAGGGGCTTTGTGAGATAAATCACAAGGCAACACACCCCCCTAAACTGGAAAATGTCAGCGATAACTGATAGAATTACAATTCAAACAATAAAGAAAGGTGGTCAGAAATGACTTACACTATAAGACTAGAAACCTACAATGGTGCTACTAAAAAAATAAACCTACCTTCTAAGGGTGCGGTTGCTCAATTCATAAACACTTACCCAAACCAATTACCTGTTGGCATATCTGTTAAATTAGATTGTGACGCTTTAGGTATTCGTGGCACACTAAGAGGCAAGGGGCTAACCAAATGATAAGTTCTGTTATGTCTTTTGATTGTGATGAGTGTAATGGTGTTGGTCTTATCTTTTGGGGTAATGACCTTGACTATGATGTAGAAAAATGCGATTGTAATAATTTTGCAATAGGTAATCTATTTACTAGCGGAGAGGCTAACTAATGACTAGAAAAGACTACATACAAACCGCTAATATCTTAAAAGAATTTATAGATGAAATTCCGCAAACTACTTATGAGGATTTAGTAGATCAATTTTGTCAATGGTTCAAATCAGATAACGCAAATTTTGACTACGCAAGATTTGAAAAGGCTTGCGGTATTGATGAGATTGGATTAGTAAATGTTAACTAATTTAGATTTGCTTGCAATTATTATTGCGCTATGTGGTTCAATGTTGGTAATGTTTTTATTTTATAAACAAAATGTTGCACAACAAAAAGAAATTCGCAGATTGCGAAATGAATTGCGTAAAGCGCTAAAGGTATAAATAAAAAGCCTCTAGAACAAATGTTCGGAGGCGCCCGAGCAGGCTCGGCGCTTGTGGCGTGTCGTACACAGGTTTATCCACAAGGCGATTATGTGGTTAAGATCACACTCCAGATTGTCCAGATTAAGGGCGTCTAATTGGATTTTGTCGGTCGTATCTGATAGGATAAAGATATAACGAAAGGAAAACTAATGGGAAAATTCAAAAATACCTTAATGGAAATACTTGCTCATGATGAGTGCTATGGGGCAGGTTGGCAATTTACAGGTAATGCGATAGACTATGATGTATGGGCTTGTGAGTGTAATCCTTACAATGTACCTGCTGATGAAATACAGGAATACCACCAATTATTTAACACTAAGGAGAACGCATAATGGAATATACTTATTCACTTACTACTTCATATGATGGAGAGTTAGTCAATACCCTGCGAGTTAGCGATATGCTAGAAGCAGTTAATGCTTGGGATAAATGCGTAGACTATGGAACTGCTAAAGAATACGCAACCTATAATTTGTCTGACCTAACAGGCAAGATGTATACTAAAACTTTCTATGCTAATGGAGAGGTCGTAATTAAATAATGGGAAGCATAACCGCAATAGGTTTAGCAGATACAACGCTAGACTTAGAAACTCAATTAAAGTATCACTTGCAAGGTAATCATTATCCACCAATACCAACAATAATGGTGCAACCTTGCATTGAGGCAATTGATGCATACTATGATAAAGAATATAGTCGCATAATTCAATTACCAATTGTTGATGGCTTTCAAATTAGTTGGAAGGGCAACACTTGGACTACTGCCAGCGCATTGGTAGCACACGCACACTTAGAGTGGTTTATTGAACCTAGTGATGAGGACTAAAATGATTAACTTACAAAATGATGATACTATTGCTCTTATGGATTACTATAAAGTTGATATATTAACTGCGGGACAGTTAATGGTTGACGATTGTATTCTAGTTGGTGATGAGGTTGTGTCTATTGTAGATATAGTTTCACTACCTGATGGATATACTTTAGAAGTTATAAATGATTTTGGTGAAAGAGAAATAATTGAAGTTGGCGAATACGACCAATTTGATTTAATGATGTTGCAGTAAAGGCCGCCCGAGTGGGCGATTTGTCCGATTTGTACTAATTAAGGCGACTTGATATTTTTCCCACATTCTGCTAGAATTTTTATATGACTACACCACAGTTAAAAAGATCGTTTGACAGAAAGGTCGCTAATCTTGTCACAAAAAATGGAAAGCAAGCCGCTATGGCAAATACTTTTGGATTACCTGCTGGTAAAGAATTCTCATGTCCTGGTGCCACTAGCGTCTGCGAAAGCGTCTGCTATGCAGGTAAACTTGAAAAGTTATTCAAAGGAGTAAGGGCTAACCTCTTACACAATTGGGAATTATTAAAAGACGCTGATGAACCTACTATGGTTGATCTATTAGAAAACATGATTGCTGATTTTAAAAAAGATTGTGAAAAGAAAAATGCGCCATTGCTATTCCGCATTCATTGGGACGGTGACTTCTTTAATGATAAGTACACTAGAGCATGGCAATATATCATCCTTAATAATACAGATATAAAGTTTTGGGTATACACTAGAGTACAGTCTGCAGCGCTAATGCTTAAGGGTATACCTAATCTATCTTTATACTATTCCACAGATAGTGAGAATAAAGAGATAGGTGTTAGTTTAAAGAAAGATCATGGTGTGCGCCTTGCATACCTTGCACAGAATTTTGCCATAGGTCAAGCAGATATGAAAGAATTATTTAATCGTCCTGGCGCTAAGTGTCCTGAAAACCTAAAGTCAATTCCACTTATCTCAAATGCTGGAAGCGCTTGCGTATCTTGCGGATTATGTGTATACTCTAAGAGCGATATAGTTTTTTCATCATCTAAAAAATAGGGGGTAGTGCTTGGAAGTCTTAATAGTATTATCAGTTATATTCGCCTATCTATTGTTCGCTGGCATGGGGCACTAAATGTCCGTTTTGTCCGTTTTTGTATTGTAGTGTGAGATACATCACAGATACCACATCTCAAAATATGAGATTGTTAGAAATATAATTTGTATTTTTGACCAAAAAATGTTAGACTTATACAGTAAGCCAAACCAACAGAAAGGGACACAAATGTCCGTAGCAACCGCAACATATAAGGTAGGAGATACCTACACATCACAAAAATCTAAGATTACAGGTGTAATCAAGGAAATCGTGCCAACTAACAAAAACTCCGTAAGAGTTAAGTTAGATGTTAATGGCGCAACTCGCTGGACAACTTGGACAGCAAAGTAATCTTAGCCTAGTGGCTAAAGTCCTGAGCATGACGAAAAACTGCTCAACTTAATACCCCCATCAAACCCACCAACAGAAACGGAAACAAACCAAATGGCAAGAAGCAAACCCATCAGCGTTAAAATCGCTACTGCTAAGGTTATCACCGCCTTAGAAAATAGGTTAGCAGAACTAGAGGCTAACTATAAAACACAAGACGAGAACGAAGCAAAGTTCCAAACCGCAATAGAGGCTTGGAAAAAAGAACTATTTGCTTTTGCTATCGCTAATGTTTCTAAGGCTGAAAACCTACGCACCAACTATCGTCAATGGTCTAGCAACCTTAATGTTGATTTTGATTTAACAGTTAAGGAAGGCGAGTTCCCTGCTGAGCCTCAAAGAACATTTGAGCAACTTCATCAGCACACTTATCGTGAGCAGAAAGATGAAATGGAAAATGCTATCCGTATCCTTAAAATGACGGACGAGGAAACAGTTAGCACTAGCACCTACAACGCTATTGCTCGTTATCTTTAATTAGATAATTAGGTGGGGAAGGGTATTTGACTTCCCCCCTAAAAAATGTTAGACTAAGTAAGTAAGCAAACCACCACAACAGAAAAGGAAAATCATGACACTAGGCGGATACACATACCAAATCGGTGATTTATTCACCACTAGTAAAACAGGCGTAACTGGTAGAATTGTAAAGTTCTCACCAATTAACTCTAAACTTACTAGAGTATCTCTAAAGTTAGCAAATGGCGCACAACGCCTTGCTATGGTAAGCACAACTAAATAATTTATCTCTGATAAGCACTTGGCTTAATTGCTAAGTTATTCCTGAGATAAGACGCCTGAGCATGCGTTCTAAACTGCTCATCTTTTAATTGCCCTGCAAAAATCCCCCGAGGGGCATGTGATCTAAATCACATCTCATTATGTAAGATGAATTAAGAACGGCATTTGCATTTCCACGATCTTGATGATATTATTGTATTAACAGAAAAGGAACCCCTAATGAGCGAAATACTAACACAGGAGCAGTTAACTGTTTCTTATAACCCTAACCTACTTGTTACCTATAAGTATGTTCCAGAAACTTATGCAGCGCCAGAGTCTCCTACATTCATGACTGATAAAGTCACGGATATTGAGTGGCAATTACATAAGTCACGAGAGTATGCAAACATTGCTGCAGAGCGTCGTAGTGACATTGCATGGCTTGAAGATCAAATTGCTGAATGGTATGACCCTAACTATTCTAAGGAAGATGTTTTAAAAGCGCTAGCAGAGCACTTTGATATCAATCCTACTAAACAGATTGAAGTTCAAGGTACTGTTTCATTCAGTGGAACAATTAATGTTCCAGTGTCTGAATTGGATGACTTTGATCTAAGTAATGTAACAATTGATGTTGATCTAAATTCATATGAGTATGACGCAGATCTTAATGTGGACGAAGTATCTTTAGAAGACCATTACTGAGATCTGTAGCAACCGCTGCAGGGACCGTTTAAATTTGATAGGGGGCTATCAAAAAACCTGGCCAAGGTACAGCCAGTATAAATAAGGGGCCAAAGATCCTGAGCACGATCTAAAAAGGCTCCACCTCTTTGCAATAAAACTCGGGGGGCCCGAAATGTCCGATTTGTTACGATTTAAGAACCTTATCCCATTTTCCCCAGTCTTAATTGACATTGTCTGCCATTACTGCTAAACTTAGTTAAAACAACCGAAAGGATAAAAATGGCTCATGATTTAGAAACTCAAAATGGTGTTGCATCTTTTGCATCATTTAGAGAGCCTGCATGGCATAATCTTGGTACCGTATTTGATACTGAGAAAAATACAAGCGAAATGCTTGTTGCTGCTAACTTAAATAATTGGAATGTAAGGTTAGAAGAATTGACAATTCCATCTGACATGACATCTGACAAAAATTACCAATATGTAGTTCGCACAAATCCTACTGACAAATCTCAAACTGATGTTTTGGGAATTGTTGGTGAGCGTTATGTTCCACTACAAAATGAAGAGTTATTTGCTTTTGGCGATAACATTCTTGATGGTGGTGGGCGTTGGGAAACTGCTGGCTCAATTAGTGGTGGGCGTGTAGTATTTGGCTCTCTTGCATTAGAGCGTGAAACCGTATTAGACCCTAATGGCGTTGCTGATGTTGTAAAGACTTATTTACTCATCAACACATCACATGATGGCTCTATTGCAATTCAAGCAAGCATCACACCTGTTCGTGTTGTGTGCGCTAATACTCTTAATGTTGCACTTAATCGCACACGCAAGAAAGATGGCGTAAAACAATCTTTCAAAATCCGTCATACTCAAACTGCTCAGGGTAAGGTTGCCGTTGCTCGCCAAACATTAGGCATGGCTAACTCTTACATGGACCAATTTGACAAGATGGCACATGCAATGATTGCTAAAGAAATCACCGCACAAGATTTCAATAACATTATTCTTGCTGCTTATCCTAAGCCAGAAACTGATGCTAAGGGTTCTGTAAAGAAATGGGAAAACAAGGTAGATATTATTAATGATATTTACACTGGTGAGTTTAACGGAATGATTGCTGGCAATGCGTGGGGAGCATTTAACGCTCTTACTGAACGCCTTGATTGGTACCGTACTGCTCGTACTGGTAATGGCGAAAGCATGTTTGCTGCTGCCTCTGGATTTGACCCTGCAACTAACGCAGAGAAAAATCGTTTGCTAACTGTTGTGCAAAATACTTTGCAACTAGTTTAGTAAAAAAATCCTGAGCATGATTTTAAACTGCTCCGCTGGTCCCATAGATCAATTGGTTAGATCGTTACCCTGTCACGGTAAAGGCTACGGGTTCAAGTCCCGTTGGGATCGCAGGTGCCCGAGTATAACATTTTTGTTATAATTGCATTACGTTGACATAACATTTTTCCCATTTCTTCATTACGGATAGTTGACATTTTTCCCATTTTGTAGGATAATTAAGACATGACACAAACAGAATACAAACCTTACACAATAGACGAACTGGTTCAAACCATCTATGAGCAAAATCTAGGGCACTTTGAGTATATAGATGAAATGAATGCAGGTGATTGCGATTGTAATCTCCATATGACTCTTAATACTATTATTGGATATTGGGGGGAATAATGCTAGGTTATACTTATAAAGATATACAAGCCTTTGGTAATAGTTTAACTTGGGCTATTGATACCGCCAAAAACCAGGGAGATGAACAAAACTATAAACAATTACTAATAGTATGGGACTTCTTTGAAGGTTTGTTAGGAGAAGGCTACATAGATGAGAACACATACTATGGGTAATGTTGCTCCGTTATTAACTACCTGCTTTGATTGTGGCTCTGAGGCTACCCTTGAACAATTGGACTATGACCAGAACTGTAGTGACTGTGCTGAACAAAAAGAGTTGGATAAGCAATGACTGATATGGTTGCCGTTCATTATTGGTCAGATATGGCCAACCTCACTCACGTATCACAAGTAGAACTATTTAACTTCTGTGCCTGTGAGGAGCAAGAGTACTTCCCATACGATGACTGTCCTGTGATGTAGATCACACCTCTATACCTTGCAAAAGTCCATACATTTTGCTAGAATTGTATTAAGAACCTAGAGAAAGAGACCCACATTGCAGACATATACTATGCATAATTTTATTAAAAACTATATTGAATATATGAAGATTCATTTAATTAGTCTTGAACAAGATAGATTAAACACAGACTATAGATTCTCTGCCAATGAATGCTATGAATTAAATGGGCAGATAAAAGCAACCAAACACCTATTGTCAGTGGCTAACGATATACTGAATAACGATATTCAAGGAAAGGGGTATTAGTGAGTGACAAGTATCCATTAATCCCTGAGTATCTAACTAAAGGGCTAGAGGACACATCTATCCCCCTCATTGACCTAATGCATGGTTATCTTAAGAATGAGATGTTGGACATGGAAGGACTCCTTGACGGAGACAACGATGACCGATTCTTGCAGGGATATATGCAGGCATTGACAAACTGCTACTGCATGACCTATAATCTATCTATAGACCGCAAAAGAATAGAGGAGACCCATGAATGACCTTATAGAACTTACAGAGGAAGAATGGATTAATAAATTTGGTCCTATGCCAAGCGACAATAATTATGCCCTTTTTGATTTATTTGACGGTAATAATAAGTTTATGCTTGAAACATACCCTGAAGAAATAAACATGATTAAATCTGGGGTTAATGAGTATATTTGGACTCTTAAAAAAGATAATAGCAATGGTTATTATTTATTTAATGAACATTCTGATACTGACAAGATTGGTTATTTTATTGCTACTACCCCCTTTGATAAACAATTAAACTATAAAATAAAAATCATATCAGATATTGAAATGTTAAAAAAAATAGGACTAAGGGAATTCTTATCAAAAGAAGGAGACCAATGAACGACCTAATAGAACTTACAGATGAAGAGTGGTTTAAACAATTTCAACCAATACCAAACCACCTAGACGACAATGCTTCTTTCAATGATGGGGAGCAAGGCTATATGTTTGAAACATATGGTAAAGAGTTAGCCTTTGTTAAAGCCCAAGAGCCTAATAGGATATGGACTTATTGCGATAACGACGTTAGTGGTACCTCTATATTTCAGGGTATGCGTATAGTTAATAGGATTGGGTACTTTGTAACTACCGTGCCCTTTGATGCTAACAAGGACTATCAGATACAAATCAGTAGTGATGATGTGTATGAGTGTCCTACCTGTAATCTGGTTTGGGAAGATGAGATGGCTATCCTACATTATGACAAGTTTGAGGATTTGGAAAAATGCGCTGGTTGCGCTACAATGGAAGAAATCAAAGAGATAGAAGAAATGGAGAACCACACTCTTGGCTAAATGGGAAATAGAAGTAATATTTGAACCAACAGGCGACTACATGAATTTTGTGTATGAGACTGACAATGAAGACGAAGATACCATTTTTAACGAGGTAGCAAACCAACTATCAATCGTACCTAACCTAGTAGAGAAAAACGAGGTAGAGTAATGGGAGCCCGTTGCACATTTGTATTTAAACAATCAGAGGACCTAGCAGTAGCGCTGTACAGCCATTGGGGCGAAGACAGCATGTATGAAGATCTTGCTCGTGCTCTGCAGCATGCAGCGGTACGTAAAGGGGACACTGAATACTATACACGTATGGCTATTAGTTATCTAATGCAAGATTCTATCTTGGACGAAACAGGGTTTGGAATCTATGCATGCAATCCAAACCGCATGGAGTGGATGGACCATCCAATATTAATTGACCTGACTAATAACACTATCAGTCATGACACTGTTAACCATAAAGACATCGATAGTTTTATTAATTATAATTCGCCTGATCCAGTTACAAGGGATGCAGGCATTCCGACAGCGGGGGTAGGGGTCACCCTTCGCTAGTTAATATGGGGAGGGCGTGAACTGTGGTGGGTTGCGCTCTCCCCCCTTCCTTTGATACAATGAGAGGTCATGATGAGAGTTAGAGTTCTAAGAGCCAGCAAAGAGGAAAAGGTAGCGGTAGCCATAGGTAGGCTATTGTCTGACTTTCACCTTGACTTGGAAAAGGTTGGATTTTATTTGGCTAAGGCTTTACCATATACAGTTTATCGCAGGGCATTGGAAGTATTATCAAGTGCTGAGTTCCAAGAGAACGAAGTAGAAAAAACTAAGATTGGATATCGCAATGACAGACTTTACTAAGGTTTGTGAGATTTTAGGTAGTCTATACTCTAATTATAGAGATGATGAGGAGTTAGATTATTTTATGGACTTTAATGATTTAGGGCTACCCCTTGCTTATCTGTCTGCTGAAAATCTTTGTCAGGTATCAGATGACGGTGCTAGATACATAATGGAAACCTGGAACTTGTTTTTACAAAGTCTTAATTTAGAGGATACTGGTAATTGGGATAGCCTAGATGATTTGTTAGGTTCTGCCGATGACAAACTAAATTAGCACAAACGGCTCGGGTAACACATTGCCAAACCTTTATTTACGAAAAACATATTACGATCCCAAACCTTTTTTTCCAGATTCATGGACAAACCTTCCAAACCTTATTTTCTAAAAAAACATTACGATCCGCTAAAATATTTTCCAGATTCATGGTTACTATAGGGATATTGGGTATCTTTTTTATCCCCGCTTAAATGGATAATAGTTTAAATTAATAACTGCCCGAAACCTTTCGTCTGTACAACTGGTTCCAGTATGGTAGGCCTGTGAATCAAAAATAACAATTCTATTCTCTTTCGATTCTACCTTGGTTCCATCTATAAGTTTTGTATACCCGTTATTATTATTTAAATAAAACACGGCAGTTAACAAACCAGTATCAGTCACTACATCTGTATGATATCCATATTCAATTAATTCAGGAGTTCTCATTGTCATATTTGCTTTTATTTTTACTATAGCCAATGGACTAATTTTTTCTATTAAAGGATTTAAAATATTAATATGGTCTGATTTGTGTAGGTGCGTATTATAAAATGGATGGACAAATTGGAACCCGTATGGAGACTCTTTTTCTTTTTGGTTTTCAGTAACTTTTGAATCGTTATAATGCCATGGGAGATCTGATCCGAGCATAAAGTTTTGTATTGTTTTAAACTGCTCATCACTCAAAAAATTATCTATAACCCAATACTCTGGTTTGTTTGCCATTTAATAAGTATATCATTACCCTAACAAACCTTCATATTAAATATAATGATATAATTTGGCTATGAGCCCAAGACCTTTTTATAAACAACGATACACCCCCTACTTCCAGAGTGCTCATTATCTTAATGAGTCTAATGCATCTAAAATGGAAAAAAAGATAGAAGCCTTTATCATTACTGTATTTTATATACTTACTTTAATACCTCGGAAAATTTTTAGATTCCGTGTTCGTCGTCACAAATAGTACTATCAGACATTACGAAGCGGGATTTATAATCCCATTTCCCACAGTATAAAACATACCAAACCTTTCTATATTTTTTCCTGGTTTTTTAAATATTATCCAAACCTTTCTAGATTTTTTCTCTGGTTTTCTAATACTTTTATAACTTTTTTGTTATGTTTTTATAGGGGTTTTCTACTTGACAAACCATGGTTTTGGGGGTATAATGCATGCCGCATATGAAGGTTTGGAAGGTTTGAAGGTTTGGGGATAGGAGGTTTGGCCGCCAGAGGATTACGACGCCATCTATAAAAGCGCTCAATCACCCACTATCCTCCACTTTCCTCCATTCTAACCCAATCTCAAAAATGTCAGTAAGATTTATTTTTATTATAAATATGGTAAAATTGATTGTGGAGCACTTAATAGTAACAATTCCCAGAACTGGAAGCAACTATTTAAATAGTCTTATAACACAAAAAATATCTTATTTTTCTAATATAGTTAAAACACATAAATTTCCTGAAAACCATGAGCACATTATAACCTTAGCCAGAGATCCAAAAGATGCAGTTCTGTCAAGATTAGCAATGAGTGCTA
>Ga0164295_10001736_pt1 | contig 18077 bp, 15 predicted proteins | sample GEODES006metaG_FD_111798 | JGI IMG/M metagenome (GOLD analysis project Ga0164295, IMG submission 111798) | Oligotrophic lake water microbial communities from Sparkling Lake, Wisconsin, USA - GEODES006 metaG | ecosystem: Environmental > Aquatic > Freshwater > Lake | place: USA: Sparkling Lake... | reverse complement strand
TTTGCTGGCACGGAGTGCCGCGCGGGCGGGCAGTCGTGGGGGTCAGCCTGGGCAGATCGCAAGGACGCGGAGGGGGCTGCCCGATCCCTCGCGGATCTTGAGCGGCGCCGCGACAAACATTGCCCCGGAGGGGGGAAGGAGGTCGAGGTTGCAGAGGCACTGGAGCCCGTAGCGGCCCGCACCGTGCATCAGGGTGTGGCAGGGGTAGGGGAGTGGCCAGCGCCAGGCCTGGCCGGCATCGGTGTTGATCGTCTCGACGGCGAATCCGAGCGCGTCGCGCTCCCGGATCAGCCACTCCACCGTCTCCTGCGTCGGCCCCGGCGTGTGGGCGCCGTCGTCCTTCATGTTCACAAACGAAGCCGGATCGGAGAGCCGCTTCGACCAATCGGTGCGGAAGGCGACCCACGCCCCCGCCGGGATGCGGCCGTGACGCCCCTCCCAGGCGCGGAGGAAGTCGACGGTGAGCAGCCAGTCGGTGTCGCCGGCGACCTCGGCACTGGCGTCGATGACCACGGCCGGTGCGATGAGCTTCCCGACGTCGATCGTGTCGACAGTGTTTTGGGGGAGATCACGGCCGGTGACCCAGTGAGCGGGGGCGTCGAAGTGGGTGCCAACGTGCTCGCCGCAGGAGAAGTTGTTCCAGTACCACCCCGGCCCCGCCTCGTCGTACCGGGAGATGGTCTCGATCCGGAAGGGGCGCGCCTGCCCGTAGGGGGCCGGCAGAACGAGGGTGGGGAAGTCCTCCGACAGCACCTGCGTGAGGTCGACGACGCGGATCGAACCCGCCGCGAGCGCGGCCCCGAAATCAGCCAGGATCTTCGACATGCACCCACTCCTCGAGGCCCAAAAATGACTCCTCTCGTTCCTCCCCGCAGCGCTGCGAGGAAGCGGCACCGGGCCACATGTCAGAGAAACTTCGCGAACGGGTGGAAGCGGAAGCGGTTCCCGGGATCGACCTGCTTCTTTTGATCGCGGACCATCTCCGCCATCGTCTCCGAGCCGAAGATGAGTGCGGGCAAGACGCAAAAGCCCGGGTCATCCGGCTGGGAGTGCGTCCCGCTGAAGTCGACGGCGAGTCCCTCCACCCCCCGGGCCTTCTCGATGACGCTCCGGGTCATCTCGGCGATCTCCCGCCGCTCGGCCGGCGTCTTCTCCTTCGCGTCGTACATCGTGATCAGATCGACGAAGAAACGGTGCCGGCAGTTGCCGCTCGGGAGGGGTCTCTTCGCCATCGCCGCCCCGCCGAGCGTGCGGATCTCCACGATCGAGAAGGTCGCCTCGTCGAGCGGCGCTCCCGCGACAACCGTGTCGCAGAGAAAATCGAGGATGGCGTCTGTCGGTGGGCCCTCGGTGCCCATGCAGTGCTGCAACATGGCCAGCGGGCTCCCCTTCATGGCGTTGATCACCGGCCAGAGGGCGGCTGCCGTCTCGTACCAGGAACTCAAATGCGACGAGGCCACGACCGGGAGCTTCAGCCGCGCGGCGAGAGCCTCGAGCGGCGCGACGAACTCCGCCATGCTCCCCCGGAAGGTGTCGTAAAACACGAACGTCGTCACGAGGGCCTTGGTGCCTGTGACTACCAATTCCATCGCCACACCTTCGTCGGGGAGGACGCGCTCTGCTTGGAAGCGGAGCGCTTCGCGCGCGAAGGCCACCGCCTGATCTCGGCTCTCGAAGCCAATGACCCGTTGCTCGGCCCCCTGGACGACACTCTCGGGCTCCATGTCGAGGGTCAGATCGACGACGATGCCCAAGGCGCTGCCGGCCCCGAGCATCGCCGTGAACAGCTCGTCGTCGGGGGTGAGCACGCGGATTTCGCCCGCCGCCGTCACCACCGTGAGCTTCGTCACCCGCTGCCCGAGCAGCCCGAGCCGGCGCGAGAAGTAGCCGCTCAAGCCACCGTTGACGACATATCCGACGACGCCGACCCCCGGCCCCGTGCCCACCGGCAACGCGCCTTTTCGCTCCTTCACCGCCTCGACGAGCTCGCGGAACACGACGCCCCCACCGACCGTGACGAGCGACCGCCCTCCCTCGTCATGAAACTCGATCGACTTCAGATGGGCCATGTCGAGGATCACCGCGCCGGCGCTTGAGACGGCGGCGGCGTTGGACGATTCGTGCCCGCCGCACACGCTCCCCACCGGGGTTTCTGCCGGCAGGAAACGAACGAGGTCGGCGATCTCCTCCGCCGAGCGGGGAAGGAAGATCGCCCGGGCCTTGGTCACGACCGGCCCGGCGCTGTCGGGCCCCAGGAGCCTGTTGCCACTCACGCACGAGGCGCGCTTGGCAAGCCAGGAGCCCTTCTCGGTGACCTGCTCGATGGCAGCGGAGGCCCGTTCGCTCCCGGCGCCCGTGAGCACCGATCCGGCCACGAGCCCGACGCCGCCGACGGCCGCCTGCTTCAACACCAATCGACGGGACAGATCGTCCTGATTCTCTGCCGACACTGGTGCACGCTCCTTGAAGGGAATCAGGCCGGGAAAGGGACGAAGCCTCTGTCATACACGCAGCCCCCCGCCGGCTCCTACGGCGGTGTTGGCGGGAGCAACGGTCAGCCGCTTCCCGGCCGAAGCCTTTTCCTTCGCAACAAAAGCCCGCCAGGGCATGGGGAGCTTTGTCCTCGGACAGCTAGCATGGTGATCCAAGAAGCCCCAAGGGAGGCAACCAATGCCACGCGGAGAGAAAGCATTGCCCGAGCAGATCGGCCTTAAACAGGGAGAGGTCGCGACAAAGTCGCCGCCCATCGCGATCCTGGTGAATGGCGCGAGTTCCTCCGGGAAAACGACTTTCTGTCGAGCCTTGCAGGAGCGACTCACGCACCTGGCGGATGGCAACCCCGAAAGGGCATTCGCCCGGGTCGCGTTCGACGATGTCGTTCCCCTGATGTCAGACCAGCTCTACCCGATCAGTTTTGTGAAACTTCAAGGCGGAGATCTGTCCCGGCTCGTGTCCCGTGCACCCCATGACGGCCGGGCGGGCTGGGAATACGTCGATGAGAGCGGTGCTGGAGGAAATCATGGGGGCAGCCCTCGCCTCCGGTTGGTCCTCAATCCCCACGGCCACCGACTGCTCTCGGGAGTTCACAGAAGCTGGGGCGCGCATCTCGGGCTCGGTACCAACCTCATCATCGACCACTTCCTTCAGGAGGCGGCTTGGGCCGATGATGTCCTCGACGTTTTGCAGCGAGCCGGTGCGACGGTCTTCTCCGTTGGCGTCTTCTGCTCGCTCGAGGAATTGGAGCGGCGGGAATCTTCGCGGGGCGATGGTGGGGTCGAGGGCAGGCCGCTCGGACTGGCCCGTCGAAGTGACGAGCTCTGCCACTCCCACGGCCTGAAGTACGACATCACCGTGCGGACGGACACGCACACCGCTGCGGAGTCCGCCGACGCGATCGTCGCGGCCCTTCGTGCCGCTGGGTGCCTGTCGTGATTGACCTCGTCTTAGGCCTTCTGTCTCACTGGCCGTGAGTCATGACAAATCCTGCGTCAGCACGACTCGATAGCGTGCCTTGCCAGACCGGAGACGGTCGATCGCCTCATTGGCCTTGCTCATCGGAAATGTTTCGCAGACGGCGTTGATGTCATGCCGCGCGCAAAACTCGAGCATGTCGGCGGTGGTCGCCGGGCTCCCCAAGGGGGAGCCGGAGACGGTTTTCTGCCCCACCATTAGCGGGAAAGCCGCGATCTCGAGTGGCTCGAGGACGGCACCGACGACGTGGAGATGCCCGCGGGGCCGGAGGGCGCCGAGATAGGCCTGCCAGTTGAGCTTCACGTTGGCCGTCACCAGGATGAAGTCGAGCGTGCCGGCGATGCGTCCCAGCTGGGCGTCATCGGTGCTGCTCAGAGTGTTGTGCGCACCGAGATGCTTGGCCTCAGCCGCCTTCGATTCGGAGCTGGTGAAGGCCGTCACTTCGCAGCCCCACTTGTTCAAAAACTGTAGCGCCATGTGCCCGAGGCCACCGATCCCGATCACACCGACACGGTCGGTGGGCTTGATGCCGAGCTGGATCATCGGATTGAAGACGGTGATGCCGCCGCAGAACAGCGGCCCCGACCGGGTGAAGTCGAGGGCGTCGGGCAGGGGTATGGCCCATGACCAGTGCGAGCGGACACGCTGCGCGAAGCCGCCGTGCCTGCCGACGATCGTCTGCTCGATGCCGCTGCACAGGTTGTGATCGCCGTGCATGCAGTTGCGACACGACATGCACGAGCCGCTGAACCATCCCAGGCCCACGCGCTGGCCGACCTTGAGCCCCTTGGCCTGCGGTCCAAGGGCCGCAACCGTGCCGACGACCTCATGCCCCGGCACGAGGGGGTATTGGCTCATGCCCCAGTCGTTGTCGAGCATCGACAGATCGCTGTGGCAAATCCCGCACGAGGCCACGTCGATTTCAACGTGCTCATCGCCGAGGGGACCAAGATCGATCCCCACCTTGGCAAGCTTGCCCTTGGGTTGCGTGGCTGCGAGGGCGATGGTCGACACAGGAAATGCTCCAGAGAAGGAAGGACATTCCCTGAGGATAGCAGGCTGTGGATGACGTGCCCCGCAGCCGGGGCGGTCGGGGATGGCTTTCCCACGGACAGCGAAGCAAGTTCCCCCTCGCTTGCAATCTCCGCCCGCGACCCATCCTCCCCGTCTTGACATTGACACTCCTGAGGACGGCGCGGTTCCCTAGAGAGTTGCTCTTCAAGACAGATGGAACCTGCGAAAAGGACGTCCTATGCACCCTCGAAAAAGGCTCACGCTGGCCACGGCATTCCTCGCTCTCCTGTTCGCGCCTGCGATCGACGCCGCACCGATCAGCGGGCTCTACATTTTCGGGGACAGTCTTTCCGACCCGGGCAACAGCGCCATCGACTTCGGGTCGACCGTAGTTCCCCCGTTCAAGGTCACCCAACAGAGCGACATCACGTCCAACGCGTTCATCCCGACATTTCCGTATGCCAATTCCCTTCAATACAGCAATGGCAACGTGTGGGCGTACCAGTTCGCAACCATGCTGGGGCTACCGTCGCAGGTGGCTGGCCCCGTCCGTGGCGGCGGAATCGGAGCAAACTACGCCTTCGCTAACGCGGCGACAGGCCCCTTGAACAACACTACCCCCCCTCCGAGCCTGCTCACGCAGACGGGAAACTTCATCGCCAGCCTCGGAGACGCCCAGGCGCCGGGGGACGCCCTCTACGTCATCGCGGGTGGCGGCAACAACGCCCGAACCGCGCTCTCGGCGATCGCGGGCGGTGCCGATGCCACGGCGACAATCGGCGCGACAGCCGTCCAGTTCGCTGCTGATATCGGCAACATCGTCGATGCCCTCCAAGGCAAGGGCGCGAGGCGGATCGTTGTTTGGAACGCACCCAACCTGGGGCTCGCTCCCGCTGTGGTCGCCGGCGGGCCCGCGGCTTCGTTCCTCGGCACCACGCTGACCACATCGATGAACGACGCGATGGCTCTTCGACTCGCGGGTGAGGTCGACGTCAAAACCTTCGACTTGTTCGGCTTGATCACCTCGATCACTGCCAATCCCGGCGCCTACGGCCTGACGAACGCCACCGACGCATCGGGGGCAATTCCCGGAGCCGATCCTTCGACGTATCTCTGCTGGGACGGGATCCACCCGACATCGGCCGGGCATGCGATCCTCGCCCAGGCGATGTATGTGGTGGCCGTGCCCGAGCCGTCGGGTTACCTCCTCGTCGTAACGAGTCTGATGTCGGTCGTCACCGTGCTCCACCGTCGATCGAAGACTCGACGAACGTCATGAACACTCGCCGCCGACCTCAAGTTGCCGGCCTCCATTCCCAAGCGGGCTTCGCCGCAAGCAGCGGCGCTGGTCGCGCCCATGACGCAGTGGTCGCGGGCCAGCGGCGGCTGAGGATGAGACGGTCAGAGGCACGGAAATCGACCTGGGCCACGGCCTGTTAGGCCATCACAAGGATCCCGGTGACTCATCAAAGGTGTGTTCGAGCTCAGTAAGCACCGCTTGCTCGGCGGGCGAGACCCTCTCGCCGAAGCCGAACAGGCCGCCGCTGGCCCGGGCGACCTCGCCGGCCCGGGTCAGGATCTCGCGGCGCAAGGCCTCCAAGTCCTCGGCGGCCATCGTCTCTCGCAACTGCTTGATGAAGTCCTTCCATGCCGCGACGACTTCGGGCCCGGGACGGCGCTTCAGCCAATGCTCCAAGAGTGGATAACGGCCGTTCTGTGGCTCGATGCCGGTAGCCTGGGCCATGGCCACGATTCGATCCCTTTCCTCGGCGGCCACTTCGCCGTCGGCCCAGGCCACCCACACCAGCGGCACCAGCCCTAGAGCCGCCAAACACTCGGCCGTGATCCCCAACTCCAGGAATCGATCCAGGAGGGCTTCGTCACGGATGTCTGAAACATGCTTAAGTTGCTGGCGGCGCTCAAGCTGATCGAGTCGATCGCGAAACGCCTCCATGAGGTGCTTGTCGCGACTGTAAAACACCGCATCGATCAGAATGCTCTGTTGGCTCCGCGACGGGGTGGGCATCGATTTCTCCTTTGAATCATCGGGTGAATCATCGGGCTGGTGTCGTAGAACTCCGCCACATCGGCAGCCGCCCCGGCTCGTCGAAACGGCGGGGGCCGGTGCGTGTGGCTTCCGGACCGTGCGTTGGCGGCGCCTCGTGCGGTCGGGCCGGCACCGTATCCGCAGCCTGCGAGCGTTCCTTTCCCGGCACCCGCGGCCGTGTGCCGGGGGCGGGGCGCGGATCAGACGGCGGTGCCAAAGGGACGCGCCCCGCGCTGCCGGTGGCGAATGAGCTGGCGGGCGACATTCACGCCGATCCGGTCGGCGGCGCGATCAACAGCGACCTCCCAGCCGCTGTCGACGACCATCGCCAGAACGATCCCAACGCCGTCGATGCGGGCGAGGATTCGCACCGATTTGTCGATGCCCCCCTTGGGGCCGTTGAGACTCTGAAGAAAGACCACGACGTGGTCGACGCGGCCTTCGAATCGGCAAAGCGCAAACCGCAGACGGCGGTCGATCCGATCCTTCAATCCTTCTGATGCATGGACAGCCGCAGCCTTCAATTCCCACTTCATGGTCAGAATCTCCGAGGGCGTTGAGAGCGGTTCCAAGGGCATGGGCCACCCATGTCCTCGTCATTTCTACGCCCCGGACTTTCATTGGACCAATCGATCAATGGTCTCCTAAGAATCGAAAAAAGCGATGTCTAAAAAACCCGAATCCCATCCATGTCGGCGGGGGTCGGTGCCTGTCGGCGGACCGGGCGGGGGTGTCTTTGCGGACCGAGCAGGCCGGGACGAGGGGAAGGCGGATCGTCAGGGAGCCGGGGGTGAATTGACCTGGCCCTTGGAAAGCAGCGAGGGGAGCAGGCCCTTATCGGAACCTGCTCCCCTCGGGTTGGACTCGCGATCGTCGGGCCGCGTCAGGCGGTCTTCAGCCGACGACGTTCGAGGAGGCCGAGGGTTACCGTGACGAGAGCCAGCACCGAGCCGATGCCAGCGGGGTCGATCTCGGGAACGGTTGCGATGTAGCCTCGGAACGTCCCACCGGGCTCGAGGTAAACGCCCAAAACATAGTTTTCGTAGACAGTGTTTCCTGACGTCGCGCCGATGTCCGCCGCCGGATAGGCGATTGGCACCCATGTGGCGTCCGAGAACCCGCCGTCGGCCACGCGGCCGACATGCGCAAAGAAGCCGAGTCCATTGCCCGCCTCTCCCGCCCCGACCCAGTCGCCGGTGAGATTAAAGCCACCTCGGCCATCGCTGGTTATCCCGTCAAAGTGGGAAATGACGCTCGTAACCGGATGACCGCCGTAGTTGTAGGCGCGAAAGTGCGAGGTCAAGTTCGTCACAGGGTCGTAGTCGACGATGTAGCCCTCGTCGAGTCCCGTCACGCTTTGGCCAAGGCTGAACCCGCCCGCGATGGTGTAGGATCCATTCGCGTTTTGCACGATTCCGTAAGCCGTCCAACTGGTAGGCGTAATGCCGTTGAATTCCAGCGTTCTGAAAATGTTTTCCGAAACGTTATAGACGAACCCCTTGCCTTCATCCAGTTGCGTGTCGTAGTTGCCGACGACGAGATTCCCGTAGGTACTGTGCGCGATCGTGTTGATCGAATCGGGAAATGACAACGAGGTCCACGTTCCGCCCACCCCATTCACCGGTCCTTCGTACATGACTCCGATGTCGGCATTGCCGGCTGAAGTCTTGTAACTGCCCACCGCTCTCACGCCTGTGCCGAGGTTATTCGGTCCATACAGCGCGGTGCTTGTGATGGTCTCCCCAACCACACCCGGATAGTTCAGCGTGTACCATGTGCCGGTATTCGCGGTGATGGACCCCTGATACATGAGCCCTTGTGTGGCCGAGGTGCCCGACGGGGTATAGACGCCAGAGATGTAGACCTGATCGCTCGGACCGGCCGCCACGCCGCGAACGCCAGTCAAAAAAGTCGACCCGCCCGCTGCCTGCGGATAGTCAAAGGGTATGTAGGACTGGCCAAGGGCGACCTTCGACAGGAAGGCGATGGCGACCATGGCACTCAGCATGCGTCGCAGCGTCTGGGTGGTGAACTTGACGGGTTGAAAACGCACGGCGTTCCTCTCTCTGGGGCTGTGAGGGACGGGCAGAATCGTCCAACATCGGAGGATATCGCCCTCCTCGGCGGCGCGTCTAAATCCTCACAACAAACTCACAGAATGCACATCATTTGGCGTCTTTCGCTGCTCCGTGCCCCTCTTTTTTTGCCGGGGAAATTCGCTGGCAGTCGCAGATCGAATTCCCGAATCGCCCTACAATTCCCGGGCCGAGTAGCGGTTGGTCCTGCCGCTGGGCGTCTCGCTCTCGTTCGCCGACGTCGACTGGGTCGAGGGGGGGCATGGGCCGGGATCACCACTTCGCAGACGCGGTGGCGGGGGGCCTTCAAGGCGGCGCATATTCCGGCGCAGTTGAGGCGCAAAAAGCGGCGCAGCAGGTATCCGCAGGGGATCGCAGCACGTCGCACTTTGGGAGCAGAAACGACACAATCCCCGAGGAAACCGTGGTTTTCCCCGAGGATCGTGAGGTACTGAACAAAAGAATAGTGGGCGATATAGGACTCGAACCTATGACCCCTAGCTTGTCGAGCTAGTGCTCTAACCAACTGAGCTAATCGCCCGCGTCGAACCGTTAGAGTCTGGATCCTGAAAACCGTCCCGTCAAGCAAGCCCGGTCGAGCGGCCCGCCGGCAGGGATCGGCCGTCCCTCACCCCCCGGCACCACCGGCACCACCTACCAGCCAGTCGAGCAACCGCTCCCGGGCCGCCGGGGGGATCGCATGCCCGCCGCGGTGATTGAAGAGCCCCAGCCGGGGGCGGGGCCGCTCCAGCCGGCCGACTTCTAGCGCCCGAGCGACATGCCCCCAGGAACGGTCGCCATCAGCCGCCCCCGGGCCAGCCTCCCCCCCGAGGATCAGCATTCCGCGCGGCAGGGTGAGGGCGAGGAGCTGGGCGTGGTCGAGCCGGAAGGCCGGATCGCGGATCGCGTCGCCGAGGTACCAGGGATCGTGCCAGTTGGAGAAGCTCAGGCCGATCCCCCCCTCGCTGAAGACGGCGCCGGTGACACGGTCGTCGAAGGCCGCGAGATAGAGCGCCTCTTTGGCGCCGAGCGAATGGCCGGCAGCGACGATCGCGGTCGGATCGACTTCGTCGATCGACTGGAGCATGTCGACTGCGCGGATCCCGTCATGGAGGAGCTTCCGCATCCCGCGGGCGCCTGGATGCCGCGCGGCGAGTCGTGCCACGGCGCCTGGAAGATCGAGGTGGTGGGCCGGGGTCGTGTTCCACAAGTGGCAGCGCGGGCAGAGGACGACAAAGCCGCGCTTGCAGAGCCAGCTGCCGATCGCGACCGCGTCGCTGGGATCGGTGCCGGCCGGTTCGTCGATCGTTTGATCGGTCGTGGAATGAAAGACCACGGCGCCGGGCCAGCCACGCTCCGGCCGCGCTGCCTCGTCGGTGGGGAGGAGCAGCCAGGCGTCAACCTCCTCGTCGAACTCGGTGGCGTAGCGGATCAAACGCCGCCGGCACCCTGTCGCCTGCTCCTCGGCGAGGAGGCGATGTTGATTGCCGGGCGCCGCGACTTCCCAGGGCCCGAGAAAGTCGAGCCAAGCCGCGCAGATCCGCTTCCTCTCGGCAAGCCACTGCTCGAGCGTAGCGATCGGTGCGCCATCGGCGCGGCCGAGGAGCGACGGGGGCCAATCGTCGGTCGGGATGGCCGGCGGTGTTTGGACGTCGGCGAGGAACGGCAACGCGTCGTCAGAGGGCTCGGCCCCAGGAACGCTCCCCATCGTGCCACCGACGAGCGCGGCAGCAGCGGTGAGGCAGCGACGGCGCGTGAACATCGGGCGATTTCCAAAAAGAGGCTGGCAGGAGCGTCAGCGGACCGGCGCCGCGTCGTCGGCGTGGGCGGCGGTCCGCGGCGACACCTTGTCGTGGAGGGCCGTCGCCACCACCTTGCCGAGCGTCGCTTCCCACCAGCGATCGAGGCTCGCGGGCAGGGCTGCGGCCGCCGCTGCTTCCGAGGCCTGCGCCCGCTGGTCTTGAACGAGCGGTAGGAGGAAGCCCGGGGCACCGATCGCGATCTCGCCGAGGAGCTGGGCGTCGTCGTCGGTGAGGGTGCGGAGGACGACGGCGAGGCTGCGATCGAGCCCCGAGGATTGGAGGAGCATGAGTGGCGCGGCGCAGTCGGCGTGGAAGGCCGCCGTGGAGAGCCTCTCCTCACCGCGGCGGGCGAACGACGCCGCCATCACCGGGATCGGCACACCGGCGGCGGCCGTCAGGTAGGCGATCGGCCCGGCCTGCTCCGATTGCATGAACGTGCCGAGCTCTTCGAGGGTGGCCGGGTCGCGGGCGGCGGCGAGGGCGGAGAGCCGTGTCAGGCTCGCCAGCCAGCAGTCACGCCCGCAGGTTGCTTCGACGGCGCGCCAGAGGGTTGTCGCGGCGAGCTTCCCCGCTGCCATCAGAGGGTCTCCCTCGCTCCCTTTCTCGCGCGGAATCGTCAGCGTCTCCTCCTCGTCGTCGGAGATCAGTCGGTCGGCGAGGAGCGTGTCGGCCTGGGTGAAGCCGCCAGCCGCCCCGATCCTCCGCACCATGTCGAGGATCCGCACGAACCGATCCGGGAACGTTGTTTCGGCGGCGACGGCTCTGGCGATCACCTGCTCGGCGGCTTCGCTCTTCCCCGATAGCCCTTCCTTCTGGAGCCAACTGGCGAAGTGCTCGAACCGCTCCTTGGGACTGCCGCGTCCCGCTGCCAGCCCACTGGCGGCAAACGTCCTGTCGATGGCGGCGGCCGTCCCGGCAGCCGTGAAGAAATCGACCCCCGAAGTGATCAGGGCTTCGCTCCGGGCCCGATCCTCCCCGGCGCCTGTGCGGAGCGCGGCGAGGGTCGTGGCCAGGTCACCGGCGGCGGCGCGGATCGAGAGCCGCTGGCCGGCGGAGGTCTCCACGACGAGGAGCCTGCCGGTCGGGCCGTCGAAGCGGGCCACGAGGTCGGTCGCTTCAACGACGAGCGTCTCCCCCTCCCAGCTGGTCTTGGCCTCCCCCTCGTGGACGATGGCGAGGCAGGCGGCAGGTTCGATGCAGGCCGTGATCGCGAACGGCGCAGCCGTCGGCTTGGACCGGGACGCATACCCGACTCCGAGCGTGAGTTTGCGGTGGTAGCCAGGCTCCGGCTTCTCCCCAGCCTCCCCAGCCTCCCCCGGTTCCCCCGGCTCCTTGGCAGCAAGCGCAAGGGTGATCTGCGCGGTGAGGCGGCCCTGCGACGGGAGGGGAATCTCGAACCGGCCCGCCTGGCCGGGAAGAAAGCAGCCGATCCCGTCGGCCGTGATCGACATGCCAGAGGTATCGCCGCTCTCTGGCATCAGCGACACGAGCATCCCGTCGTTGGAGGAGAGGATGAACTCTCCGGTGGACTGCCCTACGGTGATCGTCTCGCCTGGATTCGGCGCCCGCTCCCAGGCGGCGACGAGATCCTCGTTTCCGGAGAGCGTGGCGACGAGCCATTCGCGGAAGCGGAGCATCACCTCCTCTTCGGGCGTGAGAAGAGTCCCCAGGGCTCCGACCGCGGTGTAGTCCTCGAGATCGAAGACGGCGGTGACGCCGTTCCCGCCATCGGCCGACGGCTCGAGGGTTATGTCAGACCTGAGGAATCGCCCCGACATCCGCAGCCGCTGCTTCCATGCCAGTCTGTCGTTCTCCGTGACCGGGGCGCCGGGGGTGAGTCCTAGGGTCGCGAGAAGACTCTCCCGGCTGGTCCTCGTGCCCTCCAGCAGGCGGACATCCTCGAGCACTGCCGGCGGAGGGAGGTTTGTGACGGTGATCGCGAGGACGGCACCGGCCGGGCCCGGCTTCACGACGACGTCGACGGTGGCCGTACCAGCCGCAGCGCCTTGCAGGCGTGCAGCCGCGGCGAGATTCGAAAGCCCGGCGAGGAGGCCCGTCGGCTTGCGCTCTTCCACGAGCACCGCGGCGCTGAAGCGCCCCTGGTCGCGGAGAAATCGGCCGATCGCTGTGCGGATCTGTTTGAGGTGCGGAAGATCGAACGCCGCCGGTTGGCCACGCGTCCACAGCGGCGCTTCCATCGTCACTGGCTGGCCGTTCTCGTCGAGCCAGCGCGTGCCTCCCCAGCCATCGGTCCCTTCGACCGTCTCGGGAAGCGCCCCGGGCGGGGGCCGCTGCCCCTGGATCCAACGCTGCAGCCCGCCGGCGAGATCGTCGGGAAGCCCTGTGATCTCCACGCCAGCGGCGAGTGATATCGGCCCCGCGGCGACGTCGATGACGATCCGCTCCCCCGTCGCGCTCCCCTCGACCGACGCGGTCGCTTTCGCCTCCTCAAATCCAGCGTGCTGGAGCGCGAGCGCCGCCTTGCGGCCGACCGCCGAGAGGAACAGCCGGCGATTGGCCTGGGGGCGGGAGAGGATGAGGAGATCGTTGTCGGCAACGAGGGCCGCGGCGAGGCGCCCAGGCTCGAGGTCCGTCAGGCCGCGGACGTCGAGGGAGCGATCGAGCTTAAGCGCTCCCATCGGCTCGGCGGTGGCGCGACCGGCGGCGAACACGGCGGCCGCCAGCGCGAGGATCACGACACTCATCCCTGACCTCGGCCAGAGACGACAGGGGCGTTGGGAGGCGGTGTGCATGGGCGGTTCCCGGAGGAGACGGCGCACGGACCGGCAACCCGCCAGAGGCTGGGCGGGGGCACCGGGACGGACCGGAAGGGGGCGGGAGGGTAGCGGAACGTGGCCCTGAGCCCAACGGCGAAACCTTTCCCGGCGGGGGGCTCTCCATCCCTGCCACGAACGGCCTTGTGGCCTGCCGGGATCGGCAGGGATACTGCCGCTTGCCGCGGGTGCTTCAAGCCCCGGTTTGTCCTCCGTTCCGCCCTCCCACCCCCGTCCGCCACCATGCCCACCGTCCGCTTCCCGAATGGCTATTCCCGCGAGTTTCCCCAGGGCTCCCGATTGGCGGATGTCGCCGTCGGCGTGGCCGGTGGCGGGAAGAAAAAGCTGCCGCCGATCGCCGCCCTCCTCGATGGGAAGACGGTTGGGCTCGACGCTCCGCTTCCGGAGCATGGCGAGACGCTGATCGAATGGCTGTTTACGGGTGATCCGCGGGCCCTGCCGGTGATGCGCCACTCGGCGGCCCACATCATGGCCCGGGCGGTGATGCGGCTGTTTCCGGGGGTCGAGCTCGCCTTCGGCCCGACGGTCGGGGCCGGTTTTTATTACGACATGCGTGCCAGCCAGCCGATCACCGACGACGATCTCCCCCGGATCGAAGAGGAGATGCGGAAGATCATCGCCGCCGACGAGGCCTTCGAGCGCGTCGAGGTGCCGCGGCAGGAGGCGGTGAAGATCATCGCCGGGCTCAACCAGCCCCTCAAGGCGGAGCACATCGAGACGGGACTCGCCGAGTTTCCCTCGCTCTCGTTCTACCGGCAGGGCGAGTTTGTCGATCTCTGCCGCGGCCCCCATGTCCCCAGCCCCGGCTGCATCGGCGCCTTCAAGCTCACGAGCATCGCCGGCGCTTACTGGAAGGGGGACGCCAACAACGCCCAGCTCCAGCGGCTCTACGGCACCGCCTGGTTCACGCAAGAAGATCTCGACGCGCACCTCTTGGCGCTCGAGGAGGCCCGAAAGCGGGATCATCGCGTCCTCGGCAAGCAGCTCGATCTGTTCACAACGAGCCCCTTGGTCGGCGCGGGGCTGATCCTCTGGATGCCCAAAGGGGCGCTCCTGCGGAGCACGCTCGAGGCCTTCGTGCGCGAGGAACTCTCGGCGCGCGGCTACCAAGCTGTCTACACGCCCCACATCGGCAAGATCGACCTCTACAAGATCTCCGGCCATTATCCCTACTACGCCGACAGCCAGTTCAAGCCGATCGTCATGCAGGAAGACGAGCAGTATCTCCTGAAACCCATGAACTGCCCGCACCACACGATGATCTACAAGGCGCGGCCGCGGAGCTACAAGGAGCTGCCGCTGCGACTGGCGGAGTTTGGCACCGTCTATCGCTACGAGCAGTCGGGGGAGCTCGGCGGCCTGACGCGCGTCCGCGGGTTCACGCAGGACGACGCCCACATCTTCTGCATGCCGGAGCAGGTCGAGGGGGAGGTCGAGGGCTGCATCGACTTCACGCTCAAAGTCCTCAACAGCCTCGCCTTCTCGAACTTCTCGGTGCGGCTCGGCTTCCGCGATCCCAACAGCGACAAGTATGTCGGCTCGCCCGAGCGCTGGGCCGAAGCGGAGGGGGCGATCGAGCGCGTCGCCCGCCGCATGAATCTCCCAGGATGTGAGCCGGAGCTCGGCGAGGCGGCCTTCTACGGGCCGAAGATCGACTTCGTCGTCCACGACTCCCTCGGCCGCAAGTGGCAGCTCGGCACCGTCCAGCTCGACTACAACCTCCCGAGTGCCGAACGCTTCGACTGCGAGTACATCGGCGCCGACAACGCCCGCCACAAGCCGGTGATGATCCATCGGGCGCCGCTGGGGAGCCTGGAGCGGTTCGTCGGCGTCCTCATCGAGCACTTCGCCGGGGCCTTCCCCCTCTGGCTCGCCCCCGAGCAGGCGCGGGTCATCCCGGTGAGCGAGAAGAGCGAGGCCTACGCGCGGACGGTGAAGGCCCGGCTCGAAGCGGCGGGCCTCCGCGTCGGTCTCGATGCGGCGCCTGAGAAGCTCGGGGCGAAGATCCGCACCGCGCAGCTCGATCTGATTCCGATGATGGTCGTCTGCGGGCCGCGCGACGAAGCGGCCGGCACGGTGAGCCTCCGCGACCGGCTCGACGGCGACTTGGGCGCGATGAGCCTCGAAGCGGCGGTGGAGCTTCTCCGCGAGGAGAATCTCACCCGCACCGTTCGCCACAAGCCGAAGCCGCTCGTCCTGCCGGGCGACGCCGGCGGGGATGGCGAGGAGTATTGATCGGGACGGGGGGTACGCGATTCGACCAGCCGCCCGCGGAGAGCGAGAACGTCGCGATGCCCCGCTTTATCCTCCTTGAACACACCGGCGCCCCTGACGATCCCGTCGGGCTCCACTACGACCTTCTCCTCGAAGCGGGGGAGGCCTGCCGCACCTGGCGGCTCGCCGAAATCCCGTCACCCTCTGGCCTGCCAGTGGGCACCGTGGCGATCGCGCCCCACAGGCTCGCCTGGCTCGATCATCTGGCGGGGGAAGTCTCGGGCGGCCGTGGCTTCGCCCGGCGGATCGACGGGGGGACATACGAGACGGCGCTCGAGGGGAGCATCAAGGGCGCTCCTCCGGAAAGCATTTACGTGCGGCTTGTGGGGGACACTTCGACTTGGTCGCTCCTCCTCGTCCGCGGTGCGGAGGGATGGACAGCCCGGATCGACCCCGGGAGCGCGAGCTAGCCAAGCACGAGATCCAGCGGGCCCGTGCTGGGCTTGATCGGCCTGCGGGCCGGGAGTGAGCGTTTCGTGGTCTTGTTTGCCAATCCTTCCAGAGGGCTTTATTTCATGGCTTGAGGTGTAACTAAACGGGAGTATGATCCATTCTGGTGACACTAAACAGGAGTGTTGTCCTGAATGGAAGCATTTCAGCGGCGTCTCTCGATCGTCCTTCCCGAGCGCCAGTCGGCGTTTTTGTGGGGGGCCAGGAAGACGGGGAAGTCGACGTTTCTGCGGCAGGTTTTTCCCGACAGCCTCTCCTTCGACTTCCTTCGCACCGATCTGTTGATCGCCTTCACGACGCGGCCGGCCCTCCTCCGCGAGCAGCTCCTGGCGCGCTCCCCTGCAGATCTCGCGCTCCCGGTCATCCTCGATGAGGTGCAGAAGGTGCCGGCGCTCCTCGACGAGGTCCACGGGCTCATCGAAGGCCATGGGCTCCGCTTCGTGCTGTGCGGATCGAGTGCCCGTAAGCTCAAGCGTGGCCGGGCAAACCTGCTCGGTGGTCGAGCCTGGCGCTACGAGATGTTGCCGCTGGTCTCCGCCGAGTTTCCCGGCGCGGCCGAGGGGGAAGGGGGAATGGACCTGCTGCGGGCGCTTAACAATGGCCTCATCCCCTCCCACTACCTTTCGGTCAATCCACGGAAGTCGCTCGATGCCTATGTCCGCGACTATCTCAAGGAGGAGGTCTTCGACGAGGGGCTGACGCGCAATGTGCCGGCGTTCTCCCGGTTCTTCGAGGCGTTGGGCTATTGCCATGGCGAGCTCATTAACCATGCCAACATCGCCCGCGACTGTGGCGTCGATGCGAAGACGGTCAAGGAATATTTCCAGATCCTCTGCGACACGCTTCTGGGGCGGCTCGTTCTCCCGTTCAAGAAGCGGCAGGAACGGCAGGTGATCGGCAAGGCGCCGAAGTTCTATCTGTTTGACGTGGGGGTCGCCGGCGCGGTGAGCAAGCGACGGATCGTGGAGCCGCGAGGCGATCTCTTCGGACGAGCTTTCGAACATCTCGTCTTCATGGAGCTCGTGGCCCATGCCTCGTATTCGGAGCTCACCTACGACATCCATTTCTGGCGGACGAAGGCAGGGGCCGAAGTCGACTTCGTCCTCGGAGACGGTGAAGTCGCCGTCGAGGTGAAGGGCACGAGCCGAGTGGACGACCGTGACCTGCGGGGGCTACGGCTGTTTGCTGAGACGCACCGCCCCCGGATGTCGATCGTGGTCTGCAACGAGAGCGCCGAACGCGTCGTCGACGACATCCGGATCGTTCCGTGGCGACAGTTCTTCCGGGAAATGTGGGCCGGGGAGATTCTGTCGTAGGCAGGCGGACGAAGGCCGGCGCCTCACCCCAGGATCGCGTCGATCGGTGTGCCGTGGTCGATCGCGAGGCGTTTGCGGCCGGGGATCTCGAGCTTGCGGGAATCGAGGCCGAGCTGTTTCAAAATGGTGGCGTGGATGTCGGTGACGTAGTGGCGGTCTTCCACGGCATGGAAGCCGAGTTCGTCGGTGGCGCCGTGGACCGTCCCCCCCTTGATGCCGCCGCCAGCCATCCACACAGAAAACGCGAAGGGATGGTGGTCGCGGCCGTCGGAGCCTTGCGTGCCGGGCGTGCGGCCGAACTCGGAGGCAAACAGGACGATCGTCTCGTCGAGGAGCCCGCGGCGGGCGAGATCCTCGAGGAGCCCGCCAATCGGCTGATCGACAGCCAGCGCCAGATTCGAGTGATTGGCCTTCAGGCCGCCATGGGCATCCCAGGCGCCGGCCCCGCCGCCGCCATGCTGGATCTGGATAAAGCGCACGCCACGCTCCACGAACCGGCGCGCCGCGAGCAGCTGCATCCCGAAGTCGCGGCAGTGGGGGAGATCGAGGCCGTAGAGCCGCTTCGTCTCCTCCGTCTCGTCGGCGAAATCGACGACCGCAGGCACGCTCTGCTGCATCGAGTGGGCAAGCTCGTAGGAAGCGATCCGGGCCGCCGTGGCCGGGTCGTCGGGGTATTCGACCGCCGCCGCCCTGTTCATCCGGCCGACGAGATCGAAGCCGATCGATTGGGCCTTGGGTGAAAACGGCCGCTCGGGCCGGCCGAAGTCGAGCGGGTTGGCCGGATCGATCCGCAGCGGCACAGCGTCGTGGGAGGGGCCGAGGTAGAGGCCGTC
>Ga0164295_10001735_pt1 | contig 18087 bp, 18 predicted proteins | sample GEODES006metaG_FD_111798 | JGI IMG/M metagenome (GOLD analysis project Ga0164295, IMG submission 111798) | Oligotrophic lake water microbial communities from Sparkling Lake, Wisconsin, USA - GEODES006 metaG | ecosystem: Environmental > Aquatic > Freshwater > Lake | place: USA: Sparkling Lake... | reverse complement strand
TATTTTTTAGCCACGTTGACCAATTTCTGAACCATTGTGGTTGAATCCTGTTCAGACTCCATCTGGTGTGATGGGATATTTTCATATTTGTATGAAAGTATCCAGGTGAAAATTTACTTAGCAACAGTCTTAGTACACACTTTGATTTCTACCAAATATGGTATTTGTAAGTCTATTGTATCCTGCACCGAGTGCAGATGTGAGAATGTCGCCCAAGGGCACGTTGTTCAACGAGGCTCCTACATCGGGTGCAGGAGGGGGTGGTAGCGTGGAGCAGACTGCTGCCGAGTCTATGAAGCTGGGAAGAGAGCCGCAGAGTGAGGTCATATCGGCGGTGGTGATTGCGTTGGACCAGAGATACACATTTTGAAGTTGCAGGGGTGCTGGATTGGGTCCAGCTTCTCCATACACTGTCATTTCTACAGGTTTCGGCGTTCCTTGCAACAATTTCGTGTCTTCCAGTTGGCAATTGATGTAGACATCCAAGGTACGATTGGATACGACGATGCCGAGATGAAAGGGCGTCTTGAGCGGAATATCGGGAATACGTAGGGATTCCCGGAAACTCTGCGCACCGTTCACCGTATCTACAAAGACAAGAAGATCGTTCGTCAGGGGGTCCAAGAAGACACCAGGATTCATACGCCGAGGGAGATTACCGCCCTCCGCATTGGTGGATGCACTTGGATTTGATGAATACTCGTCGGATCCTCGGTGGAAGATATGACGGTGGACGGGCTGCGCGCTGTTGCTGCGAGAATCTAAGAGCTTGCACTCCATGAGGATGCTGTAGGAGTTGTCTTGAAAGGAGGAGCCAATATCAGATTTGTAGGCCACGAGGTTGCGTGTGTTGCCGGAGGGCGCCCAAATACGTTTCGCTGAATAATAGACAATCATGGAACGGGGGATAAGATAGGGAAGCGGATTGGGGGGTATGACCGATTTGTTCACCAACATGAAGCCGATGAAGACAATTACCAAGACAGCAAGCGCATAGAGCATAAAATTGGCCGGCAGCGATTTGACCATGGGGTCTACCGTTTTGTTGTAATTACCGAAGGATCCAAAGTTATTCATTCCTACTCTACACAGAGAAAGTCTTAAGAGTCTATGTGAGTGTAAAACTCTCGCTGCTTTCCGTTCTTGACAAAGGTGCGCAGCTTGAGAGAGGTCATCTTCATCACAGGGCTGGGGCTATCTCGCAATTTGTGCTTGCTAAAGGTGTTCTTTGTATGGCACATGACGAGCATGACCTTCATGGGATCCAGCTGCGACAGGGGCTCGGAGTACTTGTTTGTAAAACTCAGCTCTTCGGCGTGCGTCACTGTTTCGTCGCACTTGTGAGCGAGAGCATATTCCTTTGTATAGGCCATAGTGCCAAAGGTCGCATGATTGGGGGCGTAGGGACCCGTTTCCCAGACGCTCTGGTCGTCGGTGAAATAGAGGAAATTGCGCGTACTCCCCACGAGATTTGCCTTGCGACTTCGGAGCGTGAAGACAGCGTGGCTTACACGGTCGGGGCTGTAATAATCGTCGTCGTCCATTGTGACGAAAATCTTACCACGGGCGACTTCGTGCAACTTGTTGCGTTTGGCGCCCACATTCACCTTGGTTTCAGAGCGTATATACTGGATGGGAATGTCTTTGAAGGTGGCGACGATGTCTGCGGCGGATTCGGTACCGTCGTCTACAATGACCCATTCCATCTGGTCTTTGGGATACGTTTGGGCTTTTATACATTCGTACAACCATGGCAAGAATTTGCCACGATTATACGTGGGCGTGAGAATGCTCACGGGGGGTGTGGTGGGATTTACCGACTTGGGCCAGACGGAGGTCATTGGTTGTTTAGTGCGGCGAAGCGTTTAGATTACTGTTGGCTCACGTGAGTGCTTTTCAATGACACCGATGGCTTCCTTATATAGCTCAATCTGACAGGGGAGTCTAGCAGAGTCTCTGCGGGGTTCTGACTCTATAATCGCAGGGGGGATTTCCACGGGATCTGCAACCACCACCTCTATAACATTATCTACAGGCTGGACAACGTGCACAATCGTTATTTCATCTTCAGGAGGGACCCCATGCTGGTCATGAGGAATCATCGGATTTTGTTCCATAACAGGTTCTTGCGTCGCGACAGCAGCCGAGGGTAATTCCGTCGGTTTGACAACAACTGCGGTGGAACAACAGAGACCCATGATTCTACAGAGGTGGATTAGTTTATGTTGTCAACTATAAAAAAATAAGGTGAAGTAGATAGATATGACAAAACGCCGGACAAGAAGACGACGAAAGTCCACCCGAACAACACGAAAGCAACGGGGAGGAATGTTTAATACAGGAAAATTGGCAAAAATATTTACACTTGAGGATATCAAGGCCAACCTTAACATTGATACAACTCCTGTGAAATCCGGTAATTTTGGCACGATTGAAAAGGCGTGTTTTCGGGATAGTCCTGAATCTTGTTTTGGCATCAAATATGTGTCTGTGCCACCTGGAAAGACAGAAAATGATCCATATGCAATTACAGGAAGACGAGTCTTAGAACATGAAATTGAAGTTATGGTTGCAATCAAGGATGCCATCGCAAATACACAACAAAAGGAAATACCATATCATTATGAACAATACCTTGGATCTTTGCTTCCGGATACAACAACTCCATGGTTATTTACAGAATTTATAGAGGGTGTTACGTTGTCTTCCCATGTAGATACACCAGATATCAAAGACAATGCTGTGCGTTACTATTTTCAAACAATGCTGCTTTTAGAGCAACTTGAAAAACTTCTTCCAAATTTTGTTCACGGAGACTTGAATCCAGGAAACATCATGCTTGTCAAACGCGATACAGAACACCCCTTGTGCAAATTTCACGTAGATGCATATACAGAAAATGGTAATTTTACGCCAATTGAGTATACATTTGAAGAACCGTATTACATTAAATTGATTGATTTTGGATTAAGTGAATGTGACACAATTCGTTGGGGACGTGACCATCCATCTGGTCCCAGCGAACCAATCTTGGGTGTATGGCAATTGGACGCCTTTATGGCATTGGAATCATTCTTATTAGTTGCATCCGAAGAACAAACTGCTAAGCTACGTGAAATAAGTACGACATTTTTTGGCGACGACCTGACAGCCATGTTGGGAGCGGAAGACTCGGATATTTATCGTAATATTGGGCTTTTGAAAGACTTGGGGGATCGTTCCACGTTATACAAGTTGCTAGCACCAATATAAATTGAAGCACCTTACGGCCTAAAATAACATCCGCTACCAATACTTAGCCCTCATGTCTCTCCATGCAAGACGACGGCTGTGGTCCTTTTTTGAGGCGCTACATAGCCAAGAACTGACCGAAACAGCCCCCAAATGCGAAACGCCGCCCTGGATCAAGACTCCCTTGATGGAACATCAACAAACCTCGCTCGCCGCCGCCATTTCATTAGAGCAGTGCAAACACACAGGAGTCACCGTCACACCCCTGCCAGGCGAAACAGAAGGAGGACGTTTTTTCACCTCGTATGGAATTCTTGCAGACAAGGTCGGATCCGGAAAATCACTAACCGCTTTAGCCCTTGTCAAACAGCCGCCGCCCTCAGATATGTACACGGAATATGTCACACGTCATTGCCAGATTTTGGGAGATGGCAGGGACATGGGACTGTTGAGAGAGCGATCGCAGCGTCAGACTTCGGCGGGAGCTCCGTTGCGGTCTGTGACGACCAGTCTTCTCATTGTACCGCATGCGCTCTTACAGCAATGGGAGACCTATGTACGTAGGGACACTACGCTGCGCGTAAAATTCCTTAAACGAAAGGTGGAAACATCGGATTCTGCCGTCATGACGGATTTGGAATCGTACGACTTGATTGTCGTCAGCAGCACGATGTGGGGAACGTTCAAAGCATCACATCCCATCCGCACCATCCTTTGGCAACGACTCTTTATAGATGAAGCCGACAGCGTGACTTTTTCAAGCGAGCACGACGACTTGCATGCCCGTTTCTATTGGTTTATTACAGCGAGTTGGATGAATCTGGTCTTTAGTGGAGGGGCGTATTACAATATCATGTCGGTGTATACACCCTTGCCGGATACACCACCAGCACTCATCACACGTGTTCAGAAATCCGTGTATAATAGCCAATATTTCAGTGTACCGGGATGCCGGCATGTCAACATTGTACGCCGTATGTGCGGCACCGACAGATTTCAGACGCATCCAGGAAGTCACGCAGTCCTGTCTCAATCGGCCAGGGTCATCATTCATTCCACAGAAGAAGCAATTCGTAAATCGTTTGCCAATCCTAGTATCACCCACAGAACCATTGTGTGCGCGACACCGGCGAATTTACGGGTGTTGGACCAGTTTGTCAGTCCGGAAATGATGGAACGTCTTCATGCGGGAGATGTGAAAGGCGCATTGGACTGTGTGGGGATGACGGCGCATTCGGAATCGGAGCTCACCTCGGCGGTCACGGCTTCGTGGCTGACAGAATTAGACAATGCAAAGAAAACATATGAATACAAAAAGACGATTGCTTATAGCAGCGAGGCCGCAAGGGTGAAGGCGATGGAGACATGTGAACAAAAGATTGCTAGTATTGAAAGCCGCATTACAGCGGTGGAAGACCGCATTAAGCGGGCGAAGGAACACATGTGTCCCATTTGTATGTGTGAAGCCACGAATCCGGCGTTAATCCCATGCTGTACACAGATTTTCTGCTTTGGATGCCTTTGCGAATCGCTCAAACGAGTGGCGGCCTGTCCTCTGTGCCGGCAACGTATTACGGATTTGAAGTCAGTCAAAGTGTTGGGAGATGCAACAGATGAGACAAACACGGTGGCCACCGTTAAGGAAAAGAAGAAGTTGGGGAAACAGGAAACATGCATTGAGTTTTTAAAGGCGAATCCCACAGCGAAAATGCTCGTCTTTAGCAGTTACGACGCCACCTTCTCAGGTCTGAATGTAGCGCTGACGGACGCAGGTATTTCGCATGCGACTGTGAATGGGTCGCAGGCTCGGATCACCAAGTTGCTGCGAGAATTCCGCGAGGGCGCCTATTCGGTCTTGTTTCTGAACGCTCGCAATATGGGAGCGGGACTGAATATGGAATCGGCGACGCACGTGCTGTTGTTTCATAGAATGGCAGCGGAATTGGAGCAGCAGATTGTAGGGAGAGCAGTGCGACTAGGGCGAACTGCTCCCTTGGAAGTGCTACACTTGTTTCACGAGAATGAGTTGCAAACGGGGATTACGCATGTGTAAGATCCATAAATCTAAAGCAATGAGCATTTGAAATGCCCGTCGGTTTAGTGTCGTCGTGTATATCGGTTCTTTCTGTTTTTCTTAATTTTAGAAGTTTTAGATTTTTTAGCTTTTCGTGAAAAAAGGCATGACAGGCAACCTACATTTTCATTATTTGAGGTTGCTCGGGATGTTCCACTTCGTGCCGTGCGACTCGCACCACCTCCACCTTTGTATCTATTTCTCTCCTCTCTCTCTCTTTCTCTCTCTCTTTCTCTCTCTCTTTCTATCTCCCTCCTCGCACGTTCCGCACCCGTAAAACTCATACTGATGCCCATTAATAGTTCTTTATCTGCTTCTCTATTAGCTTGTGCTTTGGTATGAGGGCGGCTCATATATGAAGGTGCAATAAAAAATATAGACTGATGACATACTACATGAATTTAATGTCGTCGCGTCTTTCGGTTCTTTCGGTTTTTTCGGTTCTTTCTGGAAATAATGAGATCGGGACGAGTTCCCCCTCCTCTTGGCATCGTCCTTGAACCTCCCCCATCAATGCGTTTACCGCATCCACAATAGATGCAGTGTGCATATTTAGGAGTTCGTATTTCCATTGTACTTTGAAACACGTGACGACCATCACGACGAGCCGTACATGGTTTGCTGGCACAATTTGCGCGTCTTGTCATAGATCTGTTCATATAGAAGGGCGTGTGAAAAAATACCCGTCAGTTTAGTGTCGTCGTGTATATCGGTTCTTTCGGTTCTTTCGGTTCTTTCGGTTCTTTCGGGATTTATTTTTGTTTTTCGCAACAGGGACTTCTGGGCAGCCACAATATATACATTCTTTGACATAACGCACATTTTGTCGTCGCAGCCCTGGAAATTGAAACTTGTGTTGTCCATCACTACGGGCCGGGCATGGTGTTTGGGCACAGGTGCTTCGGGCATAGGGGGCGATTGGTCGGTTATTTGGCTCAGGCACATTTGGTGCGTTGTTTGGTGATCGGTTGTTTGGCCTGGGCATATAGCAGGGTGTGCGAAAAAAATGAATCATGTCAATCATATTAAAAATATGTATGGACGTTTTACACACTTTTCACGACGGCTCTGTACTACGGAAATTGTCAGCGAAAGCCCTGATTACGATTCCGATTTGGAAAGGCAATCGTATTCTCAACACAGAGCATGTAGCCAATTTACGAAAAGCAATCGGAACTGGGATTCAATTACTGGATTCGGGGTATTGTACGATACAATATCCCGAATTAGACGCAGCCAACAATGAAGTGATGCAAACCTACATTGTGGACGGGCAGCACCGAACTGCGGTGTTGAAAGACTACTTTGAGCCGCCCTGTTTTGACCCCGATTTCATCGTTCTCGTGCGGCAGAAAACTGTAAAAAACGAAACCGAGGCCATACGCTATTTCAATGCTATTAATAATTCCAAACCACAGCAATGGCAACACGACCCCAAACTCGTCGCAAACAGTTACATTGTGGCGATGGAAGGGGTCTTCAACCAAGTGAAAGGATGGGCTGCATTACGACAGGGAGCAACGCACCGTCCCTTTCTGTCCACGGATAGGCTGCGGGAGCAATTGCTTCTTCACAAGTTGAATCCAGATCCAGAGGCAATAGCTGCTTGCTTACAAAAACTCAGCGAGTGGAATCGGCGTAAATGTCAGGAGACGCAGTTGCGACTTGCGATGGAACCTGAGGCCAAAGACGCGAAGCTATGGGCGAAAGCGCTGGAATTGGAATGCATGCTGGCGATGGATTTCAGTTGGATTACGGTGCTGTTGTAAAAGGAATCGGATGAGGCACTTCTAAGGACTGTAGGAGCCGCATAAACCTACCGGGATCTACTGAGGGAAACCACGTGGGAAGTTGCGACCTCCAAAACTCTGTGTGCTCCCAAATGGCGTGCCCGGCTTGTTTGGTGCCAGCACCATCTAATGCTGCGGAAGCCGCACTGAGGAAGAGATTCGTTTTCCATACGGTACTATCAAATCCTCCATCAAACTCGGGGTCCGCTTGTTGATAGGCGTCACGCATTTCACACAGGTAGCGAAACTGATTGTAGAGCATGGACTGTTTCGCAAGCACAGCGGTATATTCCATAGAATCATCTGTCCAACCGGCGGCGACTTCGTCGCCGACACCGTCGGGTCCAAACAGGAGTTGATTGACCGATTGGAGCTTGGCTTGATATGTGAGCGGGAACAACGTCCAGTGCTGATAGAAAAAGGTGTAATAATCTAAGCGATCGCTGGAGAGAATGGCGGAAAAGGTGCGTTTATACATTTGATACCCCCGTTCTGTATTTCCAATATAGCGTCGCAACCACGTGGGAAGCGTTTCATGAAGATGCAGTCCGGCGAGATTGAGATCGTTATTGTTGAGAGGCACATCCGCCGACATATCCATGCTTCCTCGGAGGAGTTGGCCCACGGCGGTGCGAATCGTCTCACTGCGGCGAATGCGATTGGAACTGAGGGCATCGCTCACCTCATGTACGACATTGGTTGACAAACCAGGAGTGTATTCGTCCACGGATTGTAGGATTTTTCGCAAATCACCGTGGTGCATTCGTAAGAGATCGGTGGCCAAGACCTTGCAAGACTGCGTGCTGCCAATACGTGCCTGGAGGAGCGCTTCCACATCAGCAGCGGTCGGAGCCGCTACAGCAAAGGTTTGACACAGTTTGAGAAAGGGCTGAAACTTTTTTTCCATCCATTCGTTGCTGATGCAGACGATTGTATTCGTGCCCTTATAGTCTTTGAGAATGCGGAGGAGTTCCACCAGTCCTCCCTTGTCTCCCACGGACATACCATCTATTTCATCTAGAATGATGCCGAGTGGCTTGGGTCCGGATGCGGAAAAGAAGTCAGCGACATTGCAACTGTGTAGGAGGGGTACGAGACTTTCTTCTACAGCGGATTTGTGTCGGTGTTGGGAGGCGTTCCATTCTACGACACGGTGATTTGCTTTTTCCAGGGCTACACGAGCGAGCGTGGTCTTGCCGATTCCAGGGGGTCCGTAAAGGAAACTTGCGTTGTAGGTGCGGGGAAAGGGAGAACTCGCCCAGCGACTGAGGCTCTCTATGAGATCGGCATGCAGCGTCGCCATTGATTAGACTTTGGTTACAAAGTTTAGACCGGTGATTCAGTTCATCGGTCTAAACAAGGTTATGAAACGCAGTGCCTTAGAGGGCGCCCTGAATCTACTAAAATGAGCCTTTTGTTGCGCCCTTCGGGCGCAATTAAGTGCTCATTTTAAAAGTTCAGTGCCTTAGACATCGCCAAACAGACTGGTCCAAATCAACCCTGCATTCAGCACACGATCCTGTACGGTGCTCAGCGACTCGCCCTTGGAAGGAGGGTCAAAGTGTTGCTGAGGATTTTGTGCACATTTCATGACATCGGAAGGGTCGCACTTTTGAAGTCCTCCGTTGCTGCTGACACCGACAAAGTCCACGCAGGTTTGAGAGGCGGGATTTCCGTTTGCAGCGGGGGTACGAATCAACGTGAGGTAATCGGGGCACATGGTGTTGATGGGAGGCCAGACCTGTTTATTGACGATGAAGAGCTTGACATAGTAGAAGTATGTCATGAAGAGAACAACCATAAAGACAAGCACGCTGGTGATTTGGCGATTTAGCATGCTAAACAGCACATAGCATATTCCAAAATTGAGTGCAAGCGCCACTAGCCAATAGAGGATTTTAGACAAGGACATGCCACCGGAAGCTCCCCGGGCCCCCCCTGGAAGAAGGCGTGTAAAGTCTTGTGTATACATTCCTGAGTCACTCATTCTATCTCTGCATGAGGTAAAAAAATATCCACATATGCGTTTGAATATGTGAAGACTTTCATAATTATATAACCGCGCGTTTAGTTCAGGCGCACAAAGGCCACGGGGGCACCATTGCCACCACCACCCTGTTGGAGCGCACCGAGCTGAATGTAGCCGGTAAAGTAATCCGTCTCCGTGCCGGCATACGCGCCGCCAACACCGAAGGTGCCCTGAAGGCCAGTGGGGACGAGCTGCACCTTGCGAAGGACGGTGGAGATGCCCGGAACAGCGCCGACGGCGACACGGCTGGGAGAAGGAACATAGAGCGTCTTGCCCATGTCACGGAGAATGCAAGTACCAGGAGTGGAGAGTGCAGTCACAAGGTTGACCCAGCTCGCATTTGTCAAGCTGGAGGTGAGGATGGAGGACTGTGCAGCAGTGAAGTTCACGTACAGCTTGTTGGAGGGGACTTGAGAATATTGGGATTGAATAGAGGTCATCTGTATACATAGGTCGGAGAAAAAAATTACGGGCTGTTATCCAACTTCCTAAAAGGAAGTCGGAGAATTCAAATCATATCAACTGTTTAGTTGAGGCGAACAATGGTCACGGGGAGACCGGTGGGGGCGCCGTTACCGCCACCACCCTGCTGGAGCGCACTGAGCTGGATGTAACCAGTGAAGTAATCCAAATCGGAAGCGGCATTCGCACCGCCCGTACCGAAGGTGCCAGTGGTACCCGTAGGGACGAGCTGCACCTTGCGAAAGACGGTGGAGATACCCGCAACTGCACCCACGGGGACCGCCGTAGGAGAAGGGAGGTAGAGCGTCTTGCCCAGATCACGGAAGACCGCAGCACCAACCGTGGAGAGTTGGCCCAGAGCACCGGCGTTGGTGACCCATGCAGCCTTGGCGATGCCCGTAGAGGTAAAGATAGAGGATTGGCACGCAGCGATGTTGACGTACAGCTTGCCGGAGGGGACTTGAGCATATTGAGATTGGACGGAAGTCATTCGTTTATACCTTGCTTGGAGAAAAAAAATCAGAGACCGGAGCAGGAGATGGCCGATAATGCTGACATGCAAAGTCCAGGGAGGGTATCTATTTCGGAAGGGGAGGGAAACATTCAAGTGCCCGGCTTTGATTATCCCACGACGGCTCCGAGTAATGCAGCCACGGGGGGGATTCGGGGAAATTTAGAACGCAGTGTTTTAAATCAGGCGTATTTTTCGCCGGCGAATTTTACAATTATTCAAAACAAGATTCGCCGTGGGGTATACGACAAATCCGGAGAAATTATAGATCCTGTAGGGACCGATGATCTCTTCATGGTGATGCGCGCCATCTATCTTTGGTATGGCCGGAACTTGGACGAAGACATTCCGGGACAAATTGCCGAGTTGGACGAGCGGGTCTCGGGCTGGTGCGTGCCCAAAATCTTGGCGGAGATTTCCATGTACAAAACCTACCTGAATGACATTAGCACCTTGCCCATTCCGATTGACCAGCCAGTGAGGTTGACCACTGCCGGAACCAAGTCGTTGCCCTTCAAGCCATTTTTTTAGACTTGATTTAGTATTAGAAAGGTATAGATATATCTATCCTTTTCTAATGACGACGACGTGTCTTGCGATTCTTGCGAATCTTACGGCGACGATTGCGACGAGATGACCTTCCATTTTTTACAATGGTAAGTAGTTCTTCTTTTAGTTCCATTAGTTTGTGTCTAGTATCTGCAGACATAGGAGCAAATAAACCAGGATTGTGGTTAAATTCAGATATTATCATGTCACCGTTTTCAAATTTGAGATAGATCATACTTCCCTGTGGTCGTAGTTGAATCGTGTTCAGCTTACCAGGAGCTATTCGTGCGTCTGGATTTATAAATACAGAATGTAGTTTTGCAATAATTGCGGCGCTTGTTGTTGCAGATAACCCACCTGTAGATGGGGGCAATGATGCAGCAACGCTCATTCCACCGCCTTCCACGGGTCTTGATGCCGCAGTGCTCATTCCACCGCCTTCCACGGGTCTTGATGCCGCAGTGCTCATTCCACCGCCTCCCACGGGTCTTGATGCCGCAGTGCTCATTCCACCGCCTGGTGCAGTGCTCATCCCACCACCTCCAGCATGTGCTGAAGTCAAATGTTTCTTTCCTACACACGTCGTTGACTCTATGAGATTATAGGCATTGTTATATTCAAGATTTGAGTGGGTAGTTGAGTTTCGTGAGCTGTTTAAAGCATATTCTACACATCTCAAGTTATATTCATCAATTGAATACAATCCAGTAATTGTAAGGCGTATGGATTCACCAATTCTTTGTGAAAAATCATTTTTATATCCCCTTGAATCGGGGCAGGAAGTTTTCAGACGCAAGATTGCTGAGCAAGTTGATACAATAACATCTTGTCGTTTTGCATAATATATTCGTTTGCTCTCAGGTAGATCTTTTATCACATTTAAATGTATGATTTTAAAATCATCGAATATAGGCACATCATAAGTCACGGATACATAATAACCATCTTCACGACCCTTACAAAAAAATATTGCCTTATAAGGTTCTGGAGCACTTTCTAATGTAAATATAAATTCAAGACTCATCGTTCTATCTATGCCTTCGGTTTTCGCACAACTTTCTTCTTCAAGGCAGGCGCAGCCGTAGAGGATGCGTAGCAGGCCTCTCTCCATGCGCAGTAGTCTGTCCATCCAGACGCAAACTCGTCCAAGTCCTTGAGCCATAGACGCTCAGAAGTCGTGCCCGCCAACGCTGTGTGTGCTGCTCGCACCTTGGCTACCTCAGCTTCCAGCTCCAAGACAGCTGACGCCTTCAGCCGGTCTACTCGCATTTTCAACACATATTCGTAGCCCTTGAGTCCCTCGCCCTCAGACAGCGCTGGTAAACCAAGACCTCGCAACGCAAGCAACAACGGCTCATCTTCCACATTCGCAATCACCAGGCGCTTCTCCACCACGGCCTTCACAAAGAGAAGCCGCGCCTGAAGTTCTCGGAGCTCCGTCGCTAGTCGCGCCAGTTCGTGCGCCTTGCGCTCTCCATACGCCCATAAGCGCTTCCCATAGAATTCCTCCAGAATCTCGCCCGTATTGCGATACTTGTGAATGTGCCCCGTCGTATCAAAGGCATGCATGTTGGTCGTGCGGAAGGACGTCTCCATCTTGAAGTGCTTCTCAAACTGTGAGGGGTAGGCGAGCCCTGTGTAATAGGCATCATTGTCCAGCGTCAAGGTAAAGTTAACCTTGACATCGGTGTACGCCTCCTCATAGGACTTAAGCCAGGCCATAGGCGCAGCGACACCCGTCTTTTTCGCCTCGGCCTTCGCCTCTTCTTGCTCCGTCAGCATCGTGTCCAAGAAGAGTTTGTAATCCTTTGTCCAACAGCCGACGGGCAGCTCCGTAATCCTCACAGTAAAGGTATCATCTCCTAGAAACTCGTACAGTCCCTTGGTTACATACTCGTGCGGTGCTCCCGCAACTTGACGCACCGTCCCACGGAATCCATACCACCAGGGCGTTAGCCCCACGTCAGATAAGGACGTGGCAGCGCCAGCAAGCCGCCTCCGAATGGCCTCCGTCACATCGGTGGGATTGTAGGGGGGAATGTTGGTGGAAAACCCCGTGCCAATTCCTAACGCACCGTTAATCAGGATAAGCGGCACCACAGGAAAGTAGGTTTCGGGCTCCACCTTGAGCTCGTCGTCCTCCATGTAGGTCAGAATTGCATCATCCTCCTTCTTCATCAAGGACCATACAATGGGCATCAGCTGCGTGTAAATGTATCTTGGCGAGGCGGAATCGTCGCCGCCCATCAATCGTGTGCCAAACTGACCGTTGGGAGCCAGAAGGTTCAAGTTATTAGAGCCTACAAAGTTCTGCGCCATTCCTACAATGGCTCCTGTGAGCGACACCTCGCCGTGATGATACGCCGCCGTCTCGGATACATATCCTGCGAGTTGTGCAACACGCGTCTCGGTCGTCAGATTGCGCTTGCGGGCCGCCCAGTAGATCTTGCGCTGACTGGGTTTGAGTCCGTCCATCACGTTGGGAATGGAGCGAATGTTGTCGTAATTGCTAAAGTGACTGAGCTCATCATTGACAAACAGACTGTAGGGAATCTTGGAATGGCCCTTCGTCACAGGCAGGTGTCGGTCCTTGTCATAGGTGACCAACCATGTCTTACGGTCATCCGCTCGCTTCTTGTTGAAGGCAAGGTCCAGCGTCGTATCGGACAATGAATCCCATGTGTATTCTACGACATTCATGGACTCAAAGTACTCACGGGCTTCGGCGGCTGTACTTGTACCCAATCCCTTGTAATACTTGGTGCGCCACGTCCCCGTGCTGGCTTCCGCGGTTGTCTTCCAAGCCTCAAACTCGGATTCGGAATAGAAGCACAGCGTTTGCGCACCCTTCGTCGCCTTTAGCAGAGGCGTCAGCAAACAGCAGAGGAAGGGGAGCTTTAGGAGTCCAAGCCAATCCGTATGAAAGAGATTCATGAGCAGACCCTTGATGTGGGAGCCATCTACATCCTGATCGGTCATAATCATGATACGGCCGTAACGCAGAGACTTGCAGTCCTTGTAGTCCTTACCCGTTTCCAGGCCGATAATCTGTTTTAAAGCAGCCAATTCCGTATTGGCTGTCTTCTTCGCCACACTGACGTCTTTGACGTTGAGGAGCTTCCCCTTGAGAGGAAAGACGCCGTAGCGCTCATTGCCCACGACGCTGCGACCGGAAATCGCCGTTGTTGCAGCAGAGTCTCCTTCGGTCAAGATTAGCGTACATTCGCTGGACTTGGCCGTCCCCGCCCACAGAGCATCTTCTAGCTTGGGAATCCCACGAAGCGACACCTTCTTCTTGCCATCCGTCTTCTTTGCCTCGCGGGCCTGCTTGGCGTCTAACAGTGCCTGGGCCTCCGTCAGCAAGCCAATCTTAATAAGCTGGTCTAGGAACTTGTCGGATATTTCGGGCGTTGAGCCGAATTTCGTCGCAGGCGTCGTAAGAACTTCCTTGGCCTGAGCGTCAAAGTCGGGATTCACAATCGTGCTCTTGACAAACCATACGACGGAATCCTTGAGCATGGCGGGCGTAACATCTAGTTTCGCCTTCTTCTTGGCGAGTTCACAGAATCGTGTAAGGGCCGTCTTGCTCACGTATTCCACATGCTTGCCACCACGACGCGTCGCAATGCTGTTAACGAAGGAGATGTGCTTCTCATCAGGGGGCGTCTCGCCATGCAGGTCCCGTGTCAGAATCGCACCGATTTCCCAACGCTCACCGGCTTGTTCGTAGGCCACGAGCTTCTTGGGTTTGGCTGCAGCAGCAGCCGCCGTTTCGGTTTCCACGGACCCAACAGTTGCCGCATCGGATTCATGCGTCAAGTACAAATCCATGTACTTGGGAAAGGTGTTGCTAGCCACCGCAGTGCCATTCAGCGTCACCTTGCAGTCCTTGCTAACGCAACCGGCGATATCTATTACACGTGTAATCAGAATCGCAAGCATATCAGCAGGAATCACTGTAGGGATGGCCCCACCCTCCCACTTGAAGCGAGTCAGATCAGGAGTAAAGCTGATGCTGGTGTAGGGTTTGGCGGCGGATGCGGTGACAGTCGGCTTCCCCACGACCGTCATATTCTTTGTCCACGTTTGGACATACTTTTTCTTCTGACGATGGTCCACCGTCTCCACCGTAAAGCTGTGACTGAAGATGTTGGCGAGCTTGGCACCGTAGCCGTTCTTACCGCCCACCGTCTTGTCTTCCGTCTTGTCGTAGTTTGCCGAGGTACGCAAGTTGCCAAAGATGAGTTCTGGCGCCCACAGCTTTGTCTTTTCATGGACGCTCACAGGAATGCCGTCGCCATCGTTCTTGACCGTAATCGTCGTATCCGTAATCGTCACGTCAATATGCTTGACGGGATGGCCGTCGGTCAAGCCTTTCGCAATGCGGTCTCGCATTCGCACGACTTGGTCGGCGGCATTGACGAGCACCTCGTCAGCAATCTTGAGGAGGCCTGGTACGTTTTGTGCAGGTCGCCACTCCATGGCGGAGGTCGCACGGTTGTAGACCCAGCGGGGCTCCGTGACACCATCGGTAGAACCGATGTACATGCCTGGTAATTCCAGAACATGTTCCTTATCGGTGAATTGAGTATATTGTTCGGTTGAAGCTGCGCTGTTCATAGAGAGGAGGAATGAGGGCAAGGGGGGAGCCTGACCCTCCCCTCAATTTTTGGCGGAGTCGCAGCGCCGCTAAAACATCCGCTCTCCCTTGCTAAGCAGCCGCCGCTTATCCAACGGTTTACACGTAAGCGAATACACAGAGTCGTGAACGGCGGAGAGGGCTGCCACACGTCCGTAATTGCTGGCGTCAGAAATGTAAAGTCGGTTCGTGTGCTGCGATAATATATAGTTATCTACGTACGTTTTGGAGATGTCGCCGGCGGATTTATCCAGGTGTTGGGGCGGCCCAGGACTCACGAGCACACCTGACCAGACGGAACGGGCTATGTCGGTCGCACCGGCGTAATCACTTGTAAGAAAGATGGAATACTCACCAAAGTCCCGTAAATGGTCTTTGATGTTAATAAACATGATGGTGAGGTCAGAATGGGGATTGGAGATTAAACAGTGTCGCTCGGTTCCAATCATGTAGGTATCGCCCGCCCGCACTTGAATACCTACAACCGCAGGCCTTGCCGAAGACATCACGGATTGAATCAAGGCAGCTGTAGGGACCGTTGGAACAAGGATGTGTGTGTACAGACGTTTATACGCTGCAAAAATATCTCGGTGATACGACTGATCGGCGAAGCGCCTATTCTTGTAGACATACTGCGCAATCTCCTGATTCAGGTAAAACTTGTGGATATTATAGCCGTGTTCGGGGAACAACTTGGGCGCCGACATCAAATAGGACTTGTGCCGTGTTTGGGCATCTAGACTGTTCCAGACTTTTACCAAGTCCATGGGTTGCGCTGCACGGAGTTCAAAGTCGTAGGCTTCATAGGAAAAAATGGGTTTGACGGACTCTTTCGTCCATAGGATTTTGAAAGGTTGGCGCAACAGTTGCGCCATAACATAGATGGAAATGAGACCGACGATGCGGTCTCCGTACCCTCCTAATGGAGCGGTACCCTCAAAGCAGATGACAAACATTCTAATGATTCTCGTGAAAGGGACTGCGAGGCGAGACCGCATTTGAGGCTTAGGCCACGTGGTTGTAGAGACTCGGATAAGATAGTTGGCACGTCATAATCGTAGAGGAATCCACCAACCATTGAGAGAGCGCCAGCATCACTTTTGCATTTCTGTAGGGATTGGTAAATAAGCAGAACAGCACACAGGCAAGACTAGCGATATAGAAGAAGATATCCAGGGAGTCCATGCGGCGACGTGGAGTCGGTGCTGGATTTTGTACAACTGGACTCCACTCTGTGTGGGTTGCTGCTTTCCTACAGCAGGCGCAAGCAGGTTCTGTTGCCGTTTGAAACCATTGGGAAATACAACGCATGTGATAGGTATGACCACATGCAAGAGTAGCATGACCTGTTTTGGAGGTAATATCTTCAAAACAGATAGGACAATTGGAAGGCATGGAAGAATCGGACATAATGTGTAAGAAAGACGAGGGGTGAATGTGCGTGTGTGGAAGGTTTCAATTTTTCCAAGTGCTTTCGCTCATTTAGCCGTTTCACATAGATAAAACTTAGGTGAGTTTTTCCGTCTAAATAAAAGTTCATTTCGCTTCGCTCAATTGAACTTTTATTTAGCAGAAAAACTTTTCCCAAGCCGCCGGAATCCGCTCCAACAACGTCGTCATCGGTGCATCCTGAAGCTCCAAGCACGCCCCCACAAACGCCGCAAATTCAGGTTTCTTGAAATATATACCACCCCGAAAGGTTTGAAGCCATAAGAACACATGACGAATTAGAACGCAAAATGGCGCCTTCTTCAATCCATCGTCCCAAATATAGACGGATTTTCCAACGCGACTCGCTTCCAAGCGAGCAAACCATGCATCCCATGGATTCAATTCCGTCCCATACTGAATCGCTGTTACAAAGGACCGTAAATCGCCTCGCTGCAGGGCAAAGGTGATGTCGCTCGGCACTTTTACAGCGCTAGGTGCTACACCTTCCGCTCGTTGTATCATTTTAAGCGTTTCCTTTACGTGCACAAGGGGCACATGCGCACAGAAAAGCGCAACACATCGGCTTCGGATAGACGGGTGAATACGGTACAAGGAATTACATAAAAAAAGGAATAGCGGTGTAGAGCCGTGACCCTCCTGATCCACTTCGTCCAACAAAGACCGTAAGGACGCCTGTGCGGGTTCCGTCATTGTTTCCACTTCGTCAAACATGACAAACTTGCGTTCTATGCCAGGCCACTTGGTTTGCGTAAATTGAAGAATGCGCTCTCGGATGACCTCTATGCTGCGTTCATCCGACGCATTCAAATACATGGTAAACAGACTGGGACTGATGTCGGGATAGGTTTCTTTTGCTAAGGCCATTGCCAACGACGTCTTGCCCGTACCAGGTGGTCCGTACAAAATAAGAGGAGGCAGACCGACGCATTTTGTTTTGATGCTGCGTGTCAACAGTTCCTTTATTTTGCGATGCCCCTTCATATCCGCCAAACAGGCGGGGCGGTACTTTTCCGTCCAGACAGACATTCCTAGTGACAGTTCTCTGGCCGAAAGTTTAGGCCACTAGAACCATGGCATTTCAACAATGTAGATTAAACATAGATGTGGGACAGAGTTGTGGTCTATTGTGATGGTTGTTGTATAGGTTCCTGGAATAGAAGTGGGCCATTCAAAGGTGTAATTCCAGGGATGAATGCCTGCTGACACGGGACAGCGCATGTGCTCACACAGGCGAGAGGACTTTTCGTACACAGGAAATCCGTTCATGACAGTTGTTATATGGACATTGCCATGGGGTAAGGTCACAGGTGTACTAAAGGTAAGAAAGAGCGAGACATTTGTGTTTACTTT
>Ga0164295_10001732_pt1 | contig 18103 bp, 10 predicted proteins | sample GEODES006metaG_FD_111798 | JGI IMG/M metagenome (GOLD analysis project Ga0164295, IMG submission 111798) | Oligotrophic lake water microbial communities from Sparkling Lake, Wisconsin, USA - GEODES006 metaG | ecosystem: Environmental > Aquatic > Freshwater > Lake | place: USA: Sparkling Lake... | reverse complement strand
CAGAAGCTCACCGGCGTGGAGCATGCCCGGGTGGTGACGGATTTGCTGGCATGAGGCTGCGCGATTTCGAGGATCGTGGCGCGGCGGGTGCATGGTGAGCGTGAGTCGCACGCGGCTATACTTGTATGTTCTGAAAATGCTGCGGTCGACGCTCGTCGCCGCCACTCTCGCGCAGGAAGCCACCATGACACGTTGCGATCGTCTGGGCCCCCCGAGGCTTTTCATCCTGGTGGTCGGCTTGTGCCTGGCCTGCGGCCGAACCTTCGCCGCCGACGAGCCGACCAAGGAAGCCGACCCCCTGAAGACGGCCCGCGACCTGCTTACCATCCCGCCGCGGCCCGCGCGGCCCGCGCTGCCGCCGAGCCGGTTGCCGCTGGAGGTGCTTGATGGCGAGCGGATCGTGCTCGTCGGCAACTCCACCGCCGAGCGGATGAATCTCTTCGGCCACTTCGAAGCGCTCGTGCACCAGCGATTTCCCGGCAAGCACCTCGTGATCCGCAACTTTGCCCGCCCGGCCGACGAAGTGGCCAACCGGCAGCGGCCGGGCGACTACACGAAACTCGACGACCCGCTCGCCGCCTTTGGCGCCGACACCTACCTGCTCTTCTTCGGGTTCAATGAGTCGTTCGCCGGGCCGGGTGGTGTCGCCACGTTTACAGCCGACTACGAGAAGCTCCTCGACGAACTCGCGAGTCAGTATCCCCGCGACGACACGAAGGCTGCTCCGCGTTTCGTGATCGTGTCGCCCGTCGCGGTCGAGGCCAGCGGCAGTCCCTACCTGCCCGATGCCGAGAAGCAAAACGATTCGCTCGCCCTCTACCGCGACGCCGCCAAGGCCGTCGCCGAGAAGCGGGGTCTCGCATTCGTCGACCTCTTCGATGCCACCCAGAAGGAGTTCGCGACACAGCCGGGACTCCAGCACACGATCAACGGCTGCCACGTCAACGAAGCCGGCGACGCCTACGTCGGCGGCCTCCTCGACCGGTCCCTGTTTGGAGGACCCGCCTCGAGCCAACTCTCCGCCACCGCGTTTGAAAAGCTTCGCGCCGCGGTGAACGACAAGTCGTGGGTGCACATGCAGGACTACCGGATGGTCAATGGCTGGTATGTCTACGGTGGCCGTCGCACGTTCGACACGGAAACCTTCCCGCGCGAGTACGCGAAGATCCGAGGCATGGCGGCCGTCCGCGACGCCAGAGTCTGGGACATCGCCGCAGGGAAGCCAGTGCCGGAACAGCCCGACGACTCCGCCACGGGTGACCTGATCATGCCGAAGACCCGGTTCGGCGAACCGGGGCAGGCCTACAGCGAGAACAAAGAAGGAGGACCGACGATCCTGCCGCCGACCGACCTGATCAAGACCTGCACCGTCCCCCCCGGCTTCGAGCTGAAGCTCTTCGCCGACGAGACGAAGTTTCCCGAGATCGCCAAACCCGTGCAGCTGGCCTTCGATTCAAAGGGCCGCCTCTGGGTCTCGACGATGCCGAGCTATCCGCAATGGAAGCCGGGTGATCCGCCGCCGGCGGACAAGCTCGTGATCCTCGAAGATGCCGACAAGGACGGCATGGCCGACAAGAGCACGGTCTTCTATGACAAGCTGCACTGCCCGACCGGCTTTCAGTTTTTCGACGGCGGCGTGCTGGTGATGGACCAGCCGCGGATGCTCTGGCTGAGAGACACCGACGGCGATGACAAAGCCGATTCGGTCGTGCACGTGCTCGACGGCTTTGCCACGGAAGACACCCACCACACCGCCGGTGCCTTCGAGGCCAGCCCCGGTGGCCTGCTCCACATGCTCGAGGGCGTGGCGATGAGCACGGCTGTCGAGACGCCGTGGGGCCCGTTTCGCAACTACGGCTCTTCGGGGGCCTACGTGCTCGATCCGAGAACCTGGAGGATTCGTCATTTCAAGACTCCGGGCTACGGCAACCCCTGGTGCTACGTGTTCAACGAATGGGGTCAGGGCATCTGCGGCGACGGCACCGGTGCCGCGCAGCACTGGGATACACCCCTTTCGGGAGCCCAGTACGGTGGCCGCAAGGGTCTCAATGCCGTGTTCAACACGGAGAACATGCGACCTGTGGTGGGCAGCGACTATCTCCGCAGCCGGCAGTTTCCGGACGATGTGCAGGACCAGTTCATCTACGCCTGCGTGATCAACATGAACGGCATCCCCCGGTGGCAGATGTCTGACGACGGCGCCGGCTACAAGGGCGAGCGGGTGCGGCACGACCCCGCCGATCCCAAGACTCCCTTCGACCTCCTCAAGAGCTCCGATAAGCACTTTCGGCCAGTCGATCCCCAGATCGGCCCCGACGGGGCCCTCTGGCTTGGCGACTGGGCCAACCCGCTGATCGGCCACATGCAGTACAGCCAGCGGGACCCAAACCGCGACCACGTCAAGGGACGCATCTACCGACTCTTCTACACGCAGAAGCCGCTGGTCACCCCGGAGACGCAGTTCGGCAAGTCGACCCTCGAGGTTCTGAACCAGCTCAAGGCGCCCGAGTGGCGGACGCGGTATCGAGCCCGGGCCGACCTTCAATCCCGCTCGCGGGACGAGGTGCTTTCCGCGGCGCGGCAGTGGCTTGGCGCGATCGGCTCCGATCCCCACGCCGACCGGCTGAAGACCGAGGTTTTGTGGCTCCAGCAGAGTTTTCATAGGGTCGATCAAGGCCTCCTCGGTGACCTCCTGCAGGCCACCACGCCCGAGGCCCGGGCCGCGGCCACGCGGGTGCTCGCCGACGAGCGTGACCAGATTCCAGGCGCTATCTCCCTGCTGACGGCCAAGGCCACCGATGCCAACCCACGCGTCCGCTGCGAGGCGGTCCGCGGCCTGAGTTTCGTTCCCAACCTTGATGCCATGAGGGCAGTCATCGCCGCAGCCAACGTGGAGCCGACCGACCGTTACGTCGACTACACGTGCGATGCGGCGCTCGGGGCAAACATCGGCGTCTGGAAGGGCGAGTACGACGCGGGCCGGTTCGTGCCCGACGATTCGCGAGCTGAGAGCATCATCGATAGCGTGCTCGGCCTTGAAAAAAAGGCTCAGGAAATCGTTCCCTACCTCTCGATCCTCACCAGCAAGGATCCTCAGCCCGAGGAGGCGCGGAACAAGGCGATGCAGGCCCTCGCCGACGTCAGGGGAGGCGACCGTCAAAACGGCAAGGTGGTGTTTCGCCGCGTTTGCGTGGCCTGCCACAAGCTCGGCAACGAGGGATCGGATTTTGGGCCAAACGTGGACGATGTCGGCAAACGGCTCTCGTCCTACAAGCTGGTCGAGTCGATCATTGATCCCAACGCCGAGGTCGCCGAGAAGTATCTCTCCACATCGGTCCTCACGAACGACGGCCGGAGCATCGTCGGCCTGCTCGTCAGTGAGACGCCGGAGGAGGTCGTGATCTTCGACGGTAAGGAGAAGAAGACGGTCGCCGTGGCAGACATCGACGAGCGAACGCAACTCCGACAGAGCAGCATGCCTGAGGGCCTCGCGGCCACGCTCTCGCCGAACGAGTTTCTCGACGTGATCGTGTTCCTGAAGTCTCTGACAAAATAGTCGAGCCCAACGGGCATTCATGGCCACGCGTTCCACCCATCCTCCGAGGCGGAGCTCGGTTACCTGGCTGGTGGTGGCCGCCGCCGTGGCGGCGAGAGCCGCCCAGGGAGTCGATTTCGCCCACGAAGTGGTGCCGATCCTGCGGAAGCACTGCGGCGAATGCCACACTGGCGACGCGCGGCAGGGGGGCTTCTCGCTCAACACCCGCGAGGATCTGCTCGCCGGGGGCGATTTAGGCACGCCCGGGCTCGTTCCGGGCGAGTCGGCCACCAGCGAACTCGTGGCCCGGATCACAAGCGATGATCCCGACTATCGGATGCCGAGCGAGGGTGAACCGCTGCCGCCCGAGGCGATCGCCATCCTGAAGGTCTGGATCGACGAGCGGGCCCCGTGGGAGCCTGGCTTCGCGTTCAAGGGAACGGCCTGGGAGCCGCCGCTCGCTCTCCGGGAGATCTCGCTGCCACCGGCGGTGGAGGGCCGCGTGAACCCTGTCGACCGCGTCGTCGATACCCATCTCACGTCTCGCGGCCTGCCGCTGCCGCCACGGTGTGACGACCGCACCTTCGTTCGCCGGGCGAACCTCGACCTCGTGGGCCTGCTGCCCGCCCCCGACCGCGTCGAGGCCTTTGTCGCCGACACCGATCCCGAGAAACGCACGCGACTCGTCCGTGACCTGCTCGCCGACGATGTCGCCTATGCCGACCACTGGCTCACGTTCTGGAATGATCTCCTGCGAAACGACTACACGGGCACGGGCTACATCACGGGCGGCCGCCGGCAGATCACGACCTGGCTGCACCGCTCGCTCGCCGCCAACGTGCCGTTTGACCGGTTTGTGCGGGAACTCGTGGCGCCCAGCGACGAGTCGCGGGGGTTCGTCGACGGGATCGTCTGGCGGGGCACCGTCAACGCCAGCCAGACCGTGCCGATCCAGTTCGCCCAGAACGTCGGCCAGACGTTTCTCGGCATCAACCTCAAGTGCGCGAGCTGCCACGACAGCTTTGTCGATCGCTGGACGCTCAGGCAGACCTACGACCTCGCCGCGATCGCCTCCGAACAGCCGCTGGAACTCGCCCGCTGCGACAAGGCGACCGGCGTGATGGCGACCCCGGCGTGGATCTTCCCGGATCTGGGGCAGATCGATGCCACGCTGCCGCCGTCGGGCCGGCTCGCGCAGCTCGCTGAGATCATGACGAAGCCCGGGAATGGTTGGCTCTCGCGGACAGTTGCCAACCGGCTCTGGCACCGGCTCATGGGCCGCGGCATCGTGCATCCGGTTGACAGCCTCCGCACGCAGCCGTGGAGCGAGGATCTGCTCGACCTGCTCGCTGGCGATCTCGTGTCGCACGGCTGGGACGTCAGGCACCTGCTCGAGACGATCTGCACATCGGAGGCCTACGCCGCGGCAACGCCGGCCGTCGAGGGCCTGCCCCGGGGAGGCGACTACGTGTTTCGCGGCCCGCTCCCGCGACGGATGACCGCCGAGCAGTTCACCGACGCCGTCTGGACGCTCGCGGGCACGGCTCCCGCGAAGCCCGACGCCGAGGTGGTGCGGTTCGACCAGGGTTCCACTCGGGCTGCCCTCCACCCGACGGCGACGTGGATCTGGAGCAACGCGGCGGCCGAGTCACCCCCGGACGAGTCGCTGACGTTCCGAAAAACGTTCGAAATGACGCAGACGGCCGTGCATGCGGCTATCGTTCTCGCCGCTGACAACAAAGCGACTGTCTTCATCAATGGCAAGCGGGTGGTTGCGACACCAGACTGGAAGCGGCCTGCCACGGCGTTGGCCACCGCCGATCTCAAGCAGGGCAAGAACACCGTGATCGTGACGGCCGCGAATGGCACCGGCGGTGGCCCCGCCGCGCTCCGCATGGAGATTCGCTGCCGGCTTGCCGATGGCGCGATGCGGTCGATCGCCACCGATGGCTCGTGGGAGTGGACGACGGCGAAGCCCGACGCGAAGGGTGGATTCCTGAAGGACAAAGAGCCGAGCGACTGGGCACCGGCCATGGTGGTCATAAACCAGACCACGTGGGCGGAGGCCGACGGCCCCTTCGCGGCGGAGGTGCTCGCGGCCACGGCCCCGGCATCACTGCCGATGGTCCGCGCGGCGCTCGTGAAGGCGACGCCGCTGATGGCCGCACTCGGCCGGCCGAACCGCGACCAGGTCGTCACGAGCCGCCCTTCGGATCTGACGACCCTGGAGGCGATCCTGTTGGCCAACGAGCAGTCGCTCGCCGACGAGATCGCCAAGGGAGGCGGCCGGATCCTCGCGGAGCAGGGCCCCGCTCCGGACCGGATCGCGTCGTGGATCTTTTCGGCCGCCCTCTCGCGGTCGCCGACGGCGGACGAGGCTGCCGTCGCCCGGGACCTGCTCGGGGCCGCGCCGACCTCGGAAAACGTGGCTGATTGCCTCTGGAGCGTGGTGATGCTGCCGGAGTTCCAGTTGGTGCGATAATGAATCAGGAGCATCCGATATGAAAAGCCGCCGCGAGTTCCTTGAGTATCTGGCCGCCGCCGCGACCACGACGCTTACCCTGCCGGAGCCACGAGCCCGTGGCTCGGATCAGGGCCCCCGCATCGTGCATCCCGAGGCCCGGGCCGACGCGATGATCGTGCTCTGGATGGCGGGCGGCATGGCGGCCCCCGACACGTTCGACCCCAAGCGGTACAAGCCGTTCGAGCCTGGCCTCGCGGTGGCCGACGTGATCAGTACCTTCCCGTCGATCCCGACGGCACTCGACGACGTGCGGATTTGCGACGGGCTTCCCGAGATCGCGACGGTTCTCGACCGGGCGACGCTTGTCCGCTCACACGTGCAGCCCGACCTCGGCAGCATCCTCCATTCGCGGCACCAATACCACTGGCACACCGGCTACGTGCCCCCGCAGACCGTGGCCTGCCCGCACATCGGCGCCTGGATGGCCCGCGTGCTCGGACCGCGGAACCCGGTCATGCCGGCGTTCGTCAATATCGGCCAGCGGCTCGAGGGGGTGGGCGAGAACGAGGAGATTAAGGCGTTCACCACGGCCGGCTTCTTCGGCAGCGAGTTCGGGCCGATGAACCTTCCCTATCCAGAACAGGCCTCCCTCGCCGTCCGGCCTCCCACGGGCATGTCGGCGGAGCGGTTCGCCGAGCGGTACGCGGCCATGAAGCGACTCGCGGCGGCATCGGCACACCGCGAGTTCACGAGCGACTTTCACCAGGAGTCGATGCTCCGCAGCATCGACAACGCCCACCGGCTACTCGGCGCCAAGGAGCGGGAAGCCTTCGACATCATGCTCGAGCCCCAGGAGGTGCGGGAACGGTACGACACCGGCCGCTTTGGCCGCGGCTGCCTGCTCGCCCGGCGGCTCGTCGAGAACGGCGCCCGCTACGTCGAGGTGACCACTGAGTACGTCCCCTTCGTCCACTGGGACACCCACGAGAACGGCCACGAGCGGGTGGCCGCCCTCCACGCCGAAATCGACCGCCCCATCGCGGCCCTGATTCGCGACCTCGAGGAGCGGGGCCTGCTCGACCGCACGCTCGTGGTGATCGCCAGCGAGTTTAGCCGCGACATGATCACCGAGGGTCAGCCCGGCTCCAGTGCCGCCGACCAGGCCAGCTCCCCTAAGGATTTCCTGCAACTGCCGGCCCACTACGGCCAGCACCGCCACTTCACCGGCGGTTCCACGGTGGTGCTCTTCGGCGGTGGCATGAGGCGGGGAGCCGTCTACGGCAAGACGGCCGACGAGCGGCCCTGCATGGCGATCGAGAATCCCGTGACGATCACCGACCTCCACGCCACGGTCTTCACCGCCATGGGCATCAGCCCGAAGACGGTCTTCGACATCGAAAACCGCCCCTTCTACGCCACCGAGGATGGCAAGGGCCGCGCGGTCGAGGATCTGTTCGCGTGAGGCCGGGTATCCTGCGGACATGATCTGGGAGCACGTTTACGATCCACTGGGCTCGCGGTGGCTCTCCACCGCGGTCGCGGCCCTGCCGCTGGTCGTCCTGCTCGGGCTGCTGGCGTGGGCGGGCTGGTCGGGTCGGCGGGCTGCCCTCGCGGGGCTCGCGGTCGCGGTGGCGATCGCCGTGGGCGTGTTCGGTATGCCAGCCGACGCGGCGGCGGCGGCCGCGATCCACGGCGCGGCCTTCGGCCTGTTTCCGATCGGCTGGATCATCGTCGCGGCGATGTTCCTCTACCGCCTCTGCGTCGAGGCTGGCGCGCTCGAGATCATGAAGCGGTCGGTGACGGGCCTCTCGGCCGACCATCGGCTGCAGGCCCTGCTGATCGCCTTCTCGTTCGGCGCGTTTCTCGAAGGGGCGGCCGGGTTCGGGGCGCCCGTGGCGATCTCGGCGGCGCTCATGGTCGGCGCTGGTTTCCCGGCGCTCGAGGCGGCCTGCCTGGCACTGATCGCCAACACGGCCCCCGTCGCCTTCGGCGCCCTCGGCACGCCGATCATCACCCTTGCGAAGGTCACCGGCCTCGACGAGCGGGCGATCTCGGCAATGGCGGGCCACCAACTGCCGTTCTTCTCGCTCATCGTGCCGGCCTGGATGGTCTGCGCGATGGCCGGCTGGCGGGGGCTCACCGGGGTCTGGCCGGCGGTGCTCGTCTGCGGCGGTACGTTCGCCGGGGTGCAGTATGCGATGGCGACGTTCGTCGGGGCCGCCCTGGTGGACGTGGTGGGGGGCGTGGTGAGCCTCGTGACACTCGCCTTGTTCCTGCGCGGGTGGCAGCCGAAGGCGGTCTGGCGTCACGGCGAGGGCTGGTCGCAGCCGGCCCGCGAGCGTGAATCATCCGGCGACTCCCCGCGGCAGGTCGCCTGGGCGTGGATGCCCTGGGTGTTTCTGTCGGCCGCCGTCTTCGCCTGGGGCCTTCCTGACGTGAAGGCGTTCCTGGAGGGCCGTGGTGCCGTCGCCGTGGTGCCGCGGGTCGTCGTCGCGCCTGAAGTGAGCGTTCCCTTTCTTGACGGCAGGATTGCGAAGATGCCCCCGGCGACCCGCGAAGCCCGGGAGATCGAACGGGCTATCTACCGATTCAACTGGCTCTCCGCGGCCGGCACTGGCATTCTGGTCGCGGCACTCGTGTCGATCCCATGGCTCGGGATAAGGTGGCGGCGGGCCTTTCGCATCGGGCTCGATACCCTGCGCGGCCTCGGTGAATCACTGGTCACGATCGCCGCGATGCTCGCGCTGGCCTTCGTGACCCGCTCGTCGGGCACCGATGTCACGCTCGGCCTCGCGCTCACCGCCACTGGCACGGCCTATGCCTTCTTCGCCCCGCTGTTGGGCTGGCTCGGCGTGGCCCTCACCGGCTCCGACACCTCGAGCAACGCCATGTTCGGCAGCCTCCAGCGGGTCACCGCCGAGCAGCTCGGCCTCGACCCGCTCCTGATCTGCACCGCCAACAGCACCGGCGGCGTGATGGGCAAGATGATCGACGCCCAGAGCATCGTCGTCTCGGCCACCGCCACCGGCATGCACCGCCGCGAGGGGGAGATTCTCCGGCGGGTGTTTCCGCACTCGCTGGCGCTCGCGGCGCTCATGGGGCTGCTGGTCTGGCTGCAGGCGGGGCCGCTGTCGTGGATGGTGCCGGCGGCACCCTGACGAGCCCATCCTCATCGGGATGCAGATCGAGCACGATCGCGGCGACGGCCCAGGCGTCGGCCTCGCCGCAGTTCTCGGCGACGACGGTGAGGCTGCGGGCGGGGCCGGCGATGCCCTGGCCCGTCCGGGGATCGACGATCATCCGGCCTGCGTCGATGCTGGCCGTCGCCAGGGCCTTGCCCGCGGAAAGTTCGATCACGCGGCCCCCCTCGGCGCTGGCCCCCACCCGCACTCGCCACGGGTTCCCGTGGCTCCGGGCGCCCCAGGCCCGCACCTCGCCACCGAGTTCCACGAGGTGCGAGTTTGAGCCTACGTCCACCAGCCGTTCCCCGATGCGGTCGACCGCGAAACCAGGCCCAACGCCCGCCAGGTCGAGTTCCACGCTGTCGACCCGCTTGCGGATTGCGGCCGGACGATCCTGTGCCGCTGGCCGCAGTTCGACAAGCGACATCCCCACGCGCGTTCGGATGGCGGCGAGCTGGTGCGAGAAGCGGCCCGAGAGTTGGCCGGTGGTCTGGCCGGTGGCGGGGGGCTGGGCCTCCCGCCAGTGCCGCACGAGGGGTCCGGCCGTCACGTCGAACGCCCCATTCGAGGCCTCGTGCACCCGCCGGGCCACCGCGAGCAGCGCTGCGAGATCGGGTCCGATCTCAACCCACTCGCCGGCCGCGGCACGGTTGAATCGGCGTGCATCGGAATCCTGCCGCCAGGTGCTCGCGGCCCGGTCGATGCTCGCGAGGAGCCGCTCGACTTCACGATGCATCGTGCCCACGGCCATGCCTGCCAGCGGCGCGGCCAGCGTCACGCGATACGTCGTGCCCATCGCGGGGCCAGAGAATGTGAGGGGCTCTGCCGCCGCAGGCCACGCCGCCATCACTGTGGCCACGAGTGCCGGCACGCATCCCTTCATCGCGGCCACCAGTGCACCGCTGCGGCCACGGCGAGGCAGCCTATGAGGACGGCATCCCGCCAGCTGACACGGTCGGAGTGGCCAGTCAGCCGCAGGTGGTCGAGCAGGCTGCCGGTCGGGCAGGCATGGCGGCAGTAGGCCATCGGCACAAACCCGCTGGCGACGAGGCTGAGCACGAAGATCGTCAGCGCCGCGAGGCCAGAAACCGCCGGCAGATAGGCGTCGAAGGGTTCGAGATCGACCAGTGCCACCGGGAGGTGCAGCACAGCGGTCAAGGCCGCGAGTGCCAGCAGTGCCCAGGGCAGGATCGCCGCGGCCGGCCGGAGCCAGGCCGGAAGGCTGTGACGTGGCCGCGCGATCTGCAGGATGATTTGCTGCGCCGCCCCGTGGGCACAGAGATGCGAGCAGTAGACGTTGCGGCGCGTTGTTACTGGCAGCACCACGGCCGCTGCCGCCAGCGCCATGAGTACCGCGGCCCCGCGGGGCACGCCCGCCTGCGCCCAGCCCCAGAACTGGGCCTGCGACACGAGGGCGCCGGCTCCGAATCCGAGGTAGGCGAGCACGACCACCGGCAGGGCGAGCCGCCCGAACCATGTGCCCCTCAGACGCGTGAAGGCAGTGATCACGCCGACGGCGATGACCGCGAGGGCTCCCCACTGCGGTGGTTCGATCCGCGAAAGCCAGCCCCTGAACCCGGCCGCCATGCCCGTCGGTGCACGATCCACCCGTGCCCGGGCGGCCAGGACAAGCCCCTCGGCGACGGCCTGGCTCGTCATCGTGGCGCCGCTCACGCCCTCTGCATCCGCCGCCGGATCGAGGCCCGCGACCGCTTCGATGGTCATGCCCCGCCAGAGTCGTCGAAAGGCCCGGTCGTCGCGGACGTAGCCCGCGTAGGGCTCGTTGTCGAAGCTCGCTGTCACCACGACCCCGGCGACTTTTCCCTGCGGATCGAAGCACACGGCCGCATCGGTCGGCCCCTGGTAGCCGATCACGCGGTCGGCCACCGGGCTCGTTCGCAGGGCCCAGCCCAGTGGGATGTCGGCGGCCGCGAAGACCCTGATCACGGACGGATCACCGGCGTCGGCCTCGATTCGGGTGGCATCGCCGAATACCTGCTGGAGATCCACGAGCGTTGGCGGTTTCGCGAAGCGGCTCGTGTCAGCCGCTCCACCGAGCCGCAGGGCCAGCGCCTCGCGGATCGCGTGGCAGGTGAGCGTGGAGCCCGCGACCGCATCGGCTGCGGGAGAGCCGCTGGCCAGGTCGGCGAGCGGCCGGCCGCGGTAGGAATCGAGAAACGAGCGATCCCGCTCGATCGCCGAGACATGATCGCGGGTATCGCGGCTGGAGAGGATCGCGAGCCCCGCCACCCGCAGGTCCCGGTCGCAGACCACGAGCACGTCGGTCGGCCCCGAGAAACCGCTCGCCTCGTCGCCGGCCGGCGACGTGCGAAGCACTGTGCCGACGACCGCGCCGGAAGCATCGACGACGTCTCGTCCGCCAGCCACGGCATCCGACTCGCCGCCGATCCCCGCCGCGTCAGGCAGATGCGTGCGGAGGGTCGCCACCGGCACCGACTCCAGGCCGCCGGCCTGCCGCCGGCCCAGAAAGGTCGTGTGCTCCGCATGCACGAGCCACACGAGCGCCGCGACCACCGCGAGTCGCGCGGCATGGCCGAGCCAGACTGCCGCCCGCCGTGTCTGTCGCCTGCTCATCGTGTCCAGGAGTGTAGCCATGAGCCGCAGCTCGCTGGGAAACCGCCCGGCCGATCGCGGCCGGCAGCCAACGGCGTCGTGACGTTCGCACCACGTGAGTCTCCTGATCCATCCGGGAGTGCCATGGTTTTGAGGGGCTGCCCCGGCTTGCTCCATGCAGTCGGGCGGGCCGATTGATCGCTCGGGGAAATCTCTCTCACGACCGCAGCGTCTTGGCCTACGGCAGTTTGATCTCCGCATCAACGCTCGTGCGTCGGGCACCGCCGGGCAGCGAGAGCAGTTCGTCCATCTCCGGCCAATGCTGCTCGTAGACCCCGCGGGGCGTGGTGCCGCGCTTCACGGCAACGCTCGCCGCCTTGCCCACCACCTCCCCCATCATGCCGCAGGTCTTCATCACGCGGACGGTGCCGAGCGCCTCGTGCGTGACCGACACGCAGCGGCCCGCCATGAACAGGTTCTCGACGTCCTTCGAGTAGAAGCAGCGGTAGGGCACCGGATAGCCGTAGGCCCGATCGACCCGGCGATCATGGACGGCGATCGAGATGAATGGATTGTCAGGATACTTCGTCGCATACTGTTTCTTGGGATAGTGCAGGTCGATGGACCAGGTGGAGGGCACGCAGCCGTCGGGGAACTCCCTCTTCGTCAGGATGTCGTCCTGCGTGAGCACGACGTCGCCGAGAATCCGCCGGCTCTCCCGCGGGCCGCCGATGGAAGCCATCCAGGTGAGCATGGCGTTCTCATGGTCGGCCTTGCCACCGCCGTTCTTGATGGCATTCCAGGCGCCGAAGACGGCTCGCAGGTTCCAGTCGCGGATGCCCTCCGCGTCACCCAGCGGATCCTTGTCGTAGCCGCTTTCCCAGAACCACTGGCCGTGATGGTCTCGCGGGTAGGGAAAGTCGTCCATGGTGAGTTGCAGCGCCCATGGGGTGTCGGGAAACGCCTGCGGAGCGTCGGCCTCCGCCCAGGCCCACATGTTGCTCATCCCCATCCGGCCCTTCGGCTCCATCACCGTCTCGGCGCCGGCGAGGTGGCCGATCGTGGCATGCCCCGTGGCATCGCAGAAAAACCGCCCGGTGAATCGCAGTTCGCGGCTCGTCTTGGTCGTAAGGCAGGTAACGCTCGTGATCCGGTGCGCCTCGCGGGCCACGGCGAAGGCATGCGTGTGGAGAAAGAGGTCGACGTTTGGTTCGGCGCGGACAATCGCCTCTTTTTTGGCATCTTCGAACTCCTCGAACGTGCCGGGGCTTTTCTTCGCGTGATCGCAGAACTCCTCGACGATGTCGCCGACCCGCGGATACCGGCCGCGTTGAATCAGGCCCTGCGCCCAGACACGGACCTCGCTCGAGCCGTTGCCGCCGAGCACACCGCGATCCTGCACGAGGGCGACCTTCAATCCCATCCGGGCGGCCGAGAGCGCCGCTCCCAGCCCCGAGTAGCCACCACCGATCACGACCAGGTCGTAGGGTCCCTTCGTCTCGGGTTCCGCGGGAAGGCCGAGGGCCTCGCGACGCCAGGGGGCGAGTACCGTGGCATCGTCGGGCGGCGGTGTCGGATCGGTGGTCAGCAGGATGCAGTCGCAGCGGCCGTCGAAGCCGGTGAGGTCGTGCAGGGCGAGCCGCGCCTCGCCGGCGGGCAGTTCGACGGTGCCCCCGTCGTGCCATGCCCACGAAGCGCTCTTCGTGCCGAAGGGCTCGGCGAGCGGCGTACCGTTGACGAGCACCTGAAAACGCCCCGGCGTGCCTAGGGCGTTCCAGCGGGCCACCCAGTCTTTCGTCCGCACAAATACGCGGTAGGTGCCGGGAGAGGGGATCGCGACGCTCGTCGTCGCATCGGCAACGGGCTTCCCGAGGCCGTGGGCCAGCAGATAGGGCGAGCCCATCTCGCGGATAAACTGGGTATCCAGGCTCCAGCCGCCATGGTCGGCGAAGCCCTCGGCCTCGATGAGCACCGTGGCGGCAGGTGCCGCACTGGTCCTCAGCAACAGCCCGATCAGGACAAAAAGCGTGGCGCGTGACAGCATCGCATGAGTTCCGCCGAGATGACGTCTGATGACCCGATGACCACCCGATTCCCGACCATCTTACGACTCGTCTTCGCAGCCTGCACCGTCGGGCTGTTCGGTGAACTCCCCAGAGCCGAAGAACCGCCGGCCGGCGGCCTGCACACCGCCGACCTTCTCGCCCGGTGCCTGGCGATCGAGCCCGCGCGGCCTGCCTTCGCCAAGGAGGTGATGGTGCCCTATGTCGCCCGGCTGCTCGCGGGCCGCGACGTGGACCGGGCGGTGGCCGGCTGGCGTTCCGCCGCCGAGGAGGCCAACCAGACCGCCATCCCCAAGGCTCCTTCGACCATCCCCGATCCGTTCAACAAGCACGCGCTGGTGCATGCCTGGATGCTCTGCCGCGGCAGCTCGCACCTGCCGGCTGACTCCGCGGCCACCATCGCCGCCGCCACGAAGGAATACATCTGTCGCTACGGCCATCGCGAGTGGCGGGGCTACGGCGCGCTCAACTTCCGCCTGATGAGCGACGGGGCTGGATTGATCGCAGCCGAGCAGTGGCCCGATCTCGTGGATGCCGACGGGCTCGACTCGGTCGGCATCCGCGCCGCCACCCGCGAGCGATTGCTCGGCACCTTCAACGAGATCGTGCACCGCAACGCCTCGGAGTACGGCGCGCCTACGTATCTCGGCATCGATCTCGTGGCCGTGAAGATGCTCGCCGACTTCGCCGCCGACGAGACCGTCTGCCATCGGGCGGCGATCACGCTCGACACGATGCTCCTGCATGTGGCGTGCGCGTGGCACCGCGGCTACCACGTCAGCCCCGCGAGCCGGGCCAAGTTTTTCCCCGCGAGCATGACCGGCCCTGACGCGATGGACTGCACCGCCGCGATCGGCTGGCTCCTGTACGGTGCCGAGCGGCCGGTGCAGGGTCTCTGCGAGCGCCACTCGGGCTGGTTCGCGTTTCCGGGCAGATACAAGCCTCCGGAAATTCTTGCGGCCATCGCCGCCGACCGCGGCACCGCGTTTACGCATCGCGGCAGTCGCGGCGCGACTATCCGGTTCACGATCCATCACGAACCGGCCTACGCGCTGGCGAGTGAGTGGACGCTCCTCAAGACGCCCCGCGACTACCACTACAAGGAGTCGCGGCGGCAGATGCTCACGTGGGTGTCGGATCACCCGCAGAGCTCGTTCATGCCGCTGCAGGAGAACGCGAACCGACCCTACGACCTCGCTGAAAACAAGGCCAACGCCTTCGGCTACGGTGAGAACCCCTTCGCCCAATCGCTCCAGCACGGCCGCACGCTCGTGGGCGTGTCGGCCGTGCCCGACGACTATCCCTACTGGCGGATTCAGGTGCCGTTTGCCACGACGGGCTCGATCATCAAGCGGATCGAGCGGGATGGATGGGTCTGTTGCCACGCGGGCTCGATGCTGTTTGCTTTCTGGCTCGGCGGCGAGCCGCACTGGACCGCGCACCGCGTGAAGGAACGCTGCGACGTGCTGGAGAGCGACGCCCGCCGGACCGGCTGGGTGCTCGAGACCTCGCCACTCGAGCCGTTCGCGGGCGGTGGCGTCGGCGCCGAGCTCGACCGCTTCGCTACCGCGGTCGGCGACCGGACGAAACTCGACGCGTCGGGCCTCGCTGCCGACCGGCCGCGGCTCGCGTTCACATCGCTCTCAGGCCACGCACTCGACATCACCTACCGCCCGCACGGCGAGGCCGTTGATCGTCAGCACCTCGTGGACGGTGAGCCCGTGGACTACAACTCGTTCCCACTGCTCGGCAATCCGTGGGTCCGACAGGCCCTCGATGGGGATGACCTCGTGATCTCCCATGGCGACCGCACGCTCCGCTATGACTTCCAGGCCTGGACGCGCAGCGAGCACGCACCCTGAACCGGCATCGCCCACCGAGCCGCCGGTTTTTTCGGGACGGCAGACCAGCTCGATCGCGGAAGTCGATGGCGAGGGATTTCACGGCGGAGGCCGCACGGGGCTCCGGCGAAAGGTATACAACGGACATGCAGGCGATCCGCGGGATCACGACGATCCCTGCGGCCGCTGATGGCCGCTACGGGCGCTTGCACGACGACAGAGTTGCCGTTCCGGGAGGCGGCCGATATCCAGATGGCTGACACCTTCTTTTCGATCACCAACACCGTCGCCCTCCTGGCCTGGGTGGCGCTTGTGCTATTTCCCGGTCGGCGAGCCGTGTCGCACCTGCTCTGCGGGATCGTCGTGCCCGCCGTGCTCGCGGCCGGCTATGCCGCGGTGATCGGCTGGAAGCTCTCGCAGGACGGCCCGCCGCCCGGCGATCTCTCCACGATCGGCGGCCTCAAGGTGATGTTTGCCGACGACTGGGTGTTTGCGGCGGCCTGGGCCCACTACCTCGTGTTCGACATGGTGGTCGGAGCCTGGATCGCCCGCGATGCCGTCCGACTCGCGATCCCGTGGCCGCTCCGCACGGTCTGTCTCGTGCTCACCTTTCTGCTCGGACCGGTGGGGTTTCTGCTCCACGTGGTCACGCGGGTCGTGCTGCGGCGGGCGGTGGCGACCGACGACGGCCCAGCCACACCCATGCCGTGACGGCGACGGGCGCCGCGAGGCACGCCACCGCCACGCCGAGCACCGCCGCCGTGGCGGGAACCACGTCGAACCGCGGCCGACCGAGTGCGGTCTGCGCGACCGCGTAGACCAGAAACAGCATCGAGCCGGCGGCCGACAGCGCCACGAGCCGCCAGCGGACGGCCTCCACGACACCCGCCTGCCGTGCCCCAAAGGCCAGCGCCGGCAGCCACTGCACCGCATGGATCACGACACCGTGCGGAAACTTCGGGACGCCGCCGGCGCCCAGTCGCGTGGGCTCAAGCCCCTGCTGAAGCTGCGTCTCGCCGTAGATCCCCACCCAGATGCCGAGCAGGCACGAGATGAAGAGCAGGAGCATCCCGGTGCGGGCCGCGAGGAGCATGTCGGCCGCCACGGCGGGCCTGCGGAGCAGCAGCCGCAGCGTGAGGTCGCCGATCACGAGCGTGACCGCCACGATCAGCACTCCCATGGCGTCGAAGAGCAACGAGTCGAGAGGCGTGGCGCGGTTGAAGTGGCTGCCCACGCCCCGCCACCGCTGCAGGTCGATCAGGAGCACCTCCACGACGAGCGCCCACGCCGTCGCTGCGGCGAGCAGCCGGTCGCCTCGGCGCGGATGGAGCATCGACCAGACCCAGCCCAGTGAGATCGCCGTCAGTCCTCCGGAAATCCCAAACAGGATCGGCTTCCGCCAGGTGACCGGGCCCTCCCACGGGCCGCCCAGGAGGGCCCAGATCGGCACGTGCGCCAGGCCGCTGGCCACCATCACCAGCCCGAGCAGCACGAGCGGCCGCGCCCGGCGGTCGGCCCACCAGGAATCGGCACGGGTCTCGGGGGTGTTCGCAGGCATGTGGTGGAAGTGTAGACGCCGATCCTCCACACTGCGGAACATGAACACGAGAACCTTCGGACGGACGGGCTGGCAGGTGTCGGAGATCGGCTTCGGCGGCTGGGGCATCGGCGGCGGGGCCTGGGGCGGAGCCGACGACGACGAGTCGATGGCGGCCCTCCATGCGGCCCTCGACGCCGGCATCGACTTCTTCGACACAGCCGACGTCTACGGCGACGGCCGCTCGGAGCGGCTCATCGGCAGGCTTCGCCGCGAGCGGCCGGAACCGTTTCGGGTGGCCACGAAAGCGGGCCGCCGGCTCTCGCCGCAGGTGGCGGCTGGCTACACCGCCGAGAACCTCACCGCCTTCGTCGACCGCAGCCTTATAAACCTGGGCGTCGAGCGGCTCGACCTCGTCCAGCTCCACTGCCCGCCGACCGAGGTCTACTATCGGCCCGAGGTGTTCGCCGCCCTCGACGACCTCGTGGCCGCCGGCAAGCTCGCCTTCTACGGCGTGAGCGTGGAGAAGGTGGAGGAGGCGCTCAAGGCGATCGAATACCCGAACGTGCAGAGCGTGCAGATCATCTTCAACGCCTTCCGGCTGCGGCCCGCCGAGCTCTTCTTCGAGCAGGCCGTGCGGCGACGGGTGGCGGTCATCGCCCGCGTGCCGCTCGCCAGCGGGATGCTCTCGGGCCGGCTCACCCGCGACACGACCTTCCCCGACGACGACCACCGCACGTTCAACCGCGAGGGGGCCGCGTTTGACAAGGGAGAGACGTTTTCGGGCGTGCCCTACGAAGCGGCGCTCGCGGCGGTCGAGCAGCTGCGGCCCTTGGTGCCTGAGGGGGCCACGCTCGCCCAGTGTGCCCTCCGCTGGATCCTCGCCTTCGAGGCCGTGACCTGCGTG
>Ga0164295_10001731_pt1 | contig 18109 bp, 17 predicted proteins | sample GEODES006metaG_FD_111798 | JGI IMG/M metagenome (GOLD analysis project Ga0164295, IMG submission 111798) | Oligotrophic lake water microbial communities from Sparkling Lake, Wisconsin, USA - GEODES006 metaG | ecosystem: Environmental > Aquatic > Freshwater > Lake | place: USA: Sparkling Lake... | reverse complement strand
TGTGGCCGTTCCAGGCCGCGTTTCGCAAAGGCATAACCTTCGGCGTGGCGGGCTTCGATGCGGCATAGGCGGGCGGCGCCGTGGAGCGCTTCGGCGCGGGTGGTGGTGACGGCGTCCGCAGCCTCGAAGGCGGCGATAATGTCGGCGCTGGCGTGGCCAAGCCGCTGCTTCAGCCTGGCCACCTGATACAGGCTGATGAAGATCTCCTCTTCCCAGCCGCCCTGGCCGGCGCGCTGCAGATAGCGGGCGATGGCGAGATCGAACCGGCCGGCGTCGCGGAAGCTCTGCGCGAGGTAGAAGGTATAGCGGCGCACCAGGAACGGATCGCTCTCGGTGCGCAGGGCCTCCAGCAGCAAGGCGGCATCGCGGCCATAGGTGCCGGGGTCACGCCGCCGGGCGCCGTCGTGATTGCGCCGGATGGCCAGATCGAGATGTCCGCTGGTGTGCGGTTCGTTGCATTCCAGATATTCGTGCAGCACGCCGCGATAGAACCACTGCTGGCGGTTGTTGACGAGCTGTTTTCGGGGATAGCTGAGCGGCGGATCGCGGATCACCAGCGAATAGCAGTCGTGCGTGAGGGTGAGCGAGCCGAGGCCTGCCAGTTCAAGATAATCATCGGCATCGATGATCAGGCTGTAATCCGCCGCGCCCCGCGCCAGTTCCAGCGCTTCGGAACGGTTATGGGCAAAGTTGTGCCAGGGCCGCTCGTGCAGGGTGCCGGGGATGTCGTGCAGCTCGGCCCGGATGATGTCCTGCGTGCCGTCGGTGGAGCCCGTGTCGACGATCACCCAAGTGTCGATCAACGGGCGCAGGCTGGCAAGGCAGCGGCGGATGACCGGCGCCTCGTTGCGGACGATCATGTTGAGGCAGATGCTGTGGTTTTTAGGAATTGTCACGTTGGCCCGCCTGAAGGATCTGGGGCGCTGCCCGCACAGCAGCCGGTGCGTTCAGCCGATTGTCAAATCCGGACTTGAGCCGCCTGTCGAACAGCGACTTGTCTGCCGGATTGATCTGGCTTTGGTCCTTGCGCCAATCCACCTCGACCAGCACGGCATTGGGATCATAGCACAGAGCGCCTTGCGCTTGGGCGATCAGGCTGAGTTCGGTGTCGCCGTAATGGGAATGATATTCGGGATGGAACAGGCAGCCATCATAAAGTGACTGCGCCCAGCGCCGCCGGACCAGGCCGAAGCTGGCCATGCGACCGGCCCATTTGCCGTCATTCAGCGCCGCGAGGCCGGCGCCAGGAACGGAAAGCGCCGCGTGCGCCAGCGCCAGCCAGTATCGCCCGGCAAAGGCATCCTGCGCCACATAGGCGAAACTCTGGCTTTGGGTGGCCGCGAATGCCCCGTTGATCAGGCTGACAAACCCTTCGCGGTGGTCGTCGTGAACCGCCAGCAGCAAGCCCTTGCAGCCGGCGCGGGCGGCCAGTTGCTGGGCGGCACGTCGGGCCATTGCGGCGTCGATGAAGGGCATCACCACGATGGGGCCGTTGATGTCGTAACGGCCGTCCTTCAGTTGAGACGAGGATATCATCTCGATGGCGAGCATCGCATCAGCCAAACCGAACCGTGGTCGGGGTCACATTGCGCAGATGCGTCGCGCACCATTCCTTGCCGTTGGATTGCGAGAAATACAGGTTGCGATAATTCACCCAGCAGGCCGCCAACCAGGCCGAACGTGTTTTGTGCGCCACGTCCTTCATCTCCCGCAGCAGGCGCAGATGGACGTTCATCTCCGTCTCTCTTTCGGGCAGCGTGATCTTGAACTTCTTCAGATGCCGGCCCGACGTTTTCATGAAGATCGGGAACAGCCGTTCCACCACGAACGAGACATAGGTGGCGCCATTGTGCTTCAGGCGGCGATCGGCCTCTGGGGAGTGCAGCAGTTCCCGCATGTCCTTCGACATGCGGCTGTCGCTGAGGCCCATCGCCCGACTGACGAACGCCAGATAGAGCGACCAGAATTTGTGCGTTCCAACAAAATAATTGGCGGCCGAGAACATTTCGCTGGCCTCGACGGCTTGCAGGTCTTCAACCGGGAAGCCTGCCGCGGTGCAGACGGCCTCGGCCACTTCAAGAAAGCGCGGGTGGCAGCTTTCGCCTTGCAGCCACATGTTGTGAAACAGGGCTTCGTTCTGCGGGTACGGATTGCAGTAATAGATGTCGTTGCCCGGATTGGCTGCGATCACGTCGTGAAGCTGCTGGCCGGTCATCCCGGTCTTTTCGCCAAAGCGCCACGACAATGCGCCCCAAAGCTGCGCCGATTTCACCTCGCCCGAACCCGCAATCCGCCCGAAGACTTCGAGTTCGTAAAATTCCGAGACGATCCCGCGATTGTCAAAAGGTTCGAACGCCGGATCCAGCAATTCCAGGTGCCAGGGCTCGTAATAGATCTGGAAGATCCGGGTCTGCGCCGCCGCGCTGGGCGCGGGCCGATTGTCGATTGCCAGCCGCGATCGGGCGCCGCCGGGACCGGTGCTGGTGATCGATGTCACGCGGCCCTTGCGTGCCGCCGGCACGGGCGCGCTTTCGGTGGCTTGGGCAGGGGCCGGTGGGGCCAGCGCCTCGGCCTTCGCCGCCTTGGGTGCCCGCTTCCGGGCAGCAACGCCCGGCGGCTTTGGCGCCGCCAAACTGCTCTCGTCGGCCAAGGGCAGGGCAGTTGTCGCCGGCAACTCGGCAGGCGGCCCCGGCTGGGCGGCCTGCTTGCGGCTGTTGGAATTCGCGGCCTTTGGCAGGGTGAATTTCTTGCCTGACTCGATGACCGTCGGTGTCTTGTTGTCGCTCATGAATGACTGTCCTTGGGACCGATGAAGCGGAGCGTTGATCGGCTCGAAGGCTGAACGCATTTGATGCGTATACGGCACCCGGCAATGTCGTCGCCAAAGGCGCGGAAATCATTCATCTCCATCGATGAGACTGATGATCCGGTCCACATCAAGCGCGACAAGCACGCGGCGCAGGTCGTTCGTGGGGCTGGTTTTCTGCAAAAGATCGGCGGATTCGAGTTTCTTGATGCTGTTGAAAGCCGTCCGCAGCGAGAAATTCGGGTTGTGGGCAATCGACTTCAACATCGAGCCGTTGTTCTTGATGATATTGAAAAGAACGCGGCCCTCACCGGATACGATATTGTAATCGAACCGCCTTTTCATGGCGGCGTCGAGATTTTCAATACGATTGATGAGTGAGATGAGCTCATGGTCGAGGGTAAGGTCATTTCGCAGTGCTGCGGGCAGCACAGCACCAGCGTCAGAAACGCCATCGCTGCTCTTTAATGCCAATCCGACCATGTCCCTTCTAAATCGCCCCGCGCTCGAAAATTCAACGCGGGTTGGAAGCCATATGAATGTATAAGTTTTAAATTATGGAAATATATAAACGATATACCGACCGTGTCTTGTATCTGTCTGAAAGAGGCGGTCTGAAAACAACAAAAACAGATTTCTGTTCTTGACCTCTAAATGATATCCTGAAGCCTATGAAAGGCAGATCATCTGTACGAAGAGGCGATGTTTCTCCGATATTGTCTGAACCTCAGAACAGGATCGATGGCGGTGATCACAGGCTGCTGGATTTGGTAGAAGATCTGGATCGCCGACGAGGGCACGGCCTGTGCTGGCTGTGATTGACGCCCTTGCGTCGAAACCCGCCTGCCAAATCGGGGGGTCGCTTGGGTCGAAAACAGCCGCTTCGTCCCAAATCCGATCGGTGCGCGTTGCAATAGCCGATCCGCCTCGTCAGGCTGAGGCACAGTTCGGAACCGGTTTCGAACGCATGGAGAGAGGGTCGCGCTCGCACGTCAGCGACAGCAGCCGCCTGGCCTCAGAGACCGCAAGGCCCGGGCATCTTCGCGCCAGCGTCGGCTGCCTCCAGAGGGCAACCCTGCCCGCCGAAGCCATGGTTCCTGATCCGACGTCTCGATTAACCCGCGTATTTGATCGAGCAGCCATAGGGCCGGGTGATCGCCGGGGCGGGCGCCTTGCCGGCCAGAACGGCGGTGATCGCATTTTTTGCCCAGGGGGTTGCCGTCCTGGCATCCGCGTCGATGGCGGTGGGCTTGTCGTCGATGGCGCCCTGGTAAGCCAGAATGCCATCGGCACGGATGACGAACATGTGCGGGGTGGTCTTGGCGTCGTACAGCTTGCCGACGGAGCCAGCGGGATCGAGCAGATAGTGGGCCGGGGCGGCCTTGTTGGTGGCGATTTCCGCGCGCGCACCGGTGCCGTTCACATGGCCTTGCTTGCCGGGGGCGCCGCTGTTGATCGAGAGCCAGACGACGCCGAGGTGCGCAGCTTCGCGTTGGCGTTGCTGCATGGTGCCGCTGTCATAATGGGCGCGGACAAAGGGGCAGCCGCTGTTGGTCCATTCCAGCACCACCGTTTTCCCGCGGAAATCCGACAAGCGCACCGCCTTGCCATCGGCATCGCGGGCGGTGAAATCCGGGGCGGCGATGCCGTTGATCGGCGCTGCCAGCGCAGGCGCGGTGAGGGTGGCGATCAGGGCGGCGATAGCGGCTTTCATCGTCGGGCTCCTCATCAGGCTCAGCCGGCCAGGCTGGTCAGTTCGTTCACGGTCAGGATCTGCGGCAGTTCGCGTTCGCCGCCCTTGGCATCGTAATAGACATAGACCGGCACGCCGGCGCGCTTGTGCTGCTCCAGCCAATCCGAGATTTCGGGGTCGCTGCGCGTCCAGTCGCCTTCCATAACGGTAATGCCCTTGGCCTTGAAGCTTTCGGCCACCGCCGATGACGCCATGGCGCCTTTCTCGTTGACCTTGCAGGTCAGGCACCAGTCTGCGGTCATGAACAGGAACACCGGTTTGCCCTGGGCGCGCAGATCGGCGAGCGCGGCGGGGGAGAATTTCACCGCATTGAGCTCGCTCGCGGCGGTGCTGGCCACAGTCGCGCCGGCGGGCGGCGTGCCGGTCTCGATCAGCAGCGTCGCGGCCACCACGGTCGCCAGGCTGAGCACGCCGGGCACCAGCAGCGATTTGCCGCCATGCTGGCGCGCGCCCAGCCACCACAGGAACAGCCCGAGCAGCAGCGCCCCGGCCAGGCCCATGGCCATGCCGTTCACGCCGGCCTGCTGGCCCAGCACCCAGGCCAGCGCCAGCGCGGTGAGGAACATCGGCACCGACAATATGGCGCGCAGCTTCGCCATCCACGCGCCGGGCTTGGGCAGGCGGCGGCGCAGGGCGGGGATGAATCCGATCAACAGGAAGGGCAGGGCAAGGCCGAAACCCAGCCCGGCAAAGATGCTCAGCGCCTGGATCGTCGGCAGCACCAGCGCCGCGCCCAGCGCGCCGGCCATGAACGGCCCGGTGCAGGGTGTGGCGACAAAGGCCGCCAGCGCGCCGGTGAAGAAGCTGCCGCGCACGCCGCCCGACCGGGCCTGATCCTGGCCGAGATTGCCGCTGGTCAGCGTCACTTCGAACAGACCGGCGAGGTTGAGCGCGATGGCGGTGACCAGCAGCAGCAGGAAGCTGATCACCCGCGGATCCTGCAACTGGAAGGCCCAGCCGACCTGGCTGCCGGCGGCACGCAGCGCCAGTACCATGCCGCCCAGCGCGGTGACGACGATGACCACGCCGGCCGTGTAGGCCAGCGCTTCGGCGCGGGCCTTGCCGGCATCGACATTGCCCTTGGCCAGCGCCAGCGCCTTCAGCGACAGGATCGGGAATACGCAGGGCATGATGTTGAGGATCAGGCCGCCCAGCACGGCGCCGAGCAGGATCAGGGCGAGGCCCGGCTCGCCGCTGCTGTCGCCATTGTCACTGGCAGCGCCGGTGGCCAGCGCCGCGCCGGGGCCGGGCACGCTGCCGGGCCTGGCGGTGATGGCAAAGCCAATCGGCGGCTCGCCGGCCATTTCGACGCGCAGCACGCCGGTCACGTCGCCTTCGGGGCCGGGATCAGCGGCATCGGTTTCGATGCGCAGCGCATCGCCGGCGCGGGTGACGGCTTGCGGCGTGACATGATTGATCACCAGATCGCCGGCCGGGAAGAACCAGGCGCGCTGCACATTGTCGAGCCCGGCGAGGGGGACGGACAGCACGAAGCGCTTGCCCTGCACGGCCCAACTGGCGGCGGCCGCCAGCGGCTTGGGCAAGGCTTCGCGCGCGGTGACGAGGCGCGGGCCCATCGTTGCATCGGCGGCGCCGTCCCCGATGCTCAGCGGCAGGGTGAGCGTCGTCGATTCCGGCACACATTGTTCGTGGCTGCACACCAGCCAATCCACCTTCACCGTCACCGGAAACGCACGGCCCGGCACCAGGCCGGCCGGCGGCGTCACGCTGGTGATCAGCACATTGGTGGTTTCATAGACATGGTTCATCAGCCCGGAGACGACCAGCGTGCCCGGCACCGGATATTGGAGTTCGGCGGGCGCCGCAGTGCCGGCCGGCAGGGTCCAGGCGGCGCGGGTGGGTGCGCCCGCATCGCCGGGGTTGATCCAATAGGTGTGCCAGCCGGCCTTGGGGCTGAGCGCGATGCCGATGGTCAGCGGCTTGCCCGGCGCCGGGGCAGCGCTGGCGGCGAGCAGTTCGACCTTGGTGTGCGGCTGGTCGCTGACCGACTGGGCCAGCGCGGGCATGGCCAGCAGGGCGGCGAGCAGCAGGGCGAGGATGCGAATCATGGGCTCGCTTTGCCAGCCCTGCCCGCCCATGAAAAGGCCGCCGCGGCTTTGTGGCCCGAAAGCCAGGCTTTGGCGGATCAGGCCAGCACGGTGCGGCGGCGGCGCAGGGTGGCACCGACCAGGCCGAAGCCGGCGATCAGCATTGCCCAGCTTGCCGGTTCCGGCACCGCCGGCGGGCCGAGCACCGGCACGCTCAGCAGCTTGATCTGGGCATTGTTGCCCGCGCGTGTGGGCGACAGATCGAAGATCCAGTTGCCGGAAAGGGTGAAATTTCCGCTCAGCCGATCGAACAGGCTGATGTGGACATCGCCGGCGCTGGCGGAGAAGTCACCAGTGAGACCAACGCCGCACGTGCCGGGTGCCGAGCAGCCGAGGTTGGTGGTCGTCGTGCCCTGCACCAGCTTCACATTGCTCAGGCTGACCATGTTCTGGCCGGCCGAACGGATGCGAAACTGGAAGGCGTTGATTTCGGCAATCGAAGCGGCGGTGAAACTCCATACATCGTCGGGCTGGCCGCTGACGCCGTTCATCGTGCTGTATGTCACGGTGTTGCCGGTGCGGCTGAGGATGAAGCCTATCGCCTGATCATCCACCCAGGCGCGGCTGACCTCGTTGGTAAGGGTGCCCTGACCGGCCGTGCGGGGGAGCGAGGGCGCATTGGTCAGGGCCGCAGCCACGCCCGTGCCGCCATCGGCCACAGGCCGCCCCGTGGCATTGTTGGTCCCGTGGAAACCACGGGTGCGGCCGCTGTTCGGGCTGCGCGCTTCGGCGACAGCGCGTTCCAGCGGCGGCAGATAGGAAAGCGGGCTGCCGGTGCCGGTGGTCAGGCCATAATGGGTTTGCAGGAAGTCGCCGGCAAATTCGTAGCGCTGATCGGCGGCCTCGCCACTGACCACGCCATTGAGCGTGACGACGTGCTGGATTGCAGTGGCCGGGCCGGCGGCCAGCATGGCGAAGCCGACGGCGGCGAATATTGTCCGGCTGGTCATGTCAACTCCCATGGAAACGCATGTTGCCGGCAGACAAAGCGAAGATGGCAGGGGACCGTCAAGAAAATTATTATAAAATTAACCAAAAAGCCAGAAATGCAAACCCAAAGGCAAAGCGAAGCACATCAATGATGAAGGATGATGGCCCAGACGCAGTTTCGCCGCCGTGGCTGGGCCACGGCGGCGAAACGGTGCGAATCAGGGCGCTGTGTTGGCTGGATCAGGCCACCAGCACGCGGCGGCGGCGCAGCGTGGCGCCGACCAGGCCGAAGCCGGCGATCAACATGGTCCACGAGGCCGGTTCGGGGATCGGCTCAACCGGGTCCGACAGCACCGGCAGACTGAGCAGCTTGAACTGGAGATTGGCGGTCGAATTGGTCGGCCGGGACACTTGCCAGCCAAGGAAGAGGTTGCCGACCAGGGAAAAATCACCGGTGACCTTGTCCCACAGGAACATTTCACGTTCGGCGAACGCTGCCGTGTTCGCCAGCGTATCGGCCTGATAGACGCTGGTCGGGCCGCTGCCGACGGTCGAATTCAGCAGATTGCCGTTGTACCGCAGATCCGTGATGCGCCAGGCGCTGGTGCCGCCGGCTGACATGCGCAACTGGATGGCGTTGATTTCGGTGAACCCGATGCTGGTGGAAGACCAGATATGGTCCCACTGCGCATTGCCGCTTTGGTCTCCGACTTGCACGGTCAGGGTTGATCCGACCCGCGAGATGGAAAACACCACCGGCGGCGGTTGGTTCACTTGATCGGCACCATTCGATTGTAGGAAATTCGTCCACGGCACGTTGATCTGGTTGTTGGTGCTCACCGTGCTGCTGTCGGCGTTGAGCGAATTGAAATTGGTGAGCGCGCTGTGCACGCCGTCGCCGCCAAGGCTGGTCGGCAAACCGGAAGCGGCGTTCGGCGTGTGGACGCCATAGGTGCGATTGCCGCTGCCCTGGGTGGCAATGCCCCCACGAAATTCGATCGCAGCACGCTCCAGTTGCGGCAACACGCTGTTCGACGTGGCCACGCCAGGCGGATCTACCGGGGTCAGATTGTAACGGCTGGCAAGAAAGCCGGCTTGCTGGCCATTGCCGAGCGCGGCCGTGGTGCCGGTGCCATCGGTGTCCCAAAATCCGAAGCGCTGATCGCTGCGGAAATCAGCGGCATTGCCGGTGACCGGCGCGTTGTTGCGCAGCGGGGCTGGTAGGGTCACGGCTGCAGCGGTGCTGGCCAAACCCAACGCTAACCCGAATGCTACTGCTGACTTGATCATGTCGACCCCTGTGACCAATGGCATGAGCCACTTATTTTCGCTCTAACTATCAACCAATCTGGCGGTCAAGAGCCTTTTTTTTCAATGGCTTAAGAAAAGGTTAACAGCGTATTTATATTAATGAAGTGGTAACTGCGTCAGTGAGGACGACGTAAATTTGTCCCTGATTTTTCACGAAAAATGGCGCCGCGCGGTCCAACCGCGCGGCGCCATTTTTTTGCACTTGCAGGGCTGTCGCCGCTGCGGATTGCAGCGGCGAAACAGCGGCCCGAATCAGCGCTTGCTGAACTGGAAGCTGCGGCGCGCCTTGGCCTTGCCGTACTTCTTGCGCTCCACGACGCGCGGATCGCGCGTCAGGAACCCGGCCTGCTTCACCGGGGTGCGCAGGATCGGTTCATATTTGGTCAGCGCCTGGGCGATGCCATGCTTCACCGCGCCGGCCTGGCCCGAAAGGCCGCCGCCAACCACCGTGGCCACCACATCATATTGATCGCGGCGTTCGGCGACGTCGAACGGCTGGTTGATCACCAGGCGCAAGCTGGGCCGGGCGAAATAGACGGTCTGGTCGCGGCCGTTGACGGTGATCTTGCCGGTGCCGGGCTTCAGCCAGACGCGGGCGATGGCGTTCTTGCGCTTGCCAGTGGCATAGGCGCGACCCTGCGCATCGATTTCCTGTTCCCGCAGCGGCGCCGGCGGGCCGCCGCCACCGGTGTGGGCGGTGTTGATCGGGGCTTCGGCATCCAGGCCGGCGAGATCGGCAAAAGACTGGCGATTGTCGTTCATCTGTCAGTTCCTCAACCAGCGATCGTGGTGTTCTTGCGGTTCATGGACTTCACATCCAGAACCTCGGGGCTTTGCGCCACGTGCGGATGTTCGGTGCCGGCAAAGACGCGCAGGTTGCGCATCTGCTGGCGACCCAAGGGCCCGCGCGGCACCATGCGTTCCACCGCCTTGATCAGCACGCGTTCCGGGAAACGGCCTTCCAGCACCTTGGCCGGGGTGGTTTCCTTGATGCCGCCGGGGTGGCCGGTGTGGCGATAATAGACCTTGTCGGTCGCCTTGTTGCCGGTGAAGCGGACCTTCTCGGCATTGATGACGATGACATTGTCACCGCAATCGACGTGCGGGGTGTAGCTGGCCTTGTGCTTGCCGCGCAGGCGATTGGCGATGATGGTGGCCAGGCGGCCGACCACGAGGCCTTCGGCATCGATCAGCAGCCATTTTTTTTCGACTTCGGCAGGCTTGGCCGAGTCGGTGATCCGGGTGAGCATGGCATGGATTCCATTGTTGCAAACGAAACGACCGGGGCCACAAGGCCCTAGCGTTGAGGGCGGCTATTGTGCAACACGCCGGGCAGATCAAGGAAAAAGCGACGTTTTTCCGGTGTGGTATCCTGGCACCGTGCCGCCGGCCTGATCGGCGAGCAGCCTGCGCACCCGATCCTGCAAGGGTGCAACTGCATCCGGTGCGGACAGAAACACGCCGATTTCAAGCAATTGCGGATCGCGGCCTTCGTCGCCGAAGCTTATGGCGGCCACCTCTGATGCGTCCAGGTGCAGCGCCAGCAACCAGCCGGTGCGGCCGGGTGGGTGCATCGACGGGAAGGGCTGCGCCCAGATGATTCGGTGTTCGGGGAGGTCCAGGCCGAATTCCTCGTGCAGTTCGCGCAAGGCACATTGCGCCGGGCTCTCGGCACCTTCGCGGCCACCGCCGGGCAGGTCGATCAGGCCGGGCCAGGGGATGCCGGGCTTGTCGTCACGGCGGTAGGTGAGAATGCAGCCATCAAGCAGACAGGCCAGCTTGGCGCCGGCGAAATCCGCGCCATCCCAGGCGCTGATCAGGGCTGCACCGCATGGGCCTGAAGATGGCCGAGCAATGTCACCTCGAGCGTTTTTTCGTGGCAGGCTTCCAGCACCACCTCCGGCGCGAAGCCGGCCCGGCGGGCCTCTTCCCAACGGCCGGCGCACAGGCACCAGCGGTCACCGGGTTGCAAGCCGGGAAACCCGAATTCGGGCCGCGGCGTCGACAGATCATTGCCGGCGGATTGGCTGAAGGCCAGAAACTCCGCGGTCACTTCGGCGCACACCGTGTGCAGGCCATGGTCGTTGGAATCGGTGTTGCAGCAGCCATCGCGTTGCCAGCCGGTCATCGGATCTGTCGAACACAGCACCAACGGGCCACCGAGTATATTCTTCGCCGTCATGCGCTGCTCCTTTGCGACCAGTGTGCGGCCCAGGTCATGGCCGCGACCAGCATGGCCGCCACGCCCTGATGGGCCACGCCCAGCGGGATCGGCACATGGCCAACAATCACCGCAACGCCCAGGGCGAATTGCACCAGCACCAATCCACCCAGCGCCAGCGCGCGCACGCCTGCACCGGCGCGCCACAGCCGCCAGGCGGTCAGCAATATGGCCGCAGCCACCGCATAGGCCAGGCTGCGGTGCACGAACTGCACGCTGATCGGATCGCTCACCAGATCGGCGGCGCGCGCAAACAGGCCATCAGGCACCAGTTGGCCGAACATCAACGGCCAGGTGTCCGACGCATGGCCGGCGCGCAGCCCGGCGGTGAAGGCGCCCCAGACGATCTGCACGGCGAGCAGCGCGGCGAGCGGCCACACCCACATATTCGGGCGATCATGGCGCGGCGTATCGCCATCCCGCAGGTCGAGCGCAGTCCAGATGCAGCCCGCCATGATGATCAACGCGTTCGACAGATGAATGGCCAGCCGCTCCGGCGCCACCTCGGTGCGATCAACCAGCCCGGATGCCACCATCCACCAGCCGATGGCGCCCTGCAGGCCGCCCAGCGCGAATAGCGCCAGCAGCCGCAGCTTGTAGCCTTGCGGAATCCGCCCCGCGATCCAGAACCACGCCAGCGGCAGCGCAAAGGCCAGGCCGATCAACCGGCCCAGCAAGCGGTGCACAAATTCCCAGAAGAAAATGCCCTTGAACGCGGCCAGGCTCATCCCCTGGTTCATCATCTGGTATTGGCTGGATTGCTGATACAGCGCGAACTGCGCCTGCCATTCGGCCTCGCTGAGCGGTGGCAGTGTTCCCGACACCACATCCCAGCGCGTGATCGACAGGCCGGATTCGGTCAGCCTTGTGATCCCGCCTACAACGACCATGGCAAACACCAGCGCCGCGACGCCAAGCAGCCAGGCGGCGATTGCGCGCGGCTGGGCGGCAGTGCGGGCGGGCAGGAGAGATGCAACAGAGGCCATGGACATCGCCCTAGAACCAAAGCGCCGTCCCTCCAAGCCGGTGCGGCGGTCCGTCAGTCCTTCTTGTCAGGATCGGCCACGTGGAACGGGTCGGTCGGGCGCGGCTTGGTGGGCAGCGGCCGCGCCGGCAGCGGCTTTTCGGCATTGGCGGTTTCCCACAGCACCGAAGCCAGGATCACCGCCGACTGGCGCAGATCCTGTGGGCGCAGATGGTCGAACGTGTCGACGCTGCTGTGGTGCACGGTGGTTTCATAATCCAGCGGGTCCTGGATGAACTGGAACGCCGGCAGGCCGATGGCCGACATGAATTCATGATCGGTGCCGCCGGTCGGGGTGGCGACCACGGCGCTGGCGCCCATGCTGGCAAAGGGTGACAGCAGGCCCTGCAGCACCGGCACGGCGGCGAAATTGCCCTCGGCATGGATGCCGCGCAGCTTGCCGCCGCCATTGTCGATGTTGAAATAGCCGGCGAGCAGATTGTAGTCGGCCTTCTTTTCAATGGGGAACTGGTTCAGCTTGAAATCATAGCTCAGCCGCGCCTTCACCGGATCGGGGTTGGCCGGGCGGCTGGCGAAATGCCGCTCGATATAATTGGCCGAGCCGTAAAGCCCCTGTTCCTCGCCCGACCACAGCGCAAAGCGGATGGTGCGCCTGGGCTTCACCTTCAGGGCGCTGAGGATGCGCGCGGCTTCCATGATGATCGCCGAGCCCGCGCCATTGTCGGCCGCGCCATCGGCGGCCACCCAGCTGTCGAGATGCGCGCCGGCCATGACATAGCCGGCCTTGGGATCGCTGCCGGCAATATCGGCGAGAACATTATAGCCGTTGGGATCGCTGTCATCGAACTTGACCTGCGAATTGATGGTCAGCACCACCTCGCCGCCGGCCGACAGCCGCACCAGCCGGCGATAATCCTCGGCGGTCAGCTCCAGTCCCGGCAATTTCGGCGTGTCGCGGTGCTGATAGCCTTCACCGTGCAACAGGCCATTGTCGCGATAGCTCATGCGCACCCAGCCCAGCGCGCCTTCCTTGGCCAGAAATTCGTCGAGCTGCTTGCCGAACTGCAGATATTTGAACCAGCCGTCGCCGGTGTCGGGCGCGGTCACCGGCTGCTCATACGCATCCAGCTTGTCGATGGCGGCGCTGTCGAACCGCTCGAACGCCGGCTTGTCGGCATCGCGCGGCGCGCGCGGGTAGCTGATGGCGACGATCTTGCCCTTCAGCTTGCCGGCCCATTCGGCAAAATCGCGCGGGCGCTTCATCGGCGCGATGATCAGCGGCGCGGTGATGCCGGCGGCTGGTGTGCCCGGCGTCCATGCCACCGGCAGGGTGCGCAGGCTCATGCGGCGCGGCGACTGCATCGTCACGCTGGCGCTGTCGATGCTCCAGCCGCGCCCGAAATCAAAGCCTTCGGTGTGCACATTGGTCAGGCCCCAGGCCTTGAACCTGTCCTGCGTCCAGCGCTCCGCCGCGCGCATGCCGGGCGAATTGGTCATCCGCGGCCCGATGCGGTCGGTCAGATAGGCGGCAGTGTCGATCACCTCGCCATGGTTCATCGCTTCATCGGTGATGCGGGCGATCATCGCCAGATCGGGTTCGGCCAGGGCAGGCGTGGCGGCTCCAGCCAGGATCAGGGCAATTGCAAGGCGCATCAGGGCATCTCCGTTCAAGGGCTCAATAGCCGAAGGTCAGGCTGGAAAAAATCGTTTCATAATCGGCGCGCGGGTCGGTGATCGGGGCGCTCCATACGCAATTGAGCTTCCAGCGGCCGGTCTTTTCGATCGGGAAACTGGCCTCGCCGCGGGCATTGGTGATCAATGCCGTGCCGGGCAGGCGCGGATTGTCGAGGCTTTCCAGCGACACGGTGGCGCCGGCCAGCGGCTGCCCGTGATAATGGATGCGCACCACCAGCGGGCGGCCAGCGGGCAGGGCATAGGGATTGGCCAGCGGCACGATTTCCAGCGTGTGGCCGACCGGCCGCAGGGCATCGGCGGTGGGATTGGGGCCGATCTGGATCAGGGCCTTGGCCCGGCGCGAATAAATCTCCCGGCCGGGCGCGGCTTCGGTGCCGGCCTGCTTGCGCAGGGCCAGCGGCAGCGCCAGGCCTTCGTCCTGCGCATAGGTGGTGAACTCGCCGGCCGGCAGCTCGATGGCGGCATGATTGCTTTCAAAGGCAATGACGCTGGTGCCGGGCACGCCGGCCGGCACCGTCGCGCCGCCCGGCGTTGTTGCCGTGCTCAGGCGCACGGCGGCCAGCAGATCATGCACGCCATCCGGGCCATGGCGGCGCAGCGCGACAATGCGTTGCCAGGTGGTTTCCCAGGGCTCCGCGGTGGCCGGATCGCCGATGACGAAGCGGGCATCCAGCGCCGCCGGCGCCGCAAGCCGATGGCGCGGCAGATCGATCCAGAAATCATGGGCAACAGCCGGGACAGCGGCCAGCAAGCCGAGCAGGGCGAAAGAGAAAGGCAGGCGCATCGTCACGCTGATAGCGGCGCGCGCCGGCGCCGCCAAGCCGGGTGCGGAACCGGCACCAGAGAATCCAGTTGTGCCGGCAGATGAGATATTGTAACACCCAGCCCATGCCGTCTTCCGCACACCGCTTGTTGGATCGTCTCGCCATCGGCTTGTCGGGCCTGTGCCTGTTGCATTGCGTGGCCGGTTTCCTGCTGTTGTCGTTGTTTGCGATCGGCGGTGGCTGGCTCGATCACCGTGTGCATGTGTTCGGCTTGGTCTTTGCCTTGCCGCTGGCGGCGGTGGCGCTGTGGCGCGGCTGGCGCATCCATGGCCGGGGCTGGATTGCCGGTGTCGGCCTCGCCGGCCTGATGGTGATGGCCGCATCGCTGGCCGTGGAGCATGGCGATACGGCGGAGATGCTGGTGTCCATGGTTGGCGTGACGTTGCTGGCGTTGGCGCATTGGCGCAATCTGCGGGCGTTGCAGATCGCCTGAACCCTTCACGCGAACCGCCGATGTCGACGCGCGGCGCTGCTGCATTTGCGCCAACGCTTGCGTTGTCCCTGCCGACTGCCGATATTGTCGCCATGTCGATCGTCCACGCCCACGGCCAGCATGATTCCCGCGCCGATCTGGCCACGGCCGCCCAGGCGCGCCTGATTGGTGCCGGCGAACAATGGACGCCGCTGCGCGCCACGGTGTTCGGCGCACTGGCTGGATTCGATCGCCCGGTTTCGGCCTATGATGTCACCGATGCCGTTTCGGCGACCACCGGCCGGCGGGTGGCGGCCAACAGCGTCTATCGCATCCTTGATCTGTTCGTGGCCAACAATGTCGCGTCGCGGGTTGAAAGCGCCAATGCCTTCATCGCCAATGTCCACCCCGATTGCCCGCATGATTGCATCTTTCTCGTGTGTGACCGCTGCGGCCGCGCCACCCATATCGATGATGATCGCATCACCGGTGAAGTGCGCGCCGCTGCCACGGCTGCCGGCTTCCGCCCGGTGCGCCCGGTGATCGAAGTGCGCGGGCTGTGCGCCGACTGTTCATGACAGTTTTGATGACAGGCCCATGCCAACGCGATAAGACATGTGGCTTAACCTTTCGCCAAGCGAGCCGTATCAATGATGCTTGAAACCCCGCTGCTCGATCATGTGCAGGTGCCCGCCGATCTGCGCCGGCTGGAACCCGGCCAGTTGCGGCAGGTCGCCGACGAACTGCGGCAGGAGATGATTCACGCCGTTTCGGTCACCGGCGGGCATCTTGGCGCCGGGCTGGGCGTGGTCGAGCTGACCGTCGCCCTGCATTATGTGTTCAACACGCCCGATGACAAATTGGTGTGGGATGTCGGCCACCAGGCCTATCCGCACAAGATCCTCACCGGCCGGCGCGACCGCATCCGCACCCTGCGCCAGCCCGGCGGCCTGTCCGGCTTCACCAAGCGCACCGAAAGCGAATATGATCCGTTCGGCGCCGCGCACAGCAGCACCTCGATCTCGGCCGCATTGGGCTTTGCCATCGCCAACAAATTGCAGGGCAAGCCCGGCAAGGGCATCGCGGTCATCGGCGACGGCGCCATGTCCGCCGGCATGGCCTATGAAGCGATGAACAATGCCCGCGATGCCGGCAACCGGCTGGTGGTGATCCTGAACGACAACGACATGTCGATCGCGCCGCCGGTGGGCGCCTTGTCATCCTATCTGTCGCGCCTGCTTTCCAGCCGCAAGTTCCTGGAACTGCGCGAATATCTCAAGCAGATTTCCGGCAAGGTGCTGCCGCCGCCACTGCAGAAGGCCGCGGCGCGGGTCGATGAATATGCCCGCGGGCTGGCCCAGGGCGGCGGCACGCTGTTCGAAGAGCTCGGCTTTTATTATGTCGGCCCGATCGACGGCCATAATCTCGATCATCTGCTGCCCGTTCTGGAAAATGTTCGCGATGCCGCCGAAGGCCCGATGCTGATCCATGTCGTGACGCAAAAGGGCAAGGGCTATGCCCCGGCCGAAGCCAGCGCCGACAAATATCATGGCGTGGTGAAATTCGATGTTGTGTCCGGCACCCAGTTCAAGCCGCAGCCCAAGGCGCCGGCCTATCAGAATGTCTTTGGCGACATGCTGATCGAGGAAGCGAAGCGCGATCCGAAGATCGTCGCCATCACCGCCGCCATGCCGTCAGGCACCGGCGTGGACCGCTTCAACAAGGCCTTCCCGGAACGCACCTTCGATGTCGGCATCGCCGAACAGCATGCCGTCACCTTCGCCGCCGGCCTGGCGGCGCAGGGCATGCGGCCGTTCTGCGCGATTTATTCCACCTTCCTGCAACGCGCCTATGATCAGGTGGTGCATGATGTGGCGCTGCAAAATCTGCCCGTGCGCTTTGCCATCGATCGCGCCGGCCTGGTCGGCGCCGACGGCGCCACCCACGCCGGTTCGTTCGACATCGCCTATCTCGCCACCCTGCCCAACATGGTGGTGATGGCGGCCAGCGACGAGGCCGAGCTGGCCGACATGGTGCACACCGCCGCCGTGTATGACGATGGCCCGATCGCGCTGCGTTACCCGCGCGGCGAAGGCACCGGCGTCGCCATTCCCGAGGCGCGCACGCGCATGGAAATCGGCAAGGGCCGCCTAGTGCGCACCGGTCACAAGGTCGCCATCCTGTCGCTGGGCACCCGCCTCGCCGAAGCGCTGAAGGCCGCCGACGATCTCGATGCGCGCGGGCTTTCCACCACCGTGGCCGACATGCGCTTTGCCAAGCCGCTGGATATGGCGCTGATCCGCAAGCTGGCCGCCACCCACGATGTGCTGATCACCATAGAGGAAGGCGCCATCGGCGGCTTTGGCAGCCATGTGTTGACCCTCGCCAGCGATGAAGGCCTGACCGATGCCGGGCTGAAGGTGCGCACGCTGCGCCTGCCCGATCTGTACCAGGATCACGACAACCCGGCCAAGCAATATGCCGATGCCGGGCTGGATGCCGCCGCCATCGTGAAAACCGTGCTGGAGGCGCTGCGCCACAACAGCGTGGCGGCAGACGGGGCCGTGCGCGCCTGAACCGGTGATGGGCGCCGCTGCGGCGGCTGGTTGAATGCAGGGGGCGGGCCGATGGCCTGCCCCCTTTTTCATGGCCGCCATGCCATGGCAGGCGCGTGCCGGGACCATCCCCGGCTATCGCCAACGATGCGTGGCAGAACCAGCCCATCTGGCCGGCTTTTGCCGGGTATGGCCGAACCCGCGATGGCGATGGATCGGAACTGGCCGACGAGCGCTCGAATAGGGACCTTCTGTACCAAAAGGTGTAGCCTGGAGCTTACATTCAGTTAACCTAATAAAAAATTAATTGATATATATCACATAGATACAGGCGAAAAACCGGTTGGCACGCTGTTTGCGTATTTACGTGCGGACGCCACCAAAATACCGAAAGGAACATGCAAATGAAGATCCAAATCCTCGCTGCGATTGCCGGTCTGGCTCTTGCCGCTGCGCCCGCCAACGCCGTGATCACCAGCATCGTTCTCGGCACTGGTCCGGTCAGTTCG
>Ga0164295_10001730_pt1 | contig 18119 bp, 13 predicted proteins | sample GEODES006metaG_FD_111798 | JGI IMG/M metagenome (GOLD analysis project Ga0164295, IMG submission 111798) | Oligotrophic lake water microbial communities from Sparkling Lake, Wisconsin, USA - GEODES006 metaG | ecosystem: Environmental > Aquatic > Freshwater > Lake | place: USA: Sparkling Lake... | reverse complement strand
GGAGAGGCCGCGCTTGCATCCGGAAAGGGCGATAAGTCTCGCATTCAGAAGGCCGTTGATGTCTGCCGCCAGGCGCTGAAAGTGTTGCAGGGTGGTTAAACTTCGCTCGCTTCTGGTGCTTGCCGCCGCGATCTCTCCTCTTGCGGCCAAGGCGGATGTTCCGAAAATCCTCATCGTTTACCAATCGGTGACCGATAAGTTGCCGGACGCCACGGGTTTTCTAGACGATCCTTACGCCACGACGGCAAACTACCTGGCCGGGTACCTGGACGAGTCGGGAAGGGTCACGTCAGTTCTCTGGGGCATGACCGATGCCAATTTCCGTCAGGCCGTTCTCGACGGCAAGCTGGATGTTGACGTTGAAACGATCTCGGATAAGGGCGTCAACAAAGCCGCCGACGTTCTGAAAGTCGGCTACGTTCTCCGCATTCGAACGATCACCAAGGCGGGCCGAACTCTCGCCGAGGCCGAGCTCCTCAAAACTGGGCGCAAGGTTTGGAGTGACCGCGGCGAAGTCCAGGTCACGATCGGCGGATCCATCAGCACCTCCGATGCTTGCCGAAGTCTTGCCAATACGTGGCAAGCGAAGTTGTTCATCGGGCCACTTAAGGACCTCAACAGCGCGCCCGTCGTTGAAACGCCCAAGTTGGACCCCGGCCAAGTTCGCCCCCCGGTAGAGGGCGTCACCGAAGAACCCGCGATCAACAATGCGGACCTGATCGCGACGGTTAAAGGTTTTCGCGAAGAAAAGAAGCTTGGATATGCCATCGCTGCTTTGCGCGACGCGGTTGACCAAGCTCCTTTCGATCCAGAGCGGCGATTGCTTCTGATCGAAGTACTCGTTGAATCTGGTCAGTTCGTCGCTGCGGCTGAATGTGCCAGTGGAGGAGCGAACTTGGTCCCGCAAGAGACTCGGTTCCGCGACGCTTCAATCTCTGCGTGGATCGCGGCCGGTTCGCCCGATAAAGCGCAGGACCTCTTGAACCTAGCGCTGACGAAGACTCCCGAAGATCCAAAGCTCCGACTTCTTGTTGCTGACATTTCCCTCAGCCAGGGCAAGCCAGAAGCCGCAATTCCTCATCTTGAGTCAGCTGCCGTTGCTTCCGACTCGGGCGATATCCGGCTCCGGCTTGCGCAAGCCTTCGCCATGACCGGAAATTCCGAAACGGCAAAAACTCACCTGTTAGCCGCTCGAAAGCTTAACGCCGCCGAAGCCGCGCGCTACCCGGTGGTTTTTGACCAGCTTGATTCGGCAACCACGGCCGAGATGATCTCACTCCGAGACCTGATCCCGCGTCTGATCGTGTCCAATCAGCAAGCCTCGGCACGGGCGGAGCTCAAAGCGATCGTTTCGCGGAACGATGCGAGGATTGCCTTGCTTGAGCAATGGAAAACCGCCCCTGAACTCACAAAGGTGAATGAAATGGCATTGCTGGCCTATAAGCTGTTTGCCCTCGCGATCGATGGCCTCGTGTCGTATTCCGAAACTCGCACTGAAGCGACTTTGCTCGATTCCCGAATTGATCTGGCCGAAGCGTTGAAGCTGGCTCGAGAGGCGAGAGAAGCATTTATCGCCGTCCGACAATCCATTTAATTTAAAGATTGGGGCCGGCCCCGGAGAGGGAATCGAGGCCGGTGACTATGCCCAACACCTTCGTGCTGAGCACTCCTTGGGGGAAGGAGGATGTTGCGTCACCTGTTCTAACGAGCAAAGTAGGGGCGCGGTTCCGTTTCCTCCGTCCTGATGGATTTACTAGGACTTTTGGGTCGAAAGCAAATCATCAACCACCACGTACCGAGCGTCAGAACCCGGTGCTAAGGTGCCAAATCGCCCGGTGTCGCCCAAGCACTTTGCGGCTTCCACTGTGTGTGTGAAGATCGCTTCCGTCTCCGTGAGATTTTCCGATGAGTCAAAGCTATCTGGGCGATGGCTGGCAGTTCGGATGGCAAGCCGAGGGTCGCCGGGAACGATCGGACGGTCCGAACTCAGGCTGAGCGGAATCCCCGCATCCAAGACAGAGCGGAACCGCTTAAGCTTGGCCGTTCTATCCGGACCCAGGTTACGCAAGTAGGCGTGGCCGAATCGGTGGAGGAACTCTGGTTGCATCGTGGCGGCGCATCCAATCTTCGCGAGCCGCTCAATCTGCACGTCCGACATCAGCATGATGTGCTCGATCCGATGTCGACTCGGTTCGTCCGTGGCTTCGAACGCATCCATCACCAAGTCCGCCGCGTAGTCGCCAATCGCGTGCACAGCAACTGCATATCCGGCGTCGTGGGCCGTACACGTCATGGACTTCAGTTTCTCGGGCGCATACATCAGTTGCCCAGACCAATTTCCATGCTCGGCTTCGGCGCCTTCGTAGGCCCCGTAAATCGCCGCCGTCGCGCTTCCGATCGCTCCATCCGCGAAGATCTTGATGCCCACCACCCGTCCGCGCCCAGTGGCCTCAAAGGCGTCAATGTGCTCTTGGATGACTTCCGGCGACGCGGCTCGGCGTCCAAATCTCGCCCCCCACTGAATCATCAGGCGGAGGTCGATAGGACAACCCTTTTCCAGCGCCATCGTGTACGCCTTCAATTCGGATAGCAGGTCCGGCCGACCGGTTTGCATATCGCAGGCTACGGAGATGCCGTAACTCGCCATGCTTTCACCGGCTCGGATGATCGCCTCCGCCATGCCTTCAATTGATGGGTCTGGAACGTAGCCCCAAACACGCTCGTGCGCGGCCTCAAGCAGCACGCCATCTGGAAGACCGCTTGCATCGCGTCGGTAAGCGCCGCCTTCCGGGTCAGGTGTTTCAGCGGTCACCTGCGCCATCGCCAAGGCAGCGGAGTTTGCCACGCTTGCATGGCCGTTGAAGTGTCGAAGCAGAATTGGGCGCGTGCTGGAAATCTGGTCCAGCTCGGTTCTGGTCAGGTGTCCACCAGCATAGCGGTTCTGGTCGTATTGGACGGCCAGGAGCCAGCCATCTGGCTCGCTGATATTTCGATCCCGCAGCGCGTCGAGAACCGCCGAATGAGAATCGAGTCCACTCAGGTTCAGCCGGCCGAGGTCGATTCCGCTGGCGATGATGTGGCAGTGATTATCAATGAACGCGGGAGCGATCGTCGCGCCTAGTAAGTCACGCCCTGGTCCGGCCACTGGGCCCTGACCGGCAGGTCCGCGCCAAACGACTTTGCCATCGGCGGTGGCCATGTCCTGCAACTCGCCCGTTTCGAACCACCGAAAATTCTGAACTAGCTCCATGTTTCGTGAATCTCCTTTGCCACGCGCTCGCCGCTCTCAAGCGCACCCTCGATAAATCCGGTCCAAGTTGCGGTGTGCTCACCCGCGAAATACACCCGGCCAACCGGCTCCGCGATGTACTGCATGCCGCCGAACACGTACCCGGGGGCAAGGTGAGAGAACGCTCCTTTCGCAAACGGGTCATGAATCCAGTCACTCACCCATCCCTTCACAAACTCCTCGCGCGCCGAAGGGAAAATGGCTTCCAACTCGGCTAGTCCAGCCTCAAGCGGATCCTCAGTTTCCAGAATGTCGACAGCTTCTTGTCCGCACACGTACGCGCTCAGAACCGGTGCCGAACCCAATCCTGCATCCCAAAGTTGCTGCAGCTTGCCGTCCCAATGCAAGTTGCCATTTCCGATGGTTCCTTCCCAAAAGGCGGATCTAAACTGCCACGTCAGTTTGATGGCTCGACTCATAGAGCATCGCTCTTGCCCCAAGTGCGCGGTGTCGGGCAAATTTGGTTTGAACTTGATCTGCCGCGTTACGCTCGGAGGCACCGTTACTACGACGAGGTCAAATGGCTCGCCATCCACCGTGACGCCGTCGATGTCCTGATAGATTTCTGACACCTTCGTGTTGAGCCGAACTTCGAGACCTTCCGCCATCTTTTCGGCCAGGGCGCTGGCTCCGTTTTCGAACCGAAAGGCGGACATTTCCGCGCCTTCTCGATCGAGATAGAGGCGATATCCGAGTAGCCAGCCCAGCAGCCCGATCCGTTCCGGATCGTCCCCTTCGTCACTTCGTAACTGGGCCGAAACCCACCACTTGCCAACCTCGGACTGGCAAACTTGAGCCACGAGCCCTTCCAGCGTCTCCTCGTCTAGGTCAAAAAATCCTTCATTCGCCCAGCCCGGAAAGACCAACTTGCCGGAGAGGGAAACCGCATTGTTCTCAAGTTCGAAGGCGTCCGCTTCTGCGGCTTCCCACAGGTAATCTTCCGAAATCCAGTCGCCTTTGAAAATGATTCCGCGCGGCTCTTCTGGGGAAGGGCGGAGGTTTTGGCTGAACTCCAACATTCGCTTGAGCACACGATGGTGATCGGCATCGATCCATTCGCCGCCGGCTTCAAAGACCGCATCGCCGTCCCGAACGGTGTAGCACCGCCCGCCAACGCGGTCCCGCGCTTCAAACAATGTTGTCTCGTGCCCGAGATCGTTTAAACGGTGGGCGGCCTCCAGCCCGGAAAAGCCTGCTCCAACAATCGCAATTTTCATTTCTTCTGTGCTGCCTCGGCCTGACGCTGGAAGTTGAAAATCAGGGCCAGCAACGTTCCGGCTCCGAACAACCCAACCGCCCAAGTCGGTGCGTTCTGACCGTAGAGCAGAATCGCCAATGCCAAGCAGGCGAACGCCACTGACATCAGTTTCGCCCCGGGGAAAGTCTTGAGACGCGCCAGGTTGACAATCGCCATGACGCCGCAAAGCCCCGCCGCGTAGTTGAGAAATAGTGTGAGTTCAGAAGCCGTCACGAGAGATGACTTCAGTATGTCGCGCTTACTTCTGGATCGTCATCCGATCAACTTCGGTTCCCGTCCGGCTGATCTGCTTTAGCACAAGCCGCTTGCCTTTGACTGTGACGTGACTGAAGTTGTGGTCGGCAATGTAGATGGCCTGGAATGGCTTCCACTTCTCTGGCGCGCCGTTGAAATCCACGTTATAAAGTCCGCGTCCACCCGCGCCATCAACAATGTGAATGACGCCGTTCGGTTTCAGATTCTTCACCCCGTCGAACTGCTTGTCCACTGCCCAGTCATCCTTAACAAGCTCTTCCCGAGAGGCGCCCTTCTTCGCCCCCACTTGGATCGGGAAGGTCCGCTGGTAGTTGTGAACGTGACCGCAGAAGACGATGTCGACCTTGCCCTCCTCAAAGATTTCCTGAACCAGGCGCATTTGCTTTTCGCCTTGGTGCGTCGCGCTGCTATGGAAGCTTGGCTGGTGATAGCTCACGAACCGCCAAGTTTTCTTCGCTGCCTTCGCGAGGTCGTCCTTTAGCCACTGGCGGAACTTTGGATTGGTCCAATCGACGTAAGGATTCGCGTCGAGGCAGGTCCAATGAGCGTTACCGTAGTCGAAGCTGAAGTTCGCGCCGCGAGGATAGTTCGGTCCGGCTGCTTTTTGGAACGCGGCCAATCGCTCTGGGGTTCCGGTAAGCACGGTCGATCCTGGCTCACCCACTTGCGTGATCGGTCCGTTGAGTGGTTGGTGCCAGTAGTAGAAAAATGCTTGGGCGTCTGGGAAGCGATTCAGGTCCCGCATCAAGATGTCGTGATTGCCCGGAACGCCGACCGTAAGCGTCTGAGTGAGAAGCGGAGAACCCTTGCTCGGCCAAGCATCCGAGCGCGTGTGATACGGCCAAAACTCCGACTTGTATTCCGAAACCCGACCGTTGTCGTACACGATGTCTCCGGTGAGAACCAACAAATCTGGGTTCGTTCGGCTGGCTTGATAAGAGATCTGAGCCTGGACAAGCGAGGCGGTACCGCAGTCGCCGAAGACGGCAAAGGTGTGGTCCTGTCGATCGGACTTTGGTGCGATCGCGCTTCCCGTGTAAACCACGCTGCCGCTTTCTCGAAGCTCGTACTGAATCTTGTCTCCGGGCTTTAGGCCGGTAAGCGCGGCGGCATAAACGCGGTGCGGCTCAACGGTTTCCGGCGAAATGGTCTTGAAGTCGAGCTTGGCCGTTTTCGTCGACGTGCCCTGTCCGTACTTCAGCTCGAACTTGTATGGATTGTTCGGCGTGTGCCAAACAAGGGCCAGCGAGTACCGGCCGTTCGCCGCCTGATTGCCAAGTTGAATGCACGGCGGAACGGTGAGAATATTTGCCGGTGCAATCGCCACGGAGCAAAGAACGGAGAGCGAAGTCACGCCTAGTTATGCCCGTTTTTGGTTAAGCGATGGTAAAGGCTTATTGCGCGGCGGCCAGGTCGAGAATCTCCTGCGCCGTCCGAACTGGCCAAAGTACTGGCGAACCATCTTCCGAAGCTTCATTGCCAATCTGGATCACGCCAACTCGCCGCGATCGTGCGGTCGGGATTAGCGTTTCCTGCGCGTCTTGATCGGCTTGCGACAGGGCAATCACCTCGAAAGCATCATGGAACTGCCACGTGCCAAGCGTGGCTAGCGCGGGACCTTCCGAAACCAGGCCAAGGTATCTCAGATGCCCTTCTTGCCGAGCGGCCTCAAGCGCTTCGAGTGCGCCCGAAATCTGATACTCCTCGACCGCCCGGCGGACCGGGATCAAGTAGAAGTCGAGATAGTCTCGCCCCATGCAGCTGAGGGTCTCGATCAGGTGGCTTTGGACCAAATCGGTCGCGTGAGTGTGGTCGCTCGCCCGCTCGTAATCGGTAGTGCCACGCGCGACAACGACGCCGGTGTGAGAGCGCATCAACCCGCCCCAGAGAATCGGGCGACTCGAGATGTCGAGGGGAAGTCCCGAATCACGAGCGGCTTCGACCATCAGCGGGATTTCCGTAAGGTCGGCCGGGACCTCAAGCTTCAACCAGACCGAAGGGAAAGCCTGATTTGTGCGGCCAAGAAGCGGGGTCGACATCAAACTCGCAGGATTCCTTTAGCCGCTCGGTCCAAATCAGCGATCATCATCATCTCGACCAGCTCCTGGAACGTCGTAGTTGGCTTCCAGCCAAGCTGCGTTCGGGCCTTTGTCGAGTCGCCAAGCAAGGTATCCACTTCTGCGGGTCGGTAGAACTCACTCTTGATTTGTACGATGGTGTTGCCCGCGTCGTCTTTCGCAAATTCGCTTGCGCCCTCGCCTTCCCAATGAAGCCGGAATCCGGCAACTTCGGCAGCACGGATCACGAACTCGCGGACCGTGTGCATTTCGCCGGTGCTTAAGACAAAGTCATCCGCTTGGTCGGCCTGGACCATCTGAATCATTCCTTCGACATAGTCCCCGGCAAAGCCCCAGTCGCGGTGCGCGTCCAGATTGCCGAGTTCTAGCGGGGTAGTTCGGCCGTGTTTGATCAGCGCGAGGTGGCTCGTGATTTTTCTTGTCACAAACTCGGTGCCGCGCAAAGGCGATTCGTGGTTGAACAGGATTCCGCTCGTCGCGTGCAGGTTGTAGCTTTCGCGATAGTTCACCGTGATCCAGTGGGCGTAGAGCTTCGCCACGCCGTATGGGCTCCGGGGATAGAACGGCGTGGACTCTTTCTGCGGAGTCTCTTGCACCTTGCCGAACATCTCGCTAGTGCTGGCTTGGTAGAAGCGGATCGACGGATCAACCGTTCGGATGGCTTCGAGAATGCGGAGCGGGCCGATGGCGTCGGCGTCGGTCGTATAAATCGGTTGCTCGAAGCTCAGCGCAACAAAGCTCTGCGCGGCAAGGTTGTAAATCTCCTGGGGCCGCACTTTGTCGATGGCGCGAAGGATGTTGCTCGGCTCGAGCAAATCGAACGGAACTCGCTTCACTTGGTCCGCGATGCCAAGGTAGTCCAGCCGCCAAAAATCGGAACTCGCGCTGCGTCGATAGGCTCCGTGGACCTCGTAACCACGTTCGATCAGGCGTTTGCAGAGGTAAGCCCCATCTTGCCCGGTAACCCCCGTAACCAGCGCACGTTTCGTCATTCCCGAGAGTGTTCCACATCATTTTCTTTTCTTGGTTTTGAGCGTGTAGGATAGGAGGAAGCAATGGCGCAAGAACTACGGCTTTTTGGTCTCGGCATGATCCCCATCGTTTGGGTCGCCGTCAGCATGGGTCAATCTAAACCCGTTACCTTCGAGAAAGATATCCAGCCCTTGGTGAAGCAGAAGTGTCTGCGTTGCCATACGGGTGAGAAGTCGCAGGGTGGGTTGGACCTTTCTACCATTGCCGGTTGGAAGAAAGGTGGCGTTTCTGGACCCGTCTTGAACCTGAAAAACCCCGCCCAGTCGTTGCTCATGGTCCGCATCCTCGGTACCGACGGCAAGATGAAAATGCCACTGGGCGAGACGATGTCCGCCGCCGATGTCAGCAAGTTTCAGACGTGGGTGGATCAGGGCGCGAAGCTTCCGCTTCCAGAGCCGACCTTCAACGAAGTTCAAGCCATTTTCCAAGCTCACTGTAGTGGGTGCCACGGCGCCGAATCGCCGAAGGCCGGCCTTAACCTCTTCACCAAAGACGGAATCCAGCGAGTCGTGAAAGCCGGCAAGCCCGACGAAAGCCAGCTGATGCGTCGTGTGCTCGGACTCGATGGAAAGCCGCAAATGCCAATGGGCTTTGCCCCGCTTTCTGCGGCAAAGCTCGACACCCTAAAGCGATGGATCGCCGCGGGCGCCAAAACCGAAACCAAGAAGGCCGGTCTGTGGTCATTCGGACCCGTCACCAAGCCCGTTCCGCCTGCCATCGGCGATGGGTGGGCCGTCAACGGAATCGACCGCTTTGTCTTCGCCAAACTCAAGGAGCAGGGGCTGAAGCCGAATGCCCAAGCGAGCGATGAGACCTTGCTGCGTCGCCTGTACCTGGACCTGGTCGGCCTTCCACCGACGCCCGCCGAAGTTGACGCCTACCTTGCCGACAAGAGCGCCGACCGGTACGAGCGAAAAGTCGACGAACTCCTGAAATCGCCTCACTATGGCGAGCGCCAAGCCCGAATCTGGCTCGACCTCTCTCGCTATGCCGATACAAACGGGTTTGAAAAAGACGGCATGCGAACCGCCTGGCGCTACCGAGACTGGGTGATCAACGCCTTTAATCGCAACATGCCGTTTGACCAGTTCACGATTGAACAGGTCGCGGGTGACATGCTGCCGACGGCCAACCAAGATCAGCTGATCGCCACTGGATTCCTTCGAAACTCGATGCAGAACATGGAAGGCGGCGTCGACCAGGCCGAGGCTTACCACTACGTCATCGTGGACCGCGTGAACACAACGAGTTCGGTCTTTATGGGGGCCACCGTAGCCTGTGCCCGGTGCCATGACCACAAGTTCGATCCGATCTCGCAGAAGGACTACTACGGCCTTTATGCGCTTATGGGGAACACCCAGTACGAGGTCACCGGCGACAACTCGGTTGGAGGACAACTCTGGATGGAGCCGGTGCTCACGGTGCTTCCACCCGCCACGCAAAAAGAGTTCGATGCCATCGCCGAATCGGAGCGGGTTGCCAAGGCAGAAATTGCCAACAAGAAGTCCACGATTCTGGAGCAGCACAAAGCGAGACCCGCACTCTCGGAGACGGCGGAAAACGGAAAGATTGAGCTCTCCGCGCCAACTCTGAGCGCAACGAAGACCGGCGACTTCTTCCTCGTTAAGGGCGCTGCTGGCACCGCCGATTACAAGATCGCAATCGTGAATCGAGATTCCAGCCCGACCCTGTTTGTCCGCGCCGAGCCAGATGCCTCCTTGCCCGCGAAGGGCCCCGGCACCGCTAGCAGCGGCAACTTCATCCTCAGCGAAGTTTTCGTGGAAGTCGGAGGGAAGACGTACCTGCCCGTCGCGGCCGCCGCGAACATCAACCAGGCCGGCTACAGCGTGCAGGACGTGAACGACGGCAACGGCGAGACCGGCTGGGCGGCCTACAACGGCGTCGGAAAGTCGCTGACCGCCGGATTCCGGTTCGAAGGCCTACCCGTCGACGGCGAGCGCAAACTGGTTCTGCGATTTGGTAGCAAGGAATGGCCAGAGCATCGGCTCGGCAAGTTCCGCATTACCTCCTCAAACCTGCCAAGCGCACTTTGGTCCGCGCTCCCGGCCCAGGCGACCGAGGACGAAATTCTGCTCGCGCACCCATCGCTTGCGGACGAGAATGTGCGACTCCGCAGCCTCCAGCGTAAGAAGCGCGCCCTGGACCGCACGGTTGAAGACTCCACCGCGCTAATCGTTCGAGAGAAGCAGACACGAGAGCCCCTCACCGCTTGGCTTCTCACCCGTGGCGAGTTCCTGGGCCGAAAGGAAAAGGTCCCCGCCGCCGTGCCTGCACAGCTGCCGAAGATGAAACCTGGCGAGCGCGCCGACCGACTGAGCTTCGCGAAGTGGCTGGTCCGAAAAGACAACCCTCTGACCGGACGTGTGTTCGTCAACCGCGTTTGGCATCAATACTTTGGGCGCGGAATCGTTGAAACGGTCGAAGACTTCGGAACCCAAGGCTCGCCGCCGACCCACCCAGAACTTCTGGATTGGTTAGCACACGAGTTCGTCACGACTGGCTGGAACCAGAAAGCCCTGCATCGCAAGATTGTCTTGAGCCGCACTTACCGTCAGTCCAGCAAAGCTTCGCCCGAAGTTTTGGCGAAGGATCCAAAGAACGAGTGGCTAGCAAGAGGCCCGCGCGTTCGACTTGAAGCCGAGTTGATTCGAGATTCCGTGCTCTCCGCTTCTGGATTGCTGAGCCGAAAGGTCGGCGGTCCGAGCGTGTTCCCAAGCCAACCGGCCGGCGTTTGGAATAGTCCTTACAGCGGCGAAAGATGGATTCCAAGCCAGGGTGAAGACGCGTACCGCCGCGGAATCTACACCTTCATCAAGCGGACCTCGCCGTATCCGAACTTTGCCGCGTTCGACGCCCCAAGCCGCGAAGAGTGCACCGTTCGGCGAAGCCAAACCAACACGCCACTCCAGGCGCTCGCCATGATGAACGACGCTACCGTCATCGAAGCCGCGGAAGCGCTCAGCAAGCGAATGACCCGCGAAGGCGGGGCAGACCTTGCTAGCCGACTGAAATACGGCTTCCGACTCTGCACCGGAAGGCGACCGACCGCCGCCGAACTCAATCGCCTGGTCGCCCTGGCCAAGAAGCGCAAGAACTCGCTGGACCTGGCCGCCATTGCCCTGCTTAACCTCGACGAGACGATCACAAAGGAGTAATTCGGGATGAACCACAAAGAAGAACAGAATCAAATCGCCCTGCGGGAAATCACCCGAAGAACTCTTTTGCGAGAGACCGGCTACGGCGTCGGCGGACTTGCGCTGGCAAGCATGCTGGGCGGCAACGCCTTTGGCGCGCAGCAAAAGCGGACCGACCCGATGGCCGTTAAGCCGCCGCACTTTGCCCCGAAAGCTAAGAGCGTCATCTACCTCTTCATGGCGGGCGCGCCTTCGCAGTTCGAACTGTTCGATCCGAAGCCGACCTTGACCAAGTTCGACGGGCAAGAGTGCCCGGACGATCTTCTGAACGGCGAGCGGTTCGCGTTCATTCGAGGCAAGCCCAAGCTCCTTGGCTCGCCGTACAAGTTCCGCCAAGCCGGGAAGTCGGGGCAGTGGGTCAGCGAGCTGATGCCGCACTTTGACGGGATCGCGGATGACGTCGCCGTGATCCGCAGCATGGTCACCGATCAGTTCAACCACGCTCCGGCGCAGTTGTTCATGAACACCGGTTTCCAGCTCCCGGGCCGCCCGAGCCTCGGAAGCTGGCTCACCTACGGCCTCGGCTCCGAGCGAGAAGACCTGCCCGGCTTTGTGGTCTTGCTCAGCGGAGAAAACAACCCCGACGGCGGCAAGGCCTGCTACGGCAGCGGCTTCTTGCCGACCTCCTACCAGGGCGTCGAGTTCCGTTCGGAAGGCGACCCGGTCTTGTTCTTGCAGGATCCGAAAGGCATGGATCGCGGCACGCGCCGAGAAATGCTGGATGCCGTCCGCGACCTGAACCGGCTGAAGTTCCAGCAGGTTCTTGACCCCGAAATCGAGTCCAGAATTGCCCAGTACGAGCTCGCTTTCCGAATGCAAACGAGCGTCCCCGAACTTGCCGATCTTTCGAAAGAAACGCCCGAGACGATCGAGTTGTACGGAGCAGAACCCGGCAAGCGATCGTTCGCCAACAACTGCATCCTCGCCCGGCGGCTCGTCGAGCGCGGCGTTCGGTTCGTGCAGCTCTACCACCGAGGCTGGGACAACCACGGCACCGGGCCCGGCGACGACATCATGACGCGCTTGCCAAAGCTGTGTAAGGAAGTCGACCAAGCGGCCGCTGCCCTCGTCATGGACCTCAAGCGAAACGGATTGCTAGACGAAACCCTCGTCATCTGGGGCGGCGAATTTGGCCGAACCCCAATGAACGAAGGCCGCGGCGGATCGCCGTTCAAAGGCCGAGACCACCACCCGCGCGCCTTCACCATCTGGGCCGCCGGCGGCGGAATCAAGCCCGGAATCTCCCTCGGCGCCACTGACGAACTCGGCTACAACATCACCGAAGACCCCGTCCACGTCCACGACCTCCACGCCACCATCCTGCACCAAATGGGCCTAGACCACACCCGCCTGACCTACCGATACCAGGGCCGAGACTTCCGGCTTACGGATGTTCACGGGAACGTGGTGAAGAAGCTGGTCTCCTAAGGATTTCAGAAAACTGGGTCCAGACTTATGGTTTGAGGATACAGAGTTCGTAGCAACTTTCACCAAATGTAATGGATCACAGAGATTAACCGTGAGACTGCGGATACGAAAACTGACCTTAACGATTTAGGTTTAGATTAGCAATGGACATAAAAAGTCTGGTGGTGAGGCTTCGAAGCGCCTGTTTTTCCTGGCTAGAAGAGCTCATCCCCGCTCATGGCTGCTTCATGTGACTGCTTTTCGATATTGAAGGCTGATTGCCGGACCTGCTGTCCATTATTGAATTCAAATACATATAAGGACAATAGGTTTCAAAACATATATCTAGAGTTTATAGATTTCTCGGTGAGTATTGTTTTATCTAAAAAATATCATAAGGCATAGAATAAGTCTTGACTATGTTGTCATTTCGGTGTATAACATTTCTCATGCGACGCTTAGTTTTAATCGCAATGGCTTTGCTTGTTTTTGTGTCCACAGCTCATCCATATCAAAGAATTGTGATTTCTGGAATCCCTGGATTCACTCTTGGAGGTTCTAGTGGGTTCAAAGATGTTCGAGGGCTTTGTTACGACGTACAAAGACCAGAGCCTCCAGAAGCTCCATGGACCGACCCGAGGTTCGCGACCGGAATTAACTCTCGGCAACTTATATTCAATGGAAATAATTACATGGTAAGCGTAAATGGAGGAGCAAATAAAAGCCTGGCAGAGGCTATTCGAAGCAAGGAGGTCCTAGTGTGGCGGCATACCGACGACAATGGATACAACCTTAGATTTGCCTTGGGACCGAACGCTAAAACCGTAAAGTTTTACGAGAACTCACAAAAACTTGTCGTAGGTGACTCCAGCGACTCAATGATGACTTTAGATGGCAGGTTGTTCGGAAAATCTGGGTCTCCTTTGAGTCAGGACTATCTTTGGGATAAGCGAACGGCGGCCGACTGGAATAAAAACTTAAGCGAACCAGATGTGAAGAAAGCAGTGATTTCAACTGAGGCAGTTCGCAAGGAATTGATTAGGATTTCACTGATTCAAAAAGTAGGTAACTTAGAACCTTCGGACGGAGATCCAACATCACCGGTTTGTGCCGTTGCAAGGTATCAGAGCGGAACATATAGACTTTTTACTGTTTCCGGTTGTATCAAATACAGCACGAACTTCCAGGATATTGTTGTAGCAGCTAAGGATGCTGGCTTAAATCGTATCGTGCTTTGGGAATCAGCTGGCTCGCCTAGCGAGTTTCCAACGGAAAGCACTTCCTTGGCTTCCGCGGTACAGCAGCTGTACGTGAACGGATTTCGAGGAACCATTTTTGAGACGTCAAGGCTAGCAAAGGCTTGCGCCAGACAAGGTGATCTCAGCGAATTCATCGAAGGAGCCGGGGGATCTCTTTCAAAGGTTAGTTCGGAAACTACGGAATTCGGAATTTCAGTTTATTCCGCAGATGGAGCAGCCCTCAAGAGCCTGCTGGGCTATAAACCAAGTCCAGGTGCTACCTCAATCTTGGATCAATTGGACAAATTACTGGAGACCACTCAACTTCGTAAGAACGTAATCGCAGCAATTGAAAATCCCGTGTCCACGGCCAAAAGCCTTGGATTGATAGGCTTTTGAAAGCCAATGACCGTTAGGTCAAAGCAAGCTGGATGGCCAGTCATCCAGGGAAAAGACCTAGCAGTTACTTTTGGAATTGCGCTGGATATAGCCTTGGCCAAGGCCAGGTCAGAGCGTGGAGACTCGAGGCATTTTGAAACCATTGAGCTTTTAAAGCAAGATGCTCGGGTCTCTGATTATGTAGATTCAGTCTCAGTTCCCGGCATAACTTGCTTAGAAACTTGGCGCGAGGCTGGCGCAACAGTCCAAGTAGTAAACAGTGTCCAGGAATTATCGCAGTGCCTTGATAACGCGCATGGATGGATCCACATCAGTCACGGGACGGAGGAGTGGATTCAGGTAGGCGATGATATTGTCACCATGGATGAAGTCTGTGAGCTCGCAACTGATCATGCCATAGCGCTAATTGACGCCAGAACGTGTTCTGGCGGAAAGTTCCTCGTTCCAGTGCGCGACAGAACTGGGCTCTTCATAATGGGGTCGGCTGACGTCATTCCGGTCCATGCCTGGCTTGTAATCTATACTGCGATCGCTTACGATATGATCAAAAGCGGTGAGCACTTTTTGCTCGTGAATCAAGCTATTTTGAGGTTGGTTTGGGATAAAGTGAGAATTATGAATATCGAGAATGAACTTGCAGAAATCGTACTGAACAACTTTGGCTTAAAAGTATTGGGACGTCCTGGGACACCGGCCAACGTTGGGTCAATTTTCGAGCTCTCCGGCGACAAAGCCTTGCCTATACTCCATGCACCCGCGAATATCGTTGGTGACCTAAGTGAGTACTCGGAGGAAGGAGACTTGACATACGGCTCGGAGTTGAAAGTCCAAGTCAAAGTCAAGGGTGCTTCACCGATACCGAATTCCTTTTTGGGTGAGCTTTCATCAGGCATTCATATTGAAGTTCAAAGCGGCAAAGCCGTTCATATCAGCTACAAAGGCAGTTTAATCCATGAGGCACAATCAATTGATGCTATCCGCAAGTGGTCGTTAGATGAACTTCGTAAGCGGGAAGAGAGTGGCCCGTGGTTCGTGGTCACAAAGGTTTTCATGGTTGATCACGCCTTCATTTTCGCATCAGTTAGCGGTAAAACATCCGTGGATATTGCTGCCGATTTCGACATCGGACCTAGCGATCCGATAAGTTTGGCAAGTGTTGACGCCGGTTGGAATCTGGTTTCGGTGTCCGGCGGGGCGATTTCGCGTACCCTACCCGCAGCTAAGTCTTTGAAGAAGCAAACACTCTTTGTCGATGGCTATCTTGTGAAAAGGACGCCTTTTGGAAAAGTCAAGCTGGCTGGCGACGATCCGCTAGTTTGGACAGAGATGTCAAAGGCAGATTCCGAGGTCATGGAGGCGCTACTCGAGTGGTGAATCAGCAATCGAGTAGCGTGAATCATTACATCAGAGAGCGACCCTGTTAACAAAGTCCAAGTAGAGTACTTGGGCACGAATGCATTGAGTTAATTGGGTCAGAGTTTCCCACGTTCTACTGCGTCGCAAGCTGCAATGCGACATGTTGCAATTGGTTTTTTCGGGTGGCATTCAGTTAAGAGAGAGTCATTTTAGAGAAGGGACTTAGTTAGGACCTTGAAGCCCGGTCACTCCGATTAGGACTGCGTATAAACGAGTCAAGGCACTTTATTACTAGTCTGAGAGAGCCTTAGAACTCCTTGAGAACTCGGGGCGTCATAGAGAGACGCCGCTGGATGTACTGCCGCTACACGGATTAGCATTTTCCCAGTTAGCTACCACCTTGACCAGTTAGTCATCAAGGCAGCCAATTCGAAGTTTACCGCTGACCTTGGGGGCTGCAAGCTGCGAGGAAAATTAAGTGTCACAGGGTTTAACTGGGCCCAACCCGACGATGTAAATCTGACGATCCTCCATGGTCATTTCATCTTTCTTCTGCCCGCTTATTCGCAGAATGTGAAACATGATATGTTTTTACCTTCGACATGGAAGGAGAGCGACTGGCGAATCGTTGGAACGTCGTTTTGTTACTAGGTTGATTCCACCTTTTCGTCGCGAGCCTGGATTGCATTTCTGGCTCCTTCTGGTAGCTGGGCATAGAGCGCTTGAATTTGCTTTGGTTTAGCTATCCGATCTTCGACTATGAAGTTGATCATCTCAAACAAGCTGTGGGCGATCTCAGGCGTGTCGTTGATCTCAATCTCGCCGGGATGAACCGCGTTGTTACCGACAACGCGGCAAAAGTCCAGTGCCTTCTGAACCAAGTCTGGTAGCCCCTTTGCTACAAGATTTCCAATGTCTGCGTTGATGTTCGTCCCCTTCTCTCCAAGTTCTGTCATCAGTTTTTGAAGTGCCAATCGTATTAGCGCCGATGCGGCGCGTGGGGAAGCTGCAACTATGCTTCTGGCCTCTTCGTAATCGCCAACGCAAGCGGTGGGCATATCCGGGTGTGGTGGGGGGACCGGTGCGTCTGAAGGGATGATCATTCGCCCCATGTACCAGTAGCTCCACTTACCGCAATGGAAGCAGACGCAGTATGCGAGAAATTGTGCTCGTTGAAATTGACCTGGCGCGCCCCGAAACCAGAATTCACTCCACGTCTGGGCGGAGTACACACCGCAGTGAATACAGTTGTACTGCTCAGCTTCGTATTTGGGTGGAAAATATGTTTGCATGCAATCAAAATGTACTGAAGAGGAACATATTGACATTGTCTAGCGCCATTCGCTTTAGGTTCACATGAGCATGACAGCGAGGGTGCTTTTTTGTGTTGACATTCAAACAGAAATGAAATTCGGCATCTTCCGCTGACGTTTTGAGAGATGCAAGCCGTGGCCCTGCCACTAATCAGCGGTTCCAAACACGAAGTTTCTGCCTAAGTGGGAAGTAATGCTGGTGCGCACTACTCCGATCCTAAACTTCGTGGAATCAAGATTCCACAAAGGGACACCAAAAATCTGGAGCCGGCGACAGGACTTGAACCCGCGACCCGCTGTTTACAAAACAGCTGCTCTACCACTGAGCTACGCCGGCGAACGGTCTATTGTACCGAGTACGGATAGACCGTTCAACCGCAGGCTTCCGAGATCAGAGGCCGTTCTTGCGCTGTCGCAGTCGGCTGCCGACTGCGCCTTCCGTCGTCCAGATGCGAGGGAAGAACTGGCCGGTGGCGTTGTCGCGTCGGGCTCCGGTCATGTACAGCTTGCCTTCGAAGGCGAACGCAATGAAAACGCTGTAGTCCCAAGTTGCGTTGTCGTCTCGCGCTTCGAACAGCACCGCGCCGGTGACTTCTTCGCGCACCGTCAGGCTTGGATAGGCGCCGGTCTGCGAATAGTCATCGTTCTGGTTGTGTTCCACGTAGGCCGAATATCGCTTGCATCGCTTTTCGACGTTGAACAGGCCAGCCTGGAAGATGCCGGGAGTCGTCGTGTCGTTGAGGTAGCCAAACTGAGCGGGCGTTTGCTTTAGGAAGGCACCTCGGTCCGATCGCCAAACTCGACCTTTGCTGACCGTTCCGTCAACGCTGTCTCGCAGGCCAAGCACGACGAGCTCGCCGTCTTCAAAGAAGGCAGCCTCAGGGGAGTAGTTCCACTTGGCGTTGTCATCTTTGCTAGAAATCAGTCGCTTGGTCAGGGTCTCATCCGCCCAAACTTCCAGGCCCGGATTGGTCCCGACGCCCGAATCATCGAGTTCGAAGTCATAAGTGACAACCGCTCGCTCGTACTTCTTTCCGCCGAACTTCAATTTGCCTTCTGCAAGAATCTCTGGGGCAGCCATTGCCGCCGACGAAACGACGCTTAACAACACTAAAAGAACTGGTCTCTTCATAACTCACCAGCCCCAGGCCATTGCCCTGGGAACCACCGAGATCATCGGCGAGCTTCGAACAAATTTGCAGGGGTGATGTAGGCTTTTCTGTGCAAATTCATAGTCACGGCTCTCCGCGACGTGCTTTATCAGAATTTGAACCTAAAT
>Ga0164295_10001729_pt1 | contig 18133 bp, 13 predicted proteins | sample GEODES006metaG_FD_111798 | JGI IMG/M metagenome (GOLD analysis project Ga0164295, IMG submission 111798) | Oligotrophic lake water microbial communities from Sparkling Lake, Wisconsin, USA - GEODES006 metaG | ecosystem: Environmental > Aquatic > Freshwater > Lake | place: USA: Sparkling Lake... | reverse complement strand
TCTACCTCTGGCAGACTGGTGTCACAAAAGCTGGCGTCGCTCTATTAAAAGGCAAACTCAGCGGTGCTCACATCAACACTGGTTGGAGCGCTGAAGATGATGCCAAACCTGTAGCGACTGCCGCTGCAGCTCCTGCCCCTGTGGCAAAACCAGCGGCTGCTCCTGCAACGGCGCCTACTGCAGGTGGAAAGCTGGACCCTGTCATCGCTGCAAAGGCGATCGTCTATAAAGACGTCATCGCCCCGATCATGCAGGCCAAATGTGTTGCCTGCCACGGAGCTGAGAAAAAGAAGGGGAAACTACAATTGCATGAATTTGCGGCGATCATGAAAGGAGGCGGCGACGGAGCCACCACGGTCATCCCCAAAAATACCAAGGACAGCCTCATGCTTACCCGCATCAATCTGGCCAGCGATGACGACGATCACATGCCGCCGAGCGACGAACCTCAGGTCACTAAGGAAGAATTGGCGCTTCTAAAATGGTGGATCGAAACGGGTGCCTCTGACAGCAGCACAGTCGCCGCTGCTAAACCCACCCCAGAAGTCGAAGCAGCGCTTGCTGCCATGCTCGGCAAAGGGTTGGCCAAAACGCAGGCACCTGCCGCGGCAGCAAAAGTCGAAAAACCAAAAACCAAGCCACTTTCGGACGCTGAGAAGAAACAAGTCGCTGAAATTTCAGCTAAAATGCAGGCTTTAAACGCCAGCTTGATGCCTTTAGCGCAGGATACTGAGCAACTACGACTGAGCGTGATCAATGCAGCCGATAAATTTGGTGATAAGGAGCTCGCCATGCTGGAACCAATTGCGGCTCAAATCGTCTGGGTCGATCTTGCCCGCAGTCAGATCACAGATGCGGCTAACGCTACGCTAGCCAAGCTGGTAAACCTAGAACGTCTGCACTTGGAAAACACCAAAATCACCGATGTCGCTCTTGCTGGGCTTGGCTCTCTCAAAGCGTTGGAATACATCAATCTCTACGGCACCAAAACCACTGATGCAGGCTTGACCAAGCTTTCCGGTATCAAATCCCTGAAAAAAGTCTTCGTCTGGCAGACCGGCGTCACAAGGGCCGCAGCCACCGCGCTTGAAGGACAAATCCCAGGTCTTAAGGTCAATGTCGGGCTTAGTGACGCCGAGATCGCCAAGCTCACCACGCCACCTCCAGCGCCGCCTGCTGCTCCAGCCAAAAAAGAAGCGCCAAAAAAAGCCGAGGCTACCAAAACTCCTGCGAAACCGGCAGCAAAGCCAGCCTCAACACCAGCTGCGCCAACCAAGCCTGAGGTCAAGCCTGCAACTGCAACTGCCGTAAAATAATTGAAGCTAGCCAAGCGCTTCATCGCGTTTCATATCTTGGAAGTCGCCTTACTTAAGTCCCTAGGTAAGACGGCATTCATTCGTTTTCCCCCACTGTCATGTCCACACCCGCTTCAAGACTCAAGGCAAGCCTCGCGCACCTTTGTCTCCTTTTATCCCTCGCATTTTCCAGTTGTGACCGCGTGTCAGAGCGGATGGAGATCACACAAACGCGCGACATTTCCACCTATGAGGCCAAACCCAAGTTGAATGCCTATCCGCAGGAGCGCTTTGGTGACGAGCGGCTGCGCTGGGAAACTCCAGCAGGCTGGGCCCAGGCTGAGCGCAGCCAGATGCGCCCAGTAAATCTAACCTTTGGCCCGAACAAAGAGGGCGAGTGCTATCTAGCCATGCTGCCGGGAGGTGCTGGAGGTGTCTTAGCCAATGTAAATCGTTGGAGGAAACAAATGGCCCAGCCTGAACTCACGGAAGAAGACTTGGCTAAGCTGCCGCAAAAGACGCTGATGGGTATCCAAGGTGTCTATGTCACCGTCGATGGAGCCTATACCAATGTTGGCGCACCTGAAGCCAAACCAGATCAACGATTGCAAGGCATTGTGGCTTCTCTTGGCGAGGCAGGATTGTTTGTGAAAATGGTTGGCCCAAAAGCTCTCGTTGAGGCCAATACAGCAGCTTTTGATCAATTCATCGCCTCACTCAAGCTGCGCACACCGCAGCAGTAACTGTCCCCCCAATGACTCCCATGTCTGCCAAGCCCCTCAGTCTATCCGGTCAACTTTTTGCCATCCTGTCCTCCTATGGGCTAGCGATCACGGTCCTGAGCTTCTTGCTCATAGATACCTTCCTTGGCACCATCTCACAAAAAGACATCGGCCTGCTCGACAGTCAGCGCATTTACTTTGATTCATGGTGGTTGATCCATGACGTCAATCTTGGTGGCACCCTGATTCCTCTGCCGCTTCCTGGAGGTGGGCTACTCATGGTCATTCTCTTTTTTAACATGCTCTGCGGAGCTGTCATCCGCATGAGAAAAGGTTGGCGCACGATGGGCAACTTAATTTCTCATTTGGCCATCCTGTTCATGCTAGCCGCAGGCTTTGTGAGCTTTCTCTACAAAACCGAAGGTGCTATGCCGCTCTTCGAAGGTCAGGCAAGCGATCAGTATCAGAGCTATCACGAACGCATTTTAGAAGTGCATCGTTACGATGCCTCCGGCAAAGGCGACGACAAGGCCCTGATCATTCCGATGAAGCACTTCGCCGATCTTGATCCTGGGAAAGCGCGCACCTTTTTCGCCAAAGATCTACCCTTTGAAATCCTTGTCACGGGCTATCAGCGCAACGCTAATGTTGTTCAAGCTGAAGACGGCGACAAAACGTCCATCGACGGCTACCGCATACAGCCTGTCAAAAACGCCAAGGAAGATGAAGGCAACGTCTCAGCGTTGGAAATCGCCGTAAAATCTAAAGATGCAGCCGAGCAAAAGGCCATCCTCTGGGAGCGCGCCCAAGAGCCCTTCACGGTCAAAGTGGGAGACATCTCCTATGCCATTTCCCTCAGCCGTATGAAGTGGAAGCTACCCTTTGCGATTCGTCTGAACGACTTCGTTCGTGAGCTTCATCCAGGAACCATGAAAGCCAAAAAATTCACCAGTCATGTCACCAAGATCAGCAGCGATGGCAAGGAAGAACCCAAAGTCGTGACCATGAACGTTCCCGTTCGTGATCAGGGTTACGTGGTCTATCAAGCCAGCTTTAGCGAAGGCAGCAGCGGCGAACAGTCCGTCTTCACCGTCGTCACCAACCCATCAGACCAATGGCCCCTCTGGAGCTGCGTCGCCGTTGCCATTGGTCTGATCATTACCTTCCTGGGCCATCTCGTGCGCTTTTTGAAAAGGCCGCTCAAAACGAAGACCGCGTAAAATCTTCCCACCCCCTTGCTTTTTCTTTTTTGTCCTCTGCCATGAAAACCTTCATTCTCGCGCTCAGCTTTTTTGCTAGCTCGCTGTTTGCCCAGCTTCCTGATCCCGCTCTTCTGCGTGATAAGGAAATCGTCGCCAGCTTTCAATCGTTACCTGTTCAGGAAGGTGGGCGCATCAAGCCGTTGGATACTTACGCGCGATTTTTGCTCCTACGTCTGCATGGCAAACAAAGCATCTCTGTCGATCATCCGCAGCTGCCAGACGTGAAGAAATTAAAGGCTATCGAGTGGCTACTGCTATCTTGGTTCCGCCCAGACATTGCGCGCGATCTACCACTTTTTGTCGTGGATAACTCTCAGGCTGTTGGCGAAATCGGTGTGGACCCGAAAAGTCTACGTGACCGCTACTCCTGGAATGAAATCGTCAAGGGCAAGGAAGAGCTGATCAAACGTGCTCAATCCTACGGCGAACTAGAAACCGACCAACTGACAGGTGTTCAGCGCAACGTCATCGACCTAGCACGCAACTTTTTCGACTACGATGCGGTGAGTGACTTCATGACGGCGGCGCGCACCAATTGGCCCAAGGAGATTTCAGCTATTTTACCGCCTGAGTTGGCCAAAGAAATGTCAGGCTCCAGCGGAGTCTGGGATTTGGCCGTGAAGCTCGGTGATCTGATCCGTAATCCGGAAAAGATGACTGCTCTGGGTGAGGCACCCCGAGCGAAGCTCTTGGAGCTATTCATCAATACCACCCTGCGACCCGGCAAGACCCTCTCCTTCATCCCGCCCGATGACGCTCAAAACAACACTTGGTTACAAGTTGAGCAGACTGTCACTAGTCTTATGAAAGAAGGTAAAATCCCAGAGGGTGAACTGCGCATCTCTAAAGCCAAGGACGCACTCTATGCAGCGAGCCTGAAGACAGAAACCTTTGGTCCAGCAGTCAACGCATTTGTCTCCGACGTGCGTGTAGCCTCTGAGAAACGTGGCGAGCTGAAGCATGTGGACCGTGAGGTCAGCTATCTTAAGAACGATTACTTCACCTACGCGCTTGTTTGGTATCTACTGGGTTTCCTTGTCGCATTCATCAGCCTGCTAGCCCCTAAGACCAGCCTTTCTAAATGGTCGGCTCGCATTGCTTGGATCAGCATCCTTCTAGCTGTGGGTTATAATGTCTGGGGGATCACCCAGCGTTGCATCATCAATGAACGCCCACCGATCGCCACACTCTATGAGACGATTCTTTTCATCACGGGAGTCGTCGCCATTGTTGGTTTGTTCATCGAGCGCTTTACCCGTCAAGGCATCGGCCTCGTCGTTGCAGGCTTTGTGGGTGCGCTTGGCATGTTTGCCGCCAATCGATTCATGGCTCTGGATGCCCGAGACACCATGCCCACCCTTGAGGCTGTCTTGATCACTAACTTCTGGCTCGCCACGCATGTGACGTGTATCAACATTGGCTATGCAGGTGCCATGCTTGGTTCTATCACCTCCATGGTCTATGTGATTTATCGCCTCTTCGCTCGTGGTGAGCTGGTGATCGAATCCCGAAAGCTGCTCACGAGGATTGTTTATGGCATCGTTTGTTTTGGTGTGCTCTTTGCGCTTGTTGGAACTGTTCTGGGTGGTATTTGGGCCAACGATAGCTGGGGGCGCTTCTGGGGCTGGGACCCAAAAGAAAATGGAGCTCTCATGATTGTGCTCATGGGCCTCATTATCCTGCATGCCAGGCTCGGCGGCTACATTCGTGAGATTGGCTTGCACGCGCTTTCATTGCTACTGGGAGCCATCACTCTGTTTAGCTGGTTTGGTGTCAATCAACTCGGTGTCGGCCTGCATAGTTACGGCTTCACCGCCGGTATCTCATTGGCCCTGAACACTGGGTACAGCATTAAATTCATCTTCATGTTTATCTGCCTCTGCTTCTGGTGGAGTGAGCGTGCTGCGAAAAGGACCTTGGCTTAGAGACGAGAAGGATCAATAGTCATCCTTCTCGCATCAATCATGCCGCCCCTTCTTGCCGCCGCTGAAAGCCTACCACCGCTGTTCATTTTACTAGCACTCATGCTAATGGCGGTGGTGGTCGTTTCACTGTTGTTGCTAAAGTTACAACAGTCGCTGCTTGCAGGATATTTTCTTTGTGGCGTCATGATCTCCAATAGCGGCGTGCTGGAGCTTCTCGGTGGTGGTCACTCTCATACGGGGATCAGTCAGATGTCAGAGTTCGGGGTCATGCTGCTAATGTTCACCTTGGGGCTGGAGTTTTCCCTCAGCGATCTCAAATATGTTCGCCGGCTGGCCTTTGTCGGGGGCGGCTGGCAGATGGGACTTTGCATCACATTAGCCGGAGCAGGAGCACTCCTGATGCAGTTTCCGTGGGCAGCCGCCGTAATTGTGGCAGTGGCTTTGGCGATGAGTTCTACGGCCGTGAGTTTGAAGTCGTTTCAAGATCTCGGTCATGAGTCGAGTCCAGGAGCCCGCATGGCTTTGGCCGTAGCCATATTCCAGGATCTTTTCATCATCGTTTTTTTTCTGGTGTTACCGCTCTTATTGCCGACAGAGGCTGGTGATAAAGACAGCCTGCTAGCCCGTGTCGGCTCACTGCTTGGCCGCGGTGGGCTATTTGTCATCCTAGCAGGAGTCAGCGCACGCTGGATCATCCCAGCGCTGCTGAATGCGGTGACCCGAACACGCAATCGGGAGCTATTCACCCTTTCCATCGTTGGCTGCTGCATCGGACTAGCTTTTGTCGGCGGCCTATTGCAATTGGGATTAGCGCTGGGGGCTTTCGTCGCTGGTTTGGCAGTCAGCGAGTCGATCTTTAAACCGCGTATTCTGGCAGATGTGATGCCCATTAAGGATCTGTTTTTGACACTGTTCTTTGTTTCTGTGGGCCTCATGGTGGATGTGCGCATGGCCATCGTTTACTGGCAGCCGATTATCGCACTCACAGCCGGCTTAATGCTCATCAAAGCAGGCCTCATTACAGTAATCGCACGTCGGCTGGGACTGGTGCATCGGCAGGCTTTGATGGCCGGAATCGGCCTGTGCAGCGCGGGGGAGTTTTCTCTGGTACTGCTGCAAAAAGTAGGACCCCTTGGCTTATGGAGCACCGGGGCCCAGCAAATTCTTGTGGCCAGTTGTGCGCTGAGCATGGGACTACTGCCTGGACTGATGAAGATGGCAGAGCCTTTTGGTGCCTGGCTAGAGAAAAAAGGCTGGGGCAGACGTAAGCCAAAGCTGCCAGAATCTGATGTCCTCCGACAGAAGATAAAGCAGATGACTGGCCATGCCATCATTGTTGGTCATGGCCCTGTGGGTGAGCGCCTTAATAAGGCCCTGCTCGATCAAGGGATCCCCACCTTGGTTATTGATCTCAATGCCGAGACCGTGCGCCTTTTGAAGCGCCAGGGTCAACCAGTGCTTTTTGCCGATGCCGCCCATCTGGAAACCTGGGAACTGACCCGACTGGATCAAGCACGCATGGTGGCCTTTACCTTTCCTGATGCGCCAATCACCGCAGAAGCTCTCTCCATCGTTCGCGAACTAAAACCTGAGATGCCAGTCCTAGCTAGAGCGCGCTTTGCCTCAGATGTCGAACGGCTAAAAAGGCTGGGGGCAGCAGTCGTCGTCAATGATGAGCTTGAGGCAGCGAAGTCCATCGTCGAAAGCGCCATTATCATGCAAGGGGACAGCTAAGCGCCTGCTAACTGACAAGAGCGTCACGAAAGAATATTCACAATCACCCAAGATTGTGAATAATTGGCTTGTAGCCTGCTTATGATTTCGACAGTGTTTAATCATCCATTGAGTACTTCACAAAAAACTGAACATGGAACGGCAATCTTGGCACCAAACTTAAGCCAAGCAGGGATTACCACCCCTCAATGCCGAAACTCGGACTCACCCTAAACCCAACAACCCACAGCCATGGACCGCGACGACCACCCAGCTAGCCACGCCTCCACCCTGATCAGCCACCTCGACCTCGGACTGAAATCATCCACTAGGTCGGCTGTTACGCCCAAGAAGCGAAAATCTGCCACCAGTCACAGGGCTTCTGCGGCCCCAGTTGGCACCAAAACGTTCATTCTGGATACCAACGTTCTTTTGCATGATCCGGCGTCGTTACAAAAATTCGCCGAACATGAAGTTTGCATCCCTGTGGATGTTCTGAGCGAGCTAGATCGCTTTAAAAATGAGATGACCGAGCGTGGTGCCAATGCGCGCGAAGCCCACCGCGCCCTGACCAAAATTTTCTCGGCACCTGATGCCTCCGTCTTAGATGGCGTCAAAACTCTAGGTGGAGGCAAAATACGCCTCCTGACCTACGATCCAGATGCAGCCAACCGCATCCCGAGCATTGCCGAGTTTCAGCGCATCTTCCCGGAGAGCGGGAAGATCGATCATCGTATCCTTGCAGCTGCCTTATTACTCCGTGACCAGGTCAGTCCGCCAGTGATCCTCGTCAGTAAAGACCTCAACATGCAGCTTAAAGCCCGAGCTGTGGGCATCGAGTGCGAGGATTACCTGCATGATAAAGTCGAACAGCGTGAAGTTTCTAACTTCGACATCGCTCGGATCGATGTCAGTAGCCATGAACTCCAACGCTTCGCCAGCAGCGGACGTCTCAGCATTCCTGCGAACCGGGTTGGCGATGTCATGACCAATGATTACGTTCTCCTCATGTCAGGTGATAAAACCTCCATGCCAGCCAAAATGAACGCCCAGGGAGATTTGGTCAGACTCATGCAGACGCCTGAATCTCTGAAAGTCGGGCAAGGCCGCAGCATCAAGCCTATGAACCTAGGCCAAACCTGCTTGCTCGATGCCCTGCTCGATCCCGAGATCAGCCTTGTTACCTGTTATGGACAGGCTGGCACGGGTAAAACGTTGCTAGCCGTGGCAGCAGGCCTTTCACAGGTCTTTGGCCGCACCTACAATGGCATGACGATTAGTCGTCCCATCGTCGCCATGGGTCAAACCGTTGGCTTTCTTCCCGGCACGCTGCAAGAAAAAATGCGCCCATGGCTGCAACCGGTCTATGATGCGCTGGATCTGCTCATGCGCCCCGTGGAAAACATTCAGGGACCACAGCGAAAAAAAAATCGCTTCCTCCCGGATCGCCCACCAGCCAAACCAGAAGTCGCCGCGCCCTACGATCCACTCATCCAACAAGGAGTGATCGAGATCGAAGCGCTCTGCTACATCCGCGGACGCTCCATCCCCGATCGTTTCTTCGTGCTGGATGAGGCCCAACAACTCACGCCGTTAGAAGCCAAAACCGTCGTCACACGAATGTCACGCGGCTCCAAGCTCGTGCTCGTCGGCGATCCAGCTCAGATCGACAACCCTTATGTGGACAGCCGCAGCAACGGCCTCGTTTACACTCGCCAACGCATGAGAGGTCAACCCTTCGCCGCGCATGTCCCCCTGGCCAAAGGCGAGCGCAGCCCCTTGGCTGAAGCTGGTGCACGTCTGCTTTGAACAGCGACCATCAATGAACCGTTGGCTGGGTTTAGACTTAGCCAGCGGTTTTTCCGTTTCAAAGACAACTCTGCAGCATCAACGTCCTCACCGCTGTCTGCATACGATCCAGAATGTAATAAATCGTCTGACTGCGCAGCCGCACTAAATCCGCACCGACGATTCGCGGCACGAAGTCAGCTGTAACCGCAAGAATTTCATCCGGCAGACTGCCGTTGAGTCCACGGCAAAGAATGGTCGTCATGGCTTTGGTCAGTGTCTGAATTTTCGGCCCGAGCTCAATGGCAAACTGTACGCAGCCCTCTCCATCTAAATACAAAAAAACGCCCACTGTGTCTGAGCATTCCTGATCCTTCCTCACTTCTTCCAGATCATAAATCAGCCCAGGCTTCCGAGCCTGCGAGGAGGCAGCTTCCGCGTAATGAATCAAATTTTCACGACGCTCCGCTTCGGGCAAAGGCTCGAAAAGGTCGATGATTTCCTGAAGGGTTAAGGGGATCATGAAAAGTGGTGCGCACTCTCGTGGCAAATCCGTGTTCCTTGGGATATACATGCGACTGCCTCTAAACCGCAAGAGCCACCATCACCCCTGAACCCATGTCACCCGAGTCACTGAACCAATCTTTTCTCTGCGACTCCGTGCCGCCAGAGATGATGGATCGGCTTTGGGAGGCTGGCTGGCGACATTTTGGTGAGACCTTTTTCCGTTACAGTTTAAGCATCGACGAACACGGCGTGAAAACCATCACGCCACTAAGGGTGAATTTAGACAAATTCAGCCTGAGCAAAAACCAACGCCGCGTGCTCAAAAAAAATGCCGATCTGCATTGCACCTTCGTTCCAGCCAGCCTCTCACCAGAAGCCCACGCCATGTTTCAGCGGCACAAAGAACGCTTTTCTGACAATGTGCCTGATAATCTAGACACCTTTCTTTCTGCCAGTCCAGCCAACCTCCCCTGCCCCGCCGAGGAGTGCCGTGTTTATCTCGGAGAGGAGCTCATTGCACTGAGTTTCTTGGATTTAGGGCAGAACAGCACTTCCGCCGTCTATGGCATGTTTGAACCAGTTCATAGCGAACGCAGCCTGGGCATTTTCACCATGCTCAAGGAGATCGAATACACTCAATCGCGCGGAAGTCGCTATTATTATCCCGGTTATGCCACCCTGGAGCCCAGTGCCTACGATTATAAAAAACAACTCCGAGGGCTGGAGGTGCTGGACTGGCAGACCGGTCTGTGGGATGATTACGCCAGAAAAATCAACCCAGACACCCCATGAACCCTTTCCAATTCGACATCCGCAACCTGCCTGATGACGGCAAGCAGGTCGCTGGCACACTGCCTGCCAGCTTTTTCCAACTACCGGAGAAGGACAGCGCAATCGCCACATCGCCATTGACCTATGACCTAAACATCTTGCGGGATGACAAGGACATCATCGTCACTGGTAGCCTAGATGCGACCTTCAGCCTGGAATGCGGCCGCTGCCTAGAGCACTTCACGCATCGCGTAGAAATGATCGAATACCAGACTGAGGCTCCCATTGAAAAGGAAACAACGATGGACTTGACAGACCTCATAAGAGAAGACATCCTGCTCACCCTTCCGAACTTCCCGCGCTGCGAAAATGGTAACGTTGATCTGCGCGACTGTCCTGCCGAAGGCCGTTTTGAGAGTCCTGAGTCATCAGCGCCTCTTGAAATGCCTGGTGCAGACCGTGGAGTTTGGAATGCACTCGATCAATTGAAATAGCGACCCCCTTCAGAACATGGCCAATCCAAAACGCAGACAATCCAAAAGCCGTCAACGCCTCCGTCAAGGAGCGAACCGCTGGCGTGCACCCGTCCTCAAGTCCTGCCCTGAGTGCGGCACATCCATCCCAGGCCACGTTGCCTGCCCATCCTGTGGCTACTACAAAGGCCGTCAGGTATTGACCGTGACCGCTGCTGAATAAGCTGCGCTAACTGTTTTATTTTCCATCAACCCCGCCGAGGTAACTTGGCGGGGTTGGTTTTTTTATACCTTACATTCGTGTAAATTAATCCCAGAAAAAAATCTGCACATTTGTTGCACAGCTTTCAAAATGCTCTACAATGAGCACTCTCACCGCATTACCTCGTGGTGTAATGGTAACACAGGAGATTTTGATTCTCTCGTTCAAGGTTCGAGTCCTTGCGAGGTAACCACTGCTCAGACAACTGAGCAGTTCCGCCGGAGGTGGGGCACCGACCTCCCTCCATGACACGTTTTCGTCCCTGCATCGATCTTCATTCGGGCCAAGTTAAGCAGATCGTCGGATCAACACTAAGCGATACCGGCGCAGGATTAAAAACCAATTTTGTCAGCGACCGTGATGCCGCTTGGTACGGTGAGCTTTATCAGCGTGATGAACTCCCCGGCGGCCATGTCATCATGCTCGGGTCTAACAATGAATTAGCTGCTAAATCAGCTTTAGCCGCCTATCCAGGGGGACTGCAATTAGGTGGAGGTATCCGCCCTTGTAATGCTGAAGAGTATCTCACGGCAGGTGCCAGCCACGTCATCGTCACGAGTTACTTGTTTGAACCAGACGGCAGATTCTCCGAAACGCGCCTGCAAAAAATGATCGATGCCGCAGGCAAAGAGCGACTTGTCATCGATCTGAGTTGTAAAGCCACAGCCGACGGATGGACGGTCGCCATGAATCGCTGGCAAACTCAGACCGATCTTCATGTCACCCCAGAAACGCTGCGCCATCTAGCGAGTCACTGCGCTGAATTCCTCATCCATGCCGTCGATGTGGAAGGCAAGTGTGAAGGGATCGACGAAGCCCTCGTCAGCTTTCTCGGCCAGCACAGCCCCATTCCCATGACCTATGCTGGCGGCATCCACCGTATGGCCGACCTCCATCGCATTCAGGAACTCAGCTCTGGCCGTGTGGACGGCACTGTTGGCAGCGCCCTCGATTTATTTGGCGGAAAAGGCGTACTTTACACAGATTGCTTGGCCTTTAACCGTAGAACTCTCTCCCCATGAAAATCATCCGTTACTCCGACTCCTCCGGCCACATCCAATACGCAGCGCAGCAAGCCGACGGCTCTGCACTCGTCATTGAGGGAGACCTTTTTGGCAGCTACTCTGTGAGTGATAGGAAGGCTGATGTGGCCAAACTCCTAGCTCCCGTCGATCCAAGAGCGATCCTCTGCATCGGCCTGAACTACAAGTTCCATGCGGAAGAAAGCGGCATGGCTATTCCTGAGAATCCGGTGCTTTTCATGAAAAGCCCTGGTGCCGTTCAGAACCCAGGCGATCCCATCCTGCTACCCATTCACCTGAAGAGCAACAGCGTGGACTATGAGTGTGAACTAGCAATCATCATCGGCAAAAAAGCCACCAATGTCAGCAAGGAAGACGCCTTTGATTATATCCTGGGTTACACCTGCGCCAATGACGTCAGCGCCCGTGATTGGCAAAGAAATGGCGGAGGCGGCCAATGGTGCCGAGGCAAGACCTTTGATACGTTTTGCCCTCTTGGTCCTGTGCTGGTGACCCCAGACGAACTGCCCAATCCAAACGCACTCAAGATCAAAACCATCCTCAATGGCGAGGCTGTGCAGGACTGGAACACCAACGACATGATTTTTGACGTGCCTACCCTGATCGCCTTCCTGAGTGCAGACACAACCTTACTTCCAGGAACAGTCATCTTGACCGGCACGCCACAAGGCGTTGGCATGGCGCGTAAGCCGCCTCTTTGGATGAAACCTGGCGACAGCGTGACCATCGAAATCGAGGGCATCGGCAGCCTAACGAATCCAGTTCAGTGAAAGATCAGTGAAATGCGTGTCCATGAGCGCGATACTCTGATCAAATGCGTATACTGATCGCCAGTGATAAATACAAAGGCTCTCTCTCTGCCAGAGAGGTCGCTGAGATTCTGAGTCAGGTTCTAACCAAGGGCCTACCAGATTGTGAAATCGACCTTTGCCCCATAGCAGATGGGGGCGAGGGAACAACCGAAGCCATGATCACGGCCCTCAACGGCCAATGGATCGAAACGCAGACCCTAGATGCCCATGCACGTAGGCTCAAAGCACGCTATGGCTGGATAGCTCATCAACAGGAAGCTGTTCTGGAAATGAGTGCCGCAAGTGGACTCGCTCTGGTGAACGATCAACCGCTTCATCCGGAGCAAGCTAGCACCCATGGCACGGGTTTGATGATCCTAGATGCCATGCATCGCGGTGCCAAAAAACTCATCATCGGCATCGGCGGCAGCGCCACCAATGATGGCGGACTCGGCATGGCTGCGGCTCTCGGATACAAGTTTTTAGATGATCAGAATCAGGCCATCCAGCCCGTCATAGCTGATCTACATCGATTAGACCGAATAGTTCCGCCTGCCATCGTTTTCCCAGAAATCCTTGTTGCTTGTGATGTGGACAATCCGTTGCTTGGTCTCCAAGGGGCCACCCGCATCTATGGACCACAAAAAGGCGTGACCGATTTTGTTTTCTTTGAAGATCGACTCAAAAAGCTAGCCGACATTGCAGCGCGAGATCTCAGCTGCGATCCGCGTGAAATTCCCGGCGCAGGAGCTGCTGGTGGACTTGGCTATGGACTCATGGCTTTCTGCGGTGCCCATTTGGTCAGCGGCTTTGATCTAATCTCTGCAAAGATTGGTTTAGAAGAGCGCGTGGCCAAAGCTGACCTCATCATCACAGGAGAAGGACGTCTGGATGCCCAAACCCTGCATGGCAAAGGCCCCATCGGAGTCGCCCTCATGGCGCACCGCCTGGGCAAGGCCGTTGTCGCTTTTGCTGGTAGCATCGAAGAGTCACCTAGCCTCCGCGCTCACTTCGACCTCGCCTATGCCATTAAACCGAGCCAAATGCCCCTAAGTCAAGCAATCGCCGAGGCACCCGCACTGCTTGCCACTGCCGCTGAGCGCGCTCTGCCAGAGATTAAGGCGCTGCTAGGACTTGCACCCGTGCAGTGACTGTGCTCTGAAAAAGACTGCCAATCGTCTCCTCCTCAAACTATGTCTCAATCTGTCGTCCTCCTCTTCGCTGGTCAAGGTGCTCAAAAAGTCGGTATGGGAAAAGATCTCGCTGAAGCCTACCCTTCCGTGCGGGCACTGTTTGAAAAAGCCGATGCAGCTATCTCGGGTTACTCGCTGAGCCAGGTCATGTTTGAAGGCCCGATGGAAGATCTGACGAAAACCAGCCGTTGCCAGCCAGCACTGTATGCTCATGGATTGGCTCTCTTAGAAGTGCTAAAGGAGCGCGTGCCGAATCTAAACATCGTGGCCACCGCTGGACTCTCCCTCGGCGAATTCACCGCTCATGCAGCCGCAGGCACCTTTGACTTTGCCACCGGACTGGATCTCGTTTTTCAGCGTGGTAGCTTCATGGAAGAGGCCTGTGAGCAGACCCGCGGTGCCATGGTCGCCATGCTCGGCGGAGAGGAAAGCGCTATCCGTGATCTGGCCGCAGAATGCGATGTCGATGTGGCCAATCTAAATGCTCCGGGCCAAATCGTTCTTAGTGGCAGTGTCGAAGGCATTGAGGCCGCCGCCGCCAAAGCCAAGGATAAAGGCATCAAGCGTGCCATCCCACTTCCCGTCGCAGGTGCCTACCATAGTCGCCTGATGAAAAGCGCTCAGGATAAACTAGCCACCGCTTTAGCTGCCGCAACCATCCAAGAGCCGGCAGTGCCCGTTGTTTGTAACTTCGAAGCCCGTGTCGTCAACACCCCCGCAGAAATACGCTCCACACTCACCAGCCAAGTCACCGGAAGCGTCCGCTGGGTGGAGTCCATGCAAGCCCTGCGTGCCCAAGGACACGACCTCTTCATTGAACTCGGACCAGACGCCACCCTTGCCGGCCTCATGGGCAAGATCGACAAAGCGGCTAAGGTCATCTCTATCAAAGATGTCGCCAGCCTCGAAGCCGCTGTGGCTGAACTGACTACGTAAGACCATCTCACCCTAGAGGGCGCTGCAAGGAACGGCCCAAAAGCTGCGTATCATTTACGTGGTGCACGTATAGCATCTGGACGTTGCTTCCCCCCGCACGATGATTCTACGACTTTTATTCTCCCTAGGCTTTCTCATGGGCGCATTCGCGCTTCCCTTGATGCCTGCACACGCTGAGGGCACATTCCCCCCAGAGCAGATCGAATTCTTCGAAAAAGAAGTGCGTCCTGTGTTAGCAGAAAACTGCTACGACTGCCACAACGCACACAAGCATGAAAATGGCCTGCGTTTGGACATCTACAGCGCTGTCTTGCGCGGCAGTGATTACGGTAAAGTCGTGGAAGCTGGAAAACCTGCCGCGTCGAAGCTGATTAAGGCCATCAATCACGCTGCGGGCGTAGAGGCCATGCCCAAAAAGGGCGACAAGCTAAAGCCTGCACAAATTGCCGCTCTCGAAAAGTGGGTCACTTTGGGAATGCCTTGGCCGACTGAAAAAGAGCCTGTGGCAGCCCAGGTAAAAGCAGACCCCATGCAGCACTGGGCTTATCTTCCGGTCAAAAAACCAACGACAGGTCATAACGTGGACGAACTCGTCAGCGCCAAGATGAAAAGCGCCGGTCTAGACTTTGCCCCAAAAGCAGATGCAGCCACCCTTTGCCGCCGTCTTTATGTGACACTCACAGGCTTGCAACCCAGCTATGAACAGAGTCAGGAATTCATCCGTGATCCGAATGCTGAGAAACTCATCAGCCACCTCCTTTCCACTCAAGCCTATGGAGAACGCTGGGCACGAGTTTGGCTGGATGTCGCACGTTATGCCGATACGGATGGTTATCAGGTCGCAGGCCGCAACATCAACTACCCCTATGCCTACACCTACCGAGACTGGGTGGTGAAGTCCCTGAATGAAGACATGCCTTATGATCAGTTTTTGATGCATCAGTTAGCGGCGGACAAAATGCATCCCAACGATCCTACCCACCCCTCTTTAGCGGCACTGGGTTTTCTCAATGTAGGCGACAAATTCATCAGTGACCGGAATCTACAAATTGACGACCGGATCGATGTGGTCAGCCGTGGGATGCTGGGCATCACTGTGGGCTGCGCACGCTGCCACAACCACAAGTTTGACCCGATCCCAACCAAGGATTATTACGCCATGTACTCCATCTTTAGCAGCAGCATGGAGCCTGAACAAAAAGATTTACCTGTCATCGGTAAGCCAACCAATGAGCAGGCCTTCCGCGAGTATGAAGGCAAGGTCGCAGAGATCACCAACAAGGAGATGGACTTCAAAAAACAAGTGCATGAAGAAATTCGTCAACCTGAGAGGCTGGCTGAATATCTCGCCTTTGCACAAGAAGCCTCCACCATCAAAGATCGTCAGACCCTTAAGGGCCGATCAGGAGCCCTAAAACTGCGTGATAAAGTGGCGGATAAATGGGGCGACTTCTTGAACCGCTACGCCTTAAAAGGCAAAGCCCACCCAGTCATGCTCGCCTGGAAAGAATTTGCTGCACTGCCTGCAGCAGAGTTTGCGAGTCAAGCACCAGCTGTCATCACAGCAGTGACCAAGCCTGAAGCGGGACTCAATGCGGTGGCGCGGAATGAGTTCATGAAGCGCCCAGCACCCAAAAGCATGGAAGATGTCTCAAAAGTGTATGCGGACATCTTTTCCACCTGCCTCGCAGGCAAAGAACCGGACAATGCGGACTGGAAACAGGTGCGCGAAATTCTCCTCAGTGAACCCTCCCCGATGGCCGTGCCGTTAGAGCAGGCGAATCTTTTCTTCACCCGCAAAGATCTGGACACCATCGTCAAGCTCAGCAATGAGCGTGTGAAGCTAGAGTCCGAACATCCTGGTGCACCTCCACGTGCTATGGTTTCTCTGGATAAACCCAAACCCAGTGACGTGCGCGTATTTGTGCGCGGAAACCCTGGCAGGCAGGGTGATCCAGCCCCGCGCGCATGGCTGACCATGTTTGGCGGAGAACTTTTTAAAGATGGCAGCGGCCGTCTGGAACTGGCTCAAAAGATAGCCAACAAAGACAATCCACTGACAGCACGAGTCATCGTCAATCGCGTCTGGTCGCAGCATTTCGGCAAACCTTTGATCGGACAAACCAGTGACTTTGGTGTGCAATCACCGAAACCCGCGCAGGCTGAGTTGCTCGACTTCCTGGCAGCCTCGCTCGTGGAAAATGGCTGGAGTTTAAAAAAACTGCATCAGATGATTCTGACTAGCCGCACTTGGCAGCAGAGTTCTCTCAGTTCAGAACAAAAAGACCTCAAAGATCCTGAAAACGATCTCCTCACGCGCTACAACCGCCAACGTTTGGACTATGAATCCATGCGTGATGCCATGCTACAAGCCAGCAGTGATCTGAATCTGAGCAAAGTGGGTGGACGCGCCGTGCGCTACACCGATCCAACAGCCGATGCCTGCCGCACCGTTTACATGATCGTGGATCGCTATGATCAGGCAACCGTCCCAGCGATGTTTGACTTTGCCAATCCAGACAGCCATAGCCCCCAACGCTATGTCACCACGGTGCCACAACAGACACTCTTTTTAATGAACAGTCCGTTCATCAAACTACGAGCCTCACTCGTCGCCAAACAGACACCCGTTCAGGGCAGCAGCATCGATTCCCAGACCATTCAGACTTTGTATCATCGTGTTCTGAAACGTGAGGCACGCCCTGACGAGGTCGAACTGGCTCAACGTTTCGCGGCAGATGCCACCGCACTCAGCGGGCGCACCTCTGCCTTTATTTGGAAGTATGGCCACGGACAGATTGAAAAAACACCCGACGGACAGGTCAAACTCGCAGGCTTCAGCGAACTCAAACATTTTGGTAAAACCGCGCAGACTAAAAATCGATGGTATCCGACAGGCACCTACCCAGACAAAGAGTTTGGCCATTTCCAAATCGGTATTGGAGCAGGGCACCCCGGTAAAAATGCACCGACCGTGCTGCAATGGACCTCTCCTTTTGAAAAAGAGCGGATCCGCCTCAGTGGCAGTATCAAGCGCAGCAACGACCAAGGCAACGGCGTGCGTGCATGGATCATCTCCAGCAAAAAAGGCAAAGTAGCTGAACAATTTGTTCGTCCTACCGAGACCGTGGAAATGAACGCTCAGATCGAAGTCCAAGAAAATGAAACCCTCTCCTTCGTCGTTGAAGCCGAGAATGGAGATACCAACAGCGATAGTTACAGCTGGGCACCAAGAATTGAACGTATCAATGAAGATGGCAGCCTAACACCCATCAGCCAGTCAGACACCGACTTCTGCGGCCCTGATGGCTGGCCACAAAACCGCGCCAAACCTCAATCCCCGCTCTCCCAACTCGCTCAAGTGCTGATGATGTCCAACGAGTTTCAGTTCGTTGATTGAATCCTTCTTTTCTACCCTCTGATGTCCCACCATCCCCTCAATCTCGAACACG
>Ga0164295_10001727_pt1 | contig 18139 bp, 20 predicted proteins | sample GEODES006metaG_FD_111798 | JGI IMG/M metagenome (GOLD analysis project Ga0164295, IMG submission 111798) | Oligotrophic lake water microbial communities from Sparkling Lake, Wisconsin, USA - GEODES006 metaG | ecosystem: Environmental > Aquatic > Freshwater > Lake | place: USA: Sparkling Lake... | reverse complement strand
TAAAAAAATCTTATTTTTTTTAACACTTCTAACATTGAATAAAGCACTTAATTATAGATACTATTGATGATTTCTAATTTAAAACTAATTAAATAAAGAGGTGAAATTATTTATGTTGAATGATTTATACAAAACAATTGAAGAAGTATCTAATTGAAATAACAAATCACGTTCTTTATATGGTGAAAAATTACTGCAAACTTGTATATAAGCGTTAAAGAGTTTCGTATATACACCTATTATTTGGGTAGCTAAACGAAGCTTTGTTTCGTTTTTTATTAAAATTAATTGTAATAAATAATTTCCAAACTTGTTGGTTATACTTTTTCTATAAAAGAGGAGTAGGGTAAAAGGTTTTGGGTAAAGGGTAAAAGGTAATGGGTATTGGGTTTATTCAAATATTTTGAAATAAAAAAAGCGACTATTAGCCGCTTTTTAAATTATTTTTTTTGGGAAATTACTTTCCTAAGTTTTTCATTTCTTTTTCTAACATGTCGTAAAACTGGTCAATTTTCGGCATAATAATAATGCGAGTTCTACGGTTTTTTGCTTTGTTTTCAGCAGAGTCGTTGGCAACTAAAGGTACATAAGCACTTCTTCCTGCAGGTATTAATTGTTTTGGGTTTACACCTAAATCGTTTTGTAACACACGCACAATTGCCGTAGCACGTTTTACAGATAAATCCCAATTGTCAACCAAAACTGCGTTTTTAAAAGGTACATTATCGGTGTGGCCTTCTACCATACATTCAAAATCTGGTTTACTAGTAATTACTTTGGCTACTTTGGCTAAAACAGATTTTGCTTTCAAATTAACATCGTAACTTCCAGATTTAAATAATAAATTGTCGGCTATAGAAATCATAACCACTCCTTTTTCAACATTAATATTAATATCTGGATCGTCAATACCTACTTCACGTTTTAAACTAGTGACTAACGCTAAGGTTACACTATCTTTTTTAGTTAAAGCATCTTGTAAACGGGTAATTTTTAAATCTTTTTCTTTTAAACTTTCTAAAGATTTTTCCAAGTTTTCCGAACCTTTAGCCGTTAAAACGGTCATTTCTTTTGAAAACGAAAGCAAATCAGAATTGGTTTTCTTTAAATAATCCAACTGAGATGTTAAATTATTGTTCTCTGCGTTTAGCTTTTCTTTTTCAGACAAACAGCTATTTAATTGTACTGTTGCTGAGTTAAGCAAATCTTGAGTGGCTTTTTCTTTTGCCTCAAGCAAAGAGAATTTCTTTTTAGATACACAGGAAGTCAGTGTAAACGGAAGAATAATAAGTAAAACTAGTAATTTTTTCATGGAAATATTTTTTTACAAATTTATATAGAAAAAATCATACCAAACTAAGTTGTTAAGTAAAATTTATGTTTTTTTTGCAGTATTGATAAGACAAACGTCTAAAGTCGAAAGTCAAATGTCGAAAGTCTATTTTCTATGTTCTATGTTCTATATTCTATGTTCTATATTCTTTTAAAAGTTTTCTTTTTCTGAACAAAATAGTTCCAGACGATAGATTTAGCGAAATAATAGTCTTTTTTCTGATTGTTGCTTCTTTTCTTCAGATTTCTTCCAATTAAATGATAAAAATAAAAATGGGCTTTTAATATGGCAACAGTATGTATGGCTTTTCCTTGAAATAAAAAATGTATTCCTGCTAAACCATCCAAACACAAACGGGAAAAAATAATTGGAAATAGTTTTTCTTTAGGAAGATTTTTAGTTAAAATAGCCAACGAATTTCTAAAATTCAGGAACGTTTTCTTTGGATCGGCTTCGTTTAACGTAGCGCCACCAACATGAAACACTACGGAACTGGGACAGTATTTTACAACATAGCCTAAGTTGTTAGCACGCCAACATAAATCAATTTCTTCTTGATGGGCAAAAAAATCAGCATCAAAACCTTGTAAGGTTCTAAAAACGTCTTTTCTAATAAAAAAACAAGCGCCTGTTGCCCAAAAAATTTGGGTTTCGGTGTCATATTGTCCTAAATCTTCTTCCAGAGTATTAAAAATTCGACCTTTACAAAACGGAAAACCAAATTTATCTATAAATCCGCCTGCAGCACCAGCGTATTCAAAATGTGTTTTCTTTTTATAATCTAATAATTTTGGTTGTATGATGGCAGTATTTGGTTCGTTATCAAAAATAGTTTCAATGGGTTGTAGCCAATTTTCAGTTACTTCAATATCCGAATTTACTAAGGCATAATAAGGTTCTTCCACACATTTTAATGCTTCATTATACCCTTTTGCAAAACCATAATTTCCTGCGTTTTCAATAATTTTTACAGTAGGAAATTCGGCTTTTAACACAGCAATAGAAGTATCTGTAGATGCATTATCGGCTACATAAATAGTAGCATTTCCAGAAAACTGAATTACGGATGGTAAGAATTGCTGCAATAATTTGGTACCATTCCAATTTAAGATAACTACGGCTGTTTTCATTCAGACTGCTAAGATTATTGGATTTTTAGATTATAGTTGGGTAACTCTTTTAAAAATGTATATTTCTCGTTTTCAAAATCCATTTGACAAAAATAATGATTTATTCCGTTAGTAACCATCAAATATGTGGCTTTCAGAGTAAAATTATATCTTGCAATTTGATCAAAGGTGTTTTGAGATAGGGCAACATTAGGTTGTTTACACTCTACGACCAAAAAAATACTACCATCCGAATTGAAAATAACAATATCATATCGTTTACTCATTCCGTTAATTTTTACTTGTTTTTCAACGTTTATAAGTGATTTTGGATATTTACATTCTTGCATTAAATACTGAATCGTGTGCTGCCTAACCCATTCTTCTGGAGTTAGCACCACAAATTTTTTTCTAATTTCATCAAAAATAGCAACTTTATTTTCACTATTTTTGAAGCGAAAGGAATAAGATGGGAATTGTAACTTTTGCATCTTGCGAATGTATAATCAAATCCACGAATAAACAAATTATCAAATCAACATATTTTGACAGAAATAATTAAAATTGTAAACGATATTAAATCTAAAAATTTCAAACCCATTTATTTTTTATGTGGGGAAGAAACCTATTACATTGATAGAATTTCAGATTTAATAGAAAATTCCGTACTTACTGAAGACGAAAAATCCTTTAATCAAGTGGTGTTATACGGAAGAGATACCACAGTAGAAGAAATTGTGTCAACGGCAAAACGCTTTCCTATGATGTCAGATTATCAGGTCGTGATTGTGAAAGAAGCACAAAATTTAGCCAAAACTTTCGAAAAATTTGAGTCGTATGCCTTGAATCCGCAACTGACTACAATTTTAGTTTTTGCCTACAGAGACAAACCTGATGGAAGAAAAAAAATATTTAAAACCATTAAAGATAAAGGTGTTTGGTTTGAAAGTAAAAAATTATACGACAACCAAGTTCCAGATTGGATTGTGAAAGTATTAAAAGGTCAGAATTACGGAATTGAACCTAAAGCTGCCGCTATGTTAGCGGAATTTTTAGGTACTGATTTAGCTAAAATTAATAACGAATTGGAAAAGCTGAAAATTGTTTTTCCTGAAGGTCATATTTTTACACCAAAAAACATTGAAGAAAACATTGGGTTTAGTAAAGATTATAATGTGTTTGAACTAAAATCGGCATTGGCAACAAGAAATCAGCAGAAAGCATATGCCATAATTCATCATTTTGCGGCAAATCCAAAAGATAATCCAATAGTTGTCATAAGCGGGCAAATGTTTGCTTTTTTTGCTCAATTATTACAATATCACGGATTAAAAGATAAATCAAAATTCAATGCGGCAAAAGCGTTGGGAATCAATCCGTTTTTTATGGATGAATATTCCACTGCCAGTAAAAATTATCCGATGCGAAAAGTGAGTCAAATTATTGAAATCATTCGCGATATGGATGTAAAAAGTAAAGGCGTGGGTTCTGGTTCTATGAAAGAAGCCGATATGTTGAAGGAGTTAGTTTATAAAATTTTCAACTAATTAAATTAAGTAATTTACTTCTATAAAATTATAAAAAAAAACGATATTTGCATTCCAAAACGTATAAAACTAAAAAAAAATGAATAAAAATACAGTTTTAGCATGGGCTACAGGTATTATGATTATTATGGGTATATTAATAATCGGTTTAGCCATATACAAATATGATGATGTTGCAGGTTGGGGCTTTGCAGCGGTAGGAATTGGATTTTTTGCTAACGCATGGGTATTTAATGCTTTAAAAGGAAGAATGTAATTCTAAACTACGAAGTTTGAATTAAGATTTACGAAGACTATAAAAATAAACAAATAACAATTACGCTACGATTTGTGTACGAATTAGTTTGAAAATCATTTTCCTATATAATCTTCCATTAAATAAACCAACATGTTTCGTGTTGGTTTATTATTTCTATATTGTTTGATAATTGTAGGGGTGTTTACTTTCTTAAATTTCGTTCTATAAATTTCATTAGGATTGCTAAAATTGTTAGAAACAGTGATGAAGTAAGCGTTGTCTCCTTTTTTAAGTGACGGTCTATATTTATTTAGCCAATCATAAGTGTGAATATCGCCAAGTGTCCCCAGGGCTACAAAATTTAGCTCTAGTGGTTGGGCAATATAATTGTCAATATGGGAGCCAGGAAACCATTTATTGTTAATGATAAAGTTGGTCGAAATTCTTTTCTCGGCCCTATTTTTCTCGTGAATTTTATTAAATTCTGTTTTAAAATAATCCCAATCATACATATCCAAGGTCACATCTCCTTGACCTAAAGTATCTTCGTTTTTTGATCCAAAAGTGCCGGGATAAAAATTAATAGCCAAAATCCCTATGAAACTAATGGCAACTATTAAATAAATGGCATAAAAAACAACTTTACCTAATTTTGTTTTAATGTCAGACAAGTAACAAGCTGTAAGAATTATTAAGGCTATAAATCCTGGTCCAGACCAATGTGGTAGCGTATCTCTAAAAAGCGAAACGGATAGTAATATTAGTATTAGTGGTAAACTTTGTAAAAGAAATAATCTTGTATAAATGACTTTTAAATAGATTTTGTTTTTCCAAACAGCAACTAAAGCTGTTCCAATTAAAAAATAATTTAAAGGATTGTTATACATTGCTCCACCGAGAAATTCTCTCAGAAAACTATCAATGTTAATACCACGATTTATAGCAACCCGATTGCTATGAAAAGAGTAGGTAATAAAATCATTATTAATATTCCAGAATAATATGGGAGATACTACCAAAATACTCAGTAAAACAGCAAGATATAGGTAAGGATTCAAGAATTTTTTTCGATCGTAAAATAAAATATATAGTCCAAATCCAAACCAAAGGAAAACACCGTGAACCTTGCTCATAATGCACAAACCAGTACAAATGCCAAAAAACAGTAAATTTTTGTTCACAGTTTTTGAATCTTCACTTGAAGTGATAATATTAATTTGAAAATAGAGACAGCATATCCAAAAAAAGAGTTGAGGTGCATCGGGCATTATAAAAATTCCTGCAATAATACTCGAATAAATAGAAGATGTAAATAGTAATGCAGCAATTAAACCGCTTTTTTCATTCTTAATTTTTTTGGTAATCAAATAAATTAAATAGGTGTTAAAAGCCGCCAAAATTATGGAACCTAAACGGATAAAAAAATCGCTTGTAATTCCTAAATTAAGTGTTGTGAGTTTTATTAACAGGGCAACCATTGGCGGATGGTCAAAATAATTCCACTGTAAATGATGCGCATAATTAATATAATACACTTCATCGTTCCCTAAATCGATTGTGAGTGCAATAATACAGCGAATGATGGTTGCAACTAAAATTAGACTTGCAATTTTATTTTTTAAAAACATAGTTAGACTTTGAAAGTGTAAAAACTATTAGCCCCAAAATTCCAGAAAAACACAATTAAGGTAACAAGGAATTTGCAAACATAAAAATTTATTCTAGTCTTTTTTTGAAGCAAATATAGAAATCCAGTATTTATAGCAAAACCAATAATGGCAATTACAAGAAAACTAATAAATTGATTACCTATATTTGGATTATGATTTTGAAAAGTAAAATACCGATTTAGAAAGTAATTGTTGGTTACCCCAAATAAAAAGCCAACACTGTTTGCAAGATATTTGTTGATTTTTAATTTTTCTTTGAAAATCCAAGTGATGCCAAAATCAACAATTAGCCCAGAAAAACCAACAAATCCAAACTTTACAAAGCGAACAAAATCCATCCGTTAGTTATTAAAAGAAGGATTTGGAAAAATGGTTGTTCGTCGTTTCCATTTTTTTATTTTTTTTCTTATAAAAGAATTCTTCATAATTTTTTTTGCCCAAACTTCCGAAAAAGAACCAAAGAAAACACCTATTATGGCTCCAAAGATAACATCTATCAAGAAATGATGTCCTAAATAAATTCTGGAATATCCTACTGCAATACTTAAAATAATCATTGTAAAGCAGATGTGTTTTTGTCTGAAATAGTTTGCAATTACGGTTGCTAAAGCAAAAAAGGAAGCGGTGTGTCCAGATGGAAAGCTATTGTAGCCATCCCTACTTTTAGCAAAAGTCTCTAAATAATACTTGTAATGATGAATTTCAAAATAAGTTAATGGTCTAGGAGATGAAATACAATTTTTGAGTAGTTGCGAAAAAATTCCAGAACTAATATAAGATAACAAAATTATAAAGGCTAATTTATTGTGTTTTTTAGAAAATAATAACAAAAAGATAGAGAGTAAGATTATGAACCAACCATCGCCTAAAAAAGTAATTCCTTCAAATAAATAAGTAAGTTCTTTTGTGTGAGTTTGATTGAGCCATATAAAACCTTGGCTATGAGAAAAAACGGAAGATAATACAATAAGAGCTATAAATAGAAGACCATTTATGGTATAAAAAAACAGGTTTTGATGTATGAATTTAAAAGCAGAATTAATGTATTTCATAAAATATTAATTTTTCACTAAATTTAGTTTGTACGAGTTTTTTTAATGTAAATTGAATTTTATAAAAACAAAATTAAATAGTTAACTAACTGTTACGAGATACTTTTTTATGTTAATTTTTATGTTTTTTTACCAAAAAAATCACCTTTTGTAAAATTGGTGCTTTTTGATTTATGAAATACTAAATAAACGGCAATCTATTTTCAACTTTATCAATTATTGGAGTTAATATAGCACTTAGTTACTTTTGTAATGTCTATACCATTTTCAACCTTGTAAATACACTCACTTAATTTGGAATTGATGTATTTAAATAAAGTTTCTTTTGAATTGAAAGAAAAAATCAGAATTAAAATCATCAATTGTTACTCTGATACCTATACTCTTTTTAATTTTTTTACCATTAACAAAAGATTGAATACTAAGAATTCCAAATTCATCATTTGCATTCTTTTTATTTAAAACTATCCTTGTAGAAGTTTTTAAAGTCTTATAAATAATGAAAACAAAATTAAATATTTAAATTATTATCAAAAGTGGGAAAGATAAGTGGCAATATTTTATGTAAAAATAGCATGTTTATTAAATTCATAATTTTATAACTAATTTAAAATCAATTACTTAATAAAAAATAAAAATAATAATGTCAGACGATAAGAAAGTAATTTCATTTATTTGCAGTTTTATTGATTTTAGCCTTTATGATTATTTAAGGTAATGTGGTCAAAAAAAGTTATATTTACAGTATGTATGATGAACTAAAATATTGGTACCTCCGCGATCATAAATTGTTTTGGACATTGAGTATGTCCCAAATCAAACAATTGTGTATTATCACGGGCTTTAAAAAAGCTCAGAAAGGAGATGTAATTTATTTTTCTTCCTCTGATGTACCTCGTGTTTTCTTACTCAAAAAAGGCAATATCAAAATTGTTTCCATAGACGAAGATGGAAATGAAACCATTAAAGACATTATTCAAAAAGGAGATTTGTTTGGCGAACTAGAGCTTGATAGTGATAGAAATTCAAACGAATATGCAAAAGCCTTAACAGACGAAATAATTATATGCAGTTTTTTGCTGTCAGATTTTGAAAATTTATTATTGCAAAACCCAAGTTTGGCATTATCTTATACCAAGTTCGTTGGGCTAAAAATGAAACGAATTAAGAACAGTTATACCAACCTAATGTCCAAAGATGCCAAAACACGTTTGCTTACTTTTCTGAAAGATTGGGCAGAGAAAGAAGGCAAGAAAATAGGCAACAGAACTATAATAGAGAACTTCCTCACCCAAAACGATATCGCTCAAATCATTTGCACTTCTAGACAAACCGCAACTTTATTGATAAATGAATTAGAAGAAAAAGGACTAATACAATATAGTAGAAAAGAAATCATCATCGAAGATATTTCAAAGTTATAAAATTATTTACGCGTTAATGTAAAGTATCTGACAAACACTTAAAAATCATCAAATTACCTTTGTCATAGTAAAAAACCTATACTATGAAAAAAGCACTTTTAATAACAGTAATTATCCTTTTTGCATCCTGTCAGGAAGAAGGAATATTAACCAAAGAAAGAGAGAAATTTGTTGTAAATCCGGATTCAGAATTGAAATACTATGGTGCTTTTGTGCCTACTTCAGGTATTTTAGTTACAGGTGATGCAAAAATTTATTTGGAAAACGGACAATACAAAGTTGTTTTAGATAACTTCAGTATATCCAGCGGTCCAGATTTGAAAGTCTATTTGTCTAAAGCAAATACACCCTCGGATTTTATCAATTTAGGTAATCTTACTAATCAAACAGTTTATCCAATCCCGAATAGCGTTAACGTTTCTAATTATTCACATGTACTCATACATTGCCAACAATATAATCATTTGTTTGCAATAGCTCCTTTAACTCAAAATTGATATTATGAAAAAGATAACTTTAGTCTTGTTAATTTCATTTTTTGCAAACAAATTCTGTGCGCAAGGTTGCAGCGATGCAGGAATATGTTCAATCAATCAAGGTTTCCAGTCGGATGCAAAACAATTTAAAAATAGGCTGGAGTTTGCTACAATTTACAGTTTAGGCGAAGCTGATTTAGCCTATTTTTCTCCGTATATATCTTATACAAAGAGGTTTAATGATAAATTTTCATTCACCTCTAAAATTACTTTTTCTACTGCTAATGGTAGTTTTGGAACCAGAAGCCAATTTGGCGATGCATTTGTTATTGGAAACTACATTTTCAAAGAAAAAAAAGAGAAACAATGGAGTGTATTATTAGGTTTTAAATTTCCATTTACAGCATCCAACTTAAAGATTAATGCCTACTCGTTACCGCTCGATTATCAGTCGAGTTTGGGAACAATTGATTTATTTTTGGGAACTAATTTGAATTATAAAAAATGGGATTTTAATGGTGCATTTCAAATTCCAATAATTAATTTGAATAAGAATTCTTATTTCAAAGAATATGGCGGTACGGAAGATTTTCCATCAACCAATTTGTTCGATAGAAAACCAGACGCTTTATTAAGAGCAACTTATTCAATGAAAACATCCAATTTAAAATTCAAATTTAAACCAAATGTTTTGTTCATTTATCATTTGGGTGAAGACAGTTTTGAGAACATTTTTGGACAAAGAGAAAATATCAAGGGTTCAGATGGTTTAACCGTCAACGGAAATATAATTACTTCTTATGCAGTTTCAAAACAAAGTAGTTTAGAATTTTTGTTAGCAACTCCCTTTGTAGTTCGGGATTTTCGCCCTGATGGTTTAACGAGAAGTTTCGTTATCGGATTGCAATATCTATATTCATTTTAATAACTTTAATTTACATACATTATGAAAAAACAAATTTTAATCCTATTCGTTGCGTTTTTTGCAACAACAACATTTGCTCAAACGGCAAAACACATCAATCTAAAAAACAATGTTGCCATACAAGGTTATGACCCCGTTGCCTACTTTGAAAGTAATCAAGCATTAGAGGGCAATAAAGAAATTAAATTCGAATATAATGGAGCCGTTTATTATTTTTCGTCTGAAAGTAATAAAGCATTATTTCTCAAAACCCCTGCCCAATATGAACCTCAATTTGGAGGCTTTTGTGCCTATGGAATGTCTGAAGGTTATGAAGCTCCAATTCAACCTGAAGCTTTCACTATTGTGGACAACAAACTGTTTTTTAACTACAATTTGAAAGTAAAAGAATTGTGGACTAAAAAACAAACTGCTCGAATAGAAAAAGCTATTGAAAATTGGGAAAAAATTCAAAAAAAATAAACTTCTTTTGCTAAAAAGTAAACTAGCAGACAAATTATATTTTCAACCAGTTATATCTTTGAACTATTAAATAACAATAAATAATAAATAATTATGAAAAAAATATTTTTAACCATATTCGTTGTATTATTTGCAACAATAAGTTTTGCTCAAACAGCAGCAAAAAGAACCAAAGAATTCAATTTAGAAAACAAAGTAGCCATTCAGGGATATGATCCTGTTGCTTATTTTACTCAAAAGAAAGCAGTAAAGGGAAAAAAGGAATTAGCTGTTACTTATGAAGGAGTGATTTATTATTTTTCATCACAAGCCAACAAAGAAGCATTTACAAAAACACCAAATAGCTTTGAGCCACAGTATGGAGGATGGTGTGCGTATGCCATGGGAACTAATGGTGAGAAAGTAGAAATTAATCCAGAAACTTTCAAAATTGTAAATGGAAAACTATTTTTGTTTTACAATGCTTACTTTAATAATACCTTGAAATCATGGAATAAAGATGAGGTTAATCTTATCAGAAAAGCAATAATTAATTGGAAAAAATTTATTAACTAAACTAAAAACTATATTTATGAAAAACGCAAATTTAATTTGGATTGTAAAACTAACAGCGGTTATAATACTTATGCAAACTTTATTTTTTAAATTTACGGGTGCTCCAGAAAGTGTTTATATTTTCCAAACATTAGGCATAGAACCTATTGGTAGAATAGGCTCGGGAATAGTAGAATTAGTTGCTTCCATTTTGATTTTAATTCCAAGAACAACATTGTTAGGAGCACTTTTAGCTCTAGGAACTATGATTGGTGCAATTTTTTCTCATATATTTACGTTAGGAATTGAGGTAAAAAATGATGGAGGTGTATTATTCACATTAGCAATATTAACTTCAATATGTTGCCTGATCTTGGTTTATAATCAAAAAAGTAAAATATCAGATTTATTAAAATTGAAAATATAAAAAACCATTAGGAAAAAAATCAAGTTTACTATTACAAACAAAAACAAACTATTAATATGCTTGTAACAGCAATCCACAAAACCTTAAATGAATTATCTGGTTTATTGTCTCAGCTTTCAGAGGCTGAATATTGTTGTCCTTGTCATGATTTGAGCAATGCCTCAATTGGAGAACATATTAGACACATTATTGAAATGTTTCAATGTCTCGAAAATCAATATGAAACTGGAATTATAAATTACGATAATCGCAAACGTGATTTTGATATTCAAACCAAAAAGGCTTTTGCCAAGGAGTGTATAGCAGCTATTCTAAATCAAGTAGATAAGGAAAACAAAGAATTGTATATACAACAGATTGTGGATGGTGAAGAATTTTTAATTCAAAGTAACTACCAACGTGAGTTGTTGTATAATTTAGAGCATTGTATTCATCATCAAGCCTTAATAAAAGTGGCAATTATTCAATCCAATTCGGTTAAGATTGATAAAAATTTTGGCGTAGCCCGTTCCACAATTGAATATAGAAAACAATGTGCACAGTAAGTTTTGTAAATTGTAATCATAAAATTATCATAACTTCCAATCGTGATGAAAAAACAATTCGTCCCGATGCCATTGAACCTAAAAAATATTTAATAAACAATAAGAATGTAGTTTTTCCAAAAGACAGCAAAGCTGGTGGCACATGGTATGCCATTGATGAATATTCAAATATTCTCGTTTTGTTAAACGGTGCCAAAGAAAAACATCTTGTAAAAGAAAGTTATAGAAAAAGTCGAGGACTAATTGTTTTGGAACTCATCAGCAGTATTTCGCCATTGCAAGAATGGATAAATATCGATTTGCAAAATATTGAACCTTTTACAATAGTTCTTTTTGAGAATCAAAAACTCTTTCAATTGCGCTGGAATGAAACGGAAAAAGAAACAAAAGAACTTGACGCTAATCAAAATCATATTTGGTCATCATCTACTTTATATGCTGCCTCGGTAAGAGAAAAAAGAGCCAATTGGTTCAAAGCATTTCTCGATACAAAACCCGAGGTTAATGAAAAAGAATTATTTAATTTCCACCGGTACACCGAAACAGAAAACAAAGAAAACGGATTAGTTATCAATAGAAATGATATATTAAAAACCTTGAGTATTACTCAAACTGTAATCGAAACAAACAAAGTAGCTATTCATTATGCAGATTTAATAGCCGAAAAAGAATTTTCTAATACTTTTATATCCAAATAACTTTGAAACTATTTTTTCATAAACTTTTCCATTGGGAATATTGGCCTTTCCAAATTGTTTATATTCCAATTTATTTTTTGTGGTCATTTTATGCTCTAAAAGCACGAACCATTTTCTTTTTCAATACTTGTAATCCAACAATGCGAAATGGGGGATTTATAATGGATAGTAAAAAAGAGATATATGATTTAATTCCAAAACAGTTTTACCCCAATACAGCATTTGTAAAACAAAAAATTCCTTTGGATGAATTAGTTACCCTACTCAAGAATTCAAAAATAAAATTACCACTTATAGCCAAACCAGATGTGGGTTTGCGCGGTTCAGCAGTAAAAAAAATCTATACTTTAGAAACGTTAAAAACCTATCACAATAAAGCTAATTTTAATTATTTACTCCAAGATTTAATTCCCTACGAAAATGAAGTTGGTATTTTTTATGTTCGATACCCAAAAGAAAAACTCGGGAGAATTACGGGAATAGTAGCTAAAGAATTTTTAATCGTTGAAGGCAATGGCGAGTCAACAATTGTTGAATTAATAAAACAAAATCCAAGATACGAGTTGCAATTAAAGCATTTAATGAAAGAATATGGTTGTGAATTACATGACATTTTACCAAAAGGCGAAAAACGAAATTTAGTTCCTTACGGCAATCATGCTCGAGGTGCAAAATTTCTCGATTACAGTCACCTCATTACGCCTCAATTGACCAAAATCATTGACGAAATGTGCCAACAAATTCCAGAGTTTTATTTCGGCAGAATGGATTTGATGTACCACACTTGGGAAGAATTAGAACAAGGGAAAAACTTTTCCATAGTAGAATTGAATGGTTCGGCTAGCGAGCCCACGCATATTTATGACCCCAAACATTCTCTTTTTTTTGCATGGAAAGAATTGGCAAGACACATTACCTTTATGTTTAAAATAAGTGTTGAAAACCAGAAACGTGGATTTACATATTTGTCAAATAAAGAAGGAATTGAAGAGTATAAATTACACTTGAAACAAAGTAAAAAGATAATTCAATTTTGATGCAAAATCTAAAAAACATACTTTCTGGTTTTGTATTAAGTTTCATCGGTTCAATTCCATTGGGATACCTCAATGTAGTTGGGTTTCAGATATATGAAAAATCAGGAGTGCAACCAACAATATATTTTTTATTGGGTGTACTTTGCATAGAGTTTTTAGTAATAAACTTCACCCTTATTTTTGCCAAAAAACTAGCCGAAAACAAAAAACTTACCAAATATATCGAAGTCTTTTCGGTGGTGTTTATGTTTTTATTGGCAGCTGTTTTTTATTTTGGTACCAATACAAAAACAGATTATGCAACTTCGTTTCGTTACATGCCATTTGTTTTGGGGTTAGTTTTGAGTAGTTTGAACTTCATCCAAATTCCGTTTTGGACAGGTTGGAACTTATATTTACTAAACCAAAATTACATTGAAATTTCCAATTACAAAAAATACTTTTATCTTTTAGGAACCGTTATGGGTAGTTTTTTTGGAATGTTAGGACTTATTCTTTCCCTTAATTATTTTGCTTCTAATGTTGAATTTTTGTCTAAATACTTGATAAAGTTTATTATTCCAGCTGTATTTTTAGGATTAGGTTTTTTTCAGGGATATAAATTTTACCAAAAATACTTCCGATAATTTTAACTCCAATCGATTATGGAAGTATTTTAACAAATGATACACTTTTTTCTCTAATATTTATTAGAATTACAGTTTCATCTTTTGCATTCTTTTTATTAAAAACTATCTTTGTTGCCATTATATAAGATTTTATAAATTACAAATTCCAAAAACAACAAATTCCAAATTCCATAAACAAAAAACAACAAAAAAAACAATAAACAAAAAAATATGTCAGACGATAAAAAAGTAATATTCTCAATGCAAAAATTGAGTAAAAGTTATCCAGGTGCAGATAAGCAAGTATTAAAAAACATCTATTTAAGTTTCTTTTATGGAGCTAAAATTGGTATTCTAGGACTTAATGGTTCAGGAAAATCATCTTTATTGAAAATTATTGCTGGAATTGACAAAAATTATCAAGGTGATGTGGTTTTTCAACCGGGTTATACTGTTGGATATTTGGAGCAAGAGCCACAATTAGACGAAACCAAAACAGTTATTGATATCGTACGCGAAGGTGCTGCTGAAACGTTTGAATTATTAGCTGAATTTAATAAAATTAATGACGATTTTGGTTTGCCTGAAGTTTATGAGAATCCAGAAAAAATGGAAAAACTTATGGATCGTCAAGCGGAATTACAAGACAAAATTGATGCTTGTGGCGCTTGGGAAATTGATACTAAGTTAGAAATCGCAATGGATGCACTCCGTACTCCAGACCCTGAAACACCTATTCATGTGTTGTCTGGTGGAGAAAAACGTCGTGTGGCTTTATGTCGTTTACTATTACAACAACCGGATGTATTATTATTAGATGAGCCAACCAACCACTTAGATGCCGAATCAGTACTTTGGTTAGAACAGCATTTAGCACAATATTCAGGAACGGTAATTGCCGTTACGCACGATAGATATTTCTTAGATAATGTTGCGGGTTGGATTTTAGAATTGGATAGAGGTGAAGGTATTCCGTGGAAAGGAAATTACTCGTCTTGGTTAGAGCAAAAATCTAACAGAATGGCTCAAGAAGAAAAAGTAGCTTCTAAAAGAAGAAAAAATTTAGAGCGCGAATTAGATTGGGTACGTCAAGGAGCAAAAGGTCGTCAGACCAAGCAGAAAGCACGTTTACAGAATTACGATAAATTATTAAACGAAGATCAAAAAGAATTAGACGAGAAATTAGAAATCTACATTCCTAATGGACCTCGTTTAGGAACCAATGTTATTGAAGCGAAAAATGTGGCGAAAGCATTTGGGGATAAATTATTATACGACGATTTGAATTTTGTTTTGCCACAAGCTGGAATTGTTGGAATTATCGGTCCGAATGGCGCTGGTAAATCAACCATTTTCAAAATGATAATGGGCGAACAAAAAGCGGATGCTGGAACTTTTGATATCGGAGAAACAGTAAAAATTTCTTATGTAGATCAATCGCACTCAAATATTGATGTCAACAAAACGCTTTGGGAAAACTTTTGTGATGGACAAGAATTAATTATGATGGGTGGTCGTCAAGTAAACTCTCGTGCGTATTTATCACGTTTTAATTTTGGTGGAAGCGATCAAAATAAAAAAGTGGCTACATTATCTGGTGGAGAACGAAACCGTCTTCATTTAGCTATGACATTAAAAGAAGAAGGAAATGTCTTGCTTTTAGATGAGCCAACAAATGATTTAGATGTAAACACACTTCGTGCTTTGGAAGAAGGTTTGGAAAACTTTGCAGGTTGTGCCGTTATCATTTCTCACGACAGATGGTTTTTAGACCGCGTTTGTACGCATATTTTAGCTTTTGAAGGCGAGTCACAAGTTTATAGTTTTGAAGGAAGTTTTACAGAATACGAAGAAAACAAACGCAAACGATTAGGTAAAGATGTTACGCCAACCCGAATTAAATACAAGAAATTAATCAGATAATTTTGATATAAAGTAAAAGGGCTGTTTCATTGAAACAGCCCTTTTTGTATGTATTACTTTTTGTTGTCAATCCATTTTCTTGCATTCACAAAGGCTTCTAACCAAGGTGAAACTTTATCTTTTTGATTTCTGTCTGGATAATTTGCCCAATTCCACGGGAACGTAGAACGCTCAATATGTGGCATCATTACTAAATGTCGACCAGAAGTGTCACACATCATCGCAGTATTATAATCCGAACCATTTGGATTGGCAGGATACCCTTCATAGCCATATTTTGCAACAATATTATATTGGTTTTCAGGCATTGGTAAATTGAATTTTCCTTCACCGTGCGAAATCCAAACCCCTAAAGTAGCACCTTCTAAAGTAGAAAGCATCACCGAGTTGTTTTTTTGAATTTTCACAGAAGTAAAACCACTTTCATGTTTGTTTGAATCGTTATGTTTCATTTTTCCGTGCACCTCATGTTCTGGATTAATTAACTCTAATTCCATCATCAATTGGCACCCGTTACAAATTCCTACAGAAAGTGTATCTTCTCTTTTGAAGAAGTTTTTTAATGCGGTGTTTGCTTTCTCATTGTATAAAAAAGCACCTGCCCAACCTTTTGCCGAACCCAATACATCAGAATTTGAAAAACCACCCACAGCACCAATAAATTTTATATCTTCTAAAGTTTCTCTTCCCGAAATTAAATCGGTCATGTGGACGTCTTTAACATCAAATCCTGCTAAGAACATTGCATTTGCCATTTCGCGTTCAGAATTACTTCCTTTTTCACGAATAATAGCTGCTTTAGGTCTTGCACCAGCAGGAATTACGGGTAATTTACCATCAAATTGCGATGGAAATGTAAATTGTAAAGGTTGTTTGTCAAAATTTTCAAAACGTTCGTTGGCTTTGCCGTTCTTCGTTTGTTTTTGGTCTAATAAATAAGATGTTTCAAACCAAGTTTTTCTGGTTTGTGTTATTGAGAAGTTAAACGAATCACTAAAATTAGAAATTGAAACGACATCGCCTTCAGTAACATTTCCGATTTTATGTATCGTAATGCCGTTAGCTTTAAATGTAGCTTCAACTTCAGCATTTGCTTGGAAAACCACTCCGATATTTTCATTAAATAAGGTTTTAACGGTATCGGTTTCACCTAAAACGCTTAAATCGTATGTAGCACCTAAACCTACTTCTGCGAATGACATTTCTAATAAAGTAGTAATCAAACCACCACTTCCAATATCGTGTCCGGCTTTTATTTTTCTTTCTTTTATTAAACCTTGTAACGTATTGAACGCTTTCTTGAAGAATGCAGCGTCTTTGATAGTTGGTGTTTCAGTACCAATTTTATTTTGTGTTTGATAAAATGATGTACCTCCTAATTTAAAAGTATCTTGTGATAAATTGATGTAGTAAATGTTTCCGCCATTACGTTGTAAAACAGGTTCCACTACTTTAGTAATATTCGAACAATTTCCAGCTGCCGAAATAATCACCGTTCCTGGCGCAATTACTTCGTCATTTGGATATTTTTGTTTCATTGATAAGGAATCTTTTCCTGTTGGAATATTGATTCCCAATTCGATTGCGAAATCAGAACAACCTTTTACAGCTTCATATAAACGGGCATCTTCGCCTTCGTTTTTACAAGCCCACATCCAGTTTGCTGATAAAGAAACCGATGCCAAACCTTCTTTTAATGGTGCCCAAACTAAATTTGATAAAGATTCTGCAATTGCATTTCTGCTTCCAGCCACAGGATCAATTAAAGCCGAAATAGGAGCGTGCCCAATGGAAGTGGCAATTCCTTCTTTTCCTTTATAATCTAAAGCCATTACACCTACATTATTTAAAGGTAATTGTAACGGACCTGCACATTGTTGTTTGGCTACTTTTCCACCCACACAACGGTCGACTTTATTGGTTAACCAATCTTTACAAGCCACGGCTTCTAAACGTAAAACGTGATTTAAATAGGTTGGAATTTCACTGGCATTATATTCCGAATTACTATAATTTCTAGTAATTGTTTTGTCGTTCATTATGGTTTTTGGCGAACTTCCAAAGAAATCTTCTAAAGCATAATCCATAGGTTTCAACCCCGTAGATTTCGACTCAAAAGTAAATCGATGGT
>Ga0164295_10001726_pt1 | contig 18147 bp, 16 predicted proteins | sample GEODES006metaG_FD_111798 | JGI IMG/M metagenome (GOLD analysis project Ga0164295, IMG submission 111798) | Oligotrophic lake water microbial communities from Sparkling Lake, Wisconsin, USA - GEODES006 metaG | ecosystem: Environmental > Aquatic > Freshwater > Lake | place: USA: Sparkling Lake... | reverse complement strand
GGCGGCGCTCGGGCCAGATGCTCGGAACGGGGGCGAGGTCGTCTGTCGGTGGCGGCCGCCGCGGGCCAGCCTGCGTCGGATCGATCGGCTGCCACAAGAGCGCGAAAACGGGGGACTCGGGAGGAAGAGTAAAGTCGCCCGCGGCGGGGTTTGTAAACCGCGGATCGGCCACGATTGAACCCACCTCCTGGCCTGCCTGCTGACAGCTGGCCAGGTCGCTGTCGCCTGGAAACCGCACAGGGCCGGCGGCATTCCAGTAGCAGTTGGTGCATAGCTTGAGTCCAGTCTTCCAGTCGCCATGGACAAGGGGCGTGTTCGAATCCCACCAGACGATGTTTCGCTCAAAGCGGAAGCTCGTGTGGTCTTCCACCCGCGACCGTTGCAGTTGCCAGTCGCGGGCCGCCGCGAAGACGTTGTTTTCGATGAGATTGTCGCGTCCGTAATGCTGGTGAAAGCCTCCCGACGACGTCCGGTAGACAAGATTGCCCCGCATCACAATCCCCGTGGAGCCCTCGTCTGTATACAGCCCCCAGCCGCCGTAGTCGTGGCTGGCGATGTCGTGGATCACGTTGCCTTCCACAACGGTTCCGGGCGACACGCCGAGCGTGTAGACGCCCCCCATATCGGAGAGCACACCATGGCCGAGGTGGTGGATGTGGTTGGACGCGATGCGAATGTGGTGCGTGCGGCTCTCCAAGTAGCCCCAGATCCAGCCGACCGACACGCCGGTGTAGGTGAAGTCGTGGATATCGCAGTGCTCGACTGTGCAGTGGGTGGCGTGGCCGATCCAGACGCCGACCCCCGCCGAATGGATCCGACCCCCGTGGCGGATCGTGGTGTCGCGAATCGCGATCCGCTCGACAGCCCTCGGCACGGCTGCCGCATCGCCCCACGACCCGGCACCACCGCTGGTGCCGATCAGCACGCCGCCGCCACCGAGATCGGCAAGGTCGCACCGCTCGACGTTGCAGTCCGAACAGCCCCCGCCAAACTCGATCGCGTAGCGGCCCACGTGTCGCACGCGACAGTCGACCAGAGCGACATGCCGCACGCCCGTCGCCGAGATCGCCGCTCCTACATTGATATCAGCCTGTGGAAACGACTGGCCGGCTGGTGGAAGCGTCCAGTTTCCGTGGGCAAAGGTAAGCCCCTCGAATCGCACATGCTCGACGAGGCGACCGCCGGCGGGATCTCCCTCCAGCCGCACCAGCTGGTCGAGTTGTGGCGCGATCACCTCCGCCGCTGCAAGCGTCTCGCCTGGCTGTGGACAGTAGGTGAGGATCCCCTGCCCGCGGTCGAGATACCACGATCCGGGCGTTCCGACCGACTCGCCGACGTTTTCAATGCAGAAGCGGTTGCCCGCAGGAAACTCCCCCCAGCTGGTCGGCGCCATCGTCCTGCCGGTGAACCGCACGGTGCCGCCAGCGGGCTGCGCTTCGCCACCGGCCCCCTCCCCCGGACCAATCCTGGCAATCCGCATTCGCGACATCGACCAGCCATGCACGGCCACCACCTCCACGTCGTCGATATTGCTCCAGTCGGAACGGATATCACCGGCGGAAAACCGGAAGCCGTCATGCCCCTTCCCCTCGGCAGCGGGCGATGGTGGCACCGCAGCGGCAATCGTGTACCAGCCGACCGCGGGCAAAATCGGCCGAAACCGCCGTTGCCCATTCACAAATAACTGCGAGAACCGCCACTGGCCGTCTGCCACCGTCGGCAGGCGGGCCAGCCAGTGGCCAGCTGCCGAGAGCTTCCAGCCCTCGATCCGCCGGCCACCGCTGATCACGGGCCGGGCAGCTGTGGCAGCCCGAACCACGGTCGGCGCGGCGGGCGTGCCTGAGTCTGCGGGCCCCAGCACCAGCGTCTCGGCCAGTTCATGGCGACCGTCAGCCACCTCGACCTCGATCGGACTCTGGCGATCGCCAGCAGCGGTGCGGATCTCCCGCACGCGATCGAGCGCCCGCCGCAGCGTGGCCACCGGTTGTTCAGCCGAACCGTCGGCAGTGTCGCTGCCGTCGACCGCAACGAAGACGTCGGCCGCGAAAGCTGGCGGCGACCAGCAGCCCAACAGAATAACGAACGTGACCATGACCGCGACGATATTGATGAGCCGGCAAATGAGTAGCCACCTCAACGGCTGGGGCAGCCGGGGCATTGCCTCACATCGTCCCGACACGGTGGCCGCGCGTCGCTGCCGGGCTCTGCCGGGGAAAGGGCTCGGGATCGGCATGGGTTGGCTTTTCTCAATGGGGCAACGGATGGAAATCAGCCGCATGCGGAACGTCTTTTCCTCGTTGGCCTTAGCGTAGTCCCAGCCCCTTCGGTCGCTCGGCATGACGTCCTACAAACTCCTCAATAGCACGACGGGCGAGATCTTCCTGCGATTGTCGGTGCGACTCGAGAAAGGCTTGCTGGGATGAGCGGCGGATCAGGAGTTCCCCTGCTGACAGGACTGACCGGATCGAGGCGATGCGCTCTTCTGCAGAAAGAGCACGGAAGCGGGCCGCCTCCTCAGCGTGAACTTCCGGGTCTGGAGGGAATCGCAACGGCGACTGCACAATGCCCTCGGCTCACGACGGCCTCTTCTCGCACATATCTATCTAAAGCCTAGCCATCATGCCCTGAAGCTGCGCCGAGGTATCGAAATCGGGTGTGCTGGCGATTTTTTTCGGAAATTTGCCCGTCTGTCTCGTTACGAGGTCGTCCGCGGCAGCGACTTGGCGGTCCGCGGCGGCGGCACATACCGCCGGCAGCGGGAGAACAGGTCCAGCGGATTGTCGAGCACCACCCGCTCGATCAGCGCTTCGGCATGCCCACGAGCCCGCATCGCCACAATGAAATCGGGCACCGCCACCGGCCGCGATGGCCCCCAGTCACCAGCAGAGTTGACCAGCAGCCGCTCCACTCCGTAGCGCTCAACCAGGTCGCAGGCCCGCTCCGGCGAGCACTTCGTCAACGGGTAGAGCGTCATGCCGGCCCAGTAGCCGGCGTCGAGCGCGGGGCGGATCGTGTGCTCCTCGACATGATCGATCACGACCCGGCCACGGTCGAGCGCGGGAAAGTCGGCGAGCATGTCGAGGATCATCCGCGTGCCGCGCAGCTTGTCGGCGAGGTGCGGCGTGTGGATGAGGATCGTCTCGTCATGCCGCACGGCCAGCTCGACCTGCTCGAGGAACACGGTCGCCTCGTTCCGCGTGTTTTTGTTGAGCCCGATCTCACCGATGCCCAGCACGTTGGACGCCGAGAGGAACTCAGGGATCGCCGCGATCACCTCGCGGGCGAGCTTCACGTCCTCGGCCTCCTTGGCGTTGATGCACAGCCAGGAATAGTGGGCGATCCCGTAGCCGGCGGCCCGTCGCGGCTCCACCTCGGTGATCTGCCGGAAGTAGTCGCGGAAGCCGTCGGCGGTCCGCCGGTCAAAGCCGGCCCAGAAGGCTGGCTCGCTGACAGCCACGCAGCCCATCCGCGCGAGGGCCTCGTAGTCGTCGGTGACCCGCGAGACCATGTGGATGTGGGGATCGACGTAGTTCATGGGGTACTTCTCAGCGGCCGCAGCATCCAGGAGATCCGGAAAGCTCCGGCCCGCCGGTCCGCCGCCATGCCGGGTCATAGGCGTCGGAGAACAGTTCCTGTACCGAATCGACGCGGCCGGGCCCTGCAGCCAGCCGCGCCACGGCCTCCGCGAGCAACTTCCAGCGAATATCCTGATCCAGATCGATCGAATCCTCCGTCGCATGCCGCTCCACGCGATCGAGCGCCGCCGAGAGTTCCACGACAAGACTGCGGATGGTAAGGAATCGCTGATCAGAGAGAACGCGGGGCATAAGCGGCGTCGATGATGGGGTTGTATGGTCGGTCGGCGACACGTCCATCATACCAGCCCCGCCGGGGTTTCTCGCATTCCCCCGCGTCGCCGGGCGTTGCCCCGCAGGAGGATCCTGACGTACTGTCGAACACCAACCACAACGGCTTCACGCAGCAGATCTTATGCGTCAGCAGACCTTATGCGTCTGCACGCGGATACCTGCCGGAACCTGCAACATGCCCAAACGGATGGGGTGGGATTTGAACCCACGAGCCGCTTTCGCGACTGCCGGTTTTCAAGACCGGTGCATTCAACCGCTCTGCCACCCATCCAAACTCGCTCTCAGACCAACCATGACCTCGTCCAGAATCTGACCACGGTCTTCCCAACCAATCAGGCCAGGCATCTGCCAGAAACCAAGGCTCCGACCGAGGCTCAGTCAGCCTCCAACCGAGCCAGCCGTCCAACCGGAAACGTGAGTCTATCGAGCGCCAACCGGCCGCACCACACAGGTGCCTTTGACGGATCGACCGTATTTTCCTACATTTTCACTCTCCAGATCAAACCCCGAACACGATTCCCCGATAGGAACAGCGATCCATGGGCGGCGTCAGCAACCGGATGAAGGAAATCAAGCGCCGTCGGCACCGCCGGCAGACGTTGGCCAGGTTTCAGGCGAAGCTGAAAAAGGCCACCCAGTCGGAACGACTCGTCATGGCCGACAAGCTGCGCAAGATGACCACCGGCTGCGAAGTACTGATCGCCGCCATGGGCCTCGAAGAACGTAAGCGTGGCTGATCGGAGCCGCCTGAGTGGGCCCTTCGCGGCCCCTGCCCTGATTTGACCAGCACTTGTCCCGGTTGGACAAGGCTCGCCTCAGATTGGACTGAGTGGCCCTCTTACAGCGGTTCTAGGCCCTTATGGGACTTTGGTGGCCCAAGGACAACGCCAAGACCCGGCTATGCCGTCGGCTCAAACTTGAACTCGTCTTGGCGAAACTCGATCTTCACCCGAGTTCCCTCTGGAAATCTGCCTGAGAGCAGTTCCCGCGCCAGCGGATTCTGCAACTGCTGCTGGATCACCCGCTTCAGCGGCCGGGCACCGTAGCTGGGGTCGTATCCCAGCCGGGCGATCTCGTCGACCGCCGACGCTCCGCACTCGAGCGTAATCCCCGCCCGGGCTGCCTGCTCCACCAGCTTGGCCACCTGAATCGACACGATCTTGGCAATGTGCCGCTCGTCGAGGGGGTGGAACACGATCGTTTCGTCGATGCGGTTGAGAAACTCCGGCAGAAACCTGGACTGCAGCGATTCTTTCACCGCCGCCCGGATCTCCTCCTGTGATCCCCCCTCCTTCGTGATCTCCTGAATCATCTGGCTGCCGATGTTGCTCGTCATCACCACGATTGAGTTGGTGAAGTCGACCGTGTGGCCGAGGCTGTCTGTCAGCCGGCCGTCGTCGAGCACCTGCAGCAGCACGTTGAAGACGTCGCGATGCGCTTTTTCGATTTCGTCGAGCAGCACGACAGAGTAAGGCCGGCGCCGCACCGCCTCCGTCAGCCGCCCCCCCTCCTCGTAGCCGACATAGCCGGGAGGCGCCCCGATCAGCCGGGCCACCGTGTGCTTCTCCATGAACTCGCTCATGTCGATGCGGATCATGGCGTTTGAATCGTCAAAGAGCACCTCGGCGAGCGCCTTGCAGAGCTCCGTTTTGCCAACGCCCGTCGGCCCCAGAAAAATGAACGAGCCGATCGGCCGGTTGGGATCCTGCAGGCCGGAGCGGCTGCGACGCACAGCATTACTCACCGCCTCCACCGCCTCATCCTGACCAATCACCCGCTGGTGCAACCGATCCTCGAGAACCAAGAGCTTTGCCCGCTCCGTTTCCACCAGGCGGGTGAGCGGGATGCCGGTCCAGGCACTCACGACTTCGGCAATCTCCTCGGGGCCGACATCCCGGCGCAGCAGCCGCTTGGCCGAGGCAGCCTCCCTGGCCGGCCCCTTCTGCTCGTGCTCCTCGTGCTCGGCCCGTTCGGCGAGCACCCGACGTTTTTGGTCGAGCTCGAAGAGTCGCTGGTAAAGATCCTCTCCAACCGGCTGGCCCAAAGCCTGCCGCTCCTTGATGGCGACATTGGCCTGATCGAACGCCAGCTGCGCCTCATCGAGCTGCTTCCGCAGCTCCTGCGCGCTCCCCACGCCCGATTTCTCCGCCTCCCACTGCTCCCGCAGGCCCGCCAGCTTCTTCCGCAGGCCCGCCGACTCTGCCTCGATATCGGCCAAACGCTCGACAGCATGCTCCTCTGTTTCCTCGGCCAGCTGCCGGGCGGCCAGCTCCAGCTGCACCAGCCGGCGCTGCACCTCGTCGATCTCGCTGGGAACGCTCTGCAACTCCATCGCGATCCGGCTCGTCGCCTCGTCCATCAGATCGATCGCCTTGTCGGGCAAAAACCGGTCGGCGATGTAGCGGTGCGACATCTCAGCCGCAGCGACGAGCGCCGAATCCTTGATCTTCACCCCCTTGTGATGCGCCTCATAGCGGGGCTTGAGGCCGCGCAGGATCGCGATCGTGTCTTCCACGCTCGGCTCTCCCACCATCACCGGCTGAAACCGCCGCTCAAGCGCTGCGTCTTTTTCGATGTGTTTGCGGTATTCATCGAGCGTCGTGGCGCCGATGCAACGCAGCTCGCCGCGGGCAAGCGCCGGCTTGAGCAGATTGGCCGCATCAGAGCCCCCCTCAGCCGCACCGGCTCCAATCACCGTGTGCAATTCATCGATGAAGAGGATCACGCCACCGGCGGCCGCCTCCACCTCCCGCAGGATCGCCTTGAGACGGTCTTCAAACTCGCCCCGGTATTTTGTGCCGGCGATCAGCGCCCCCAGATCGAGCGAGATCACCCGCTTGTTTCGCAGCGTTTCCGGCACATCCGACTGCACAATCCGCAGGGCGAGCCCCTCGGCGATTGCCGTCTTGCCAACCCCCGGCTCGCCGATGAGCACGGGGTTGTTCTTGGTGCGTCGCGAGAGCACCTGAATCACCCGCCGGATTTCAGCGTCGCGGCCGATCACCGGATCGAGCTTCCCTTGGCTCGCCCGCTTCACCAGATCGATACCATACTTCTCAAGCGCCTGAAACTTCTCCTCGGGGTTTTGGTCGGTCACCCGCGAGCTGCCCCGGACTGCCTGCAGTCCTGCCAGCAGTTGCTTCTCATCGATCGCTGCCAGCTTGAGAACATTCTTCGCCTTGGAAGGTGTCTTCACCAGGCCGAGCAGAAGATGGTCTGTCGAGACGAACTCGTCCTTCATCGTGTCGGCCTCGGTGGCCGCACACTCAAAGACCTTCGACAGTTCCTGGTCGGCCTGCGGCTGGGCCCCGCCCGACACCTTCGGCAGGTGCGACAGTTCCGCTTCGATGATCCGTTCGAGGTGGCCCTGATCGACGCCGATCTTCTCCAAGAGCGGCCGCACAATCCCCTCCCGCTCCGAGACGAGGCTGTGCAGCAGATGGACCGGCGTGATCTGCGGGTTGCCCCGCGAGGCCGCCAGTTCCAACGCCCGCTGCACCGCCTCCTGGGCCTTGATCGTCAGCTTGTCGAAGCGAAATGGCATGTGACTGCTCCTGTACCCACAGTGGGGAAACCCAGCCCAGACCACAGATCAACTCGGGATCGACTTCCTCCCGCAGCCGAAACGGCCTACTTCACCTCAAACTCAGCATCGATCGCGTCGTCACCAGCCCCCTTGGCAGCCCCCGGCTGCGCCGCATCGCCCGGCTGACCGCCACGGGCCGCCGAGGCCTCATAGAGCACCTTCGAAAGCGCGTGCGAAGCCTGCTCAAGACTGTCGTGGGCCGAGGTGATCGCGTCGACATCCTCTCCCTTGGCAGCCTCGCGGGCCTTGGTGATCGCTGCCTCGAGCGGTGCCTTGTCGGAGTCTGACAGTTTCTCGGTGTTCTCTTTCATCATCTTTTCGGTCTGGAAGCAGAGCGCCTCGGCACGGTTGCGGGCCTCGGCCAGACGCAGCTTGCGCTTGTCTTCGTCGGCGTGCAGTTCCGCATCCTTCCGCATCCGCTCGATCTCCGTCTCGTTGAGCCCGCTCGACTGCTCGATCTTGACCGTCTGCTCCTTGTTGGTGCCGAGATCCTTGGCGCTGACGGCCAGAATGCCGTTGGCGTCGATGTCGAACTTCACCTCAATCTGCGGGGCTCCACGTGGCGCCGGAGCAATCCCCTCAAGGTTGAACTGGCCCAGCAGGCGGTTGTCCTTCGCCATGGGGCGCTCCCCTTGATAGACGCTCACCGTCACCGCTGTTTGATTGTCGGCGGCTGTGCTGAACACCTGCTTGCGCTCGGTCGGAACGGTGGTGTTGCGCTCCACCAATTTGGTGAACAGCCCACCCTCCGTTTCGATACCCAGCGAGAGGGGCGTGACGTCGAGCAGCAGGACATCCTGCACGTCTCCCCCGAGCACGCCGCCCTGAATGGCAGCCCCGAGGGCCACCACCTCGTCAGGGTTGACGCCCTTGTGGGGCTCCTTGGAGAAGAGCTTGCGGACCAACTCCTGCACCTTGGGGATGCGGGTAGAACCGCCCACCAGCACCACCTCGTCGATATCTTTCGGGTCGAGCTTGGCGTCTTTGAGCGCCTGCACGACCGGCCCGCGGCAGCGTTCCACCAGGGCGTCGCACATCTGCTCGAACTGCGCCCGGGTGATCGTCACCTGCAGGTGCTTGGGCCCCGTGGAATCGGCCGTGATGAACGGCAGGTTGATGTCGGTGCTCTGGGCGGAACTGAGCTCCTTCTTCGCCTTTTCGCAGGCTTCCTGCAGACGCTGCAGGGCCATGGTGTCTTTCCGCAGGTCGATCCCCTGCTCTTTCTTGAACTGGTCAGCGACGTGGTTGATGAGCGTCTGATCGAAATCGTCGCCACCGAGATGGGTGTCGCCGTTGGTGGAGATCACCCGGAACACGCCGTCAGCCACCTCCAGCACCGACACGTCGAACGTGCCGCCACCGAGATCAAACACCACGATCTTTTCCTGCGTCTTCTTGTCGAGGCCATAGGCCAGCGCCGCGGCAGTCGGCTCATTGATGATGCGCATCACTTCCAGGCCCGCGATCTGACCGGCGTCTTTGGTGGCCTGCCGCTGGGCATCGTTGAAGTAGGCCGGAACCGTGATCACAGCCTTGTTAACCTTATGACCGAGGTAGCTTTCGGCTGCTTCTTTCAGCGCACGGAGGATCTTGGCGGAGATCTCCGGCGGGGTGGAGGTTTGGTCGCCTGCCTTCACCTTCACGTAATCTTCGGGGCCTCCGACCACCTCGTAGGGAACGATCTTCTCCTCGCCAGCCACCTCGTTGTGGCGGCGTCCCATGAACCGCTTGATCGAATAGATTGTCCGCTTGGGATTGGTGACGGCCTGCCGCCGGGCGGTGTCGCCCACGAGCGTCTCCCCCTTGTCGTTGAAGGCCACCACACTCGGCGTGAGGCGATTGCCTTCTTTGTTGGCAATCACCTTGGGCTCCTTGCCCTCCATGACCGCCACCACCGAATTGGTGGTACCGAGATCGATGCCGATGATCTTTTCGCCCTTGTTCGTCGCCATGGTTTTTGACTGTCCTGCTGGTGGGATGGGGAGTGTGGGTGCGGGCAACCGGCGGCCATGGCCAGTTTCCTGCCATGCACCGCCCGGTTTTTCTGCCGTGTCCCTCTTTCGAAATGCAAAGGCCGTGCCACCAACGCGGAGACTCGCAACAGCGGCTTGCAGGCCGCGGCAGGGGGCTCGATATTCCCTTATTTACGCCGCTGCGGCAGCGATTACAGTGGACAGTTCCCGAGGGGACCACCAGACTAACCCCCGGGCGAGGCTGCCATTTTGGCCGTTTCGCCACCCCCCGCCGTCAGATAAGGCGTCAGCATGGCAAAATCGGGCACTCCGCGACCACCGTCGGGCACTCCAGCGCTTCCCGCCGCAGGGGGCGCTTCGGGGCGGACCAAAGCGCCGCCGCCAGCAGATCCCGGACTGGCCGAGCTGCGGGCCAAGATCGATTTGATCGACCGCGAACTGGTCGCCCGGATGAACGAGCGGGCGACGCTCGCTGGCCAGATTGGGCATCTCAAACAGGCCAGCGGCCAGCAGACGTACGATCCCTCCCGCGAGGAGATGGTGCTCTCGAAGGTCGCCTCCCACAGCAGCGGCCCGCTCGCGGCGGAGAGTCTTAAGTCGGTGTTCCGCGAACTGATCTCCGGGTCACGGGCGATCGAGCAGCACATCCGGGTGGCGCATCTGGGCCCCGCCTGGACCTACAGCCATCTGGCGGCCCTGCATCGGTTTGGGAGTTCGGTCGAATTCGTGCCGGTGGGGAGCATCTCAGCCGCCTTCGAGGAGGTGCATGCCGGGCATTCCCACTACGGCGTGGTGCCGCTGGAAAACTCAACCGACGGCCGGATCGCCGACACGCTCGACAACTTCTCCAGGCTGCCTGTCAAGATCTGCGCCGAGGTGCCGCTGCGCATCCACCACAATCTTCTGGCGGCCTGCGATCGAGCCTCTATCCAAGAGGTTTACAGCCGGCCCCAGGCCCTGTCCCAGTGCCGCAACTGGCTGGCCCGCCATCTTCCCGGCGCCCGGCTCATCGAGGTCACCAGCACCAGCTCCGCCGCGGAGACAGCCAGACGCACCCCCCATGCCGCCGCCATAGCCAGCCGGCAGGCGGGGGTTCACTACGGGCTCGATGTGCTGGCGGAGAATATCGAGGATGTGGCAGGCAACACCACCCGTTTCGCCGTGATCGGCCATGCCGATTCCGGACGGACCGGCCACGACAAAACCTCGCTGATGTTCGAAATCGAACACAAGCCGGGCGGCTTGGCCGATGCCCTGGCGATTCCGAAACGGCAGAAGCTCAACCTCACCTGGATCGAGTCGTTCCCGCTCGCCGGGGAGGAACGGGGCTACGTCTTTTTCGTGGAACTCGAGGGGCACCGCGACGACATGCGAGTGCGGCGGGCGATCGCGGCGCTGGAGCGCCGCTGCAAACGCGTCGTCGTGCTCGGCTCCTACGCCACCGCCGCGGCGGTGGGATGAGTTGCACTTCCCCCCGGATTCTGGTCCCTTTGCTCCGGCGTCTTTCGTCCATTCCTCACTGACTCGTCCCCTTTGTTGGCCCCCATCCTCAGGAGTTTTCATGGCAGCCTCCCGCACGAAAATCGTCGCCGGCAACTGGAAGATGAACCTCGATCGCGCTGGAGCAAAGGCGTTGACCGCCGCCGTCGCGGCGCGGACGGCCGAGGCGGCGGGCGTGGAACTGGTGCTCTGCCCGCCAAACGTCTACGCCGATGTGGTGGGGGCCGCCCTGGCGGCTGGCGGGAGCCCCGCCCACCTCACGCTGGGAGCGCAGAACATGCTCGACAAGCCGAGCGGAGCCTTCACTGGCGAGGTGTCGGCGGCGATGCTCAAGGATGTGGGCTGCCAGTATGTGATCCTTGGGCACTCCGAGCGGCGCACGCTCTTCGGCGAAACCGACAGCATCGTCAACGCCAAAACGAAGGCCGCTCTGGCAGCAGGGCTGAGGCCTATTGTGTGCGTGGGGGAACTGCTGGAAGAACGCGAGGCGGGCCGCACTCAAGCGGTGGTGACTACGCAGATTCAGCATTCGCTCGCTGGCCTCACGCCGGCTGACTTGGAGCGGGTGGTGGTGGCCTATGAGCCGGTCTGGGCCATCGGCACCGGCAAGGTGGCAACTCCGCAACAGGCTCAGGAAGTGCACGCCTTGATCCGCGCCCTGCTGGCGGGCCTCTCCGATGCGGGGGTGGCCAGCCGGATGCGCATTCAGTACGGCGGTAGCGTCAAGCCCGACAACGCGGCCGATCTCGCCCGCCAGCCCGACATCGACGGGGCGCTCGTGGGCGGGGCTAGCCTCAAAGCGGACGACTTTCTGGGTATCGCCGCCGCCTTCCGCTCAATCTAACCGCTGGGTGAGTAGGCTGGCCGGCAGGCTTTGCCGTTTTCTGCGTCCGCCGCTCATTGCTGTCGGCGCCCCGACCGATTTTCTCTAAAATATCGTCGCTGCACCTGTTTTGGAGTTGTGTGTCCCCCTGCGGGGCGCAGGGCGGCCCTTCGGCTTGAAATTCTGACACTGGAACCCCTCATGATCTCGCTCGTCCGGTTTGTGCTCGGTCTGCTGCTTGTGCTCTCGTCGCTCTTCCTGATCCTGCTGGTGCTCGTCCAGCGGGGCCGGGGGGGCGGCTTGGCCGGAGCCCTTGGCGGGATGGGAGGCCAAAGCGCCTTCGGCACCAAGGCTGGAGATGTGTTCACCAAGATCACGGTGGGCGTGGCGGCGTTTTGGATCTGCCTCTGCGTGCTGGCCATCAATGTGCTCGGTCGTCAGCAGTCTCTGCTGAGCGGCTCGCTGGGCAGCGCCGCTCCGACGGCCGTGACAGCGGGAGCCGGCACAGGGACGCCAGCAGCCACCGGGGCCGCCGATCCTGCGACAGCCGTGGAGACAGCCATCCCGGCTGGCACGACTCCTCCGTCCGCGGACGCTGCCACCAGCGCTCCTGCCGCTCCAGTTCCGCCAGCCGAGCAGCCGAAGTGATTCAGCTGGCGTCGCCAGTTGCGATGCTGGCAGCGCAGCGCATGGCGTCCGACACACTCTGGAATTATCGATGGCGCTGAGCATGACTGGCTGCGGTGAGGCGGTGGCCTCCGCAGGGGGTACCACCTGCCGGGTGGAGGTGCGCTGCGTCAACAACCGGTTTCTGAAAGTGTCGCTGCGCGCCCGTGAGGGGTTTTCCCTGCTGGAATCGCAGGTTGAAGCGTTCCTACGGCGCCGGGTGCGCCGGGGCGCTGTGCAGGTGAGCCTGGAGGTCTCGGGGGCGGCGGCCCCCGCGGCACGCCGGCTCGATCTGGCGCAACTTGAGGCCTATCTCGATCAGTGGGAGGACTTCTGTTCCGGCCACGATCTCCCGGTGCCGCGGACCATAGATGGCCTGCTGACGCTGCCGGGCATCCTCGTCGATCAGGCGCCGACGCGAGAATCGATCGAAAGCCTCTGGCCGCTGGTGGAGCGGGCGCTCGCCGGCGCGCTCGACAGCCTCGACACGATGCGCCGGGCCGAGGGGGATGCCATGGCCCGCGATCTCCGCACGACCTGCGGCGAGATTCAAGCCTGCTTGGAGGCGGTCCGCACGCGGGTTCCGGCGGTGGTTGAAGAGCACCGGCAGCGGCTGCGGGAACGGGTGCGCAAGATTCTGGAGCCGCAAGGTGTGCCGCTGGCTGACGCCGACCTCGCCCGGGAAATTGCCCTGCTGGCCGACCGTTCCGACATCGCCGAGGAACTGGTCCGGTTGGACAGCCATCTGGAGCAGTTTCAGCGGCTGTTGCACGAAGACTCTCCCGGCCGCACGCTCGACTTCCTGACCCAGGAACTGGCCCGCGAAGCGAATACGATCGGTTCCAAGTCGCCCGATGTGGCGATCGCCCACCTCGTCGTCGATGTAAAAACCAGAATCGAACGGCTGCGGGAACTGGTGCAGAACATCGAGTAATCGACCACCTTTTCAAGCTGCCGCCGCCTGCTGTACAACATCCCAATGGCGCACCCTGTCAGCACCGCTGCCGGCACCTCCCCCTCCGCGGCCTCCGCGGCAGCCGGGGACGGCCGTCCAACCGGCAAGATCGTGGTCATTTCCGGTCCTTCCGGGGTCGGCAAGACCACCATTCTCCGCATGCTGCTGGCCCAACTGCCGCAGTTGGTGCCGAGCATCTCGGCCACCACCCGCCCCCCCCGCACCGGGGAACGCGACGGTATCGACTACCATTTTCTGCCGCTGGACGATTTCCAGCGGCGGCAGGCAGCGGGGGAATTCCTCGAGTCTTGCCGCGTTTACGGCCGGCAGCACTGGTATGGCACGCTGGCCTGGGAGGTGGCCCCCCGCCTCGCCCGCGGAGAGTGGGTGGTACTCGAAATCGACGTGGAGGGTACACTCTCCATTCTGGCGAGGTATCCTGACGCGGAGACGATCTTCGTCGAGCCAGCCCGTCCGGAGCAACTCCAGCAACGCCTCGAACACCGGGGCACCGAATCGCCGGAGGCGATGGCACGGCGGTTGGAGGTGGCCCACCGCGAACTGCTCGAAGCCCACCGTTACAAACATCGGGTCGTCAACGAAAACGTCGCCGAGGCGGTCGGCCAGATTGCCCGCATTCTGGCCGCCGCCGGCCTGCCGTCCTCCTAGCTCACTTTGCCCCTCGCATCCTTCCCTTTCCCGCTCCACAGACCTCCCAGGACCAAGGCACATGATCGATGACCTGCGCGAAGAAGAAATCGTCAACAAGGTGGGTGGCCGTTTCAAGCTCTCCACACTGATTCAAAAGCGAATGGTGGCTCTCAATGCCGGCGGTCGTCCGCTGGTCGACATCGATTCGAAAGACAAAATGCAGATCGTGATCGAGGAGATCAAACAGGACAAAATCTTCCTCGACACCTCCTCCAATCTCCGCATCACCGGCGCATCCCCCGAGGCGGGCGGCCCGCTCGACTTCGATCCCACCGATCTGTAAATCCAGAAAATCCACGCATGGTTGGGGGAGACCTCTCCCCCAACCTGCCCCTGCCCCGCCCTGAAACGGTGCCCGTGATCTGATGCTCCAAGGCCGAGAAATCATCGTCGGGGTCTCCGGAGGCATCGCGGCCTACAAGGCAGCTACCCTCACCAGCCAACTGGTGCAGCAAGGGGCGGGGGTGACGGCGGTCATGACGCCAGGCGCGGTGCGTTTTGTCGGCACCGCAACCTTCGCGGCGCTCACCGGTCGTCCGGTGGCCACCCGCGTCTTCTCTTCCCGACGGCACCCGTTGGGAGCCCACATCGAACTCGCTGCCAAGGCCGACGCTATTCTGGTGGCGCCCGCCACGGCCGATCTGCTGGCAAAGGCCGCGGCCGGCATGGCCGACGATCTGCTCACGACACTGCTGTTGTGTGCGGAGTGTCCGGTATGGATGGCTCCGGCAATGAACTCCGCGATGTGGGGCAAGCCCTCCGTGCAACGCAATGTTGCTCAACTGGCCGCCGATGGCGTGACGATCATCCCACCCGGCAGCGGCTGGCTTTCCTGCCGCCAGTCGGGTGCGGGCCGCATGGCCGAACCGGCGGAGATCCTTGAAATTCTCACTGCGGCGTTTGCCGGCCAGACTCGGCCTGTTCGCCCCGCCACCCAGGCCCCCTGACGGAAGCCCCGCGTGGCCCATATTCTGATCACCGCCGGGCCAACTCGTGCCTACATCGACGACGTGCGGTTTCTCACCAATGCCTCCAGTGGCCGCATGGCGGTCTGCCTGGCCCGCGCCGCACTCAATGCCGGGCATCGCGTCACGATCGTGAGCGGGCCGGTGAGCGTGCGCTACCCACGCGCCGCCCGCGTGGTGCCGGTGGTCACCACGGCCGACATGCTCGCCGCCTGCCTCGCCGAACTGCCGCAGGTACAGGGGGTGATCGCCGCCGCCGCCCCCTGCGATTTCACGCCGGCTCAGCGGGTGACTGGAAAAATCCCGCGTCGCGGCACGGCGCTTGAGATCTCGCTCCGGCCGACCGTCGATGTGATCGCCACGCTCGCCCGACAGGCCGAGGCACAGCAGTGGATGGTGGCCTTCGCTCTGGAGCCTGGAGCCGATCCCACCCGGGCGCTCGAAAAAATTACTGCCAAACGCTGCGACCTCATTGTCGTCAACGACCTCACCGCCATGGAATCAGACCGCACCAGCGTCACCGTGTTCGACCGTCACCACGCCTGCGTGGGAAAGAAGAGCGGTTCCAAGGCCACCGTTTCCCGCTGGCTCCTGCGGCTGCTGGCGGCAGGCCTGATGGAGAAGCCTTCCGCACCTTTCCCCCCCGCTCGTCCGAAGGGCTAGCAGGCGCAGAGGCCGATTCGGCGATGGCCTGCTATAACACCCCCGTCCCCGCCACCAAAGCCACCGCCACGCGAGCCTTGAGGAGCTGATGATCAACGTCGCCATTCTGGGTGCCTCAGGCTACACGGGCTTGGAGCTGATGAAGATTCTCCTCCGCCACCCGGAGGTCACGATCACCGCCACCACCAGCCGGCAGGAAGGGCGGGCGCCCGTGGCCAGCGTGCATCCCAGCCTTGTTGGCCGGATCGACCTGCCGCTGGAAGACCTTTCACCTGAGGAAGTGGGGCAGCGGGCCGACTGCGTCTTCAGTTGCCTGCCCCACTGCGCCAGCGCCGAAATCCTTCCCCAGGTGCTGGCCACCGGGGCCACGGTGATCGACTTGAGTGCCGACTACCGGCTCAACGATGCCGCCAGCTATCTCCAGTGGTATGGCCACGAGCACCCCGATCAGCAGCGGCTGGGCGCCACCGTCTATGGGCTCCCGGAACTCTTTCGCAGCAAGATCCGCGGCGTGAAGTTGGTCGCCAACCCAGGATGCTATGCGACAAGCGCCATTTTGCCGCTGGCGCCGCTCATCAAAAGTGGCTGGTTCCACAGCGACGACATCATCGTCGACTCCAAGAGCGGTGTCAGTGGAGCGGGGCGGTCGCCCAAACTGATGACGCACTTCCCCGAATGCAATGAGAGCATGTCGGCCTACAACGTCGGTCGCCATCGCCACACTCCCGAGATGGAGCAGGTGGTGGAGCGGTTTGCCGGCGTGATGCCACAACTGATCTTCACCCCCCAACTGGCTCCGATGGACCGGGGCATCCTCTCCACGATCTACATCCGCCCAAACCGGCCCGTGACCGAGGCCGAGGTGCTCACTATTCTGCGGGATGCCTACCGCGGCGAGCCGTTTGTGCGGATCGTCGACCATCTCCCCGCCACGAAAGATACCGTCGGCACCAACTGCTGCGACATCACCGCCCGCGTGGTGCGCGGACGGGTGCTCCTGATCAGCTGCCTCGACAATCTGCTCAAAGGTGCGTCGGGAGCTGCGGTGCAGAATTTCAACTGCCTCCACGGGCTCGCCGAAACGACGGGCCTACTCTGATCGATCGCTTGAGTCTCTCTGTTCCGCCCACTCCTTATTTCATTTCTTTGCAGCTCATGGCCATCACCGAAACCGCCGTCCGCCTTCCCATTCCCGCCCTGCCACAGGGTTACCGCGTGGCCGGCGTCCACGCCGGTCTGAAACGCAATCCCGCCCGGGAAGATATTTCGCTTGTGGTTTCCGATCTCCCCGCCACGGCCGCCGGCGTCTACACCACCAACCTCGTCTGCGCCGCTCCGGTCACGTTCGACCGCGGCCGCACGCCGGGCACGGGGTTTCGCGCAGTGGCCATCAATTCCGGCAATGCCAACGCCTGCACCGGTACCCGGGGCCTGGCTGACGCCCAGCAGATGGCCGCCGTGGCCGCCGCCCGGATTGGGGTGGAGGAGTCGGCGGTGCTTGTCCTTTCGACCGGGATCATCGGCGAATTTCTGCCGCTGGCAAAAATCGAGGCGGGGCTCGGCGTCGTCGCAGAGAAACTCGGCTCAGACAGCCAAGCCGTGATCCACGCCGCGCGCGGCATGATGACCACCGACACCCGGCCGAAGCTCTCCGGCTCGACGTTCCAAGCCGGCGGAAAGCACTACACGCTCTTCGGGATGGCCAAGGGCGCCGCGATGGTGGGGCCGCGGTTGGCCACGATGCTCGGCATCGTGCTGACCGATGCGGCAATCGATGCCTCTGACGCCCAAGCCCTCCTCTCGGAGGCAGCCGAGGAGACGTTCAACTGCGTGAGCGTGGATGGCCACACCAGCACCAACGACACGGTGCTGCTGCTGGCCAACGGGGCCGCGGGGGGCAAGCCGCTCAAGGGAGAGGCCCTGGCCGTCTTCGCCAAGGCCTTAAAGAATGCCTGCGAAGCACTCGCCCGCGAGATCGCTGACGACGGCGAGGGGGCCACGCACGTGCTGCGGATTGAGGTGTGTGGCTGCCGCACCCGCGACGAGGCCCGGCAGATTGCCCGCACGGTGGCCGATAGCCCGCTGGTGAAAACGGCTATCTGCGGAGCCGACCCCAACTGGGGCCGAATTGTCTCGGCGGCGGGCTATGCCGGGGTCTCGTTCGACCCCCAGACAACCCAACTCAAGCTCAACGGAACCCTTCTTTTCCGTGACGGACAGCCGGTTCCATTTTCGGGGGCGGAAGTGTCGGCGTCGATCAAAGCCGCCCGCGAGACATTGATCGAACTCGACATGGGGGGTGGAACTGGCTCAATTCGCTTTTATTCGAGCGATCTCACCGCAGAATACGTACACTTGAATGCCGATTACCACACGTAGGCAGGCTTGGCCTCCCTGGGTGGCTGTCTTGACTCAGCGGTCGGGAGATTGTTTGCT
>Ga0164295_10001725_pt1 | contig 18150 bp, 15 predicted proteins | sample GEODES006metaG_FD_111798 | JGI IMG/M metagenome (GOLD analysis project Ga0164295, IMG submission 111798) | Oligotrophic lake water microbial communities from Sparkling Lake, Wisconsin, USA - GEODES006 metaG | ecosystem: Environmental > Aquatic > Freshwater > Lake | place: USA: Sparkling Lake... | reverse complement strand
TGGGTGTGCGTCAGCTGGTGGTGGCTGGTGGTGAGACCTCGGGCGCTTGCGTTCAGGCGCTGGGCGTGACGCAAATGCAGATCGGCCCACAAATTGACCCGGGCGTGCCCTGGTGCCACGCGTTGAGCGATGTCGCGCCCGCCGGGTTGCACCTGACGCTCAAATCCGGCAACTTCGGCACCGAAGATTTTTTCAGCAAGGCCTTCACCGCCTTGTCACCAGGAGCATCCACATGAGCCAAGCCGAAGCGCAGGCGCGCGAAGACATCTGCCGCATCGGCCAAAGCTTGTTTGCGCGTGGCTATGTGCATGCCACGGCGGGCAATATCAGCGTGCGGCTGAGCGATGGTTTTTTGATCACACCGACCGACGCCTGCCTTGGCTTTCTGGACCCGGCCCGTCTGGCCCGGCTGGACGCCAAGGGCCAGCAAATCAGCGGCGACAAGGCCAGCAAGACCATCGCTTTGCATCGCAGTATTTACGCGGCCGCGCTGCCTTTTGATGCGGCCACGGCCTGCGTCATCCACACCCACAGCACGCATTGCGTGGCGCTGAGCTTGCAGCACTCGTACCGGGCCAGCCTTGAGTTGCTGCCGGCGCTCACGCCGTACTTCGTTATGAAGGTCGGCCACGTGCCTCGAATCGCCTACCACCGCCCCGGCGACCCGGCCGCTGCAGAGCTGGTCAGCCAGACCATTGCGCGCTACGGCCGGCAGGGCACACCGATACGCGCCGTGATGCTGGACCGCCTGGGCCCCAATGTCTGGCACGACAGCCCGACCGCGGCCATGGCCACGCTTGAAGAGCTGGAAGAAACCGCCAAGCTCATGCTGGCCATACCGGCCGCGCCTGAGACTTTGAGCGAAGCGCAAATTGAAGAGTTACGCCAGACCTTTGGTGCCCGCTGGTAAGACCTTTAAGCGCTACTTAGCCACCTTTTAATTTTTAAACCAGCTCAAGCCATGCCCCAATTTGCCGCCAATCTCACCATGATGTATCCTGAGCTGCCATTTTTGGAGCGCTTTGAAGCGGCGGCCAAAGACGGTTTCAAGGCCGTCGAGTACCTGTTTCCCTACGCATGGCGCCCGCAAGAGCTGGCGGCCCGCCTCAAGGGCAATGGTTTGCAGCAGGTGCTCTTCAATGCGCCTGCGGGCGGCACCGACGCCGACAGCATCGCGCACGCCTGGGACAAGGCCGGTGTGCGCGGCACGGCGGCGGTGGCCGGGCGTGAAGCCGAGTTCCGCACCGGTGTACAGACGGCGCTGGACTATGCGGATGCACTCGATTGCCCGCGCATTCACCTCATGGCCGGCCTGGTGCCGGATGATCAGACGCGTGAACAGTTGCAACCACTTTATGTGGCCAATTTGCGCTGGGCCGCCGCCCAGGCCGCCAGCCGTGGGCGCGACGTGCTGATCGAGCCGATCAACACGCGCGACGTGCCCGGGTTTTTTCTCAACCGGCAAGACCGCGCCCATGAGGTGGTGGCGGCAGTCGGCGAGCCTAATTTGAAGGTGCAGATGGACCTGTACCACTGCCAGATCGTCGAAGGCGATGTGGCCATGAAAATCCGCCAGTACCTGCCCACCGGCCGGGTCGGACACTTCCAGATCGCCGGCGTGCCCGAGCGCCACGAACCCGACATCGGCGAGTTGAACTACGACTACCTCTTCAAGGTGATCGATGAAGTCTCAGCTGAATGCGGCTGGCAAGGTTGGGTGGGCTGCGAATACCGCCCACTCAAAGGCGGTCAGCCGGGCGGCACCAGCGCCGGGCTGGGCTGGATGCGCTGACAGGGGATGGAGTGGTGAGGGGATGGATTCCTGCCTACGCAGGAATGACGAGTGAGGCGGGGATCCATCTTCTGGCTTCAGGCCATGCCCTGATGCCGCATCAAGGCATCAATGCTCGGCTCGCGGCCGCGAAAAGCCTTGAAGGACTCCATGGCGGGGCGGCTGCCGCCGGCTTCCAGGATGGCTTCGCGGTATTTGCGGCCGGTTTCGACATTGGCTGCAGCGCCGCTGGCAGATTCTTCAAACGCTGCGTACGCATCGGCTGAGAGCACCTCCGCCCATTTGTAGCTGTAGTAACCGGCGGCGTAACCACCGGAAAAGATGTGGCTGAAGGTGTGCGCCGGGCGGCTGTAAGGCGGGGCCTGGATGACCGCCACTTCAGAGCGCACTTCGGCCAACAATGCCATGACGTCTTTGCTGCCTTCGCCCTGCGTATGCAAGAGCATGTCAAACAGTGAGAACTCAACCTGGCGCAGCGTCTGCATGCCGCTCTGGAAGTTTTTGGCGGCCGTCATCTTGTCAAACAGTGCGCGCGGCAGCGGCTCGCCGGTGTCTACGTGGGCGGTCATGTGCTTGAGCACGTCCCACTCCCAGCAGAAGTTTTCCATGAACTGGCTGGGCAGCTCGACGGCGTCCCATTCCACGCCGCTGATGCCGGAGACATCACGCTCGTTGACCTGCGTGAGCATGTGGTGCAGGCCGTGGCCGAACTCATGGAACAGCGTGGTCACGTCGTCGTGCGTGAGCAGGGCGGGCTTGCCGGCCACGCCTTCGGCGAAGTTGCAGACCAAATGTGCCACCGGGGTTTGCAGCTGGCCGGTGTCGGGGCGCAGCCAGCGGGCGCGCACATCGTCCATCCAGGCGCCGCCGCGTTTACCGGTGCGGGCCGGTTGGTCCAGGTAAAACTGGCCTATCAGCTGGCCGGCGCGCTCGATGCGGTAGAAAAGCACCTCGGGCTTCCAGACCGGCGCCGTGTCTTTGGCCAGGTGCACGTCAAACAGGGTTTCAACAATTTTGAAAAGCCCCTCCAGCACTTTGGGGGCGGTGAAGTACTGTTTGACTTCCTGCTCGCTGAAGGCGTAACGCGCTTCTTTGAGTTTTTCGCCGATGAAGGCATAGTCCCAGGGCTGCGGATTGCTCAGGCCCAGATGTTCGGCGGCAAAGGCGCGCAGGTCAGCCACGTCTTTTTCTGCGTAGGGGCGGGCGCGGCGGGCCAGGTCTCGCAAAAAGCTGATGACCTGTTTGGGCGAGTCGGCCATCTTGGCCACCACCGAGACTTCGCCGAAGTTCTGGTAGCCCAGCAGGCGCGACTCTTCGAGCCTTAAGGCCAGGATCTCAGCCATGATGGCGCTGTTGTCAAACTGGCTGTGCTCATGATTTGACTGGTCGCTGGCGCGGGTGTTGTAAGCGCGGTAAAGCGTTTCACGCAAGGCGCTGCTGCGGGCGAATTGCATCACCGGCAGGTAGCTGGGCATTTTGAGCGTGAGCTTGTAGCCGCTTTGACTTTCGGCCAGGGCCTGGCTCAGGGCGGCATCGATGACGTCTTGCGGCACGCCGTCCAGGTCGGCAAGTTGCGCGTAGTAAGCAAAGGCTTCGGTGGCGTCCAAAGCGTTTTCGCTGAATTTTTGGCTCAGCTCAGCCTGGCGTTCTTGAATCTCAGCAAAGCGCACGCGGTCTTGGCCCTGCAACTCGGCGCCTGACAGCACAAAGTTGCGCACGGCGTTTTTATGAGCCTGGCGCTGCTCGGCATTGAGGCTGCTGATGTCAATGGCTTTGTACTTGGCGTACAGGCGCTCGTCAGCGCCCAGCCGGGTCCAGAACTCGGTGACGCGCGGCAGGGCAGCGTTGTAGGCGGCACGCAGCTCGGCCGTGTCGGCCACGCTGTTGAGGTGGCTGACGGCGCCCCAGGCGCGGCTGAGGTTTTCGGTGGCGACGTCCAACACCCGAGAGATGCCAGTCCAGCTCGCCGGAAAATCGGCTTGGGTGACTTGGCTCAAAGCCGCTTCGGCACGGGCCAGCAGTTCATCCATGGCGGCGCTGACATGCTCGGGCTTGATTTGGTCAAACAGGGGCAGCGGGGCGGTGGCAAGCAAGGGGTTGGTCATGGCGTCTGAGCTGGGGTGGTTCGCTAAAAAAGGTGTGCAGGTTCAGTCCTGGGCTGATTTTTTGAGGCTGCGTTGCTTGGGTTTTTTGGCACGCTTGACGCTGCCGCCCGGGGTCAGGCGCTGGTTGCCCAGCACCCGCAGGGTTTTAACCTCGGGGCGCTGGCCGTACCGGCTGCTGTTCTTGAGTACTTTGACATCACGCGGGCCGGCCATTCGGTCTTCGCTGACCTTCTTTTCTTTGGGCACGGCGGGACGCCAGAGCACCAGCAGCTTGCCGATGTGTTGTATGGGGGCGGCGTTCAGCTCGTCGGCCAAGGTGTGAAAAATGCTGTCGCGCCCGGTGCGGTCGTCGGACAGCACGCGGATTTTGATCAGGCCGTGGGCTTTGAGTGCCGCGTCGGTTTCTTTCTTGACGGCGTCGGTCAGACCATCGGAGCCAATCATGACCACGGGGTTGAGGTGATGCGCTTCGGCGCGGTGATCTTTGCGCTGGGCAGGGGTAAGGATTATTTGGGCCATGTGTAAATTATCGACGCATACGCCTGCAAGGCCCCGGCGGAGGACAATGGGTCTTATGAAAGTTAAGACGCAAAGCAAAAAGGTGAACAAGGCCTGGTTGAACGACCATGTCAACGACACCTATGTGAAACTGGCCAAGTCCGAGGGTTACCGAGCCCGCGCCGCCTACAAACTCAAGGAAATTGACGAGAGCCTGGGTCTGATCAAACCGGGCTACACCGTGGTGGACCTGGGTAGCACGCCGGGCGCCTGGAGCCAGTACGTGCGGCGGCGCTTGTCGCCGGTGGGTGCTGCCGTGGGCGAGCTCAACGGCCGCATCATTGCGCTGGATGTGCTGCCCATGGACCCGGTCGAGGGCGTGGTGTTTATTCAGGGCGACTTTCGCGAAGCCGAGGTGCTGGCGCAGCTCGAGGCCGCGCTGGAAGCGGGCCGCAAGGTCGATGTGGTGGTCTCGGACATGGCGCCTAACCTGTCGGGTATCGAAACCGCCGATGCGGCCCGCATCACGCACTTGGTAGAGTTGGCTCTTGAATTTGCGCAAAAACACATCAAAAGCGATGGCGCGCTGGTGGTCAAGCTGTTTCATGGCAGCGGGTACAGTGACCTGGTCAAGCTCTTTAAGACGGTCTTCAAGGTGGTCAAGCCCATCAAACCAAAGGCCTCCAGGCCCGGTTCTTCAGAGACATTTCTGGTCGGTATGGGCCTGAAAAACCCAGCCTGAAAGGCCTTTTTGCGACAGTGTTAACCCTTAAATTGGCCTAAAAACCGCTTCTGCGGCGTGGCTGATGCCTTGGTATGCTCGGGCTAATGCTCTTGAAAGCTCTAAAATCAGACGCATCTGCACTTTTGTACCTACAACGGAGTCTTCCTTGAATAATCAGTGGTTTTCAAAAATTGCGGTCTGGTTGATGATTGGCATGGTCTTGTTCACCGTGTTCAAGCAGTTTGATACTCGCTCTGGCGCCAGCGCGAACTACCTGGGCTATTCCGACTTCCTGGAGGAAGTGCGTGGAAAGCGTATCAAGTCAGCCACCATCGCGGAAGGTCAGGGCGGCACTGAAATCGTTGCTGTCACCACCGATGACCGCCGCATCCGTACCACGGCCACCTACCTGGACCGTGGTCTGGTTGGCGACCTGATTGCCAATGACGTCAAGTTCGACGTCAAGCCACGCGAAGAAACCTCTTTTCTCATGACCTTGCTGGTCAGCTGGGGCCCGATGCTGCTGTTGATCGGTGTGTGGGTGTACTTCATGCGCCAGATGCAAGGCGGCGGCAAGGGCGGTGCTTTCAGTTTCGGCAAAAGCAAAGCCCGCATGCTCGATGAATCCACCAACACCGTGACTTTTGCTGACGTTGCCGGTTGCGACGAGGCCAAGGAAGAAGTCAAAGAAGTGGTTGACTTCCTCAAAGACCCTGCCAAGTTTCAGAAACTCGGCGGCCGCATTCCGCGTGGTTTGCTCTTGGTCGGCCCTCCGGGCACCGGCAAAACCCTGCTCGCCAAAGGCATCGCCGGCGAAGCCAAGGTTCCGTTCTTCTCGATCTCCGGCTCTGACTTCGTTGAAATGTTCGTCGGCGTGGGCGCGGCCCGTGTGCGCGACATGTTCGAGAACGCTAAGAAAAACGCACCCTGCATCATCTTCATTGATGAGATCGACGCAGTCGGCCGCCAGCGCGGCGCCGGCTTAGGTGGCGGCAACGACGAGCGCGAGCAGACCCTCAACCAGATGCTGGTCGAGATGGACGGTTTCGAGACCAATGTGGGTGTGATCGTGGTGGCTGCCACCAACCGCCCCGACATCCTGGACGCCGCCTTGCTGCGCCCAGGCCGCTTTGACCGCCAGGTGTACGTGACGTTGCCCGACATCCGCGGCCGCGAACAGATTTTGACTGTTCACATGCGCAAAGTGCCTTTGGGCCAGGACGTCAGCGCCAACATCATTGCCCGCGGCACGCCCGGCATGTCGGGTGCTGACCTCGCCAATCTGTGCAATGAAGCCGCATTGATGGCAGCGCGCCGCAGTGCCCGCGTGGTCGAGATGCAGGATTTTGAGAAAGCCAAAGACAAGATCCTGATGGGCCCCGAGCGTAAAAGTATGGTCATGCCCGAAGAAGAGCGCCGCAACACGGCGTACCACGAGTCGGGTCACGCGCTGCTGGGCAAGCTGCTGCCCAAATGCGACCCGGTTCACAAGGTCACCATCATTCCGCGCGGGCGTGCTCTGGGTGTGACCATGAGCCTGCCGGCCCAAGACCGCTACAGCTATGACCGCGAGTACATGCTCAGCCAGATCGCCATGCTGTTTGGCGGCCGTATCGCTGAAGAAGTGTTCATGAACCAGATGACCACGGGCGCCAGCAACGACTTTGAGCGCGCCACCTCGATCGCCCGCGACATGGTAACCCGCTACGGCATGACCGAGGCCCTGGGCCCAATGGTCTACGCCGAGAACGAAGGCGAAGTGTTCCTGGGCCGCTCAGTCACCAAGACCACCAACATGAGCGAGCAGACCATGCAAAAGGTCGACTCCGAAGTGCGCCGCATCATTGACATGCAATACGGTCTGGCCCGCAAGCTCATTGAAGAAAACCAGGACAAGATGCACGTGATGGCCAAAGCTTTGATTGAATGGGAAACCATTGACGTCGAGCAGCTTGACGACATCATGGCCGGCCGTGCGCCACGTGCGCCCAAAGACTGGGTGCCGCGCACACCGCCAGTGGGCGGTAACCCGCCGGATGGCGGCACACCTGCGGTCACGCCAGACCCGGCGCCTACGGTTGCCTGAGTCGAGCGGCAAATGAGTAACAACCGGGGCTAGGCCCCGGTTTTTCTTGGTGCAACATGCCAAGCTTGTGCTTCAAAAATCGACGTTCTTGCAGCCTTCTGTGCAGATGAAAACCTTCTGGCAAACCAGCCGTTTTTTGATTGACCTGAGTCGCCCGGTGGTGATGGGCATCGTCAATGCCACGCCCGACTCGTTTTCGGACGGTGGCCATTACTTTGCTGAAGGTGACCCGTCCAGGGTGCTGGCCCATTGCGACCTGTTGCTCCAAGAGGGCGCAGACATGCTGGACATTGGCGGCGAGTCCACGCGCCCGGGGTCTCCGCCTTTGCCGCTGGCGCAAGAGCTGGCGCGTGTGATGCCGGTACTGCGCCATGCAGTCACTTTGGGTGTGCCGGTCTCGTTGGACACCTACAAGCCAGAAGTCATGCAAGCCGCGCTGGACCTGGGGGTTGACATCATCAACGACGTCTGGGCTCTGCGCCGCCCCGGTGCGCAGCAAGTGGTGGCGGCGCATCCGCTGTGCGGTGTGTGCCTGATGCACATGCACAGGGATCCGCTAAGCATGCAGGTCGCGCCCATGGAGGGCAGCGTTTTGCCGGCTGTGCGCATTTTTTTGCAATCTGCAGCCCAGAGACTGCTGGACGCGGGTGTGGAACGTAAGCGTGTGGTGCTGGACCCGGGCATTGGCTTTGGCAAAACGGTGGCGCAAAATTTTGAGCTTTTGCAGCGGCAGGCGGAGCTTTTGAGCCTGGGCTACCCCTTGATGGCAGGCTGGTCGCGCAAGTCTGCACTGGGCGCCGTCTGCGCGCCCACCGGCTCTGGCGAGCCACTGCCCATGAGCGAGCGCCTGTTGCCCAGCGTGCTGGCCGCTCTGCTGGCTGCAGAGCGCGGTGCACGCGTGTTGCGGGTGCATGATGTCGGGCCTACAGTGCAGGCCCTCAAGGTTTGGACGGCCGCCACCTGCCCGGCTCCGATTGAGACTGCGTAGACAATCAGTCAAAAGGGGCACCTGCCCATAGAAAGTTACAGACATGAGCAGACAGTATTTCGGCACAGACGGTATTCGCGGCACCGTGGGCCAGCCGCCCATCACGCCTGACTTTGTGCTGCGCCTGGCCCATGCAGTGGGCCGTGTTTTAAAACGCAGCGAAGAGCGCCCGACGGTGCTGATAGGCAAAGACACCCGTATCTCGGGTTACATGTTAGAGAGCGCCCTCGAGTCCGGCTTTAACTCCGCCGGTGTCGACGTGGTGCTGCTGGGGCCCTTGCCCACACCGGGTGTGGCCTACCTGACGAGGGCTGTGCGGGCCAGTCTGGGCGTGGTCATCAGCGCCAGCCACAACGCTTTTGCCGACAACGGCATCAAGTTTTTCAGCGCACAAGGCAGCAAGCTGCCTGACCTGTGGGAGATTTCTGTCGAAGAAGCATTGCAGGAGCCGCCGGTCTGGGCCGAGTCTGCCAAGCTGGGCAAGTCGCGCCGCCTGGATGACGCGGCAGGGCGCTATATCGAGTTTTGCAAAAGCAGCTTCGCCAATGACCTCACGCTCAAGGGCTTAAAGATCGTGGTCGATGCAGCGCATGGCGCGGCGTACCACATTGCACCCAAGGTCTTTCATGAGCTGGGCGCTGATGTCATCTGCATCGGCTGTACACCCAATGGCCTGAACATCAATGACGGCGTGGGCGCCACCCATCCGGAGGCCCTGATTGAGGCGGTGAAAGCGAACGGTGCTGACTATGGTGTGGCGCTGGATGGTGATGCCGACCGGCTGCAGCTGGTCGACGCGCAGAGCCGCTTGTTCAATGGCGATGAAGTTTTGTTCTTGATGGTGAGCGAGCGTCTGGCCCGGGGTGAAGCGGTACCTGGCGCTGTCGGCACCTTGATGACCAATCTGGCGGTGGAGCTGGCGCTCAAGGAACGCGGCGTGCAGTTTGTGCGGGCCAAGGTCGGTGACCGCTATGTGCTGGAAGCGCTTGAAAAACACAATTGGCTGCTGGGCGGCGAGGGTTCAGGCCATTTGCTGGCGCTGGACAAGCATTCCACCGGTGATGGACTGATCAGCGCTTTGCAGGTCTTGCAGGCCTGCGTGCGCAGTGGCAAAAAACTATCCAAGTTACTCGAAGGCGTGAGCTTGTTCCCCCAAACGCTGATCAATCTGCGTTTGCAGCCGGGGCACGACTGGCAATCCAGTGCAGCGCTCAAAGCGATGACCCGCAGCGTAGAAGGTGAGCTGGGGAACACCGGCCGGATTTTGATCCGTGCCAGCGGTACCGAACCACTGCTGCGTGTCATGGTCGAGGCGCAAGATGCGCTACAAGCCAAGACTTGCGCCGAGCGACTGGTGGCTGCCGCGCAGCTGCCCTGAAGTCCACCCAACAAGCTGTTGCCATGCCTTTGCAGCCCATCACGGCCCGTCTGGCCGATTACCGAAATAGCGATGATGCCCGCGCCCTGGTGAGCTTGCTTGACGCTTACGCCAGCGACCCTGCCGGCGGTGGCGAGCCCTTGAGCGACTTTGCCAAAAGCCATCTGGCGCCAGCGTTGGCTTCACGCCCCCAGGCTTTCAGCGTACTGGCATTTGACGGCACTCAAGCTGTCGGTCTGATCAATTGCATAGAGGGCTTTTCGACCTTTGCCTGCCGCCCACTCGTCAATGTGCACGATGTGGTGGTGCTGGCCAGTCACCGGGGCCGCCGAATCGGTGAGTTGATGCTGGCCTTGGTCGAAGAGCTGGCGCAGGGGCGAGGCGCCTGCAAGTTGACACTGGAAGTTCTGGATGGCAACCGCAGCGCGCTGGCGCTCTATCAGCGCTGCGGCTTTGCCCCCTACCAGTTGGACCCGGCCATGGGTCATGCAGGGTTCATGCAAAAAATGCTGGACTGATTCAGTCCTGGCGCGCAGAGCCGCAACTCAGGCGGCTGCTTCCAAACCGTTTTTGAAGTGTGCCTGCATGGCATGCACAGTGGCCGCCGCATTGCGCGCCAGCAGTGCTGCCATGATGACCTGGTGCTCGGCCAGTGACTCTTGAATACGACCGCTCTTGAGCAGCGAGTTATGGCGGTTGAGCTTCATCACCTTGCGCAGGTCGGCCACCATCTGGTCGCGCCAGCGGTTGTTGGCGATTTCCAGCAGGCGCATGTGAAAGGCTTCGTTGATCTCAAAAAAGCGTTCGCGTTGGCCCACCGATTTTTCAAGTTCCTTGTGCAGCGCCGTAAGTTCTTTGAGTTGCGCTGCAGTGGCTTCGATGGCCACCACGCCGGCGGCATCACTCTCCAGCAAAGCCAGCAGGTGGTAGACGTCCGCCAGGTCGCGTTCAGAGACTTCCGTCACATAAGCGCCGCGTCGCACTTTCATGGTGACCAGACCTTCAGTCGCCAACACCTTCAGGGCTTCACGCAGGGGCGTGCGGCTGATGCCGTATTCCTCGGCCAGCTTGAGCTCGTCAATCCAGCTGCCGGGCGCAAGTTCACGGTTGAATATGCGTTGGCGCAGCAGTTCTGCAACTTCTTGGTAAAGCGCGCGGGGTGTCAGTGATACAGCGGCCATGGGGCAGCTCCAGTTGAGCAGGGCAGGGAAGGTCAAACCAAGCTTGCCGACTTCGCTTCAAAAGTCGCAATCTTAATTCTGCATAAATAATTATAAATGATGTAAACTGCCTGCTTGAAAACATTTCAGCAGTCACCCTCCCTGTTGAGAGCCTGTTCACCCCCGGACAACATCGGTGCGCCATGAGTCAAAAACCAGCTTCAGACCCGGAATTCAAACCCGCCAGCATCGCGCAATGGGCTCAGGCGGCGGCCAAGTCGGCCCCCGGGGGAGATGTAGAAGCGCTCAATTGGCAAACGCCTGACGGCATCAGCGTCAAGCCGCTGTACACGGCCGAAGACATCAAAGACCTGCCGTTCACCAACACCATGCCCGGCTTTGAGCCTTTCATCCGCGGCCCTCAGGCGACCATGTACGCCGTGCGCCCCTGGACCATCCGCCAGTACGCCGGTTTTTCTACCGCCGAAGAGTCCAACGCTTTTTACCGCAAGGCCCTGGCCGCCGGCGGACAGGGTGTGTCGGTCGCGTTTGACCTGGCTACGCACCGCGGCTATGACTCGGATCACCCACGCGTGACCGGCGACGTTGGTAAAGCCGGCGTGGCGATCGACAGCGTGGAGGACATGAAAATCCTCTTCAACCAGATTCCGCTGGACAAAGTCAGCGTCTCCATGACCATGAACGGCGCGGTCTTACCGGTGCTCGCCGGTTACGTGGTGGCCGCTGAAGAGCAGGGCGTTGCACAAGACCAGCTGAGTGGCACCATCCAGAACGACATTCTCAAAGAGTTCATGGTGCGCAACACCTACATCTACCCGCCGGCACCCTCGATGCGCATCATTGGCGACATCATCGAATACACGGCGCAGAAAATGCCTAAGTTCAACTCGATCTCCATCTCGGGTTACCACATGCAGGAAGCCGGCGCCAACCAGGCGCTGGAGCTGGCCTTCACGCTGGCCGACGGCAAGGAATACGTCAAGACCGCCATTGCCAAGGGCCTGGACGTGGACGGCTTTGCCGGCCGCCTGTCCTTCTTCTGGGCGATCGGCATGAACTTTTACCTGGAAGTTGCCAAGCTGCGCGCTGCGCGCCTCTTGTGGTGCCGAATCATGAAGGGTTTTGACGCCAAGAGCCCCAAGTCGCTGATGCTGCGCACCCATTGCCAGACCAGCGGCTGGAGCCTGACCGAGCAAGACCCCTACAACAATGTGGTGCGCACCACCATTGAGGCCATGGCCGCAGTGTTTGGCGGCACGCAAAGCCTGCACACCAACAGTTTTGACGAAGCGATTGCGCTGCCCACCGAGTTTTCGAGCCGCATCGCCCGCAACACGCAGCTGATCATTCAGGAAGAAACCCATATTCCGAACGTGATCGACCCCTGGGCCGGCAGCTACATGATGGAAAAGCTAACGCAGGACATGGCCGACGCCGCCTGGAAGATCATTGAAGAAGTCGAAGCCATGGGTGGCATGGTCAAAGCCGTGGACAGCGGCTGGGCCAAGCTCAAGATTGAAGCGGCGGCCGCAGAAAAGCAGGCCCGCATCGACAGCGGTCGCGACGTCATTGTCGGCGTCAACAAGTACAAGCTCCAAACCGAAGACGCGATTGAGGCGCGCGACATTGACAACGTGGCGGTGCGTGACGGTCAAATCGCCCGCTTGAAAACCATCAAGGCCGGCCGCGACAGCGCCGGCGTGCAAGCTGCGCTGGCTGCGCTGACGGCCGCCGCTGAAAACAACACAGGCAACCTGCTGGACTTGTGCATCCAGGCCATGCGTCTGCGTGCCACCGTGGGCGAGGTCAGTGACGCGCTCGAAACTGTTTACGGGCGCCACCGCGCCGACACGCAAAAGGTGACCGGTGTGTACGCTGCTGCTTATGACTCGGCCGAAGGCTGGGAAAACCTCAAAACTGAAATCAACGCCTTTGCGCTAGCTCAGGGCCGGCGCCCGCGCGTGATGATCTCCAAGCTCGGCCAGGACGGCCACGACCGCGGCGCCAAAGTGGTGGCCACGGCCTTTGCCGACCTGGGTTTTGACGTCGACATGGGCCCGCTCTTTCAAACGCCCGAAGAATGCGCGCGCCAGGCGATCGAGAACGATGTGCACGCCGTCGGTGTGAGTACGCTGGCGGCCGGCCACAAGACGCTGGTGCCGGCCATCATTGAAGAGCTTAAAAAGCAGGGCGCTAACGACATCATTGTTTTTGTCGGTGGCGTGATTCCAAAGCAAGACTACGAGATGCTGTACGAAGCCGGCGTCAAAGGCATTTACGGCCCGGGCACGCCGATACCCGCGAGTGCCAAGGATGTGCTCGAGCAGATCAAAAAAGCATTGGGCTGAATTCAAATTGCGGCTTAACCAGCGATTTTCATGAGCCCTATCTCCTCAGACGTCGTTGCCGCTGACATTCTGGAGCCCGCCAGCCCGATGGTGCAACGCCGAGCGATTGCCAAGGCCATCACGCTGCTGGAGTCCACGCGTGAAGACCACAGGACGCAGGCCGACGAGTTGCTGACCGCCTTGCTGCCGAACACGGGGAAAGCCTTGCGCCTGGGTATCAGCGGCGTGCCGGGTGTGGGTAAATCGACATTTATCGAAGTCTTGGGCCTGAACCTGATTGCCCGGGGCCACCGGGTGGCCGTGCTGACCATTGACCCTTCCTCCACCGTTTCAGGCGGTTCCATTCTGGGCGACAAGACGCGCATGGAACAGCTTTCGGTGCATGAGCGTGCCTACATCCGGCCCAGTCCGTCCAGCGGCACGCTGGGCGGTGTGGCCGAGAAAACCCGTGAAGCCATGCTGGTGTGCGAGGCTGCCGGCTATGACGTGGTGATTGTCGAGACTGTCGGCGTGGGCCAGTCAGAGACCGCCGTGGCCAACATGACCGACATGTTTGTGCTGATGCAGCTGCCCAACGCCGGCGACGATCTGCAGGCGATTAAAAAGGGCGTGATGGAACTGGCTGACCTGGTGGTCATCAACAAGGCCGACATCGACGCCGATGCCGCCATGCGCGCACAGGCCCAAATTACCTCAGCCATGCGACTGTTTGGCTTGGTGAACAACGCCATGGGCAAGGCCCAAGCTGATGTGTACGACCAGCACTGGCATCCTCAAGTGCTCCAGCTCAGTGCCCTGCGCAACCAGGGTGTTGATACTTTCTGGACGGCGGTGAGCCGCTTTCGAGAGCTTCAAACTGCCAACGGCATGCTGGCTCACCGGCGTCAACAGCAATCGCTGGCTTGGATGTGGGAACGTATCGAAGCCGGTCTCAAAACGGCCTTCCGGCAAGATCCTGCCGTGGCCAGCTTACTGCCCGCGCTGGCTGCGCAAGTGGCCAGCGGTCAGCTGCCCGCTTCTAGCGCAGCGCGCCAGTTATTGGCGGCGCACAATAAACATGCACAGCGTAGCTGAGCGCTTGCATCCACTTGACTGACACTTCAAAAGAGAAAATTTATGCAGGCCATTTTGGAACAGCTTGAGCAAAAACGTGCGGCTGCGCGTTTGGGCGGCGGACAAAAACGCATCGATGCGCAACACGGCAAAGGCAAGCTGACGGCGCGCGAGCGACTGGAAGTGCTGCTCGACGAGGGCACCTTTGAAGAGTGGGACATGTTCGTCGAGCACCGCTGCGCCGACTTCGGTATGCAAGACAACAAGATTCCCGGTGACGGTGTGGTGACCGGTTACGGCATGATCAATGGCCGGCTGGTGTTCGTTTTCAGCCAGGACTTCACGGTCTTCGGCGGCGCCTTGTCAGAAGCGCATGCTGAAAAAATCTGCAAGGTGATGGACCAGGCCATGAAGGTCGGTGCGCCGGTGATCGGCCTGAACGATTCGGGTGGCGCGCGTATCCAGGAAGGAGTCGCATCGCTGGGTGGTTATGCCGATGTGTTTCAGCGCAATGTGATGGCCAGCGGTGTGATCCCGCAGATCAGCATGATCATGGGTCCATCGGCCGGTGGTGCGGTGTATTCACCGGCCATGACTGATTTCATCTTCATGGTCAAAGACTCGAGCTATATGTTTGTGACCGGCCCCGAAGTGGTCAAGACCGTCACGCACGAGGAAGTGACTGCAGAAGAGCTGGGTGGCGCCATCACCCACACCACCCAAAGTGGCGTGGCCGACCTGGCTTTTGACAACGATGTTGAAGCGCTGCTGATGCTGCGCCGGCTCTACAACTACCTGCCGCTGAACAACCGTGAAAAAGCCCCGGTACGCCCCAGCGCAGACCCGGCCAAGCGAGTGGACATGAGTCTGGACACACTGGTGCCTGAAAACGCCAACAAGCCTTATGACATGAAGGAGCTCATCACCAAGACAGTGGATGACGGTGACTTTTTTGAGATTCAGCCTGAGTACGCCAAGAACATCATCATTGGCTTTGCCCGCATGGAAGGCCAGTCGGTCGGTATCGTTGCCAACCAGCCGCTGGTGCTGGCCGGCTGCCTGGACATCAAGAGCTCGGTCAAGGCGGCGCGATTTGTGCGCTTTTGCGATGCCTTCAACATTCCGGTCATCACGTTTGTGGATGTACCCGGCTTCATGCCAGGCACTTCTCAAGAGTACGGCGGCATCATCAAGCACGGCGCCAAGCTGCTTTACGCCTACGCCGAGTGCACGGTGCCGAAGATCACCGTTATCACGCGCAAGGCTTATGGCGGCGCGTATGACGTGATGGCTTCCAAGCATCTGCGCGGCGATGTGAACTTTGCCTGGCCGAACGCCGAGATCGCCGTGATGGGCGCCAAGGGCGCGGTGGAAATCATCTTTCGTGAAGACAAGGGTGACCCAGTGAAGCTGGCTGCACGTGAGGCCGAATACAAAGAGCGGTTTGCAAATCCGTTTATCGCAGGTGCGCGGGGTTTCATTGACGATGTGATCTTGCCGCACGAGACGCGCAAACGCATTTGTCGCAGCCTGGTCATGCTCAAAGACAAGAAGCTGGAGAACCCGTGGCGCAAACACGGGAATATTCCGTTATGAGCTCAATTGTGTCCAATTGGTATTCGTATGCCGCCGGACCGGGATGCCCGAAATTTTTTCGCAGTGTCCCCCGGCCTTCGGCCGCCTCCTTTATCTGCGAAAAACTTCCGGGCACCCCAGTCCTCATTTCGGTGAGTTTCCAGTGCTGATCTTCATCCCCATCTCTGAGCTGGTGGCATGGCGTATCCGCCGCAGCGTGGGCTTGGGGTTTTGCCAAATAAAGGGGGAGCCTGCAAAGCAGGCGGAGGACATTCGCGAAGGCGGATACGCCATGCCCCCAGCGGCCCCAGAAAAATGAAAGAAAGAACCAGCATGTTCACCAAAATCCTGATCGCCAACCGCGGTGAAATCGCCTGCCGCGTCATCCTCACTGCACGCAAGATGGGCATCAAAACGGTGGCTGTTTACTCGGATGCCGACAAGGACGCCCGCCACGTTGCGCTGGCTGATGAAGCGGTCAATATCGGCCCCGCACCCAGTCGTGAGAGCTACCTGCAAGCAGAAAAAATCATTGCCGCCTGCAAGCAAACCGGAGTGCAGGCGGTGCACCCGGGCTATGGTTTTTTGAGCGAGAACGCCGGCTTTGCCAAACGGGTGGAAGAAGAGGGCATCATCTTCATCGGCCCCAAGCACTATTCGATTGCCGCCATGGGCGACAAGATCGAGTCCAAAAAGCTGGCCGGTGCGGCGGGTGTGAACTGCATTCCCGGGGTGAACGATGCTATCGAGACGCCTGAAAAAGCCGTCGAGATTGCCAAAGGAATCGGCTACCCCGTGATGATCAAGGCCAGCGCTGGCGGCGGTGGCAAGGGCTTGCGGGTGGCTTTTAACGACAAAGAGGCGTTGGAAGGTTTCACAAGCTGCCGCAACGAGGCGCGCAATAGTTTTGGCGATGACCGCGTATTCATCGAGAAGTTTGTCGAAGAGCCGCGCCACATTGAAATTCAGCTGATCGGCGACAGCCACGGCAACGTGCTTTACTTGAACGAGCGTGAATGCTCGATCCAACGCCGTCACCAGAAGGTGATTGAAGAAGCGCCCAGCCCGTTTATCAGCGACGCCACCCGAAAGGCCATGGGCGAGCAGGCGGTGCAGCTGGCCAAGGCAGTGAAATACCAAAGCGCCGGCACGGTGGAGTTTGTGGTCGGCAAGGACCAAAGCTTTTACTTTCTTGAAATGAACACGCGCCTGCAGGTTGAACACCCGGTGACCGAGTGCATTACCGGGCTTGATCTGGTGGAGTTGATGATTCGCGTGGCAGCTGGCGAAAAACTGCCGCTGACGCAAGCCGAGGTCAAGCGCGACGGCTGGGCCATGGAGTGCCGCATCAACGCCGAAGACCCCTTCCGCAATTTTCTGCCGTCCACTGGTCGGCTGGTGCGGTTCCAGCCACCTCCAGAAACCATGTTTGCCTCAGACACAGCCCAGTTGCAAGGCGTGCGCGTGGACACCGGCGTGCAAGACGGCGGCGAGATTCCGATGTACTACGACTCGATGATCGCCAAGCTCATCGTTCACGGCAAAGACCGGCTGGACGCCATTGCGAAGATGCGCGAGGCGCTCAATGCCTTTGTGATCCGCGGCATCAGCAGCAATATTCCTTTTCAGGCTGCTTTGCTGGCACACCCCAAGTTTGTGGCGGGCGACTTCAACACCGGCTTCATTGCTGAAAACTACAGCCAGGGTTTCAAGGCCGAAGACGTGCCGCACGATGACCCTGACTTTCTGGTGGCGCTGGCCGCTTATGTCAACCGACGCATGCTCAGCCGCGCTGCCGGCATTAGCGGGCAATTGCCCGGCCATGGCATCACGGTGAGCCAGGAGTTTGTGGTGATTGGCTTGGGTGCCGAGGGCCACAACACGTCGCAAGCAGCGCGGGTGCGTGACTTCCAAGCGGTATCAGGTTCCAGTGCGGTTGAAACCGGCGGCAAGACCTATGAAATTTGCAGCGACTGGCATCTCGGTGGCGCGCGTTTACGCGGTACCGTCAACGGTCAGCCGTTTTCGGCTCAGGTGGAGCGCGGCCTTGGTAAGAACCCATTGGCAATTCGAATTGCTCACAACGGCGCTCGCTTGGACGCCTTGGTCCTGTCGCCGCGTGCCGCCGAGTTGCATGCGCTCATGCCTTTTAAAGCGCCGCCTGACATGAGCCGCTATGTGCTCTCGCCCATGCCCGGCTTGTTGGTGAGTGTGTCCGTGCAGGCGGGTCAAAAAGTGCAAGCTGGCGAGCGTGTTGCTGTCATCGAGGCCATGAAGATGGAGAATGTATTGTTTGCTCTGGCAGACGGCGTTGTCGCCAAAGTGCTGGCCAAAGAGGGGGAATCTCTTTCGGTAGACCAGGCTATCGTCGAGTTTGTGTGAGCCATCAACATTCATTGAAAGCATTTACCCGGGAGCCTTG
>Ga0164295_10001723_pt1 | contig 18156 bp, 16 predicted proteins | sample GEODES006metaG_FD_111798 | JGI IMG/M metagenome (GOLD analysis project Ga0164295, IMG submission 111798) | Oligotrophic lake water microbial communities from Sparkling Lake, Wisconsin, USA - GEODES006 metaG | ecosystem: Environmental > Aquatic > Freshwater > Lake | place: USA: Sparkling Lake... | reverse complement strand
TCCCCGGGTAACTCGAATTCCACTGGAATTCGCACTGCTTGGCTGCGGTTGTTGCGAAACAACTTGGCCACCTTGGGTCTAGATGAAACAGATGAAGTTGGCATGGTATTGCTCCTTTTGCATATGCATTACTGTATATGCCGGCCATGCCTTGTCAAGTGAGATCTGCATGTTTCCTTCACTTCAACCTCATTGATCACATCGGGGTCGACTCCGAGCCCCCGCACATCAGCCCGGCGCGCGGGCCACCGTTGTGGGATGACTTCGACGCGCAGACGGATGACGGGGCGCAAATTGAACCAGCAGATTGGGACCTGGCGGCGCAAGCGGCACCGGACTTTGAGGTCAATCAGCGCGTCAGTTGGTGACCGGGCTGGACTTGGGGTTTTGCCTGGACTCGGGATTTTGCCAAAACGGTGACTCAAACTCGCTGGCGTCAAGCTGTGCGCCCGGCCTACCTGGCGCACTGCAAATCCCTCTTGTGAGCAGCGCATTTTGGCAGTGGATCGGCCAAGCACGGCCTTACTGCGGGAGCGGTGTGGGTTTCTGCGTGGGGTGAGCACTCGAACTAGGGGCGACACTTGGCGGCCAAGGCGGTGGGCGTGGTGATCCCTGAAATCAAGGGCAAGATCACCGGCATGGCGTTTCGCGTGCCCACCTCCGATGTCTCGGTGATCGACCTGACGGTGGCGCTCAACATCGACGCCAGCTGCGCCGAGATCTGCGCCTTCGATCAAGCGCCTGCGGGCGTTTTTTTCTGGGCGACGGGTGCGAATCTGAAGTGAGGTTCAGCGCTGCGTCGCAACTTTGGGCGTGCGTTGTAACGGCACATGGGAAGTCGTCGCCTGAAGGCGCTCGGCCAGCCAGACCTTGATCACAGACTGCCTCGTCACACCCAGTTTGCTGGCTTCGCGATCCAGCGCGTCAATCATCCATGTTGGGAAATCAACATTTACCCGCCTCTGCGCCTGCTGCACGCGCCTGGCTTTGGACAAGTCCAAAGAAGCCATGATGTCGGCGCCATCATCAAACTGCTGATCGAATTTTTTAGCTTTCATAAAGTGCCACCTCTTCTGTCCGTGCGCGACGCACGGATATCAACCGGATATGGGCGCCTCGGTAGGTAATGACTGCCGACCAATGCTTACCATCCATGACGCCAATCACCAGATAACGTGGTTCGTCATCTGTTTTTGCCGGAATTTCCAACAGCATCGGGTCATTCCAGAGCGCCTGAGCTTGGACGAAATCTATGCTGTGCTTGGTGCGATTGGCATCACTTTTGGCGGCGTCAAACTCAAAAGACATCATGGTATAGAAAATATACCTTAATTGGCAGCCCACTGCAAGTCGACGCGAGCTTCTGACACCCAACGTTTATCCGCTACCGTGTGCATCTGCCCGGGCACTTGGCGGTGTTGGCTTATGGGTTTGCGGGGTTGTGTGCGGTGACAACGGGGATGCGAGTTTGGTGGGGGTGTCGGAAGTTACTTTGAAGTTAGGCCGTAACTTAGCCCCTACTGGCCAGCAAATTTCCTCCAAAGTTCCATCAGGGCAACGGACACCAGTGTGCTTGTTGCGGTGCGCGGAATCATTTTTACAAATTCAATTTTGAAACTTCGATTTGTAATATTTCATGCCTTGGAAGGGTTTTTGGACATGAAAAATACAAAAAGACCCGCCAGGCTCAGGTCCGGAGTCGCTTGAGACGGGGAAATGGATCCCGGACCGAGTCCGGGATCACAGGCGCGATCAGCTCAACAACGCATTCACCCGTTTCACATACGCCGCAGGGTCTGCCGGCAGGCCGCCTTCGGCCAGCACGGCTTGGTCAAACAGGATGTGGGCCAGGTCGTGGAAGTGCACCGAGCCGTCGAGCTTTTTCACCAACGGATGCTCGGGGTTCACCTCCAGTACGGGCTTGACCTCAGGCGCTTGCTGACCGGCCTGCTTGAGCATGCGGGCCAGTTGCATGCTCATCCCGTCGTCGGTCACCACCAGGCAGGCGGGGCTGTCCACCAGACGGCTGGTCACGCGCACGTCTTCGGCTTTGTCTTTCAGGGCTTCTTTGAGCTTGGCCAACAGAGGCTTGAAAGTTTCAGCCACCTCTTCAGCGGCTTTCTTTTCTTCTTCGTCTTGCAGCTTGCCCAGGTCGAACGCGCCTTTGGCCACGCTTTGCAGCGGGGTGCCGTCAAAATCTTGCACAAAGTTCAGCGCCCACTCGTCCACGCGGTCGGTCATCAGCAGCACTTCGATGCCTTTTTTCTTGAAGACTTCCAGCTGTGGGCTGTTCTTGGCTGCAGCCAAGGTGTCGGCGGTGATGTAGTAGATCGCGTCTTGGCCTTCTTTCATGCGGGCTTTGTAGTCGGCAAAGCTCGCACCCACGGTGTCGCTGGTGGACGAGGCAAAACGCAGTAATTTCAAAAGTCGATCGCGGTTGCCAAAATCTTCGCCTAAGCCTTCCTTGAGCACGGCTCCGAACTCGGCGTAGAACTTGGCGTATTGGCCCAGCTTGGCCTTGTCTTCGTCGCTCACCACGTCAGTGACTTCATCGGATGCTGAAGTCCCTTGGGCAGCGGTTTCAGGGGCCTTATCGTGTTTAGCTAAATCCTCCAGCATCGACAGCACGCGTTTGGTGCATCCCTCGCGGATGGCTTTAACGTCGCGGCTTTCTTGCAGCAATTCGCGGCTCACGTTCAGCGGCAAGTCGGCCGAATCCACCACCCCTTTGACAAAGCGCAGGTAGCTGGGCATCAGCGCTTCGGCATCGTCCATGATGAACACGCGCTTGACGTACAGCTTGATGCCGGCTTTCTTGTCGCGGTTCCACAGGTCTTGTGGGGCTTTGCTGGGGAGGTAGAGCAGTTGGGTGTATTCGGTGCTGCCTTCCACGCGGTTATGCGTCCAGTTCAGCGGCGCTTCAAAGTCGCGGCTGATCTGTTTGTAGAAGTCCTGGTATTGCTCGACCGTGATGTCCTTCTTCGGGCGCGTCCACAAGGCGCTGGCCTTGTTGATCGGCTCCCAATCACCGGTCTTGACCATGCCGCCAGGTTGGCGGCCGCCTTTTTCGTCCTGGGGGTCCAGCAGCTCGCCGTCTTTCCACTCTTCTTTTTCCATCAAGATAGGCAGGCTGATATGGTCCGAGTATTTGCCAATGATCTCTTTGATTTTCCAGGTGTTGGCATACTCCGTTGCCTCCTCGCGCAGGTGCAAGATCACGCTGGTGCCGCGTTCGGCGCGGTCGATGGTTTCGACTTCAAAGTCGCCCGTGCCGCCGCTGATCCAGCGCACGCCTTCAGCGGCTGCAGTGCCTGCACGGCGGGTTTCGACGGTGATCTTGTCGGCCACGATGAAGCCCGAATAAAAGCCCACGCCGAACTGGCCAATCAATTGCGCGTCTGACTTTTGGTCACCACTCAATTTGCTCACGAAGTCTTTGGTCCCGCTCTTGGCAATCGTGCCCAAGTGCTCAATGGCCTCTTGTTCGGTCATGCCAATGCCGTTGTCGGTGATGGTCAAGGTTTTGGCCTTGTCATCAAACGACAAGCGCACCTGCAACTCGGGCGCGTCTTCGAAAAGTGCTGAATTGTTCAGTGCTTCAAAGCGCAGCTTGTCGCAGGCGTCTGAGGCGTTTGAGATCAGCTCGCGCAAGAAAATCTCTTTGTTGGAGTACAGCGAATGGGTGACCAGGTGCAGCAGTTGCGACACTTCGGCTTGGAAGGAATGGGTTTGTTTGCTCATATCAAGTCAAAAGTTGAAATCAAAGGGTCAAAGAAATCGAAGCATTTACTTATGGGCGTCTGGCGGCGTTTCAAGAGGCAGCGGTCATCGCGTGATTCACTGACCTATTTTTGGGACCAGAACACCAGCATGGGCAGGCGCTCAAAGTGCGCATCGCAGGTGAGTAACTTCGCACCTTTGTACAAAGCGGTGGCATAGACGATGGCGTCTGCCGTGGCCAGTTTGTGCTCTTTGTGCAGTTGCGCTGAAGCGGGCGGCTGTGGGTTTCAGGTTCATTTGGCATCTCCAAAAGTTCAGCTGCGCTTCGTCGGGGCTTGAGCCTGTACACCCGCATCAGAACGACTCGTTCGGGCCCAAATACCGCCATGTCCCCGCAGGCATTTGACCGAGTTGCACACGGCCCATGCGGATGCGTTTGAGCCCCACGACTTTCAAGCCGACTTGTTCGCACATGCGGCGGATCTGGCGCTTTTTGCCTTCGGTCAGCACAAAGCGCAGCTGTTCTGGGTTTTGCCATTCCACTTTGGCGGGCTTCAGGGGCTTGCCGTCCAGGCACAGACCGAGGCGCAGGCGCTGCAGTTGCGCGGTTGGAAAGACTGCTTGCACATTGTTGGTCACGCGGTCGTTCTCGTCGATGCTGCTGAGCTGGGTGGCCTTGCCGCCATAGGTGGCGGATGCGGCCGATGCCGCAGCCGTGTTTTCGTGTCCGGTGTAGGCCACGCGCACCAGATATTCCTTTTCCATCTCAGCGTCTTCACCGATCAACTGGCGCGCCACACGGCCGTCTTGCGTCAGCACCAACAGGCCAGTGGAGTCGATGTCTAAGCGGCCTGCAGGGGCCAGGTTGCGCAGGTGCGGCGGCGTGAAACGCATCTTGGACGGATCGCCCATCCAGTGGCTGCGCGGGTTGATCAGGGTGATGGCCGGTTGGTGCCCGTCTTCCGCCTGGCCGCTCACATAGCCCATCGGCTTGTGCAGCAAGATGGTCACTTGGCGTTCTTGTTGGAGCTCGGCCGCTTTGTCCACCGAGATGCGGTCCGACAGGCTAACTTGCTGACCCATGCTGGCGGGCAGGCCGTTGACCTGGACCCAGCCTTGCTCAATCCAGGCATCGGCTTCACGGCGCGAGCACATGCGCAGTTCCGCCATGCGTTTGTTCAGGCGCGAGGTACCGCTGGGCGCGGCCGTTTCGCCTTTGCCTTCTGGGCGGGGCGCACGTTTGAAAGCCGGGGGCTGTGTCATGGGGTAGCGGGGCAAAAAAGATGTTGCCCGATTGTCCGCTGTTTTGACCCGCCGGGGCTTGAGTTCGACCTACATGAATTGCGCGGTTCGAAGTCCATTCAGATCCAAAATCCGCAGGCCACCGTATTCCACGCGGATGAGCTGACGCGCTTCTAAGACTTTCAAGGCTTCGTTCACGCGTTGCCGCGACAGGCCTACCAGATAGGCCAGCTCTTGCTGCGTGATGCGCAGCACTTCACCCACCCCTGAAAACAAGACCGGATTAAACAACGCAGCCAAGTGACGGGCCAGGCGCAGTTCGGGGTTGCTCATCCGGTCCATTTCGCGTGCTGCAATGAATTGGCCTAATCGCTCATTGAGTTGGTTCATGACGAAGCGGTTGAACCCCAGCGAGTGGTCTATCAGCCAATGAAACGTGTCCACAGGCAGCCCGGCCACCAGGCTGGGGCGGAGCGGTTGAATGTTGTAGCGGTAGCTCTCTCGCTTGAGTGCGGTACCTTCACCAAACCAGCCACCAGGCGGCATCCCCGTGAAGGTCATGGTTTGCCCGCTTTCGTTGTCGGTACTCATTTTGAGTAAGCCCGAGACCACGCCAAACCAATAGGTGACGGGCCTTCCCACGCGGCAGACATAGTCGCCCGGCTGAGGGTCGCTCACCACCAACTGGGGAATGATTTGCTGGCGCTCTTGTGCGGTCAGCAAATTCATCCACGGAATTTCTTGCAGTTCAGTCGCCGTCAGCGCGCGGCGGCGCTGGTGGACGCTAGGGGTGTGGGTCATGCGCAGGGCCTTTGTCAGACTTGGGTCAGTTGTGCTAAGGGTCTTCCCTTAATTGTCGTTTAAACGACAACTTGACGTCAAATGTAGACCTAGCATCCGCTCATGAATGAATACGTATCCGTGTGGGTGCGCTGTGATTGGAGACAGAAGCCGTGATGCAAACAACCTTTCCCCGCTTGATGCGCATGCACGCTCAGCAGCGTCCGAGCGCGCCTGCCTTGCGTGAAAAAGAATACGGCATTTGGCAGACCACAAGTTGGTCGTCGTTGGCGCAGTTGGTGCAATCGGTGGCCTGTGGGCTGCACCAAGCGGGCTTGCAACGGGGAGAGCACATCATCATCGTGGGCGCCAACCGCCCTCGCTTGTACGCCACCATGTTGGCCGCGCAGTCGCTGGGTGCGATCCCTGTGCCCTTGTACCAAGATGCGGCCGCGGCCGAATGCGTGTTCCCGATCAACAACGCCGAAGTCCGGTTTTGCGTGGTGGAAGACCAGGAGCAAGTCGACAAAATGCTGGAGGTGCGAGAACAGTGCCCGCAGCTGAGCCATATTTACTTTGACGACCCCCGCGGCTTGCGCAAGTACACCGAAGACGGTTTGGGCGCAATCGAAGCCTTGATCGCTGCCGGCAGCGAATTTGCGCAGCAGCACCCGCAGTTTTACGCAGATGAAGTCGAAAAAGCGCAGAACACCGATGTGGCCGCGATGTTCTTCACTTCCGGCACCACCGGCAATCCCAAAGGTGTGGTGCACACGCACGGCTCCCTGATTGACCGCGCTGATGCGGGCGCCGAATTTGACAAGCTGACCCACAGCGAAGACGTGCTGGCTTATATGCCGCCAGCCTGGATTGGGCAAAATATTTTCAGCTACGCACAATGGCTGGTGTGTGGTTATGTGGTCAATTGCCCGGAGTCGGCGGCCACCGTCACCATCGATTTGAAAGAGATCGGGCCCACTTATTATTTTGCGCCGCCCCGTGTTTTTGAAAGCATGCTCACCAGCGTGATGATTCGCATGGAGGACGCAGGCAGCCTCAAGCGTGGCATGTTCCATTACTTCATGGGCGTGGCCCAAAAAGTGGGCCCTCCCTTGATGGACGGGCAATCGGTGGGCTTCGCCGAGCGATTGAAATACGCGGTGGGCAACTGGTTGGTCTATGGCCCCTTGCGCAACAACCTCGGCTTCAGCCGTGTGCGCGTGGCCTACACCGCAGGTGAGGCCATCGGGCCCGATTTGTTCACTTTTTTCCGATCGATCGGTGTCAACATCAAGCAGTTGTACGGCTCCACCGAAACGGCGGTGTTTGTGTGCCTGCAACCCGATAACGAAGCCCGCGCCGATACCGTGGGCGTGCCGTGCAAAGGGGTCGAAATCAAGGTGGCCGACAACGGCGAGATTCTGGTCAAGTCGCGAGGCCTGCTCAAGGGCTATTACAAAAATCCAGAAGCCACAGCGCAAGTGCTGACCGCGGATGGCTGGTACCACACCAGCGATGCCGGTTTCATTGACAGCCACGGCCACCTCAAGATCATTGACCGCGTGAAAGATGTGGGCCGTATTGTGGGCGGTGCCAACGATGGCGCCATGTTTGCGCCCAAGTACGTCGAGAACAAACTCAAGTTCTTCCCGCACATCAAAGAGGTGGTGGCCTATGGCGACCAGCGCGAAAAAGTGTGCGTGATGATCAACATCGATTTTGATGCAGTGGGCAACTGGGCTGAGCGCCGCAACCTGCCCTATGCCGGTTACACCGACTTGGCACAAAAAACCGAGGTGTACCAGCTGATCCAGGAATGCGTCGAGAAAGTGAATGCCGACTTGGCGCAAGACACGCTGCTGGCGGGCAGCCAGGTGTCGCGCTTCTTGGTGTTGCACAAAGAGCTGGACGCAGACGATGGCGAACTCACCCGAACCAACAAGGTTCGCCGAAGCTTTATTGCCGAGAAATACAAACCCTTGGTCGATGGGCTTTACGGTGGCATGACATCGCAATTCATTGAGACCGTTGTCAAATTTGAAGACGGCCGCTCGGGCAGCGTCAGCGCAACACTGCTGATTTCTGAAGCGAAAACGTTCACCCCTGTGAAGGCTGCAGCATGAGTAAAGTGATTGGTGAAGTCATCTTGGGTGTGCAAAATATCAGCTTGCGGTTTGGCGGCGTGAAGGCCCTGACCGATATTTCTTTCGATGTCCGCGAGCATGAAGTGCGCGCCATCATCGGTCCTAATGGCGCAGGCAAGAGCTCGATGCTCAACTGCATCAACGGCGTCTACACGCCGCAAGAAGGTTCGATCACCTTCCGTGGCCAGTCGTTTGACCACATGAACAGCCGCCAAGTGGCCGAGATGGGCATTGCCCGCACCTTCCAGAACCTGGCCTTGTTCAAGGGCATGAGCGTGATCGACAACATCATGACCGGGCGCAACCTCAAGATCAGAAGCAACATCTTCTTGCAGGCTTTGCGTATCGGCCCGGCCCAGCGCGAGGAGGAGGAGCACCGCTTGAAAGTCGAGCACATCATCGACTTTCTGGAGATTCAGGCTTACCGCAAAACCCCCGTCGGCCAGCTGCCCTATGGTTTGCAAAAGCGGGTCGACCTGGGTCGCGCCCTGGCCATGGAGCCGCAAGTGCTGTTGCTGGACGAGCCTATGGCCGGTATGAACATGGAAGAAAAGCAGGACATGTGCCGCTTCATTCTGGACGTGAACGACGAGTTCGGCACCACGATTGTCCTGATCGAGCATGACATGGGGGTGGTAATGGACATCTCCGACCGCGTGGTGGTGCTCGACTACGGCAAGAAGATCGGCGACGGGACACCCGAAGAAGTGCGCAACAACAAAGAAGTGATCAGTGCCTATCTGGGCACCAGCCACTAAGGAGAACAAGACATGGCATTTTTTCTGGAAGCCCTTTTTGGCGGCCTCATGGCCGGCATGCTTTATTCCTTGGTCGCCCTGGGTTTTGTACTGATTTTCAAGGCCTCGGGCGTTTTCAATTTCGCGCAAGGCGCGATGGTGTTGTTTGCGGCTTTGGCCATGGCCCGTTTCTCCGAATGGGTGCCCGGCTGGCTGGGCTTGGAAAGCAAGTTCTTGGGCAATTTGCTTGCCTTTGTTCTGGCGGCTGGCGTGATGTTCATGCTGGCTTGGTTGATCGAACGTTTGGTGCTGCGTCACCTGGTCAATCAAGAAGGCGTGACTTTGCTCATGGCCACGCTGGGCATCACTTACTTTTTGGACGGTTTGGGCCAAACGATTTTTGGCAGTGCGATTTACAAGATTGATGTCGGCATGCCGAAAGAGCCCGTTTTTCTGTTCGAGTCGGTTTTTCCAGGTGGCGTTTTGATCAGCTTGGAAGATGTCTATGCAGCCTGTATTGCGGCTTTGCTTGTCGTGGTCTTGTCGCTTTTTTTCCAAAAGACAAGTACAGGTCGTGCCCTGCGTGCGGTGGCCGATGACCACCAAGCCGCTCAATCGATTGGCATCCCGCTCAACCGCATTTGGGTCATTGTCTGGTTTGTGGCCGGCATCACCGCCTTGGTGGCCGGTATCATCTGGGGCTCCAAACTGGGGGTGCAGTTTTCGCTGACCACGGTAGCTTTGCGTGCGTTGCCGGTGATCATTTTGGGTGGCTTGACCTCGGTGCCGGGTGCCATCATTGGCGGTCTGATCATTGGTGTGGGTGAGAAGCTGTCCGAGGTCTACCTGGGCCCTTATGTGGGCGGCGGCATTGAAATTTGGTTTGCGTACATGCTGGCCCTCGTCTTTTTGTTGTTCCGTCCACAAGGACTGTTCGGCGAAAAAATCATCGACCGCGTGTAAGGAGAGACACCATGTTTTACAGAGAAAACGGTCAGTTCAAGACCTCTTACCGCAAAGACCAGCAGATATTTGCCATCGCGCAAGACCGTTGGGTCGTCTTGGCGCTGATCGCCTTTGCCTTTGTGGGAGTTCCCTATTTGGCCGATGAATACATGTTCCGCGCCATTTTGGTTCCCTTTTTGATCCTCGCCTTGGCGGCATTGGGGGTGAACATTCTGGTGGGTTATTGCGGTCAGATATCGCTGGGCTCAGGGGCTTTCATGGCCGTCGGCGCTTACATGGCCTACAACACCTATGTGCGCATCGAGGGCATGCCGGTCATTCTGGCCTTGCTCGCAGGGGGAGTCTTTGCCACACTGGTCGGTATCTTCTTTGGAATTCCCAGCTTGCGTGTCAAGGGACTGTATTTGGCAGTGGCCACCTTGGCTGCGCAGTTCTTTTGCGATTGGGCATTCAGCCGCATCAGCTGGTTCACAAACAACAGCTCTTCTGGCTCTGTGGCAGTCTCTGATTTCCAAATCTTGGGCTGGGTCATTGATTCGCCGGTTGACAAATACCTGTTTGCCTTGAGCTTCTTGGTGGTGTTTGGTTTGCTTGCCAAAAACCTGGTGCGTTCGGCCATTGGTCGGGAATGGATGGCTATTCGTGACATGGACGTGGCGGCTGCCGTGATTGGCATTCGCCCTGTGTACGCCAAGCTCAGTGCTTTTGCGGTCAGCTCTTTCATCGTGGGGGTGGCCGGCGGCCTTTGGGGCTTTGTGCACTTGGGCTCATGGGAGCCTGCGGCATTCTCAATTGACCGCTCATTTCAGCTCTTGTTCATGGTCATTATTGGGGGCATGGGCTCCATCATGGGCAGTTTCTTTGGCGCGGCCTTCATTGTGGTGTTGCCGATTTTCTTGAACCAGTTCTTGCCGACTGTGGGGGCTGTTTTCGGGGTTGAAATCTCGACGGCCTTGGTCTCCCATGTCGAATACATGATTTTTGGTGCTTTGATTGTCTGGTTCTTAATTGCCGAGCCTCATGGCCTGGCCAAGCTCTGGAGCATTGCCAAACAGAAGTTGCGGTTGTGGCCCTTCCCGCACTGAGTGAAAGGGTGGGTTGGCCAGCGTTTTCATCAGCGCGGTCCACACACCATTGCAACTTGAATGAGGGGTCCATTGGTATTTTTCACACGATTTATGGAGACAGTTACATGAAGCTTAAAAAGTTAGCGATGTTGGCCACTTGGGCTTGCGCAGGTTTGTCTGCTGTGGTCTCCACCACGGCCGTCATCGCGCAAGAAAAAGTTCAATTTTTCCCCAGTTTGACGGGCCGTACGGGACCTGTCGCGCCCAACGCAACACCGTTTGCAAATGGCTATGCCGACTACATGAAGTTGGTCAACATTCGCGGCGGCATCAACGGCGTCAACACTTTGGTTGAAGAGTGTGAAACAGCCTATGCGACCGATCGTGGCGTGGAGTGCTATGAACGCCTCAAGGGCAAGCATGGTGGCGCTACCGTCTTTCAACCCTTGTCAACAGGCATCACCTTTGCGCTGACCGAAAAAATACCGGCTGACAAAATTCCCATGATCACTTCTGGTTATGGTCGCAGTGACTCTGCCGATGGCGGTGTCTTCAAGTGGAACTTCCCCTTGACCGGTCACTACTGGGTAGCGGGAGACGCTTTGTTGCAGCACATCGCCAAGCAGGCGGGTGGGTGGGACAACCTGAAAGGCAAAAAAATCGCTGTCGCATACCATGACAGCCCGTTTGGTAAGGAGTTGTTGCCCATCGTGCAAGAGCGCGCGGCCATGCATGGTTTCACCCTTCAGTTGTTGCCAATTCCTGCGCCAGGCGTGGAGCAAAAAGCCATTTGGTTGCAAATCCGTCAGCAGCGTCCTGATTACGTGATGCTTCAGACCTGGGGTGTGATGACAGCTACATCCGTCAAGGAAGCCATTGCCACGGGTTATCCACGCGAAAAAATGTTTGGCACTTGGTGGTCTGGTGCGGAGCCTGATCTCAAGGACATCGGTGCTGCCGCCAAGGGCTATAACGCCGTGATGATGCAGCACGGCGCTGAGCCAGGGTCTGCAGTTGCGAAGGATATTTTGGCCAAAGTTCACGATAAAGGCCAGGGTACTGGTCCTAAAGCCGAAGTGGGCGAAGTGCTGTACATGCGCGGTGTGGTGGGTGCCATGTTGGCTGTTGAGGGCGTGCGCCAAGCGCAAGAGCGTTTTGGCAAGGGCAAGGTCATCACCGGCGAGCAGGCGCGCTGGGGTTATGAAAACCTGAACTTGACGCAGGCCAAGTTGGATGCCTTGGGCTTCAAGGGTGTTATGCGTCCGGTCTCTACATCGTGTGCTGACCACATGGGCTCCGCATGGGCACGCGTTCACACATGGGACGGTAGCAAGTTTGTCTGGGCGTCTGATTGGTTGCAGGCCGATGAGCAGATCATCAAGCCTTTGGTCAAAACGTCTGCAGACAAGTACGCCGCTGAAAAGAAGCTGACACGCCGCACCCCTGCGGATTGCCAATCTTGACAGGACTCCCGCCTGCAGCGCAAGCGGCAGGCAGTCAGCTGCGCACGGGCACCCACCCGTGCGCAGCGGCCACATGAAACACTTGCGTGCAGTGGTTTCATGTGGTTTGAAACCTCAGAATTTGAAAAGGCACAGTCCATGAGCGAAAAAAACATTGTTCTGAACGTCAATGGCATTGAAGTCATCTACAACCGCGTCATCTTGGTGCTCAAAGGCGTGTCCTTGCAAGTGCCTGACCGAGGCATTGTGGCTTTGCTGGGCGGCAACGGTGCGGGCAAAACCACCACGCTGCGTGCGGTCTCCAACTTGCTGCAGGGCGAACGCGGTGAAGTCACCAAGGGTTCCATTGAGCTGCGCGGTGAACGCATCGAAAACCTGTCGCCTGCCGATCTGGTCAACCGCGGCGTGGTGCAGGTTATGGAAGGGCGTCACTGCTTTGCACACTTGACGATCGAAGAAAACCTGATGACCGGCAGTTACACCCGGACCGACAAGGGCGAGATCGCGGCCAACCTGGAGAAGGTCTACACCTACTTTCCACGCTTGAAGACCCGCCGCACCTCGCAAGCCGCTTACACCTCAGGCGGTGAGCAGCAAATGTGCGCGATTGGCCGAGCCCTGATGACCAACCCGAGCATGATGTTGTTGGATGAGCCTTCGATGGGCTTGGCGCCACAGATCGTGGAAGAGGTGTTCAACATTGTCAAAGACTTGAACGAGAAAGAAAAAGTCACCTTCTTGATTGCCGAGCAGAACACCAACATGGCGCTCCAATATGCCGATTACGGCTATATCATGGAGTCCGGTCGCGTGGTAATGGACGGTGTGGCCTCAGATTTACGTACCAACGAAGACGTCAAAGAGTTTTACCTTGGCGTAGGCGGCGGCGAACGCAAGAGTTTCAAAGATGTCAAGAGCTACAAACGGCGCAAGCGCTGGTTGGCTTGATGGCCAGGTGAGCCCTCCCTTTCTTCACGCACTTCCTCAGAAAGAAATTCATGTCTCAGCATTTTGATGCCTTGGAATCCCGTGCCCCACACCTGCGCGAAGCCGCTTTGATGGCCGCATTGCCTGGTCAAATTGCACACGCCAAAACCCACGCACCGGCATTCACCGCGCTGCTCGCTGATGTGAACGCTGCCAGCGTCAACAGCCGCGCTGCGCTGGCGCAGTTGCCTGTCATCCGGAAATCCGAATTGCTAGAGCGTCAAAAGGCTGCGCGCGCTGCGGGGGGGTCGGTGTTTGGCGGCTTCAGTGCAGTGGGCTTTGGCAAAGCCATGCCCCGTGTGTTTGCCAGCCCCGGCACGATCTACGAGCCCGAAGGTACAAGCAGCGATTACTGGCGCATGGCACGCGCCCTATTTGCCGCAGGCTTTCGTTCGGGCGAGTTGATTCACAACAGCTTCAGCTACCACTTCACGCCCGCCGGCTCGATGATGGAATCCGGTGCCCATGCCTTGGGTTGTACGGTGTTTCCGGGTGGTACGGGCCAAACCGAACAACAAGTGACCGCCATCGCCGAGCTGCAGCCTGCAGGCTACATCGGAACCCCCAGCTTCCTGAAAATCATCCTTGAAAAAGCCGCTGAGCAAGGTGTGTCTTTGCCCAGCGTGCGCAAGGCGCTGGTCTCTGGCGAAGCCTTTCCTCCCAGCCTGCGAGACTGGATGACCGAACGCGGCGTGGCCGCTTACCAGTGTTACGCCACGGCCGATGTGGGTTTGATCGCCTATGAAACTTCGGCACGCGAAGGCCTGGTGCTGGACGAAGGCGTGATCGTCGAGATTGTGCGCCCCGGCACCGGCGACCCGGTCCCTGAAGGCGAAGTCGGCGAGCTGGTGGTGACCAGCCTCAACCCCGAATACCCTTTGATTCGCTTTGGCACCGGCGACCTGTCGGCTGTGTTGGCCGGCCCGTGTCCTACGGGCCGAACCCATCAACGCATCAAAGGCTGGATGGGCCGCGCCGACCAGACCACCAAAGTGCGTGGCATGTTTGTGCATCCGGCCCAGGTCGCACAAATTGCCAAGCGTTTTCCAGAAGTGGTCAAAGCCCGCTTGGTGGTCAGCGGCGAAATGGCCAACGACAGCATGACCCTGCATGTCGAAACCGAACATGCCACAGACGCACTGAAGTCGCTCATCAGCGAAGCCATTCGCGATATCACCAAACTTCGCGGTGATGTGGTGTGGGCGCTGCCCGGTGCCTTGGCCAATGACGGCAAAGTCATCGAGGACGCGCGCAGTTATCAATAGACATCGTTTGATGTGACGCAATGAAAGGCCGTTGCAGTTGAGTTAGCCTTTGTTTTCTCGGTTGTATAGGTACTACCCGCGATCTCACCGGCGCTGTGGAGCCCTTAAACTGTGCCCATCTTTTTTGGAGTTCCCTATGAAACGTTTACTTGTTGTGGCCGCTGCGGCCTTGACCTTCTCGGCGCATGCCGACACTTATCCCACCGCCAAGCCCATTTCCATCGTGGTGCCTTTCACGGCAGGCGGGCCGACTGACCGTGTGGCGCGTGACCTGGCCGAGGCCCTGCGCAAACCCCTGGGCGGTGCCACGGTGGTGGTCGACAATGCCGCCGGTGCGGGCGGCTCGATCGGCGCCAACAAAGTGGCCAAGGCTGCACCCGATGGCTACACCTTGCTGTTGCATCACATTGCCATGTCCACCATGCCTACGCTGGTACGCAACATTCCCTTTAAGGTCGAAAGCGATTTCGAGTACTTGGGCATGGTCAACGATGTGCCCATGACCCTGATCGGCAAGCCGGCCTTGCCAGCGACCAACTACAAGGACCTGAGCACTTGGATCGGCGCCAACAAAGGCAAGATCAACCTGGGCAACGCGGGCATCGGTTCTGCCTCGCACCTGTGCGGTTTGCTGTTCCAAAACGCGATTCAAGTCGACATGACCACCGTGCCCTACAAAGGCACTGCGCCCGCCATGACCGATTTGATTGGCGGACAGATCGACCTGATGTGCGACCAGACCACCAACACCTCCAGCCAGATTGAAGGCAAAAAAGTAAACGCCTATGCGGTGACCACCAACAAGCGCTTGACAACGCCTGCCCTGAAAGATTTGCCCACCATGCAAGAGTCCGGCTTAAAGGGTTTTGAGGTCACGATTTGGCACGGTTTGTATGCACCCAAAGGCACACCCGCAGACATCCTGGTCAAGCTCAATACGGCTTTGAAAGCCGCGTTGAAAGATCCCGAATTCATCAAAAAGCAGGAAGGCCTGGGCGCTGTGGTTGTGGCTGACAAGCGCGTTGAACCCGCTGAACACAAGAAGTTTGTGGCCGCCGAAATCGCCAAGTGGAGCCCCGTGATCAAGGCCGCTGGCGTTTACGCTGACTGATCTGAACGGGGAGTGAGGTTGTTAGGTAGCCGAATAATCGATTTTCATTTCAAAGCCTGCAGACTGCATAGACGTGCGTAACTGCAAGGCTTGCCCCTCATCCAGCGAAACCAATGGCGGGCGCAGTCGCTTCCAATCCATTTGACCGGTTGCCTCTGCAACCGCCGTCTTCATCGCTGGAATCATGGGCATGGCAGCAAACAAAGCGCGAACGACGTCAAGGCGCTCTTGTTGCGCATCTGCGTCAACTGCTGTCCATTGGCTGCACAATGCAGAGATAGCGGCCGGGTTGACATTTGCTGTGGCACTGATGCAACCCGCACCCCCTGCGCGCAAGGTCCTCATCAAGAAGTTCTCACTGCCGGCAAACACTGAAAAACCGCGCGGTGCAAAACGCTCAATCATGGCGGCTGTATTGGGCCACTGGCCGCCGCTGTCTTTTGCGCCCGCAATGATGGGGCCGTATGCGTTGAGCAAACGCTCAATCAATGCCATGGAAAAGCCAATTTGCGAGACCGGCGGAATGTGATAAAGGTACACACGCAAGTCGCTGTTACCCACTCTTTCAATGAGCTCGCTGAAAAAAGAGAACAGGCCCTCATCGCTCACGCCCTTGTAATAAAAGGGCGGTAACACCAAAACGTTGTTGACCCCTGCACCCAAGCAGGCTTGCGTCAGGCTCACCACATCCGGTAAAGCACATCCACCCGTGCCCGGCATCATGCGCGTCGGGTCAATACCCTGGCCCACAAGGTGTTGTACCAAGTCACTTCGCTCGCTGACAGACAAAGAATTGCCTTCCGAGTTGGTGCCAAAAACCGCCAGTCCAACGTTGCAGCGCAATAGCCATTGACACTGCGCAGTCAGCAGGGCTTTGTCAACCGACAAGTCTGCTTGGAATGGGGTTAAAACCGGTGACAAGACGCCCCGCATGGCAGGGCTTGAGTCAGGGGCGGACATGGGCTGGGTGGCGTTCACGGAGATTTCCTTCTGTTTTTCACGGGCAGGGGTCAGTTTAGCCGAGTCTTAGCTGCACTGGAGTCTGTGAAATAAGGGTCAACCCCTCTTGAAAAAGCCTGTCTCTCCTGTAATGCTTGCGCCAGGTATTTATCTACAAGGACCCCCTTATGCGACTCGCACATATCCTCTCCGGTTTGGCGTTGCTGGCCAGTGGCCATTTGATGGCTGAAAACATCTCCATTGCCACGGGCGGCACAGGCGGTGTTTACTACCCCATGGGGGGCGGCCTGGCCAATGTGTTGTCTAAACATGTGTCAGGCATGCAAGCCACGGCTGAAGTGACGGGCGGGTCCGTGGACAATCTGAATTTGATTGGCAGCGGCAAACCCTATGTCGCCTTCTCGATGGTGGACGTCGCTTTGGATGCGGCCAAAGGCCAGGAAAAATTCAAAGGCCGAAAAGTCGATGTCAAAACATTGCTGGTGCTCTACCCCAATCGCATGCATGTGGTCACAACCGAGTCCACTGGCATCAAAACCATGGCGGATCTGAAGGGGCGCCGCATTTCTGCCGGCAGCCCTGGCAGTGCCACGGAGGTCATGGCCTTTCGGCTGATGGAGGGCGCAGGCCTTGACCCCATGAAAGACGTGAACCGCGAGCGCTTGGGTGTAGCGGAGTCGGCCAACGCGCTGAAGGATAAAAAAATCGATGCCTTTTTCTGGGTTGGCGGACTGCCTACCGCTGCTGTAACTGATCTGGCCAGTACCCCCGGCATCAAAATTCGCATGATTGACCACGCCGACGCTGTTGCGGCGATGAACAAAAAATGGGGTAACTTGTATTACGCCGATGTCATCCCGCAAAGCACTTACTCAGGCATGGCGGCCGACAACAAAATGGCCTCAGTGGCGAATATTTTGATCGCCAACAGCAACATGCCAGACGACCAGGCCTACAAAATTGTGAAGGCCATTTTTGACCACCAAAAAGATTTGATTGCAGTCCATCAAGAGTACGCTAACGTCAAAGTTTCAGCGCAGAAAAATCTCGCCACCTCAGTGCCTTTCCATCCCGGTGCAGAAAAGTACATCAAAGAAAAAGGTGGAAAACTTGACTGACCCACTGACAGACTCCCTCGACGCGGAAACACGCCAACGCGTCGAGGATCTGATCAAAGAAGAAGAGGGTGACGCCAACCAATACAAAGGCAGTTTGGGGATCGCACTCACCTTGGTGGCAGTGCTCATGTCCCTCTTCCATTTGTATGCGGCTTACGCGATTGTGCCCGCACAAATACTCAGAGCAACCCATGTGACCATGGTGCTGGTTTTTATCTTCCTGACTTTTCCGATCGCTGCACGCTTTAAAAACAGGTTGATGTTCTGGGACATTGGCTTTGCTTTATTGGCCGTCTCCACATGGATGTATGCCTTGCTGGGGGGCGATGATTTTGCGGACCGCAACACCTACCCGATGACAACAGACGTTCTATTTGGCGGCATCCTCATTCTGCTTATTTTGGAAGCGCTGAGACGAACCAATGGCTGGGTCTTGTTGACCGTGACGGTTTCATTTTTACTCTATGCCTTGATTGGCAACTACTTACCTGCACCCTGGACTCACAAAGGCTATGAGTTGGCCCGCTTGGTCGGGTTCATGTACATGACCCTGGAGGGGATTTTTGGCACGGCCATCGATGTTTCTTCCACGCTGA
>Ga0164295_10001722_pt1 | contig 18159 bp, 12 predicted proteins | sample GEODES006metaG_FD_111798 | JGI IMG/M metagenome (GOLD analysis project Ga0164295, IMG submission 111798) | Oligotrophic lake water microbial communities from Sparkling Lake, Wisconsin, USA - GEODES006 metaG | ecosystem: Environmental > Aquatic > Freshwater > Lake | place: USA: Sparkling Lake... | reverse complement strand
GTGAAAGTAGAGAGATTTTTCAGCGAACATGGCGACAAGTTGTCCCCGAGCATGAAGGATTTTTTCAAGAAGGTTGTTAACACTATAATAAAACCAATTTTGCGCGACACGTGTTCTCCTTTGCCAAGCATGCCAACTATTTATAAATTCAAGCAACCCGCATTATTGTCAAAAGTAATAAACCTGTTAAACGCAAATGACTACGAAATAGAAAAACAAATATTAAATTATCAGAGCAAAGTCATAGGCGTTCTAGCGAGCAAAAAAGGAATAACGGGTTACGTTCCATGTTATCCATCCGCAATGGACCCCACTTACAGCGAATTTGTCTTTATGAACGACGACACAATTTACACGACTTATGAAAAAACCATAAAATTCTTAACAATGGTTCAGCAAGATACAAACGGAGAGATACCTTCAAAACCAGAATTTAAAGTCGTTGAAGATGAACACGTTGTTGGAATATTAACCGCAACAAATCAGTTTATTCAAATATCCGAGCCAAAATTAGTTTCGGATACCTATGACGACATTCAAATTATGAACGACAATAATTACGTTGTAAATAAAAACGCAGTTCCAATGGAATCCAGCGACACTTATACATTGACGACGAGAACAATAGACACTGAGAGAACGGATTACATTAAAAAAATAAAATTGGAAACAAACTTTTACAATAGTTTTAGAAACACTGTAAGGATTTTATTAAACGATTATGAGAATATTAAAAAGCGAGAGACGATTGAAAAAGAACTGAAAGAACCTTACATGCTATATTCCAAAAAATTAAATACAGTTATCTCTCTTTTAAAAGATTTGGTGAATAAAGCAAACGCAATTGCTTTTACAAACAATTATGATTATAAATTAATAGAATCTGTTTCCACGTGCGTGACTTTACCAAAAGACAAATGCGAAAAGAAGCGACCAGTTTGCACCATTTCTGTTGGCGGAGACGCGTGTCAATTAATAATCCCTAAGAAAAATCTGTTGAACAATAAAAACGACAACGAAACCATTTATTTCGGAAAGATGGCAGACGAATTAATACGATATAGCAGAATAAGAACCTTCATTTTTCAACCACAAACATATTTATCATTTGGAGCCATTGGGTATAACCTCGGGGAGAACGAGATAATAGTCATACAGTCTTTGTTAACCAAAGATTATTTTGAAGGATTGGTTCCAGAAGAAATAAACAAATTCGCAAAGTATAATTCTTACGACAACGCTGAACCCAAAATCTCTCAGGTTTACGACAATAATAACAAAGAAATAAGCCACGAGAAAAAGCGCGCCGAGATTTATAAAGAACCCAACGACAGATGTTCACCAACAAAGACAAATATATCGTCAAAAATATGGAAAGATAGTTTTCCCACAGGGTTTAAAGAACAACATTATGATAAGGAAAATTGTGGGTTCCTTTTGATTTCTGATATTATAAGAACGTTAACTCAGACACATTTAAAAACAAACGACATAAAAACCGAACTTATTGAAGAATACAGTAAATATTATGCAACTTACGGCGCTCAGATAATAGATATTTTAATGTTAGAAGGAAAAAAGACTCAAGGAATGCGTGTTAAAAAGAACACACTTTCGTTTCCTCATTTCATTTATTCGGACGATTATTTTATTACCAACTTGGATATATGGGTCATGATGCAAAGGCATAAGATTCCTTCTGTTATTGTTTCTTCAAAGCCTATTATCCTAACAAATCGTGAGAAAAATAACCTGGTTTTATATGGATCTCCAGAAAATAACTTTGTTTTCATATATGCTCCTGCGTTGCGAGCCGAAAATATACCAAAATACAGCATTATAATTTCTGCCAAGGATGCCATTCAACAGCCTTTGGATGTTTTTCGCACGGAAGAATCAAAACGCGAAATAATCAGTTCAATTGAACGCAATTTTACGTTGGAGAAAATGTTTCAGAACTTTAAAAAGAATCCAGACGGAGAAAGCGACAAAAAAGAAAAAGTCCCCAAAAAACGTATTCAACTTGCCATACAAGAAGATGACGATGAAGAAGAACCCAAACCCTCTCCAAAAATAAAAATAGAAAGAAAGACAAAAAAACAAGCTATAACAAAAAAGGCAAAAACCCAAAAGAAATCGCCCAAATAACAAAATAACAAAATAATAAAATAACAAAATAACAAAATAACAAAATAAAAGTATAACACATTTAATATAGAAATATGGAACCCCAAGAAAATACTGAAAACCTCGGCGATGAAAACATTGTTCTACAATTGTCTTGGATAGATTGGTTGAGCGACATATTTTATTGGTTTATGTATAAAACGATCAAGTTTGTTCCTTTTTGAAATGAAAAAGGTTTAAAAATATGTTATGAGAAAGTTCATAACATGTTTCGTACTTTAAGAAGTAACTTTTTTGGCAAGAATTATAACTATAACTGTAACTACAGCTCTAGCGTGAATCATAAAAGCGTAGGAGGCGGAGGCGGTGGAGGTGATGACCCAAGATTATTTTTGATGTTTTTATTTGGGGTTACAGTATATTCCTTAAATAAATTGCGCAAATAGTCATAGTCATAGTCTGTTATTTATGACACAGATTCGGTTTCTTTTTCTTCTTCATCATCATCATCTTCGTAGACCTCTTCCTGAAATATGGGAATGTCATTTACAAAATTGGGGGCATCGCTTTCGTCATCATTAGTTTCACTGTCGTTCTCGTTCTCAGTATCATTTTCATTTTCGTAGTAATTGGGAGGGCTAACGTTTTCTCTCCAATCTCCGGCAAGAGAAAAATTACTGTAAGAAGTTTGAATTTGCGGCGCATTCCTTCTTAAATTTTCGGTTAAAGAAATAAATGTTCTGACTATTTCTCCAGGGTCAACGCTATTATAATTAAACTCCCTCTCATTAAACATTCTCTTATAAAAATTAATATGTTTTAATTCAAATTCATCAGTTACAATTCTTTTTCCAAAAATGTTTCTCTTTAAACGAACATATCTTCTACCGAATTGTGGATTAAAATTTCTGAATCTCATAAGCTTTCTTCTAAGAACGTAATCCGCATTACATTGCTTATATGTGCCATTTGTTGCATATAAACTAGTATAATACAAATGCAAATAAGGTTTCATAATATTCATTAACTTATCCTTTGGGAATAACTCGTCAATTACTAATTTTTTCGTGATATGTCTGTAACTAGCCCACATTTCTTCAAAAATTGGATATAATACATCGTGATGAGAGTTATAAATATAATTTTTGATGTTCAAGTTTACAATTCCAAATTCATAATCATACTTGAAATTTGTCATGTTAAAACCTGACATAAAATAACCGTGAAATAACTCGGGCACTACATAACCACTCCACCTAAGAAAAAAATAAATATTATACAAATCCGCGTCACTAAACGCCAAATTATTGTATGGATTTTTTGAAACAAGAGGCTCGGGAACAAAATCCAAACAGTTGCATAAATTTCGTTTAAAAATATTAATTAAATCTTGCGCGGAGAAATAGTACTTGAAATTATTCTGTAATAACGTGAAAACATTGGATTTTTTCGGATTCAACTCGTTCATACATAAATCGCTTGAAACCTGAACTTTGGCCTTTTTAAACTTATATATATGTGCAAGCTGAGAAAACCCATAATACGTTTTTTGCAATTTTGAAAACTCATTTAACAATTCATCTTTCATATCATCGGTTACAAAAATATTAGTCAAAAACTTATTCAACTCTGTAAATTTACTAACTCTATTAAAAGCGTAATCCTCTGGATTGTCTGAAAATGGTTGCATAATATAAAAATAAATATGAAATGCCAGAGTGGATTGCGTGTTGTATTTGTTTTTATACACGTATTGCAAATATTCAAACTTGTTTGACTCATTTAAAATAAAAATTTTATCCTGACCGTAACGTTTTTGTATAATAGTTTGAAATGCATTCATAAGTTTGCCTTATATAATTTGTTTTTATATTTTTAATACATTTTAACTGCATATTTTTAACAGTTTCTTTGCAAAATTATAGATTGTTATAATATATATGGGAGTTTTACACCTTTTCTCATTTACTCCCATTTCCAACTATCTAACTAAATATATAATACCAAGAACGCTCAAAAAAATGTCCTTCTGTTGAATTAATGTGATGATTTACTTCTAATATTAATTTTTTATAATATTCAAGTGGTTTATTTATTATATTTTCTTTTTTAACAGCAAATATAGCATTACAATAAACAAAAATTGGATCTGGATAATTTGTATCTATGTTGTTTTTGAACCATTCTAAAAATGTAATTTGATTATTATTTTTATAATTATCCTTTAAAAAATAACCATCTTGTCTTAAATTCCATTCTTTGCCAAAATGAATACAATTTTCTGCATCATTGTGTATTACAAAATTGTTTGATTTTGAGCAATTTAAGGCTTGATTTTTAATATATATCAAATAATTAATATCATCACTGCCTTTATGGTCGGATATTCTTGCTTGTGTAAAAACTACTACATCAGGCAAATTGTCGTAATTTGTAATTATATAATGTAAATAAGTTTCACTTTCTCTTCCCAAATTTTCTAAAAGTATTTCATTATAAATGTCTAATTTATTACCTTTATTGTATATTATACAATTTGACATTTCACTATTTAACCATTCAATATTTTCATTATACCTCGCTACTACAATTTTATATGACATATAAATATTATTTATACAATACAATATTTTAAATTATTTAACTAATAAAGTTGGAGTTTTAATTGAAAAAATTTCTAAGTAGTGGTTTAAGTAGTGGTTTAACTATTTTTAGAACCCAGGATTGTAATCATTGTCATCGCCCAAATCGGCGGTTTTAATCGTTGACACGTTATTCTGGATCGTCAACTTATTGCTACTGCACGCGTCATCTGGATCCTCAAGACCACCCATCATCTTCTCTATGGCGGCCTCATCGTCTTGCTTCTCATAAGCAACAACATCCTCCAACTTGCGCATTTCCTCCATATCCAACACCACTTGGAACGAGTTTGTTCCATACAAACCTTCCTGACCACACATTACATTCGCTGAAACTCCGCGCATCGTGTCTAGCTCCGCATGTCTGGCCGCCTTCAAGAACATTTCCGGTGTCTCCTCAAACGACGCCTTTGCAATGGGGCCAATATTATCATTGTTGATACCGTGTCTGAAAATAGAAATCAACTTATTGGTAAACGTCATTCTGTCGCACAACATGCACATGTGATGGTAGTTGATGTAAGTGCCATCAAACTCAATCACCTCCGCCAACTCATTATAAATTGTCTGTCTGGCAGCCTCAATGCCAAAAACCTCATAGACCTCAATAATATTGTTACTAAAAGTTCGTCTGGAGTCAATGTAATCAAGCGCCAAAACATCCAACATATTTGTTCCGACCGTATCTAGAACCCAAATGTCTTGCTTCTTGTAAGCGCCCATGGTTTCAACCACATTGTCCTTGATTTTTCGGAGAATGACCTTGTTAATCTTTTTAATTCCGCGAATTACAATGTTTTGCAAAAGTTGTTCTTGGAAGTTCTTGAGCAAATAGATTTGGTCAGACTGGTCAAGCGGGTTAACCTTCGCCTTTTTCGCGAGTCCTTTTCCAGCACCCTGCTTCAAAATATTATTCATGCGAATGCGGAAGATAAGCTTGTCTGAATTATAATCGGAATACACGCACGAGATGTCGTCTCCGTAACTATTCTTAAGAACAAAGTTCACATCATCCATGGTAATATTCTTTTCCAACATCACCTCAGGGTTCATCTCCATTCTAATAATCCACTTAGACTTCTCATTCGTGTCTTCGCTGACAGTCGCATCAATGCATTCGTCCACCATTGTTTCAAATGCGCGGTACTGTTGCATTGCGGATTCGTCGTCTGCGATAAGAGTGTTCAAATCATCGGGATCAAAACAAATCTCAACAGACCCGACAATTTCTTGCAGCTTCGTGTGCTCCAACATATACATAATGCTCTGGGCCTTTTCACGATCCTTCTCGTCGTCTGGCTTCAAGAACACCGTGAGCGACGGGTTTTTGGGTTCAGCAGACAAAGACAGAATTTCCTCAATTCTTGGCACACCACGAGTGACGTTGGATTTTGAAGCCACGCCAGCAAAATGGAACGTGTTGAGCGTGTTGTGAACTATGACACCATAATCAGTCATAAAGGTTTGATTTTCGGGAACAGTAAAATCATAGACATATTCTGTTTGTTCTGGAGTCCAAATTTCAATCTTTTTAATTTCATCCCAGATGACAGACGAGTTGGCTGCTTGATTCAATGTGGCAATTTCATCTTTAATTAAAGAAGCATTTTCGTGATGCTTGAATATTTGAATATACTTTTGAAGAGTACGGCGACCGATATTGTTCTTCTTTGCCCACCTTCCATAATTGCGACTTTGGCCCGGCAATTTTAGAATTTTTCCACACTTCGCAATTATTTCTCCAAGCCCATTTATTTTATCAATTTCGTCGGATAAATCGTGCGCGTTTTCTCTCTCAATATAAACTACAAGATTTTGCAACTTATCCGAGTGAACAATAGAATTAATTTGCGATTGATATAGTTTGCTATATTTTGCGGAAATGGTTAAATTGTAGATATTGGAACCGCGAGTAAAGTTTTCTTTGACAGAACCAAATATGTCAAAATAATTCAACAATAGCGCCATATCTTTGATGAGTTGTTTTGAACGACTGCACACTCTAATTTGATGATGACCTTCATCGCACTGGAAATTTCCGTCTCCGTCAAAATATGCTTGGATAATTCCAGCTTTAAATTCATTCGGTGCAAGAAATGCAAAATCTGGAACATGTTTTGCGAACGAACCGTTGTCGCACGTTTCAAGAAGGAAATCCGCGAGCGGTTTATATGAGAACGAAGTGTTCACACTTGGTCCATATTCGCATTCTCTTTCAACTACTCTACATTCTTTCCCGAAAATGGCGGCAAAATTCTTAGTATTTTCAATAAATTTTGATGAAATATTTGTGATATTTATAGAACCGGAGACATTTTGCGTTCCGGTCTTTTTATTCAAGTTTCCTTCCGCCAAATATGCTCCAATAAACCATCCAAACAAATAATTCAATTCGTATTCTTTCCCACCAAAGGTTATAACCTTCTGTGTGAATGTTGAATCAATGTGTTTTGCAACTGGAATACGCATACCCACCTTCATATCTGAACCAGTGATTGGAGCAACCGTTTGCGTGGCTTGATCGCGAATTAAATGAGAATGACTTGTGGTGGTTTCAACAACTCTTCCACTCTTAGTTGTTACTCTCATCAATTCGCCATTCACGGGATGACGACTAACGTGTGAAATTTTATTCCAATGGGTTTTTTCGGTTGAATCAACTCCAACAATGTAATATTCCTCGTCAAGCGCGTCTAGCAATGTTTCCACGCTATTTTCGTGTCCAGTGTTAAATGTAAATTGTGGCAATTTCTCAATCAAATTGTCGCATAATTTGCCGATTTCCATTGAGACCATTTTTTTCGCACCAGTGTTCTTATTAATTTTAATGCATCTAATGCTCTCACAACTCCTCAAAGACATCTGAGTAGTAGGCTCTCCAATGCTCTGTGCGGCAATCATTCCAACCATTTCACCGGGTGCAACAATTGCGCGCTTATACATGAGCGTGATCGTCTCCAAGAGAAGCGTAAGAGACGCGCGGTTAAAACGCTTTACAATAAGCAAATCTTTCGGCGACAAATTGAAGTAATACAACGTCTTGAATAGTTCCGTGGGAGGAGCGCAGCGAATCTTTTCCAAGTTGTCGTAATTGTCTTCAATCATTTTAAAGGCTTCCAAAGGAGTGAGGTCAACAATTGAATTGCCGTTAATATTTTGCTGACCGATTATATTGTTAATAATATACGCAAATGCGACTGGGCAGTTCACTACACTGTCTCCCTTATTCTTGAAAACGTGTTTCACAATATTGTTGCGATTTTCAATCATCATGTCAGTGTATTTCTTGCACTTCTCCTGGGTTTCCTTGACCTCCTTCTTGAATCTGGTCATCGTGTTCTTCACGAAGAACTGAGAAAGCATCTTCATCTTTCCGGCTTCATCGGGAATATTGTAATGAGAGTAAATCTCTTGAATGCTCATGGAAACCAATGGAATGGGTTGATTCTCCACCTTAACGGGGTCAATACCGTCGTCTCCGTAAGAGAATTCAACGACCTTGCCCTTATTCGTTCTCACAGTCATGTCATAAGACACCATCAAATCTTCCAAACCCTTAATCAGTCGTCGCTGGATATAACCCGTGGTGGAAGTCTTGACGGCAGTGTCAATAAGACCAACGCGACCACCCATTGCGTGGAAGAAGAGCTCCTGAGGCGACAATCCGTTAATATAAGAGCTTTCCACAAATCCGCGAGCTCCAGGAGTGTCGTCAAACTTGGTGAAGTGGGGAAGCGTTCTGTGGTCAAATCCGTAAGGGATGCGCTTTCCGTCAACGTTCTGTTGACCCAAGCAAGAAATCATAAAGGAAATGTTCAAATCACTGCCCTTTGATCCGGCATTAACCATGGTAACAAAGCGGTTATCCTTGTCCAAACTCTTAAGACCGATCTTACCTGATTCGGAAGTGGCTTGATTGAGAATGTTGTTCACCTGAGTCTCAAACTCCTCTTCATTCGTCTTTCCTGTGTTGTTCTCAAAGACGCCGATTTGCGTCTGGTCAATAAGATTCTTCACGTCATTCTTCTTCTTGTCAATGACTGCAATAATTTCCTTGTTAGTTTTCTCATCGGAAAGCAGATCACTAATTCCGACACTGAATGAGCTGGTCTTCAAGTATTCAGTAATAATGTTCTGCAAGTCATCCACGAAGTTCGCGGAAGCCATGTTTCCGTAATCATTGCAAACGCGGTGGATGAGGCCCTTAGTTCCAGCGCCAAGAACGCTCTTCTCCATTTGACCGCGAACATACTTGCCATTGACAATCTCCAAAACATTATTGGATTCGCCTGGCTTCTCGGAATCATTGAATAACTTTGTCTTGTATTTCAATGAAATTGGTGGAAGGATCTGCGACAAAACATCAAAGTTGGTGATCATTCCATTTCCTGACTCCGCCTTTTCTAGTAAATTTTGCACGTTCACTCGTTGGAACATCATGAGTAAATTCATCGCTTCGCGAGGGGTGAAGCGAATATTTTCTCTGGTGAAACGATAGCATCCAAGCATAGAGTCCTGGAAAATTCCAATAATAGACGAGTTATTTGCTGGGCTAATTATCTGGTATGGCACCGCTGCCAGATTTTTTAATTCCGCATCTGATTCTGCATCCTGCGGCATGTGTAAATTCATTTCATCTCCATCAAACTTTCGCACCATATATGCTGTGAAGATATTTACATTCTTTTGAGAATGTTTTTCACAGTGTAAATGGCGCACCCCCAATGTTTCCAAAGGGGAAGGACTGTACCTTAAGCAGACTCAGGATGGCTAGTCCTTCATTGTCCACCAACACCTCAGCAGTCTCTGAGAGGGTATCATAGTCTACCAAGCGACCTTAGATACTCCACTGCGGATTGCCCATTTTGCCCTTTTAAATAAGAGCGCATCAATCACTTTTTTACCATTGGGTTCGGCCATTAACCGAGTTCCTCCAAAATGTTTCCAGATTGGAGTGGTAGTGATTGCTTTAGGGGTTTCCCGTCAACAAGGTGTTTCGCAAATAAATCAACAAATACTTGAGGCAAATCAAGATTATTTTCTATGTGATATTCTTTTAATTTTTTTAAGTGTTGCTCAACCTGAGTTTTAATTATTTTACTGTTTTTTGACAAGTTTTCTTTAGACGACAATGGCATTGTGTTTCTCCAATTAAATGCAATTAACTGTTCTTCTTGATTGTCTAAATCAAATTTGGATATAGGTATTACATGGTCAATGTGCCATTCTTTACCATGATTTTCCAAAAGACAGTTGTTACAATTATAACTGAAAATCCATTTAAAATATTCATCGGAAGAACATCCTAAATACTCTATTGAGTGTTTAGTTTTATTTTTGTGCCTTAAACAAGTGTAAATTCTAGTTCTTATGTAGCGCTTAAACTTTTCAATAGGTTCATCTCTTTCACAATCTTTGCATTTCATGCGATTGTGACGAAACCTATCTTTATGCTTAATTTCACTGCAATATTTACACTGTTTGTTTTCCAAGCCAATTTTATTTTGTTCTTCCGATTTTAACTTTTGTCTTTCAAGCACCTTTTCGCGTTTGAATTCACTAGCCATTTTAATTAATTTTCTTCTATGTTCTTCATTATTTTTGTATTTTTGTCGTCTTGAAGAATTGTGGCATTCGCAGCAAATTGCTCCACGTTTATAAAAGTTGTCAACAGTTTTACATTCTTCGCATTTAGAGCAAGTCTTTTGTGCGACGTTTTCAGGTTTTGTATCACTCATATTTTATATTTAGATTTTATTTATAAGTTATTTTGCCTCAAATATATTTTGATTTATTTACTAGGGGGTTGCACGCTTTTAACGCCCCCTGTTGCCGACCCTGACTAGAGATTATTGTCGATCAGCATTGTACGGTTTTGTTGCCGCAACATTCATTCTAAAAGTGTCACCAATTCGCATGACCTTTGCGATATGACACATCATACTCATTCTGTGAAGAGTAGGCTGTCTGTTAAAGAGGATAGGGTCGCCATCCATCATGTGACGATGAACAATGTCACCATTCTCCAAAACAATAGACTTTTTATCCACGTATCTGAGTGTGATTGAATCCCCGTTCTTCTTTTCCAAAATCTTCGCGCCGGGCCACACTTCTGGGCCGTTTTGCACTAGCTTGGTCAAGAATGCGCGATTCACATCATTCACCGTAACGGGTTTCGTAATATTCTTGGCAATCTTCATGGGAATGCCAAGTTCTCTGATGGAAATGTTCGGGTCCGCTGTAATAACCGAACGCGCACTAAAGTCAACGCGCTTAGCCATGAGGTTCCCTCTCATCCGACCACCCTTTCCATTCAACCTGTCCTTAATAGACTTGAGAGGTCTACCAGAACGCTGAGCAACAGACGCAACACCGGGAATCTTATTGTCAACCTGCGTCGCAACATAATACTGCAAAACGGTCGCCCAGTCATCAATCACGTTGGCCGGCGCATTGTTCTGAATCTTCTCCTGCAAGGTTTTGTTCGTCTTGATAATGTTCACCAGAATGTGACTGAGATCATCTTCACTGCGTTGTTGAGCGTCGTGCTTAACCGATGGGCGAACCGCTGGGGGCGGAACAGCCATCACTTGGCACACCATCCAGTCAGGCCGAGACCAAACTGGACTAAATCCCATAAACGAAACATCCTCATCCGAAATGCGCTTGAAAATCTTGAGAACCATCTCAGGTGACAACTTAATCACAATATTTTGCGACTGATCTGCGGTTCCGGTCGCGGCCTCGTTCTTCCACTCTGCGTAAATAGTAGCAAGCCCTTCCTTTCTGATTTTGTTTGGCTGCAAACAGCCGCAACCATCTTCAGTGTCTTCTCCACAACGCTTGATTTTGCTGGCGAGCGAAAACACGTACTTCCATCTAGCATCGCCGCTCAGCTTCAACGCTTGCTTGTACTTTTCCTTGCTGATCATAAGCTTACTGCACTTAAAGCAACAGCAACGAAGAACCTTCAAGATAGTGCTGAGATACTGGATGTAAAACACGGGTCGCGACAATTCAATGTGGCCAAAATAACCAGGCGTCTGCATGTAATCTAAACCATCTGTTGGGCAGATAAGACCGGGTTCAAGAACACCCATTCTTGGATCAAATAGCCCACCAATAATTGGCTTATTGTTGACATACGTATCTCTAGTAGTAATTTCGGCGACGGAGCCCTTTCGGATTTCATCTGGCGAAAGTATACTAAACTGTATGCCAATAATTTTAGAAGGATTTAAATTGGCTGATTTTGCGCCGCGGTTCATCTTCTTATATTAACATAATAATATTTAGATTGTTTAAAATCAATTTTTATTTAATGTCTTTAAATGGTATTCTCTTATTAAATTGTCCGACATCTTTTAAACCTATTTTATGCATTTTCCGAAGAAACAATTTCAAAAAAATAATCACCCATTATTATAAGCCAGCTAAGAAACACTATAAATGCAAAAACATCATCACCACATAATAAGACATAGTGCGAATGCCTCTCTCATTATTCAAATTATAACAGCTATAATAGACTTGTATGTATTGACGTTACACATCCCAGACACTTATCTCGTTTTAAGACAATTGTTGATATTGGAATTCGTTGTGCAATTAATTGAAGGAACATTTTATGTATGGCTTGTAAAGTCATTTCACGCAATTGAGAATATAACTCCTTATAGATATTATGATTGGTATTTAACAACACCAACCATGTTGATTTCATTTTCCATATATTTAATTTATTTGAAGAGCCAAGAAAATAACAAAAAAAAACAAGAAAACATTGAAGAAAACATTGAAGAAAACCTTCAAGAAAACATTGAAGAAACTAAAAAAGAAACCATAAAGAAGACTGACGGATTTTTCGCGATATTGAAAAATAACTCAACCATTTTGTCGTATATTTTAATTTTGAACGTTATTATGTTAACCTTTGGAATGCTGAATGAACACCATATATTAAATAAATATGTCGCTGTTTTTGGAGGTTTCATTCCATTTGTAATGTTATTTTATCTGATATACAACAATTACGCAAAATACTCCGAAAAGGGTCGCACTTTGTTCATATATTTTGCAGCAATATGGTCTTTTTACGGAATTGCTGCATTGTTTCCTTATCATTGGAAAAACACTGCTTATAATATTTTAGATCTCTTTTCCAAGAACTTTTTTGGCCTATATTTGGCTTATATTTTGTGGCAGGTTTCTCATTGAAAATCTCGCTTCCCGCTTTCATAAAAAATTGATTTAATTTTATGAAAACGACAATGTTATAAACAATGACAGAACAAAAAATTTTACAAGATGGAGTCGCAAATTTCTTTTCCGGAAAGAAAGAGTATCGCTCGTTGAGCAATTTTTGGGAACGCGATGTTATCATTTCTTGTGAAAAAGAAAAAACCGAAGAAGAGAGAATATATGAAAGCGGCGAGCATTGTTTTCACGGAGAAAAATATACTCGCCTTGGAGAAATTTCCAAAGATGAAAATAGGAAAAAAGAGTTACTTGATTATGGAGGCAAATTTTTGAAACCATCGCCGTATAAAACCGGAGCAATTGTTAAGAAAATGGGTGGAAAAAGGGGTCTATTGTTGCGGAACGAGGAACTGAAACTATGGGAAACGATTACCATGGAAGTTCAGAACAAAATTTGCAAATGGAAGTTTGAAAACTATGAAGAAGTTAGGCAAGATTTATTGAAAAGTGGAAATAAAATATTGATACATCCTGCTATGAGATGTAGTGAAGCGGTTCTAGAAAATTCTAGAGTGTGGGAGGGCAAGGGAGTAGTAATGGACGGAAAAATAGTAGTATTGGGTAAGAATTTATTAGGAAAAATTTGGATGGACATCAGAACATTGCAATAAATGAGAACTTTAAATTGTTTAACTTTATATTTTTTCATGAATTCCATGTTAAATAAAAAATTGATTTGGATTTAAAAAATAAATTCGGAGTATATACAACAATGGCACGCGACTCTCAAAGTAAGACCTCTAAGAAGGAGATCTCTAAAAAAATTAAGAAGCAAGAAGAGCTTGCTCGTAAGAAGAAATCAAATGAACAATCCGATGACGACGATGGTGGCGGCGGCGACGTCATTACAAGCGACGACGAAGAAGACGAAATGGATATGCACGAATACCGCAAGTTTCTCAAGAAGATGTTTCCTTCCAAGTATATGGACAAGAAGGTTGGTGCTGGAAACAAGGTGAAAAAGGCGTTGAAGAAGGCCGTTTTGGAATCTGAATCTGAATCTGATTCTGAAGAAGATGAACCCGTGTCAAAGAAGAGTAAAACCAATACTAAGAAGAAGACGCCTTTGAAGAGCAAGAAACCTAAGAAGGTAGTAGAGGAGGAATCGGAAGATGATGAAGATGAAGACACTGATGATCTTGATGAAGGCAAGCCCGGAAAATTCAATATTATTTTCACAATCGGCCAACCCAATGGCGAAGAAGACGAGTGGGATGACGATGATGAAGAGGAATGGGAAGATTGCGACGAAGACGACGAGACTGAAAATGAGGATGAGAGTGTTTCTTCCGACGAAGACGATGAAGATGACGATGATTCCGAAGATGATGACGACGATGAATCGGAAAACGTTGTCGTTACTCGCTCATCATCTTCCAAGAAGTCAAAAAATAAATCCGAAAATGTTGAGCTTGTCATTGACGAGGACGAGGATGATTCCAAGCCTACTTCGGAAAATAGCTTGGCAAGCGACGAAGAGGCCCTCAAGCAATTGAAGGAGGTTTTTGAAAAGAATCCCGAAAACAAGATGGTCTGCCAATGCATCAAGGCTTGCGAAGAGAAGATCAAGGAGAAAATGAAGAAGCAGGAGAAGAAGCTGAAGAAGCAAAAGCAAAAGAATGCGAGGATTTTCAAGCGAATTGTTCGCGACAAGAATTCAATGAATGACGCCAAGTTCTTTGAGGCCCTGACTCACGGAGAACAAATTAAGATCATCAAGGAAGTTCGCGAAATCAACAAGATCACTCGCATTGAAATTCCTCATAGAATGGCACTTCTTGAAGCGCAGATTCCTCCGATTTTCAAGGCCGCTGCAATGAAGAAAATCAATTCGCTTAGGTACATGGAGCCGGGAAGTGGCGAGTATTATAAAATCAAGAACTGGGTTGACACGTTTATGCGCATCCCGTTTAACAACTACGAGAAGTTGCCGATTAATATTACCGATGGCGTGGAGGCTTGCCACGAATTTATGGCAAAGGCTCAAGCGACTCTTGACTCCGCGGTCTACGGTCTAAATGACGCCAAGATGCAAATTATGCAGATGCTCGGTCAACTGGTCACTAACCCGTCTGCTCTTGGAACAGCGATTGCTATCAAGGGGCCGATGGGAACTGGTAAGACTACGCTTGTCAAGGAGGGAATCAGTAAGATTCTCAATAGGCCGTTCGCATTCATTGCGCTCGGAGGTGCTACCGATAGCAGTTTCTTGGAGGGTCACTCCTACACCTATGAAGGCAGTGTCTGGGGAAAGATTGTGCAGATTATCATTGACAGCAAGTGCATGAATCCGGTCATCTACTTTGACGAACTGGATAAGATTAGCGACACGCCAAAGGGCGAGGAAATTGCTGGCATTTTGACGCATTTGACTGACACCACTCAGAACAGCCAATTCCACGACAAGTATTTCGCCGAGATTGATTTTGACTTGAGCAAGTGCTTGTTCATCTTCAGTTATAACGATGAGCACAAGGTGAACCCGATTTTGCGCGATCGCATGTATAGAATTCAGACCAAGGGTTACGACAAGAAGCAGAAGACGGTTATTTCCAATGACTATTTGCTGCCGAAGATCCGCGAACAAGTGAAGTTCTCGACGGAGGATATTATTATTCCTGAAGAATCGTTGTATTATATTATTGAAACGCACTGCGACAAGGAAGACGGTGTTAGAAATTTGAAGCGTTGTTTGGAAATTATTTACACGAAGCTCAATTTGTACAGGCTTATGCGACCCGGGTCCAATCTCTTTGAGGGGGAAATGGCGTTGGAGGTTGAGTTCCCTCTAACAGTTACAAAGGAGGTTATTGACAAGCTTATCAAGAAGGAACGCGATGATAACATGGCAATTCGCGGCATGTACGTCTAACCAACTTTTGGAAAAAGTTGGGCAAAATACACTTTTCAACTTTTAAGCGAAGCTTCGGGCTTAAAAAGTGGAGCAAAACCAAACCAACTTTTCCACTTTTAAGCGAAGCGACAGTCGCCCTTCGGGCTTAAAAAGTGGAGCAAAATCATATTGTCAAGTTAAAAGTTAATAATAAATTTTTTATTTTTTATTTTTTATTCTCGTCTTCTTGAAAATGCCTCTATTATATCTGAGCTTACATTGTCAGGATGTCTTCCTCTCGCTTCCACAATATTATCCCTAATTTCTTGTAAAATTCTTGTAAATTGATTTCGGTTGCGATTGTTTTCTTCGGAAAATACGTTAAACACTGCTTGTCGCCTCACCCTTTCCATCGCGGCGTCGTGTTCTCTATTATATCTGCCATTTCCATTTCCGACTAACATCCAATTTGTGTATAAAGTATACACACATTAGATTTACATGAAAGAAACAAATGAATTGCAAAGACAATATAAAAAGTTAACGATCATAACTTCTATAAAATGTCAATGAACGACGACCGTGTAAATGTATTAGTTATCGCAAGAAATAATTTTATTAATAGCAAGGCGATGTTATCCAACGAAAATATTATTGACAATAGAATTATTTCTCAAATTGATGAGCTAATAAAAACTCTTGATATAAAGATAAAGGCTGAATGCGCGCACGAATATGTTGAAGATTATATTGACGTTCATCCGGAGCAATCACGTCGCATTAGTTATTGCAGCAAATGTTACAGTTGTTTCCCGGTTGAATAATTCGCTATATATCAACGCGTAAATGCAATACAATTTAGAAAAAATAAAGCATAAAAAGTATAAATTATAACTAACATATATATATGGACGTTTCTTTTAGCATTGTAGAATCTTCCAACCAACCCGGCGTGCCTTTGGCGCATCCAGATGTATCAGGTTCAGATGCTTTGTCAATTGATTCTCAAGTTGACGATTCTGTTAATTCCAACACAATTCCCGTTGTAGAATCTTCCAACCAAACCAGCGTGCCTTTGGTGTATCCCGATATATCGGGGTCAAATGCATATACAAATGTTTTGTTAATTGAATCTAACGTTACTGATTACAAAACTTTTGTTGATTCGGTTAATGCTAACACATTTCCAATTGTTTACTCTATTTTTTCAAGCAAAACGGAATTATTGGAGCTGTTAAAGAACAATTTTGCAACGATTTCAAGAATTGGTGTCGTTTGTCATTCTTCCGCAAATGGAATTAAATCATTCTTAGACGATGAACCTTTGTTCTTGGAGACAGAAGTCGCGCCTTATAGCGAGAGTGTGCAATTTATAATGAATATAATTACAGAGTTCAGCGTTAAGAATATAGATTTTTTGGCTTGCGACACTTTAAATTATTCAAATTGGGAAAACTTTTACAACGCGCTTATTCAAGAGACTGGAGTTATTGTTGGAGCATCAAATGACGCAACTGGAAATTTAAAATATGGTGGTGATTGGATAATGGAAAGCACAGGCGAAGACGTTGAATTGATTTATTTTACACAAGGCATTGAATATTACAAATATCTTTTGGATACAGCTCTTGATAATAAAGCCGTTGATGGTTTTTCTTATACATTAGTAACCACTGGACCGCCTTACGTCGCAATACTCACTGGGACCAACAAGACGGGCGATGTAACTTTACCAAAGTCAGTGACAAGCGGCGGGACAACTTATGCAGTAACAAGCACATCTACAAACTCATTTATTAGAAACTACTATTTGACGAGCGTTATTATTCCAGATTCTTTTACCAAAATTGGCCAGGCATCGTTTCAAGAATGCACGTCGATGACAAGCATTACTATTGCAAATTCTGTTACATATATGGATGATTACTGTTTCAACGCATGTAAAGCTTTGACGAGTATTGTCATTCCCGACTCTGTTACATACCTCGGTACTTACTTGTTCCAACAGTGTTGGAAACTTACTAGTGTGACTCTTTCAGCAAGCTTGACGAAAATTGCTGGTTCTTTATTTTATGATTGTAAAGCTTTGACGAGCATTACTATTCCAAATTCTGTAACATTAATTGACACCCATGCTTTTCAACAGTGCACAGCTTTGACAAGCGTTACCTTTGGAAATTCTTTAAAAGATATCAACAATTATGCATTTCAAATTTGCAGTGCGTTAACAAGCATTACTATTCCAGATTCTCTCACATTTATTGGAGGCGGGGCGTTTTATGCGTGCAACAAATTAAG
>Ga0164295_10001721_pt1 | contig 18161 bp, 12 predicted proteins | sample GEODES006metaG_FD_111798 | JGI IMG/M metagenome (GOLD analysis project Ga0164295, IMG submission 111798) | Oligotrophic lake water microbial communities from Sparkling Lake, Wisconsin, USA - GEODES006 metaG | ecosystem: Environmental > Aquatic > Freshwater > Lake | place: USA: Sparkling Lake... | reverse complement strand
GCTTTTACGGCGGGTTGGCTTGAAAATTGGCAAAAAAATGGTTGGAAAACAAAGTCGGGAGAGCCCGTAAAAAATCAGGACCTTTGGCTAAAGTTAAGTCTATTACAAAGAAAACACAATTTATCGTGGCAATGGGTTAAAGGACATTCAGGAAATGAATACAACGAAATGTGTGATGAATATGCTCGAAAAGCAATAATAAATAAAAGCGGAATTGACGAAAAATTTTAGAAAAAATCCTTAAATAAAAATTAAAAAGCATTAATTTTTATTCATAAAGTTCGATATAATCCTCAAAGGATTATACATGTCAGAAGTTAATAAAAATATAAAAAATCTGTTTATCCAAGAAATTATTACAAGTTTTGGTTATTTAGCACCATTAAGCTTGCTTGCTATTTTCTTGAGTGAAAATAAAGATATTCATACAGATAAAATAGGTTTTGCTATGCTAATTAGCTCCATAACAGCAAGATGGGGTAGATTATTATTTTCTCCCATATTTGATAAAATAAAAGCAAATATTTTATTATCCATAATGCAATTTGCTGGTGCGATTGGTTATTATTTATTAAGTTTTTATCAAAATTATTCAGTGATTATTTTATCTTTAACATTAATTGGACTTTTTTATGGAAGCAACTCAATTATAACAAGAGTATTAACATCATTTTTAGATAAAAATAATAATTCAACTAAAAAATTTTCAATATTACATATTGGCACAAATATATCTGCAACTATTGGCCCCATAATAATAAATTTAATTTATATTTATTCTAATAAAAATTTTGCATTTTTATTCATGGCAATATTTTTAACTATATCAGGGTTATTTACATTTTTTTCAATGAAAAACACTAATATTCCAGTTCAAAAAAACTTAATTAAAACAATATTCCAATTAATTTTTAAAAAATCTCTTTGGCATATTTATTTTCTTATACTAATTAGCTGGTTTTTTTGTGCTCAGCTTTATTCACTTGCACCCATTTTACTATCACATATTCTAAAAAATAATTCATATATTTGGATAATAGCAGCAATTAATGGAACTTTAGTTATTTTTATTTCCTTAAAAATAAATACAATTATCAATAATTATAGTAAAAATTACTATTTTCAAATTTCTATTTCTTTAATATTAGCTATTCTTGGTTTTTCATCTTTAATTATTTATCATTCCGTATTTAATATTATTTTAGGGGTATTATTTTTAACATTTTCAGAAATATTATTTATACCAGCCTTTCAAGCACTTTTAGCCGAATATGTTCCAGATGATTCTCGAGTTGCTATTTTTGCAATTTATGCCTTATTTATGGGTATTGGGGAGGGGACTGGCTATTTTTTTGGAACAAAAAGTCTCGATTTTTTAAATACTGACTATACTTGGTATAACAATTCTCTTTATTTCTTAACAATATTTATTATAATAGGAATCATTATTTCCATTAGAAAAACATCTTTTATTAAAAATAACGAAGAATTATAATTTAAATTCACTTGGCAATAATTTATTTTTAGGAATAAATTCAAAATATTTATCTGTTGAATCATCTTTTTCTTTATTTTTTTCATGAAAAACTGGTTTTAATCTTGTAATACCACACAATTCATCGGTGCTATATTTAAAAAATATGTTTGAATTTATAAGTAATTTTTCATTTCTGAGTTCATTTATTTCAGAAGAATTACTTTTTAAAGGAATATCAAAAGGCAAATCAGATTCTAAGAATTTTTTTTCAACTTTAGAACTCCATTTTAACGAATAGGAATCGGGATTAGTAATTTCATTCGAAACAATAATGTATGCCTCTTCGTTACCTTTATTCTTATTAGGAGATGGATCTACAGAATCTGTAATAACCTGAGTTCTATTTGGAAAGGATTGAAGCAAATTCGTAAATAGAATTTCTTCTTTCCCGTTTGACTTTTTATCTAGTAAAAATATTTGATAATAACCTGGTTTTAAATTGTAAATAAACCCATTCAAATAATTTTGATCAGAATTTATAATTTTTAAATCATTTAGCCCATTGGTTGAAAAATCATTATCACTTATAGAAGTATCATAAACTTCATTTCGATAATAATCTCTACTCACAGAACTGCGAACTAGTGCTCCATATACATTACGTACTTCTATTTTTACGGAATTAAATTGCGAATTGTATCTTGATAAATCTAAACTAATGAAGGCTGATCCTGTATTTGTGTTATATAAAGGAGCTAAATACTCTTTATTTAAATTTAAAGCATTTGGATCAAATACTCGGACATTTACAATATTTTTCTTATCAACAAATTCCATTCCAGGATGATATTCATATTTAAACATATCTGACGTAAATAATTCTGAGGTCGGAATTAATTTAAAATATCTGTCTGATTCCGTTGCTGAAGTTTTATAATTTATTTTAACAATATCGTCACCAACTGGAAAATATTGAAGCCCTTTTATTGAATCATTATTCGTTAAATTATTAGTCATATTTACTTCAACATCATTAGTCTTGACCCATTCATTAGTAGTAAAATCTTTAATGGCATAAAAATCTAATGGTCTATAAACAGCTGCTTTTAAATCAAAAATACTATTATCAGAAAAAGTACGATCTGGAATAATAATATCAAATGATTTAGATTCACCATTTTTTAAATTAAAATTAATTTTATAGTTTGCATTATCTGTACAATTAGACTCATTTTCATCACAAGAATTTAAATTAAATACACAAAAATGGCCGCTCATTGATAGTTTTGAGAAATTAGATGATGGTAAATTATTATTATTATAATACTTTGCCTTAAATTTTTTCCCTTTAGAGTTTTCAATTACGATTTTAGTTCCTAAAATATCACCAGGTGACATTCCAACTGCATAACCACACATTCCTGCGTTATTTAATGATTGAGTAGAAGGTTCTGTCTGAACTTCATCATCATCATAATTAAAAGGATCTAAATTTTCATTTGTTTTTTTATCAAAAGCATCAGATGTATAAATCACATCTTCAAATGGGATAATACTTACGTCATAATAGTTCGTTTTTAAACCTACATAAGCATTTATTGTTTTGTAGTAATATTTTGAATTTGTATCCCAAATATATAGTAAAAGAGAACTTCCAATATGAAAATTATTTTTAATCGAAAAACAACCTTCTTCATCTGGGTAATATTCATATAAAATACTATTTGGATCGGAATAGTTTATTCCTGACACTCGAATAACAATATTTTTATAATAATCGGGGTTAAAATATTTTGTATCAAATATATTAATTCTTCCCGAAATGGATCCAACTCTTGGACATTCTTTTTTTCCTGCAGAAATATCATTTCCAGATAATGGTAAAGGAACAAACATTTCACGGTTTGCAAAGTTAAACTCTGAATACAAAGCAATAAACACCAGGACATATAATTTGAAAAACTGTTTACGATTCAATATATACCAACCTTTTTCATATTACATTAATGCTATTGCTCAAGAACAATTTCCAAGGAACACATAAAAACATTTTCAAAAGCTTTTTTTTCAATAGCCGCTTCATACATTTCCAGTTCAATATCGTGAGTTGCTCTTAAATGAACTGCTAAACTCATTTTGGAAGATGAATTTTCTTTCACGATTATCTCTTGTATTTTACCTTGACGACCTCTATCTAGCGAAACAGCAAGTCGTAAAATTGCCGCGCAAATATTTACTGCCTTCTGCATTTCTTTATCAAAATCGCAATAAACTTCATCATTATCTCTTGGCATACGCTTACGGTGATAACGCACGATAGTAGCAATAATTTGCATTTCACGAGTTGTAAAGCCTGGGAGAGAGGCATTTCGAATAAAATAAAAGGTATGCTTATGATGCCCTGTATGCCCTATAAATAACCCACATTCATGTAAATATGCGGCAGAACGCAAGAACTCACGCCAAGCACTTGGCAAAGAATGTTTAAAAGCCAATTGATCAAAGAGACTTACAGCAAAAGATGTAATATGGAAGGCATGAGCCTCATCAACATGAAATTTTTGACCAAATGATCTTACAGAACGCCATCTAACATCACTCGTATCACCTTGAAGCCAAACACCGTCTCTCAACATGGTATCAAATAAAATACCTTCTCTTAGCGCAGTTAAAGAAATAGTCCATTCTCTTATTCCAAGTATTTTTGTAATTGAACTTAGTACAAATAGCCCCGCTACAATAATATCTGCTCTTTTTGAATCGAGACCTGGTAACTGCTTACGTTCTTTAAGGGAACGAGCTCTTAATAATGCTTCTTTTGCAGTCCATATTTCTTTTGCTGTTAATGTTGAACCATGCATAGTTTGTAAAGGAGGCGTATTTGTTAATCCAAGAACTAATGATTTTATGGATTTAATTGTTCCAGATGAGCCCACAGCACAGTCAAATCCAATTCTCTCAACCTCAGATAAAACAGGCTCAAGCCTTGTATTAATATAAAGTTCCAAAGCCCTTAAATGTTCATCACCCAATGGGTCCGTATGAATAAATCCTTGAGTTAAACGGACACATCCTAGCTTTAACGAGGTTGCAAAACGTTCTTCTCCCCACTGACCCACGACGATTTCTGTTGATCCGCCACCAATATCAACAATTAGCGTCGATTTTCCTTGAATGGGAAGCCCTTGTTGAACTCCTAAGTAAACAAGCCTAGCCTCTTCATGACCAGAGATAATTTCAATATCAATTCCTGTTTTTTTATAAAGTTTTGCAACAAAATCAGTACCATTTTTAGCTTCTCTTAGCGCACTCGTTCCAACTGCTCTAATTTGGGCTCTTAATCCATCCGCAATTTCTTTCATTTTTTTTAAGACTACAATTGATTTATTAAGAGCTTCATTTGTTAAATTGCCATTTTCGTCTATTGAAGCCGCTAATCTTACTTGATCTTTTTCAGAGGCAATGATTGTAAATGAGTTGGTAGACTCCATATCAACAACTAACATATGGACACTATTAGACCCAACATCGATGGCAGCTATTCTTTTTTTTTCAAATATTTTTTTATTAGGCAAATTTAACATTATTTTTTCTTCTTTTTCTTGAGGCTTTTAGGTTGTATTTCTTCAACAACCAAAGAAGGAATAAATCTTTCAGGAATACGATCAAATTCCTTTTTATCAAATAATGGTTTTATTGCCTGATCATAGGCAATTGACTTTATACCATAACGACGAGCATATTCAATGAATTTATCCTGACAACGTAACATTTTTTCGCCTGACGCAGGTTGATTTCTAGCATATGAGCCATCACTCTGCATTTCATGACTTTTACAATTATCAATTAAAAAATTATTTAAAATTGCTGTTAACTTAGACTTTAAATCGGAACTTTCAATAGGCCAAACAACTTCAATTCGTCTATCCATATTTCGTTCCATTAAGTCAGCACTACCGCAATAAATAATAGGATCTCCACAGTTTTTAAACCAATAAATACGAGAATGTTCTAAATATCTATCAATAACACTTACTACACGAATATTCTCTGAAACACTTGGAATATCGGGTCTTAAAATACAAACACCTCTTACTATTAAATCAATTTTCACCCCTTTTTGACTTGCCCTATACAAAGCCTGACAAATTTTTACATCAACAAGTGAATTCATTTTTAATATAATATGTGCTTGGTTGTCATGAGTATTTTTTCTTTTTTCGTTTTCTATCATTTGAATAATTTGTTCACGAAGACGAAAAGGTGCTACTTTAATTTTTTCAAAATGAGGTATTCTCATTTGAGTTAAATCTTGATCACGCAAGATATTAAAGCCTGTTATAAAATTAAATACGTTTGCAATATCATCACATAATGCGGGGTCTGTTGTTAAATGACCAATATCTGTATAAAGTTTTGCAGTTGAACTATTATAATTTCCTGTAGATAAATGCACATATTTTTGGAGATAGTTATTTTTTTCTTTTCTTACAACAAGCGTACATTTTGCATGTGTTTTTAAATCAATAAATCCAAAAACAACATGCGCTCCCGCTCTTTCTAATCGTTTTGCCCATTCAATATTATTGGCTTCGTCAAATCTAGCTTTCAATTCGACAACAACAGTAACTTGTTTTCCTCGTTCGGCTGCATTCACAAGAGCTTCAATAATAGGTGAGTCACCACCAGAGCGATATAATGTTTGTTTAATTGCAAGAACTTTATCATCTTTAGCGGCACTTCTTAAAAAATCGAGAACACTTGCAAAAGAGTCATAGGGATGATGCAATAAAATATCTCGTTCACGTATGACATCAAAAATATCTCTATTTGCATCTACTAAATTAATGTTTAATCTTGGATTAAATGCGGCATCTTTTAAACTAGGATCTAAACGTTCTATTTTTAATAAGGGAGCTAAATCTCTCATATTAATCATGCCATCAATTTCATATAAATCAGAAGAATCTAAATCAAGGACTGTTGCTAATTTGTTACGTAACCAATCGGGCATATTTTTTTCATATTCTAATCGGACTACTGTTTTTTGCTCTCTATCTTTTAATTCATATTCAATGGATTTCATTAAATCTTTAACTTCATTATCTAATAATTGATAATCAAGATTTCTTGTTACTCTAAAACCATAAGCACCTGTTACTTGTGTCCAAGGAAATAAGGAAGGCATATAATTTTTAATAAGTTCATCTAATAAAAAAAAGCGATGCTTATTTGCTTTTTGAGAAATTGGAATAAGTCTTAATATTTTTTGCGGTATTTCAACTAATGCTAATAAAGGTTCACCATTTTCTGAAATTCCTTCAAAAGTAACAGCTAAATACAAAGATAAATTTGAAAGATAAGGAAAAGGATGCGCTGGATCAACAGCAAGAGGTGTTAAAACAGGAAAAACTTGACTTTCAAAATGTGAGTCTAATTTTTCTTCTTCTGATCGAGTTAACTCCGAAAACTTGGGAATAGAAATATGATTTAACTCTAATTCAGGTAAAATTTGTGAATGTAAACATTTTGAAATGCGTTTTAATAGTTCTCTTACTTTTATTGCAACTTCATCGAGGGTTTCCTCTGACTCTTCTTCATCATAAATTGTTGTATGATGTTGAGCTACAAGTCTTAATAAACCAGATAAACGCACCATAAAAAATTCATCTAAATTAGAAGCAAATATTATACAAAATTTTACGCGCTCTAATAAAGGAACATTTTTATTTTCTGCTTCTGTTAAAACTCTTTCATTAAATGATAACCATGAAATTTCACGATTCATATAAAGATCAGGGTCATCTAAATGAATATGTTTATGTTGTGTTTGAATTTCTTTATTAAAATGATTTGTGATCGTAGGGGGTAAAGATTTTTGAATATTTCTTTCAGAGTTTATTAACTTGCTCATTTAGGTTATCCATTAAAAAAGATCTTGCTTGCTGAACGTCCTTGGTTATTTGTTCCTTTAATTGATCTATTCCAGTAAATTTCATTTCACCACGTATAAATTTTTTCAAATGAAATTTTACTTTTCTTGAATAAATATCATCTGAAAAGTCTAGAATATGAGCTTCAATTTGCAATTTTAATCCACTCGCAATTGTTGGACGTACTCCACAATTCATAACTGCAGGCAATAAAATTCCGTTAGAATCAATTTCAACATAACAAGCATAAACACCATATTTTGGAACAACAAGAATGTCATCTAGCTCGATATTTGCTGTTGGAAATCCCATTAATCGTCCACGTTGGTCGCCTTTAACTACCACTCCGGGAAGAAAATAGGGACGACTCAGTAATTTTTCTGCATCTTCTGCATTTCCATCAGATAAAACTTGTCTTACAAAAGAAGAGGAAACTACTTTATCATCATATAACTTAAATGGTTGTGTTTGCCTAATTTCCCAATGCTCTTTTTCTGCAAACAATTTCATATGATCAAAATTACCCTTCCTTTGCTTGCCATAACAAAAATCATGTCCAAGCATGACTGCCTGAATATTAAAATTATCTTTTAACCAAAGACAAAATTCATCTGCAGTAAGCAGAGCAAAATCATTGGTAAACTCCTGAATAATTACCGTATTTACTCCAGATTTTAATAAAAGCGATACTTTATCAGAAAGTGTATTTAATAATGGTTTTGCAACTCCACCAGAAAAAAAAGTCGCAGGATGTGGATCAAAAGTAACAACAATAATGGGAATATTTTTAGACATTTTTTTTAACTCTTGAATTAAATAAAAATGTCCTTCATGAACTCCATCAAAATTTCCAAAAGTAATTGCAATTGGTTTTTTATTTTCAATTGCATCTTTATCACCAAAAACCTGATAACTATTTTTCAAAGTCATATTACTGTACCTGAATTAAAGAAAAGTCGGCTACGTCTTCGTAAAGGGAACATATCTTCTTTAAAAGAGACAGTCGATTTCTTTTTAAATTTTCATCAGGATCATTAACCATTACAGCATCAAAAAAGGACGCCATTGGTTGTGCTAAAGTTGCCAACGCAATTAGCAATTCATTATATTCTGCATTTTCTATATTTCTTTTAATTCGGATTTCTAGACTATTTAATTTTTCAAATAAGGAAATTTCTTCTGCTGTTTTAAACAAAGAAGGATTTACTTCAGTTGATGTCCATTCCTGTGTTAAATTTTTTGCTCTTTTATATGGAATTAAGGCTTCTAATAAAGATCCTTTTCCTGATTGTGTTAATGCAACCGCAATTTTTTCGGCAAAATTACGAACTTTATGAAGTGGCTCTTCTTTAAGTTGTCTTATGAGAGCCTCTACGGAACGAGGATCATATTCTCCCTCTAATGCTGCTTTCATACGATCTAAAATAAAGGAATATATTTTTTCTTTGTGCTCATTTGTTACTTTAGATTTTTCTTGAATAACAGTTAAACAAATTTCTACTACTGTTTTTAAAGAAACAGGAATACTATTTTTTTCGTCTTTTATACCTAATAAACGAGCAACCCCTAAAGCAAGTCTTCTCATACCAAAAGGATCTTTATTTCCTTTTAGTTCTGCGCCATGGCAAATCATCATACAAAGGGAATCGAGTTTATCTGTTAAGGAAAGAATGACGCCCTCATATGTAGAAGGCAATGGAGAATGAGCACCTGCAGGCATATAGTGCTCTTCAATTGCTTTTGCAGCTATAAAAGAACGATTTGTGTCATTAAAAATATTTTGTTCCCTTACAAGAACCCCTCCCATAAAACCTTGCATTTCATCTGGAAATTCTTGAACACAGCCTGTTTTTAAATCTGCCTTACAAAGCTCTGCTGCTTTTTCAATAATATTTAAATCTGTTTTTTGCGATAATTGATTTGCAATTAATGAAGCTGTTTTTTTAAGACGTTCTGTTTTTTCAAATAAAGTACCCATTCCTGCTTGGAATAATTGATCCTTTAATCGATCACGAAACTCAGAAATAGGAGTACTTAAGTCTGTGTCATAATAAAAAGCACCATCTTCAAGTCTACCAATAACAACAGTTTTTGTTCCTTCTATCATTTCTTCAATATTATTGCATTTATAATTTGCTGAACCAATATAATATGGCAATAAATGATTTCCATCTAGAGTTTCAACAGAAAAGTAATTCATATGCTCACGCAATACACTTGAAATAAGAGGCTTTGGCAAACGCAAATATTTTTTATCAAATTCAGCTATAAATAAAGTTGGGTTTTCAAATAAACCAACACATTTATTTAATAAAGAATCATCATTTTGAAGTTTCCCATTTTTGCTTTGAGCAAGTTTGTTTGCTTCAAACGAAAAAATTGCTCTACGATTTTCAACCGAAGGTTCTACAAATATTTTCTCTAATGTTTTTTCATAATCATTTGCATGATTTAAAGTAACTTCTTCAGGATGTAAAATACGTTGCCCACAAGTTTTACGACCAGAATTTAAACCAAACATTTCTAATGAAATAACTTTGTCCTCAACCAACGAAACAATCCAACGGACAGGGCGAATAAACTGTGGACTTATTTCTGCTGGTAGCCATTTCATTTTAAGTGGCGCGGAAAGACCATAACACCATTCTTTAAATTTTTCTGCCAAAAGAGTAGGGAAGTCACGTCCTACTAAATGTTTTTCGGCATAAATAAATGTTCCATCCGATTTTGTTTTAAATGTAACAGAAGAAGGATCTAAATTATTTTTTTTGCAGAACCCAAGACCAGCTGGAGATAAAGAGCCATCAGCAGATTTAGCAATACGCTCAACAGGTCCCCAAATTTCAACTGTTTTTGAGTTTTCCGATTTTGGAATATTTTTAAATTGTATGCTTAAACGACGTGAAGAAATATCTACTTTATATCCACCATTGTTTAAATTTTCTTTTGTTTCATTTTTAAATGAAACCCAATTTAAATTTTCTACATTCACAAAAGAATGAATTTTTTCTTCTAGCTCTGCTTTTGCACTTAATTGAAAATTTGGTGGCATTTCTTCAACGCCGAGTTCAAATAAAACATTTAATTTTTCTTTATTTGAAAAATCGGAAATATTTTTATAGACATTTGTTTCTTTATTTTCTGTTACGTTATGAACAATACCCTTTGGATAAATAGGTTTCCGCGCATCGGTATCGAGACGATTTAACATAGGATAACCAAGTTTTTCACGTGCGGAACGATATTGAACTGCACATTTTTTTGCACAATCACGAACGCGTCCAATATAGCGCTGTCTTTCACTTACAGAAATAGCGCCACGAGCATCTAATAAATTAAATGAGTGAGAAGCTTGTAAAACATAGTCATAGGCGGGTAAAACTAAACCTTTTTCACATAATTGAGCAACTTTTTCTTCGCATTTTTCAAAATGCCTAAAGAGCTCATTTGTATCTGCTTCTTTAAAATTAAAATGAGAAAATTCAAATTCATTTTGATAAAAAATATCGCCATAAGTAAAATGATCATTAAATGGCATATCTAAAGCATTTTTGTACCCTTTAGAATACATAAATAAACGCTCTAGACCATATGTAATTTCACCACAAACGACATCAATATCTAAACCACCGAGTTGTTGAAAATATGTAAATTGAGTCACTTCTTGTCCATTGGCGCGGACTTCCCAACCTAATCCCCAAGCACCAAGAGTGGGTCCTTTCCAATCATCTTCAAGAAGACCAATATCGTTGTCTTTTAAATTAACGCCAACATGTTCAAGGGATTTAAGAAAAATATCTACTATATTTGATGGCGATGGTTTTAAAAGCACTTGCAATTGATAATAATGTTGAAAACGATAAGGGCTTTTTCCATAACGCCCATCAACAGGTCTTCTACATGGTTGGACATAAACAGAACGCCATGGCTCAGGCCCAACTCCTTTTAAAAATGTATGCGGATGAAAGGTTCCAGCTCCCATATTTGCATCATAAGGTTGGCTCCAAATACAGCCATGATCCACCCAATAATTGCAAAGAGCGATAATAAATTCTTGAAAATTCTTAATTTCCACTGGGTTCACCTTTCACACGAAAAATATCTAAAACAGGCCTCGCAGAGATTGTTTACACTAAGAAAAAGATTAAGAAAAGAAAGTTAAGCAATCTGTTAGTATACTTCTTTGAAAAGCCGAATTTTAAAACTTTATTTAAAATAATTCAAAACTTCCTTGCTTTGAAAGAATTCAGATATTAATGGTGACAATTCGGGTAATTCAACTACAGCGCGTCCTACTTTTGTAGGAGTGAGGAAAGTCCGGACTTCATAGAGCAAGATGCTGGTTAACGGCCAGGCGGGGAAACTCGACGGAAAGTGCAACAGAGAATACACAGCCGAAGCCGCAAGGCTGGCAATGGTGAAAACGTGAGGTAAGAGCTCACGGACATGGCTGGTGACAGTCGGTTTGGCAAACCCCATCTGAAGCAAAGCCAAATAGGGGTGGAGAGTTGGCTCGGCTCACTGACACTCGGGTTGGCTGCAAAGAATGCTACGGTAACGTAACATCAAGAGAAATTGTAGTTTTAAACAGAATCCGGCTTATGGGTTACCCGTATTTTAATTTAATGTTACTTTTATTTAATCAATTAAAGTTAACCACTCTGCAGCGGTTGATATGAAAGGAAATAGAATATGTTTCAACGCTCGCTCACATTAAATTCTTCTTCTACAGAAATTACTTACTTCACATCCGAAAGCGTTAGTGAAGGACATCCTGATAAAGTAGCAGACCAAATTTCTGATGGAATTCTTGATGAACTTTTATCATTTGATCCTAAAGCAAGAGTAGCATGCGAAGCTCTTTGCAAAACTGGATTAGTCGTTATTGCTGGTGAAATTACTTTAAATCCAGAAACTGTTCACGCAAATGAACAAAAACAAAAACGCAAAATGAAAAGTTATTCTGAAATAGCTCGTAACGTTATTAAAGAAATTGGATACGATGATCCAAACAACGGCTTTGAATATAGAAGCTGTGGCGTTATTGTTGCCGTAGATCAACAATCTCCAGATATCGCTCAAGGTGTAAATGAAGGTGAAGGTTTACACAAAGAACAAGGCGCTGGTGACCAAGGTATGATGTTCGGTTATGCTACTAACGAAACACCTGAGTTTATGCCTGCCACAGTTCAATATGCTCACTCCATCTTACGCAATCTTTCAAAAGCGCGTAAAGAAGGTAGTGCAAATTGGTTACGTCCAGACGCAAAATCCCAAGTCACAGTTGAATATCATAATGGAAAAATGAAAAGAGTGGATACAGTTGTTGTTAGTACAATGCATACTGATAACGTAACACAAGATACCATTCGTAATTTTGTAATTGAAAATGTAATTAAAAATACAATTCCTTCAAATTTACTTGATTCCAATACAAAGTATCACATTAACCCAACCGGTAAATTTGTTATTGGTGGACCTCAAGGTGACTGTGGTTTAACAGGACGTAAAATTATTGTTGATACTTACGGTGGTCATGGAGCACATGGCGGCGGCGCTTTCTCTGGAAAAGATCCTTCAAAAGTAGACCGTTCTGCTGCTTATATGGGAAGATATATTGCTAAAAATATTGTAGCAGCAGGTCTTGCTGACAAAGCTCTAGTTCAAATTGCATATGCAATTGGAGTTGCTCAACCTGTTAGTATTAATGTGAATACATATGGAACTGAAAAAGTAAATCGCGTTAAAATTGAAGAAGCTGTTCAAAAAGTATTTAACATGACACCATCTGGAATTGTTAAAACATTTGATCTATTAAATCCTCAGAAAAATGGATTTACTTATCACGAAACTGCTTCCTATGGACATTTTGGACGTAATCATTTTCCATGGGAAAAATTAGATAAAGTTGAAGATCTTAAAAAGCTTGTTTAATTTATCAATTCATAAATAAATCAATTCCTTCCTTTATTTACAGCGCTCAAAAAAAAATATAATCTGCCAGTTCTGAGTCTTTTCATTCTGGCAGGAGCATTTATGATTATCACAAAAAATTTGAAATTATTATTTGGTATTTTTATTTCATTTAATTTATTTAGCAATATATCTTACGCACAAAACGACTCTGCTATTAAAGATAAAGAAACAGTCTCTGAAAGCACTAAAGAAACAAACACAATCGCTAAAGAAACCTCTGAAGACCAAATAAATATTAAAATTTTAGATAAACTATGGGATAATCGCGAAACAAATGAGGGTGAGCAAGAAATTATAAATTTCTTTAAAAAAGAAATTAAAGTACCTAACGATTTCAATATATCTTGGAAAATTTCTCGCCTTGTTTATTATTATGGTAACTTTATGCAGGTAGAAACTCTTACTAAAAGTGAAAAAACAAAAGTATTTAAATATGGTTATGAAGCCGGAGAAATGGCAAAAAAATTAGAGCCCAAACGTGTTGAAGGATTTTATTGGTATGCAATTAATTTAGGATCGTACGGACTTTCTAAAGGAATATTTTCAGCATTAAATAATGCAAAACCAGGAAGAGACGCCTTAATAGAAGCATCAAAAATTGACCCAAAGTACCAATGGTGTGGCCCATTAAGAATCCTCGGAAGATATTATCAAGAAGTACCAGGTGGTCTGATATCATTTGGTGACAAAAAAATAGCGGAAGAATATTATAATAAGGCTATTCAAAGTTGTCCTGAATTCCGTTTAAATACTATGTATTTGGGAATTCTTAAGAAAAAAGCGGGAGACAAAAACGTTGCTCTCGAATTGTTTAAAAAAGCCCAAACTTTACCTGATGTTGATGGCAAAATTGAAGAAAAGCGCTATGCTAAAGAACTTGCTGAAAATATTAAAAGTGTGCAGAATATGTAAGCTGTACTTGATTCGCCCTTCTTAAGTGCATAAGAAGGATTGGGTATAATTTTTTATGCGTTTAAAGGAGTTTTTATGTCTTCTGGAAAATTTATTATTGGCGGAATTTTTATAGCCGCTGCCGTTGTTGGTTCAATACCACTATTTTTTCATGATTATAAAAAAATTGCAAATAACTTAACTGGGCAAACATCATCAACAGTCTCAAGCAGTTCAAAAACCGCAGCGGGTACAGAAGTCATTGGAAAATATAATAATGTTACTTTAAAGCGCTCTGATCTTACGACTCAAGAGCTACAAACTCTTTTTGATGCTGAAAGTCAATCTTATAAAGCTATAGAAAATATTTTAGCTAAAAGATATTTTGATAATCTTATAAAAGAATATATGAAAAGCAAAAATATTTCTAATACAAATACTGCTGAACAAATGTTTATTCAAGAAAAATCTACTGTAACAAATGAACAAATAAAACAATTTATAAAAGAAAATGCTGAAAATCCTCAATTAAAAGGTAAAACTCCAGAGCAACAAGAAGCTCTTGTTAAACCATATTTACAAAATCAAGCTGCAGGTTCTTATTTTAGAGCACTTGTAGCACAAGCTCTTTCAAAAGGTGAAATAGAAGTATTAGGTGCGTCAAAACCTGTTTCTCCTAAAATAAATGTAGAAATTGGAAATTCACCTTCAAAAGGTCCAGCGGATGCTCCTGTTACGATAGTAGAATTTGCTGATTTTCAATGTCCATTCTGTGCTACAGCGCAACCAATTGTTGAAGAAGTATTAAAACAATACAAAGGAAAAGTTCGTTACGTATTTAAAAACTATCCTTTAGTACAAATACACCCAGAAGCTATTCCTGCAGCTATTGCTGCTGAATGCGCAAATAAACAAGATAAATACTGGCAAATGCATGATGCTTTATTTGAAAATCATAAAAAATTGGGTGATGAAACATATACTATGATTGCTCAAAAAATTGGATTAAAAATGGATGAATTTAATTCATGCAGAAAAGATCAAGCAATACATGATAAAATCAATGCAGAAATGGAATACGGTCAAAGCTTAGGAATTAATGCCACACCAGCATTTTATATTAATGGAGTTCAATTAATGGGAGCCTTACCGAAATCAGAATTTGAAAAGGTAATTAATAATGAACTTTCAATAAAGAACTAATAACAAAATTTGATAGATTATTTCAAATAGAGTAAAAAAGCCGTAGGTTAAAACCTATGGCTTTTTATTTTTGGAGAAATTTTATGACAGAATGTTTAACACACTTAGAAATAAATGGAAAAAAAGCAACTCTTCAAATCAACAGACCAAATCAATTGAATGCACTAAATAAACAAGTTCTTGAAGAACTCCATAATCATTGTCAATTTCTAAAAGAAAACAAACAAATTAAAGTATTAATTATTTGTGGCGCAGGGGACAAAGCATTTGTTGCTGGCGCAGATATAAAAGAAATGCAAGATTTTAATTCACCTGAACGAGCTACTCAGTTTTCAATATTTGGGGCTAAAACTTTTAGCATGCTTGAAAATTTACCTCAAATTACAATTGCACGTGTTCAAGGATTTGCACTAGGAGGCGGCCTTGAGCTTGCCCTCGCTTGTGATTTTATAATAGCTTCTGAGAAAGCAAGATTTGGTCTTCCTGAAGTGACATTAGGTCTTATTCCAGGATTTTCAGGTACGCAACGCTTGACAAGACGCATAGGAGCGTCAAAAGCTATAGAATGGATATCTACTGCTGATAAATATTCCGCTGCAGAAGCCCATTTGCATGGTTTGGTAAATCATGTGACAAAACATGATGAGCTTGAATCTTTTACAGATCAAATATCTGATAAAATAATAAAAAATGCTCCTCATGCAATTCAAATTGCAAAAAAAGTCATTAAGCAAGGCATTGAATTGCGTTTTGAAGAAGGTTGTTCATTGGAATCATCCGAGTTTGGACTCTTATTTGTAGGCTCAGAAGCTAAAGAAGGCATGAAGGCATTTATTGAAAAAAGACCCGCAAATTTTTGAACGCTTGAAAGTGAAATAAATGAACCAACAGACTCCTCCTCTTCAAAATGATTTGTCAAAATCTGTAAAAATAATTTTGCTTAATAAATCTGGACACAAAATTGATGAATTTTTCATGAGAGCAGGAGCTAATTTATGGGTCTTTATTAGAAAAAGAGGTTTGCCAATTGGTGCAGCCTGTTCGGGAGTAGGAGTTTGTGGTGCTTGTAATATTAAAGTAATAACTAATAATCCCAATTCTATTTCCGAACAAAATGATTTTGAAAAAAATACATTATTGAAAAATAATAAATTAACAGAAAACCGTCTTGCGTGTTTATGCCGTGTTTTTTCAGACTTAACCATACAAGCTGATTACTGGTAAAATTACGAATAAATAAACATATTAGGAAAATTTAAAAACATGTTTAACAAAACTTTAATTATATTAAGTTTATTTTTATTTTCATCTTGTAGTGAAAATCCAAAAGAAAAGGAAAAAGCACTTTCGTGCTCCGAATTATTAGATCAATTTCATAATAATAAATATTCAACTCAATTCATAGTAAATTCTTGCGCTGGTTATGATAAGGAAAAAAACATACCGGGATACAAATCCACTGTTTATATTGCTGGAAATACTATAGCATGCACAGGAGTAGCAATTGCAGAAAATACAATATTAACTGCAGCTCATTGCTTATATATTAAAGAAGATAATGGAAAATATAGAAAAGCTTTGGAAAAAGAGATTTTTGTTTTTAATGAAAAGCCATCAGATAATATTGCTTATCCAAAAAATAGGGTTAAAAAAATGTATATACATGACATTTATAATCCTAGTAATAATGATAATATTCCTTTTGCAGATATTGCTATTTTGAAAACTATAGAACCCATAAGTAAACTAAATATAAAACAAGCTAGAATTGCGAAAGAATATTTTGATGGAGAAAAAACTCTTTTTGTTGGATTTGGACAAACAGGTGAAAGTGAAATTAATTCGAAAGGCGTTATAAGATGGGCTGTTGCCACTTTAAGAAAGCCAAATAATAATATTTCGTATAATAGCGATGAACTTTTATCTTTCCAAAAAGCAATTAATGATGGAGTGATTGATATATCTAAAGCTTCATCTATAAAAGATACTTTTATTATAATGAAAAAAGAACATATGTCTTATGGTCAAACTTGTCTCGGAGATTCAGGTGGTCCTCAGTTTGTAAAACGTGGCAATTTTCATTCCTTAATTTCAATTACCCAAGGGACACACTCCAGATTAGTTGGTCCACAAAAAGTAACTAATGGTGATAAATGCACTGCAGATGATTCAAATAATACTTATATATATCCTTATATTTCATGGATTGAGAAACATATAGATTTTAGTGCTGGTGAAAAATTGTTATATTAGATTTTTCTAAATAAAATTCTTATAAAAATCAATTATATTTTTTTATAATTGATTTTTTTTATTATTATCTATACTTTATTTTTATAAATATAAGGAGAGATAATCATGGAAAAAGCATTTTCTCAGACTAGTGAAAAAATTTCAAATTATGCAATAGATACTTTCAAACCTGAAGACTCTATTTTAAAAGAAGTTAAAGATCGTTCTGCTAAATTAAATATTCCACTCATTCAAGTAAATAATATGGATGGTTTGCATTTAGAGCTATTAATACGAATATCAAAAGCCAAAAAAATTGTTGAAGTTGGTACTTTAGCTGGTTATTCTGGAATATGTCTAGCAAGAGGTATTCAAAGTGACGGTATTCTGCATACAATTGAATTAGAGCAAAAACATGCCGATGCCGCAAAAGAATCCTTCCAAAAGGC
>Ga0164295_10001719_pt1 | contig 18167 bp, 11 predicted proteins | sample GEODES006metaG_FD_111798 | JGI IMG/M metagenome (GOLD analysis project Ga0164295, IMG submission 111798) | Oligotrophic lake water microbial communities from Sparkling Lake, Wisconsin, USA - GEODES006 metaG | ecosystem: Environmental > Aquatic > Freshwater > Lake | place: USA: Sparkling Lake... | reverse complement strand
GACATGGCTTCTCCATTCTTTTATTTTCTCTTCCTTCTTAACTCGCCAGCCAAAAGTTATCGTCGCTACCGCTTCATTAAACATATCGTCTAGCGCGGATTTCACACGAATCTGATAATCTTTTAATTCTTCATATAAAAAAGAGATGGGATCGAAAATTCTTTTTATAATAGAATTTTCAGATTCTTTTGAATATATTTCGAAAATACAACTTGAATTTTCAATTAAAATTACAGCACTATGATTTTGTTTTATTACTTTAGAGAAATAAGTTAATAAATGATTTCGTTTTTTATTAGCTGCTTTATCGTAACCCATGCTACAGTACATTAAACCACAACAGTCGTTATTTAAATTTATGACTTCTACTTTATATGAAAGTTTCTGAAGAATTTTGATAATTTTTGAAGTCATGGAATGATCATTGAAACTCATTACTTTTGAAGCACAGGAAGGAAATAAATAAACTATTTTTTCAATCATGATATGAAGTCTTTATTTTAAGATATAGTTTACCAAAAAAGTGAATCATAAAATGAAACTGTGATAAAAAATTCCAAATATAGGATAAAAATACAGATTTATGTTTTATCCGCCAATTTTTAATAACTCTACCTGTATCCACTCCAACTGGGCAAACGGTAGCACACATTCCGCTAGCAGCACAGGTGTCTGATCCATAATATTTAAAATTTTTAAACATATTTTTATATATTTTAGGTTTATTGTTTTTTTTAATAAAATTCATGGCCCTTAAAGAAACAATTCTTTGCCTTGGAGTTAGACTTAGTCCATATGAAGGACATATTCTTTCACAGGCAACACATTCGTTACATTTGTCTAAATGTTTATCTATTTCTGTTATTTGCTTTAAGTTTTTGGTATGAATGAATTTATCCGAAGAAAGAATGACATCGGGATTTAATATAATTTCAGGATCTAATATTTGTTTAATTTCATGCATAATATCATTTATCTCTTTTCCCCATTCAACTTCGATAAAAGGAGCAATATTTCGCCCTGTTCCATGTTCTGCTTTTAAGGAACCATTGTGTTTATCTATGACAAGAGTTGCTAAATTTTTCATAAATATTTCATATTTTATTTTGTCATTTTCGTTTTCAAACTTCATTTCTAATATAAAATGTAAATTACCGTCTTTGGCATGTCCAAATAAACAACTATTTTCAAAGCCATGCTGTTTAAAAAGTTCTTTTAAGTCATAGCTTCCTTGCGGTAAATGTTCTAAAGGAAACGCGACATCTTCAAGTAAAGCTAAGTAATTTGGTTTTCTTTGTGATTGCACAATAGGTAAAATAGATTTTCTAATTTTCATGATTTTTTGATATTTATCGTTTTCATAGAATTGACTATATGTAATTACATTTTGGCAACGGCTTATTTTTTTGTTTATCTCTAATATTTTTTGATTTAAGTTTATTTCTGATGAATTTCTTAAATCTATTATAAGTAAACAATGCTCATTGGTATTTATTTCCTGCGAAAGAAATTCGCTTAACTCTTTTTTAGCGCATTTAATTGATGTTGCATCAAGAAACTCAAGTGATGAAATATTCTCATCATTTAAAATTAGGACGGCCTCCATTGCCGATCTTAAATCAGAAAAAAAACAGAAAGCTGCTTTTTTATAGGGCTCTTCATATATTGTTTTATAAGTAATACTTGAAATAAAACCTAGAGTTCCTTCCGAACCGATCATTAAGTGGGAAATAATATCTATAGGATCTTCAAAATCTAAAAATGAATTTAAGGAATAGCCAACTGTATTTTTTATTTTATATTTATTTTGAATTTTTTCTTTTATATTGCTGTTTATTAATATTTTTTTTCTTATTTCAATTATTTTTTCACAAATAAATTTATTTGTTTTTTTAAAATTCTGAACTGAAATTTCATCACTCGTGTCTAATATTGTTCCGTTACTAAATATTACGCGTATATTTTTTAGGGTGTGATAACTGTTATTTTTAACTCCACAGCACATTCCGCTTGCGTTATTTGCGGCAATCCCACCAATTTTAGCAAAATCGAGCGAAGAGGGGTCGGGCCCTATTTTTTTTTGGTACTTTGCTAAATAATAATTCGCATCTTTTCCAATGACACCTGCTTGAAGTTCAATTTCATTTCCATCATTAAATATTTTATATTTTCGCCATTTCCAGCTTATGACAAGAAGAACGGAGTCTGTAATGGATTGTCCTGATAGAGAGGAGCCTGCCGCTCTAATTGTTAAGGAAATTTTGTATTTTTTTGCTGATTTAAAAATGGACTGTATCTCAACTTCTTCATCTACAATAAGAACTAATTTGGGGACTAAATAGTAGTGACTAGCATCATTTGCATAGGAATAAAGGCTAAGAGGGTCAAAAAGGATATTTTTTTTGGGGAGAGCTTGTTTTATGAGTTTTAGAAAATTATTGAAATTATTGTCTTGTTCTGCAGCTATCATTCAAAAACCTTTGACTTTTTAAGTTGATTAATTTGAAATGCGAGCTTCACTCAATTGAAGATTAATATTGTATATATGAATTTGAAATTAATGTAAATATTTGTAAACATTGAATTATATTCTGTCTTTTAATGAAAGATAACAGTAATTTAAGGGGGTTATCAGAACTTAGTTTTTGCATTATGAACCCATTTTTTTGGAAAATGCTATTTAGAAAAAATAAGAATAATTTTCTGGATCTTCTAATACCCTGATTTCTGCAACTATTGAGATAATTATCCTGAAAGAAGCTTGTATTTCTAAATTTTTTGCGATAGTAAGCAGGTTCCGATTTGATAGATGATCGGCCTATATTAAAAATGAAGGGGGGTGAATGATATGCCAGTAGTTAAGATTAAAGAAGGTGAAACCTTTGAAAGCGCAATGCGTCGTTTTAAGAAACAATGCGAAAAAGCAGGTATCCTTTCTGAAATTCGCAAACGTGAGCATTACGAAAAACCCTCTGTTAAAATTAAGAGAAAACGTATGGCGGCTCGTAAACGCGCCCTTAAAAAACAAAAGAAGCTTATGGCTTAATTTCGTTTTTTAGCTCATCAATAGCTTTAAAAGGAGGGTTGTGTTTACAGCTCTCCTTTTTCAATTTTGACCGGTATGGTATCATACTCTCTACCTATAATTGGTAAGAGTTTTACTGCTTAAACAGTGAGGTTCTTTTTGAGACTTCGCAAACATTCTATCCAAAATATAATTCAAACCATTCCTCTTCAAGACCACCTACGACGTTTTATGGATGTGAAGCGTTCTGGAGGGAATGCGGTTGCAAAATGCCCATTTCATCAAGATTCTTCGCCAAGTATGTATATTTATCAAAATAATTATCATTGTTTTGCCTGCAAGGCTCATGGAACAGTGATTGATTATGAAATGCACCGTACGGGTTGTTCGTTTCGTGAGGCGGTGGAAAGTTTATCTCAAACGTATCAAATTCCTTTAGAATATGAATCAAGCTCTGAAGAAAAGCAGAATAGTGCTAAAAATGATTTTTTTGAGGCACAAAATAAAGAACTCGAAAAAATTCATTTATTTTTTAAAGAAAATTTAAATAAATTGATAGATAGTGATTCACATTCTATAAAGCTTGATTTTAAAGATTTTTTAATAAATAAATTAAAAAAATATATTGAATTTGTTTATACAGGAGAACAATCTACTTGTGATTCCTTTATGGAAAATATTTCTTTAAAAGATATTTTTAAATTAGATTTATCGGATAGATTTGCCTTTCCTATATATAAAGAGAATGGAAAATTAGGTGGATTTGCTTTTTCTAACAAAATAACTAAATTTAAAAATGAAGAATCTTTTTCTGAAAATAATTTTTTATGTTTTTTGAATGATTTAGAGCTTTTTACTCCTTTTCCGAAATCGACATTACATTGGTTAAATTGGCATCAAGCAAGAAATCAATTAAATAATCAAAAAAATATTATTGTTACTGCAAATTTTTATGATTTATATTATTTACTTTCTTCTGGTAAATTAAATACAATAGCTTGTTTACAAAATAAGATAGATACGTCATTAGCAAAAGTTTTAGCTAAAAAAGTACCAAGAATTATTATTGCTGTTTCTTCTTTGGCAAATCAAAATATGTTTTTATGGAAAACCTTTTTAGAAACTATAATTTTAAGTGATTTATCTTTTGATACCGTTTTTTTCTCATTACAAAATGAAAATATATCTTCAGAAGATTTAAATAAAGTCTTTTTAAATACAAAACCCCTTTGGGAAGAAATTGTGAATAAGTTTTTTGATAATATTCCATCTTCTATTAAATTAGGAGAATTTCAAAAAAAACTATTACCTGTTTTTAATAAAATTGAGGATCAGTCTCGAAAAGAATTGATATTAGATAATATAGCAGCCAAATATTTTGGTTCCTCAAAAAAAATATTTGGATCAGCTAATTATAACAAGTATAAACTAAAGAATTCTGATAATAATAAAGTAAATATTGCTCCTGTAATTCAAAAAAATGAAGTAAAAATAGAAACAAAAATACCACAAAAAGAAACTCTTAAATTGGATAAAAATTTTGAAAATGAAAAAGAATATATAGCAAAATCGGTTTATTTTTATCACAAAATTTTATTATCAGATTTGCCTTTAGCAAAAGAGGCTCGTTTGTATTTAGAACAAAGAGGAATTGAATTAGAACATATTGTTAAATGGGGATTTGGATTTTGCCCTTATTCAAATGAATTATCTAGAAAGGTTGAAAAAAAATTAGTCCCTTCTGAACCTTTACTTGAGCTTGGATTAATTAAAAAAAGTAAAATAAATGATGGTTTTTACGACTTTTTTCATGATAGAATAATAATACCTATTTATGGACATGAAGGTTCTATTATTGCACTTTCTGGTCGTTTATTTCAACCTCATTTGCAATCAAAAACAAAAGAATTACCAAAATATATAAATTCACCTGAGTCCACAATTTTTGCAAAATCGAATGTTTTATATAATTTTTACGCTGCTCTTCAATCCATAGTTAGTTATGGTTTTGTATTAGTAGTTGAAGGTTATATGGATTGTATTTCTTTGGTGAATGCTGGGGTAACAAATACGGTCGCTGTTATGGGAACAAGTCTTACCCACTCACATATGGAAGCTCTTTCAAAAGTAACTAAAAGAATAATTATATGCTTTGACTCGGATAAAGCAGGTCAAAATGCAGCAAGAAGAACTTTCTTTATTGCTTTTCCTTTTAAAGGAATTGATTTGGAGTATTTAGAAATTCCAGATGGAAAAGATCCAGACGATTTTATAAAAAAATATGGGGTAAATGAATTTCATGCTTTAATACCTAAGACAGAGCCTTTGTTAAATAGGGTTTGCAAATGGTTTTTTGAAGAATCTAATTTTAAGCCAGAAGTTTTTTTAAGGCAGGCAAAAGAACATATTATTCCTATTATTTTGCAGCACCCTGATAAACAAGTTCAAGATGAATCCTTACTATTTTTATGTGACAAATACTTTGAAAATGTATATCCTGAAGACCTTCGACAAGAAATGGAAGGCTTATCTTCATTGCATATAAAGCCTCATTTTGTTAAAGACGTCGCTAAGCCTGAAGCCTTTTCTCTTGAAGAGTGGCCTGTCTTTTCCGTTACTGAAGTTAAATTAATTTTATCACTTGTCCATTCAAGGTTTTATGAGTTACCAATACGCTTGCGTAATGTAGCTCAAGGATTATCAAGCTCAGAAGAGGCTAACGAGCGTATTTGTGCATTAGCAATCAGCAATCAAATGAGTAAGATAAGTTTTTCTGTTTATCTTGAATTGCTGACAGCTATGGTTGAAAACCAGCACGTTTCTTTAATTGAGCTTGAAGACTTGGATAAATTTAACTTTTCGCATCAGACAAAAGTGGTTCTGGCTTATGCAAATTCAAATGTTCACATTTTATTTCAATATAAAATGGAGGAATTGCTGAAAGAAAGCTTGCCAGTGGGCGTGTCCATGATATCATTTAAGAACATTTGGGATTTAAAAAATTCTGGTTTTTTGAGGTTTCAGTTGCGAAATATTAAACTTTCCTCGCAAAGAGGTGTTTTATCGGCATTTACGGCTGAGGCTTTACTTCAATTGGAACTCGAATATATTGACAACGCTCTAAAAGCTTTTTCGAGTTTCCATTTTGATAATGAGATAGATAAACAGTTTCATGACCTTGTCAGAGAGCGTACAAGGCGTAGCAAGGAATTTGGTTCTTTTGAATCTTTTAATTTGCAATAAACGTAAAATTATTTCAATGTAACCGATTTGCGCTATTCAATTGTCCCTGAATAGGGTTTTTTTGTTTTGTGATTCTTGGGGGTTTTTAAAATATGACGAATTCCAAGTCAAAGTCTGCAACTGTAGGTGGTCAGAAACGTGCTTCTGAGCCAACCCAAAAAGAAAAATCCGCAAGCTCAAAGCCAGCTTCACAGCCATCAAAAAAAGTGGAAAAGAATCCGGTAAAGTCACAGAACTCTTCTAAGCCTGTGGATTTAAAAACGGTTAAAAAAGAGAATCATCAAACGATTAAAAAACAACCTAGCTCTAAATCAGCTCAGAGCCCTGATGCGGATGAAAATCATTCTTTGGAAAAAGATACGAAAAAAACGGTGGTTTTTCGGCCTGAAAAAGATCCTAAAAGTCCACAAATAAAGTCGAATCGTGACGTTAAATTAACAGATAAAGGTACTGATAAAGAAAAATTAGTGCCTTCTAAATTAGAAAAAAATAATAAAGATACTATGGCGAATAAAAAAGTTACAAAACCAGCTGATGAAGAGTCTATGAATATAAATCCTAATATGGTTAAAAAAGAGTCTATTCCTGCTAAAGGTGGGAAACTTTCTCCTTTAAAATCAGATACTGTTTTAGCAAAAACCTCAGGTGGCAAACCCAATATCGTTATAAAAAAGAAGTCAGATAAAGACTCCGCCTCTTTAGAACAAGACAAAAAATCTTTGTTTAACAACGTAACAGATCCTTCTAAACAAAAGTCAAAATCCGCAGTAACAGGCGCTCAAGCAGATGGGACAAAGTCTCTTGCGACAAAATCAAAAGATGCCGCTGTTTCTTCTTCTGCAAAAGACAAAGATAAAAAAGTAGTAAAGAATGCGGTTTCTGAAAAGTCATCAGGTTCTAAAAAAGAATCCTCTAAGGCTTTGGATGATGATTCCTTAGAAGAAAAAGTAAGTTTAAAATCAGCTGTTCCTGGCTCTAAAAAGAAAGATTCTGCTAAAGCAGACCCAACTAAAAAATCAAGTAAACAAGGGAAACAAGGTAAAGGAGCAGACTCAGATGACGACGAATCATTTGAAGAAGTTTCTTTAGACGAAGAACCGGATGACTTTGGTGCTGAAGAAGAAGAAGATCTCCTAGGTGATGTCGATCTCGAAGCTGATGAATCTGCATCTCTTCCAGAAGACGATTTCCTTGCAGCAGAAGAATTTGGTGCTGATCTTGGTGGCGAAGAAGAAGAACTCGATGCTTCTGCAAGAAGTAACGATCCCGTTCGTGTTTATTTAAGAAAAATGGGACAAGTTGCTCTTTTATCTCGCGATGGCGAAGTTGAAATTGCCAAAAAAATTGAAAACGAAGAGAACAAGCTGTTAGAGCACCTTGTTTCTTTACGCATTGGTATCAACCATATGTGTGATGTAGGACAAAAATTTATTGATGGTGTGATTAAAGCGAAAAACCTTGTAAAAGGTTTTGACGACGAACAAGATCAAGCAAATGATGAAGGCCAATCCCAAAGAGTTCGTGTACTTGTTGAAAGCTTTATGAAGCTTGCGAAAACAGTCATCGAAATTGAAGATAAATTTGGCTTGCAAGGCCTTGATAAACTCTCTGCTCATGAAAAAGAAATTTTAAAAGAATCACGCGATCAAATGTTTGAAATTGTAAAAGATATCAACATCAATCGTCGTATTATTCAACAAATCGTTGCTGAGTTAGACACCCACGCAAAAAGTGTTTCGGACTGTATGAAAGAAACAAATAAAGTGAAGGTGAGAACACGTTTAGACGAAGCTCGTTTATCTGCTTATTGCAATGCCAATGCGCCAAGGCCTATAGAAGTAAACTTTTTAACAGAAAAAGATTGGGAAAACTTTAAAAACACTTATATCTCTGCACAAAATGCAATTTTAATGAGTGAGCAAGCTTGTTTCCTTAGTAGAAGTGAAATTGCAATAAAGTACCAAGTTATTAGTAATGCTAATCGTTTCGCAGAAGAAGCAAAACGCGAATTAATAGAAGCAAACCTTCGTTTAGTTGTTTCCATTGCTAAAAAATACATGAACCGTGGTCTTCAATTTTTGGATCTTATCCAAGAAGGTAACATCGGTCTTATGAAAGCAGTTGAAAAATTTGAATACCGTCGTGGTTACAAATTTAGTACTTATGCTACTTGGTGGATTCGCCAAGCGATCACACGTGCTATTGCGGATCAAGCTCGTACCATTCGTATTCCTGTTCATATGATTGAAACGATCAATAAAATGGTTCGTACAAGTCGTCAATTGGTTCAAGAGATGGGTAGAGAACCTACTCCTGAAGAAATTGCACAGCGTATGGATATGAGTATTGAAAAAGTACGTAAGGTTATGAAAATTGCGCGTGAGCCAATTTCTTTGGAAGCTCCTATTGGTGAAGAAGAAGATAATCATTATGGAGACTTTTTAGAAGATAAAGCCCATGGTGCGCCTATAGACATTGTGGCAAACCAAAGTTTATCGGAGCAAACAAAAAAAGTTCTTGCTACTTTAACTTCTCGTGAAGAAAAAGTGTTACGTATGCGTTTTGGTATTGGTGAAAAGACGGATCATACTTTGGAAGAAGTGGGGCAAAGTTTTGATGTAACTAGGGAACGTATTCGTCAGATTGAAGCAAAAGCGTTGCGTAAACTTCGTCATCCAAGCCGTTCTAAAAAATTAAAAGCGTTCATTGAAAGTTAATTTAAGAATTTAATTAATTAACTATCTTAAGCCCTAATTTTTGGTTTTTAATATTCCATAATTAGGGTTTATTTTTTATTAAGATAGGATTGAATCTCATAAAAATTAAAAACTTTTGAAAGCTTAACTTTTTATTGATTTTAAAAAATTAATAAAATTATTGATATCATAAGAATTATCAATATAGTCAATATATTCAATGTTTTTTTTCATATTTTTCAAACAATTGCCACCAATCATATATTTTAAAGAAAAATTTATTTTAGGATTATTTTTTAAAAAGTGTACAAAATTTTCTAGTTTTATTAAATGCTCTTCAAGCGCAATGGAAATAGCAATTGCCTTAGGGCGAATTTTTATTATTAAGTTTAATAATTCATCTTCAGATAATGGATAAAGTATAACATAACTTGTAATTCCTGCATCTTTAAGAACAATATCAAGAAATCGAATGCCAATCGTATGTGAATTTCCTTCTATGCATATAAGAATTACATCGATTTTATTTTCTATTTTTCCAAACTCATCTATGCTTATTTTGCTTAAAATTAAATTTATAATACTATTACTAAAATGTGAAAATAAGTGCTCTTGTTCAATACTCAATAGTTTTTTTCAAATAAATCACCAATTTTTCTCATAATCGGTTGAATAATTCCCATTATAACGTCAGAATATTGTAATCCTAAATTTAAACCTTTTTTCAAAACATCTTCAGGAGCTATGATAATTCCATTTCTACCTTGGTTTTCTATTTCAGAAAAAAATTTCTGAATTTCGGTCAATTTAATAATGTCAAATGAATTTTTATTTGAAAATTTTGATTTGCAACTTAAACAAAGACCGTGTGTAATTGTATAATCATGATAAGGTTCTTTTTCGCCAATAAATTTAGCACAATATGAGCACCATCTTATCATAATATTTCCAATTATTAATTTTGAATTTTCTAGAAAAATCTTACAACTAAAATGTATCGGAATATTTATTAATTTTATAAGTTAATAATTAAATTATGGATAAAGACGTACTAAGAGGCTGAAACGGAAAAAGGAAGAGTAAGTAAACCTGTGGGGATGGTAATATTAGGGATTAGGCAAAAATTATTTTTAGATTTAGTAGAAAATAGTTAATTTAAAATTTAAAGTATAAATTCTTTTTCAGCGTCAATTTTTACTTTTCCAGTAAAGTTTTTTAAAGGAACATAACCTTTTTCAATAGAAATTTTTGCAGCATAAATATCTTTAAAATTTTCACCAATAGAATTTAAAACTTGTTCTGCTAAAAATTCGAGTAACTTTACTTTTTCTAGCGTTTTTATTTTATGAATGATATGTTCACAGACAGCGCCATAATCAACTGTATTACTCAGTTTATCTAGGGTGTTGTTGTATTTGATTTTAATAGACAAATTTATTGTGATATTTTGTCCTATTTTTTCTTCGTATTCATTTGCACCTAGATAAAGAAATGTTTTCATTTCTGAGATGTGTATCCAGCAAAATTGATCATCAGTTGACAAATATGGTGTCGATGAAAATTTCATTTTTTGTTTCCTAATGGTTGGCTATCCTTAAAAACAAAGTTATATGTGGAAAAGAGTATTGTTTTTTCCATTATGAAACTCATACATAGAATAAAGGTAAAAAAATGACAAACCAAAATGTTTCTGAAATTTCAAAAAAATATATTGATATGGCTGATAAGTTTGGTGCCCATAATTACCACCCCTTAAAAGTAGTTATAACAAAAGGTTCTGGCGAATGGGTTTGGGATATTGATGGTAAAAAATATCTTGATATGTTGAGTGCATATAGTGCTGTAAACCAGGGGCATTGTCACCCAAGAATGCAACAGACACTTATGGAACAAGCCCAAAAAGTAACTTTAACTTCAAGAGCTTTTCATAATGATCAAATGGGCCCTTGGTTAAAACAATTAACTCTTTTGTGTAAAAAAGACAAAGCACTTCCAATGAATACCGGTGCAGAAGCCGTTGAGACGGCAATAAAAGTTGCACGTAAATGGGGTTATTTAGTTAAAAAAGTACCTAGACACCAAGCAGAAATTATTGTTTGTGACCATAATTTTCATGGCCGTACAACAACAATTGTAAGTTTTTCTAGTGAACATCAATATAAAGATGATTTTGGTCCTTACTGTGGTGGATTTCGCTCTGTTCCTTATGGTGATGCAGCCGCTCTAGAAAAAGCAATAACTCCAAATACCGTTGGGTTTTTATTTGAGCCTATTCAAGGAGAAGCAGGAATTATCATTCCTGCACAAGGTTATCTTGAGAAAGTAAGTCAAATTTGTAAAAAACATAATGTGCTTTGTATAGCAGATGAAATTCAAACAGGCTTAGGTCGTACTGGTAAACTTTTTGCTCACTTATATGAAAATTGTGAACCCGATTTAATTATCCTTGGAAAAGCATTAGGTGGTGCTTATTATCCTATTTCTGCAGTCGTTGGAAACGACGATATTTTAGGGCTTTTAAAACCAGGCGATCATGGTTCTACTTTTGGTGGAAATTCAATGGCTTGTGCTTTGTCACAGACCGCTTTGAGTATTATTGAAGACGAAAAACTTGCAGATAGAGCATTTAAATTAGGCAATCAATTTAGAGAAGGTTTAGCTCATTTGCCCAAAAAAGTAGTGAAAGAAATTCGTGGAAAAGGTCTATTAAATGGGATTGAAATTCATCCAGAAGCTGGTAAAGGTCGTTTTTATAGTGAACTTCTTCAAGAAAGTGGAATTCTTGCAAAAGAAACTCATGATTATACCATACGTTTTGCGCCACCTTTAGTTATGAAAGACGAAAGTATGCGTTTTGCGATTGATACCATTTCTGAAGTTTTTGCAAAAACTCAAGCAGAATGGTTGCAAAAATCATAATCCATATTTTTGGAAAGAGTTGACAAAGAAAAGAACACCTGTTAAAAATGAAATTGCTTTCACAAGCGTCAGTTTTTATTTATATGGCGCAACCAGCCAAAAATCCCTTCTTTTCATTTATTCCTTCAACTTTTTTCTTTTGGAATCATTTAGCATGGTAGATGACAAAAATAATGATGACTTCGATAATGAGTCTCCGTCCCCGCGTAAACGCACAACAAATTCAACAACCAGACGTTACATTCGTAGAACACCTGAAGAAAGTACGCTTTTTAATGAAAATGCGACATCTTCTTCATCTCAGAATGACTCTGACAGCGAAGGTATTTCTACTTACACACCGTCTAGACGCGTTTTTACCAGGTCAAAAGACCCATCAAACATGTCTTCGTCTCCTTCTTCATCTCAAAATAATCATTCATCTTCTTCGAATTCGACGTTTACTCCACGCCCGTCTCCATTTGGAATGAATGCTCCCCCTCCAAACAGAATGGGTTCCCCACAGGCTTCCATGAACGCAGGAGGAGGATCTACCGTGCATCCCGCATCACCAGCAATGCAACAGCAATCTCATACTACGGCAAGTTCAACTAGTAATAATACTCCGAATCAGCCTCAGCAGTATCGTACCTCTTATCAAGGTCACAATAACCAACAACGTAACAACCACCCTTCTTCTAGAAGACCAGATCAATCTCGTCCTGTTCCAACGGGAGCTGACGAAAAAGAGCCTGAGTTTAATTCAGAAGTTCCTGTTATGAATTTAAAAGAGCTAAAAGAAAAACACATTAGCGATTTAGTTCATATGGCGAAAGATATGGGCATTGACGGCGCAGCAAACTTAAGAAAACAAGATCTTGTTTTTTCTTTGTTAGAGGCTCAAGCTGTTCGCAATGGCGTTGTGTATTCTGAGGGAGTGCTTGAAACGTTACCAGATGGTTTCGGATTTTTAAGAGCGCCTGACTATAATTATTTGCCTGGACCAGATGACATCTATGTATCTCCATCACAAATTCGTAGATTTAATTTACGTACAGGAGACACTGTTTCTGGACAAATTCGTCCACCAAAAGACAATGAGCGTTACTTTGCTTTATTAAAAGTAGAATCCGTAAATGGCGAAACACCAGATTTTACTGGTGAGAAAATTTTGTTTGATAACTTAACAACCATTCACCCCGATATCCGCTTTAAATTGGAAAACGATCCACAAATTTACAGTACACGTTTAATCGATCTTTTTGCTCCTATTGGAAAAGGTCAACGTGCTCTTATTGTGGCGCCTCCAAAAACAGGTAAAACTATTTTACTTCAAAATATTGCGAACTCCATTGCAATAAACCACCCTGAAGCCGTGTTAATTGTTCTTCTTATTGACGAACGTCCGGAAGAAGTAACAGACATGGAACGCTCCGTACGCGGTGAAGTTGTGAGCAGTACCTTTGATGAACCTGCACAACGTCACGTTCAAGTTGCCGAAATGGTAATTGAAAAAGCAAAAAGGTTGGTTGAGCATAAAAAAGATGTTGTTATCTTATTAGACTCCATCACTCGTCTTGCGCGTGCGTACAACAGCGTTGTGCCACCAAGCGGAAAAATATTAACTGGTGGTGTCGACGCGAACGCACTTCACAAACCAAAAAGATTTTTCGGTGCGGCGCGTAATGTGGAAGAAGGCGGAAGTCTTACTATCATTGCAACTGCGCTTATCGACACAGGAAGCCGTATGGACGAAGTTATCTTTGAAGAATTCAAAGGTACAGGTAACATGGAACTTGTTCTCGATCGCCGCTTAGCAGAACGCCGTGTGTTCCCAGCAATTGACATTAATAAGAGTGCAACTCGTCGTGAAGATCTCCTTCTTGCACGCGAAACTCTCAATCGTCTTTGGGTACTCCGTAAAGTATTGCATCCAATGTCTCCAATCGAGTCCATGGAATTTTTATTGCAACGTTTTGAACGCTGCGAAACCAATGATGACTTTTTAAATAGTATGAATGGTTAATTTCTAATTTATTCTATTTCATTAAGAAATTAAAAATCCCCTTTCGAAAGTTTGGGGATTTTTTTTTATGTGATTTGAAGAAAAATTTTTGGGTTAAATTTAAATAAGAGATGTATTTATTTAATACAAATAATAATAATTTAATAATTAATTCATCACGAAAACTTAATTAATTTTTTCAATAGTAACTAGAACTCTTTTGTAGGTTTCAAAAACTGCTTTTACTTTAAAATTCAATTTTAAATCTAATGTATTATAATCTGGATTTTTTGCAATTATAGTAAATGTACCTATAAAAGTGGCTTTCTTTTTCGGTTGAGATAAAAAATGTTTATTGGAATTTTTTTCATAACGTATTTCAAAATAAGTACTATCGCATGATAGTTTTTTATCTGGATTATAATTTATAGGATATTGTTCTTTTTCTTTATTTTCTATAATTATTTTTTTTAATGCAATTAGGTTGATATCTAGTTTTTCATTATAATTTTTTTCATTTGCTAATGTAACAACTATATTAGAATGATTAGTCTTTTTTGTTCTAATTAACTTAAATGGTCCTTGTTTTATATTATTCCTTGAATTATCTATAATATAATTCATAAGAGTTTTAGTATTCCATCTTGTATGATATAAATTGTCCCGTATATTTCGATCTGTATCTATTGTTTCTAAGGACCACTCATTATCTGTGATAATAATATTAAAATCATATGATGCGTTATCAATACTTATACTAATCTTTTCTTCAGAGAAAATAATATTTTTTTCTCTGAAGAAAACCAAAGCGCATCGACCACGATTACCGAGAGTCTGAACTCTGCGATTAATTTCATTATCTGCTACTGTATCAATACATTCATAATTATCTCCATATTTTATATCATAAATATCATTTTTTGAACGATTTTGAAGGCTTATTGTTTTTAAATCAGTCAAATCAATTTCATTAATAATAACATTTTCTTTTGTTCGAGTATTATTATCGATTTTAAGCATTACATATTGAGGATCGGTTAAAGGTATAAAAGATATTTCAATATCATTAAATACAGCTGCATCTTCTACTTTTTCAAATATATGTAGTGAAAAACTATGTGCTTTCATTTTACCAGTAATAAATTTATGATCATTGGGGTCTATTTGATTCACAAAATTAAATAAATTTTTTGTAGAATTATTTTTTTTAATTTTAAAAAAATAATTGCTATTTTTCGGAATGTAATGAGTATTATTTATTTTAAAACTCTGTATCGTTAATTCGCAATTATAATTTTCATCAGACGGAAAATCAATTATCTCATTCCCACTTTTTGTAAACTTTTGATCTATAAAATATGGATTACCATTAAAAATAAGATTAGGACAGTATAAATTTGTATTTACTTCCCAGTTTCCTATTGCAGAATGGCTTTTTCCAGAGTTTCTTGTATTGAATGAGAATTTAGTGAAAACAATATCCGGGTTTAAATTAGAAATTTTTTCTTGATTTTTGCATCCTGATAATAAAAGAGAAAGAAATAATAAAATAAATAGTGAAGACAAAATTTTTATAAATTTTTTCAACATTAAAATTTTCATTCCTTTCCTTTTTTATTTTTTCAATTATAACTGTTTTTAAGGAATTGGTGGAATAATTGGAATTGTTACTAAACGGTATGAGTAATTACCATTTTCTCCATTAGCTAGAATAATATAATTTTTATTAGCAATGCGAGACTGCCAGTTATTACGTATGCCAAGAAAAATTTCAGTACAATTTTTTGAGTTATTTGATTTATAAACCTTATCTATTATTTCAAATGAATCCAAATTAGTAAGAGAGATTGGTGAACCAGTTGAATCATTAATTGTTTCATTAGTTGAGACAATTTTGCATTTAGCTGGCCAAGTATTATTAGGACCTGAAAGTGTATAAATTTTCTTAACAGTTAGTCCAGAATCTATTTTAAATTTATTAATTTTGAAATTAGGTGATGCTGGAGCTGGTATATTATTAATTCCGAAAACCTTTTCACTCGCTGTTAATGTTTGTGAAATTATTATTTCTTCATTCTCAAAGTCTAGTAATATTAGAGATAAAGGCCCATTGGAGGTTTTTATTGCATTTAGATATTTTATAGAATTATTTGCTTTAGAGTATTTACTGTGAGTTGGAGTGCTTGTAACGGTATTATCAGCATTATAAGTTATTGTTAATTTATTTGTAGTATTATAAACTTTTGCAGCTGTTTCAAAATTAGCTTCTTCAAGATTAAATTTATTAATTGTAATGGTACAAATTTCTGTATCTACAACTTCAATTTTTGGATTAGTATTGGTAATTATTTGTGTTGATATATCTGATGGACAGTCTACCTTTGCTTCTACTGCAAATGTTTCAACAGCAACTCCCCCATTATAATTTGTGGTAAGATTTGTTGTAACTTGCTTTTTTGTTTTTGGAGTGCTTTCTCCTCCTTCACCACGTGAGCAACTATTAAGCATAGCTCCAGCAAGACACATTCCAATTAACAAATTATTTTTATAAAGCATTAAGACTCCTAGATAATAACAAACGAAAAAAATTTTAAAATATTAGTAATGTATTTGTTTTTTAATAAAAACCATAACCGCATTCTTTTGGTTAGTAAGTTTTATAAAATACGTCAACCTTTATATTTTATAAAAGTATAAGTAGTATTCCCTATTCATTGAAAAATTTATGATAAATTAGGATATTAAGTATTTTTTAAATAAAAATAATTAGCTTTTATGAAATCAAATTTATAAAGTAAATATAGAAAAAATGTTTTAAAAAGTTTAATTAAATGTAAATATGCGTTTAACAACTTAAATGTCTCATATATAGGCAAATTTATTTTCATTTTGAAGCGACTTTTTCTAAGCGGTTAAAATAGTCTTTTTCTCTTGTTTTAAAAAATATAATAGATGATAGACTCGGAAATTTTATAGTTCTTTTTTTTAATTATTGATAAAATTATAATTATTGAATATTTTTTACAAATTACATTATTTCTATTTTGTAAAAAATTTTGTTGTTACCTTTTGCGAAGAATAAAACCGAATTAAAAAACAATATGTCACACCTCTAATTCTCTAAATTGCATAATTATTTAATCAGCAGTAATATGATTGCGTATAAAGTTACAAATCATGTAGAGGAGAACACTTTGCAAAACAATGATAAATGTCCTTATTCAAGTGGTTTTCGTAAAAACACAATTTTAGGTACGCAAACTAATGCAGATTGGTGGCCAAATCAATTAAACATTAATATATTGCATCAACATTCAAAATTATCTAATCCTATGGATCCGCAATTTAATTATGCGCAAGAATTTAAAAGCTTAAAATTAAATGCTGTAATTAAAGATCTTCATGCTCTAATGAAAGATTCTCAAGACTGGTGGCCAGCAGATTATGGTCATTATGGTCCCTTTTTTATACGAATGGCTTGGCATAGTGCAGGAACGTATCGAATAGCAGATGGTCGTGGTGGTGCAGGTTCTGGAACACAACGTTTTGCACCTTTAAATAGCTGGCCTGATAATGGAAACCTCGATAAAGCGCGTCGTTTGCTTTGGCCTATCAAGCAAAAATATGGCTGTAAAATTTCTTGGGCAGATTTAATGATTCTTGCAGGAAATGTTGCTCTTGAATCCATGGGATTTAAAACGTTTGGTTTTGCGGGTGGCCGTGAAGATGTCTGGGAACCTGGCGAAGATATTTTTTGGGGACCGGAAGGAAAATGGCTTGGTGACGAACGTTATAAAGGCAATCGCCAATTAGACAATCCATTGGCTGCGGTCCAAATGGGTCTTATTTATGTCAATCCTGAAGGACCAAACGGCAAACCTGATCCAATGGGCTCTGCCCGTGACATTCGAGAAACGTTTGCACGCATGGCAATGAATGATGAAGAAACCGTTGCACTTGTTGCAGGTGGACATACGTTTGGAAAAACACATGGAGCCGCTGATCCAAGTAAATATGTTGGTCCTGAGCCCGAAGGTGCAGAAATTGAAGAACAAGGACTCGGATGGAAAAATACATTTGGTACAGGAAAAGGAGCTCATACCATCACAAGTGGTCTTGAAGGGGCTTGGACAGCAACTCCTATAAAATGGGATAATTCATATTTTGAAACCTTATTTGGTTACGAGTGGGAATTAACAAAAAGCCCAGCAGGAGCACATCAATGGATTCCTAAAGGACAATCGGGAGCAAATACAGTTCCAGATGCGCACATTCAAGGAAAATTTCACAAACCGATGAT
>Ga0164295_10001717_pt1 | contig 18197 bp, 10 predicted proteins | sample GEODES006metaG_FD_111798 | JGI IMG/M metagenome (GOLD analysis project Ga0164295, IMG submission 111798) | Oligotrophic lake water microbial communities from Sparkling Lake, Wisconsin, USA - GEODES006 metaG | ecosystem: Environmental > Aquatic > Freshwater > Lake | place: USA: Sparkling Lake... | reverse complement strand
GGTGGCAAATCAGCTCAGGGAATGATTGATTCCTTGATAGTATCGGTTGATAGTTGGCTTCAAGGTAAACACAATCCAGATGATATTACTTTAGTGGTTATTAAGAAAAAATAATTTTTCATTTATGTTGATCCTTGATAAAAAATTCTGAAAAGAATTTTATTTAGATTATTTATATAATTATAGGTTACATTAATTTTATTTACTATTGAATCTGTCATCCTATCGAACAGTAGTAAGCTAATTAATGAAAGTTTTTGGCTTAAAGTTGCATTATAATATCTTTAATTGAATTAAGCCATTTTCTCTATCGAACCGCTTATTTATTTAATTTTATATATTGGGGAATATCTATTCAGTGTTACATTTGTTGTGAAAAATCCTTGTTTGAAATACCCATATGCTATTTTCAATCACTATATTAGGCTTTGTTATTACTTTTTTACTGCTTATTAATTTAAGGCTGTCCAATCAGACTAATATTTATTTATTTTTCTTCCTGCTTATCAATAATATTTATGCCTTGTCTCATTATGCTACGGTGGATTCGGGAAATAAGTATTTGATTGCTATTATGTTGGTTCATTTTACCCCTTTTTATTTATTGTTAGGTCCTTTATTTTATTTTTATATCAGAGGTTTATTAACAGATGATCATCGGCTTACTAAATATGATTGGATACACTTTATTCCAGCTATTTTATTTTTCATCAATATTCAACCCTATTTTTTAAATGGATGGGCTTATAAGTTGCAGTATGCTGAAAATGTAATAAAGGATGTGAATAATTTTATAAATATTGATTACATATTTTTACCTCCAAAATTTAGCTTTTTAACGAGGCCAATTTTCGCGCTTGTTTATGTAATTGCTAGTATAGTATTAATTTTTAAAAAAGGATTAAATGAAAATCATCTAACTCATCAGGTGAAATTAATCTACAAGTGGATTGTATTATTGGTTACTACTTCTGTTATTTTATATTTAGGTTTTTTATTTTTTACAGTATTGTCTTTTTTCACAAATAGTTTTACGCTTGCAGAAATTAAAGGATTTGTCTTTTTATATGCCACGGTAATTGGTTTGCTACTGCTTAATTTATCACTTCTGTTTTTCCCAAATATTTTATACGGATTACCTCAATTTGATTATGCAATCGCTACTAAAAAAAATAGAGAGGGTCAACAGCATTTGGGAATTGCAGAAGATTTAAAAAAGCAACCCAAAAGTTTTGAGATTTCTTCCGAAAAGTTAAACTTGCTAAAACTTAAAATTGAGCGATATATAGAAAGTAAACCATATTTGAATCCTGATTTTAATCTTACCATGATGTCTTCCGACATCAATATTCCTGTCCACCATTTATCCTATTACTTCAACGAATACCTTAATATTAGTTTTAACACCTGGAAGAATAATTTTAAAATCGACCATGTTATAACATTAATTAATAATGGGACAGGTGAAATTTTGACATTAGATGCCTTGGCTAAACAGGCAGGCTTTGGTTCCCGAACTAGTTTTTTTAATTCCTTCAAACAAAAAATTGGAGTTACTCCTTCCGAATATTTGAATAGTTTAGATTAATGTCTAGGCTATTCAAGACAAATGTCTATCAATCTGTTCGTTTTTTCGAAAACTAGACAATCTTCTGCTTTTAGATTTAAGTCTACATTCATCTAGCTTATAATTTTGCGCCTACTCAAAAAAAATGAGTAGGTTTTTTATTGTCAAAATGACAAGAAAAAGTATTTGCAATTTATATAATGGTATATGAATAAAATTAAATGTGTTTTTTGGCTCATTAGTCTAACGCTGATAAGTTCCATGTTGAGTGCTCAGGTGAAAGATTCCATTCCAGCAAAGTCCAATTTATTTTCAAAAATTAAGTTAGCCAAGGTAAACTTGTTTAAGAAAAGCTCAAAGGACCAAAAGGAAAGTAAAGCAGTAGTCGATACAAAGAATGTTAAAAAGCCAGTAGCGAGAGAAGAAAAAACATTTGAAATAGTAAGGCAAAAGGATACTGCAACTAAAAAGAGCTCTTTGTCCAAGATTAGTTTACCTAAGAAAAATACGGTTAGTGAGGATAGTTTGATGAAGTGGGAAAAAGAGATTGATTTACTCATTGTAAAGTACACTCCTGAAAAAGATAGTAGTTTGTCTAAGTTAAGTCTCCCTATTAAAAATACGGTTAACGATGATATTATATTGGTGAAAGCAAAAGATAGCAGTTCTCTCATTGCAAAGGATACTACTAAAAAATCAAGCTGGCTGACTAGATTAAATATAAATAAAAAGAATACAGTTAAAAAGGATAGTGCCAAAGCAAATGATACCACTTCACTCATCGCAAAGGCCCCTGTTACTAAAGAAAGCGATTTAAGTAAATTAAGCTCTACTAATAAAAATAAGGTCAACAGAGATAGTGTAAGAGTAAAAGTAAAAGATACTGCTTCACTCATTGCAAAGGATACCACAAAAAAATCAAGCTGGCTGTCTAGATTGAACTTAACTAAAAAAAATACGGCTAAAAGGGATAGCACGAAATCAAAAGATAGCAGTTCACTCTTAGTGAAGAATGCTGCAACCAAAGAAAGCGATTTATCTAAATTAAGCCTCCCTAGTAAAAATGCAATTAACAGAGATACTGCGATGTTAAAATTAAAAGATTCTACTGCACTCATTGCAAAGGACGCTACTAACAAAAACAGTGATTTATCTAAATTGAACAGCCCCTCTGGTAAAAATAAGGTTCAAAGAGATTCTGCTGAGATCAAAGCAAAAGATAGCGTTGCACTCATTGTAAAGGATACTACAAAAAAATCAAGCTGGTTGTCTAGATTGAATTTAAATAAAAAAAATACGGTTAAAAAAGATAGTAAGAATGAAAAAGTAAAAGATAGTGTTAAGGTGATAGCGAAGGATACGAGTTCCAAAGAAAGTAGTTTGTCAACAGTAAGTTTACCTAATAAAAATTTGGTAAAAGAGGATACTGCGATAGTGTTAACTAATCCTGTTTCTAAAGCAAAGGACACCCTTTCTTCTCACAAGTCTGTGCATAAAAAATTCTTACAATACATGGCTACAACTACTGTATCCTTAATGTCGAGTGCTAGTTTTTCAAAACAAACCGTGGATGCTGGTGGCTTTAAATCAAACTTTAACTATGTCTATTCAGATATCATCGAAGACGTTTATAAAACTGGGTATTTAGGTGGTGTTCGAATAGATGGTTTGGTAAAAAAGAAACATGCATATTCGGTAAGTTTTAGCTTGAATAAAATTGCTTCTGGTGCTAATTATTCTTCTTCATCTACTTTATCACCTGTTGTTGGAAGCTTTTCGACCTTTAAAGTAGAAGATCGTTTTTTAGTAATGAATGTTGCCGGACATTATAAAAAATTACTTCCCTATGGAAATCTTAAGAAGTATAAATTTCATATAGTAGGCGGACCAAGTATTGATACTAGATTATCAAAAGCGAGTTTAGATAATCAAGTAACGGATGCGTATAGAAAAGTATTCTTAAAAGCTGACTTAGGGATAGAATTTAGTAATAGATCCTTGTATACATTGTTTTTTAATTTTCAACAAAGTATAGGATCCATTACAAAAACACCCATTAAGACTAACATCAATTCTTTTCAATTGGGTATAATCATTAAAGCAAAAAATTTATTATAAAATAAAAAGTTTAAAATAATGAGCAATAGTTTTTATAAAAATCTATCTATCCTTTTAATATTGACTGTGTTTTTATTTGGTTTTAATTCTTGTAGTAAGGATAAGGATGAAGCACAGACTAACTTAAGTTATCGAATGCTAAGTGATAAGACTTGGTTTTTAGACTATGTTGAAACAATTAATGGTTCTAGTGTAAAGACTAGAAGCTACTTAGGTCAAACAACTTATTTTATTAATTTTTTAAAGGACAATACCACACTCGATTCAGATGGAATATCTGGGACATATACTATTGATGTGGTGGATAGTAAAATTCTGATTAAAGTAAATGCCAAAACTTTTGGAGGCAATGCGGTAATCTATAATTATGAAGTTCATTCTTTGGGTGCGAAGGTATTGGTGATGTCAAATTTTAGTAATGGCATCGTTAATAAATATTATTATAGTTCTAAATAGTAAATGATAAAAAATAAGTAGATGAGATTTAGAATTTTACTTTTCATATTGATGATGACTTGTTTCATGCGAGTAAATGCGCAGCGTCCAATTTTTATGATGAGTAGCATTAAAAGTGTGAATGGATTATCAAGTAATGTTTCGGCAATTAATTTCAAAGGTGTAGGAGCTTGCTTGGATGTTAGAAATGGCTTAGCCGTGTTAAAGGGAGAGAGAAATAAAGGCGAGTTTACTATTAATTGCAAAGTGACGATGAGTCGCAACAGTTTAGGGATAAAATTATACCCCAATCCGGTTACGAATGCTGCCAATATAAAATTTGTAAATACACCGCCTTTAACGGAAGTATTTAGTTTAAGTATTTGGAATGCCCAAGGGGTAATAATTAGTACTAAAAAAGAAACTGGTTATAATTTATTTCATGGTTTACCGATGGATTTAAGTGGACTTACCACCGGTAGTTATATATTAAAAATAGAGTCAAGCAGTTTTGTTGACGCGGTCAAATTTATAAAAGCAAATTAAAAATAGTAAGGATAAAATTTTTATGAAAAATCAATCTTATTTCAAAAAGCTCTTCTTTGTATTAGGTGTGTTGGCGCTTGTAGTGTCAAGTCAATCATCTATGGCTCAGGTAACTGGCAAGGGTATTTCATTCCAAGCAGTTGCCAGAGATGGTTTTTCTAATCCCGCAAAGGACAGAAATATTGTGGTAGAAACTAGTATCATACAATCTGATTCAACAGGTATTGTGTTGTTAACAGAGCGCTTTACTACTACTACAGATGCTTCGGGTGTATTTGGTTTAAGTATAGGTGAAGGAACAAGGATAGGTGGTGCTGCAGCCAATTACAATGCGATTGATTGGTCAAAGGGTCCTTTCTTTTTAAATTTAAAAGTTGCTATTGCTCCATTGGTAAATTCCTCTAATTGGGATTTTAGCAAAGACTTAGTTAATGTAGGAACTAGTCCATTCGGCGCAGTTCCTTATGCTTTATTTGCGGAGTCGGTTAAAGGGTTTGATATAAAATTAAATATATCTGATACAGCAAAAATGTTATTGCCTTATGCCAAGGTGGCTAATTTAAATAGTTTGGTAACCAACAAAGTAAATATTGCAGATAGTATTACCGGTTATGTTACCCCTGCCCAGTTAAATGCAAAAACATTTGATCAAACACCGATTTTAAATTTAATAGCTTCTAAATTAAACATTGCAGATAGCAATGTAAAATATGTTACCCCTGCTCAATTAAATGCTAAGACTTTTGATAGTACGGCTATTTATAATCAGTTGGCATTAAAAGCAAATTCTACCAATGTAAATACCTCGTTGGCAACTAAATTAAATATTGCAGATAGTATTGTAAAGTATGTCACCCCTGCTCAACTAGCTGCTAAAACATTTGATAGTACGACTATTTATAATCAGTTGGCATTAAAAGCAAATTCTACCACAGTAAATACATCGTTGGCAACTAAATTAAATATTGCAGATAGTATTGCAAAGTATGTCACCCCTGCTCAACTAGCTGCAAAAACATTTGATAGTACTACTATTTATAATCAATTAGCCACCAAAGCAACTACTGCAGTCGTTACTACTGCATTGGGATTAAAGGAAAATTTAAATAATAAATCAATTGATGTTGATACTGATGGAAGTTCAGATGTAAAATATCCATCCGCAAAAGCAGTAAAAACTTATGTAGATGCTTCGATTACTGCAAATAGCACTCCATTGACTTTTACTGCACCCTTATCAAAATCAGGATTTACGGTGAGTATTCCGCAAGCGAATGGTTCTAACAATGGTTATTTAAATTCAGGAGATTGGACCTCATTTAATAATAAAATTGATGCTACCCAAAAGGCCGCTAACAATGGTGTAGCAACCTTAGGCAATGATGGAAAAATTCCTTCCAACCAAATACCCTCTATCTCTTTTCAGAGTGCAGTGGTAGTAAATAGTCAAGCAAATATGTTGGCATTGTCTAGTGCTGTAGTGGGAAGTATTGCTATAAGAACAGACAATAATAAAAACTATGTACTAAGTTCATTGCCTGCTAGTACGTTGGTCAACTGGATTGAGTTGGCAACACCGAGCTCAGTAGCTAGTATCAATGGTTTTGCAGGACCTAATGTAACCATCACAAGCAATGATGTTAGTGAAGGATCCACGAATAAATATTATACGGATGCTAGAGCAAGAGGAGCATTAAGTGCAACGGCTCCGTTGGTATTTAATAATGGAACAGGTGCTTTTTCTATTCCATCAGCCAGTGCTACTGCAGATGGTTTTTTAAGTGCAACGGATTGGAATATATTTAAGAACAAACAAAATACTTTAACGGCAGGCACGGATTATGTAACACCTTCGGGAAGCATTACAGGAAATGCAGGTAATGTTACTGGAGTGGTTTCAGTTGTGAATGGAGGTACTGGAACTACTACTGCTATTGGTGCATTGGTAAATTTAGGTGCAGAAGCAATTTCTAATAAAAGTACTGCAACAGATTTAGGCAATACCAATCCGAGTGATATTTTATATCCTTCCCAAAAAGCGATTAAAACTTATGTGGATCAGCAGAGTGCGAATGCGGGTGTGGCAGATGGAAGTATTTCCAACGCTAAATTAGGTGGAAGTATTACCGAGGATAAATTAGTCGGAAATATTCCTAATAGTAAATTAGCGAATAGTTCGGTTACTATTGGTACAACCAATATTGCATTAGGGGCTACTTCAACAACGCTTGCTGGATTAACATCTGTAACTTCTACAGGATTTACAGGAAACCTAACAGGTAACGTTACAGGAAATGTAACGGGTAATGTAACAGGAAATTTATCAGGTAATGCCACTACCGCAACCACTGCTGGTAATATTACTGCTACCACCAACAATACATTAACCGCGCTTCCAAATTTAAATACGGTCGGTACCATTACCACTGGTGTATGGGGTGGAACTACCATTGCCATTGCAAATGGTGGAACGGGTGCAACCACTGCTGCAGTTGCAAGAACTAATTTAGGTTTAGTAATTGGTACTGATGTGATGGCTGCCACTGCAAGTACTACTTTAACAGGTGATGTAACTGGATCGGGTAATGGAAGTTTTGCCACCACCGTAAATAGTGTAGGTGGAATTACTGCTGCTGCTATTGCAGGTTTACCTACATCTGTAAATGCAAATACGGCAAGCATTACTGCAAATACCAATAGTATTACAACTTTAAATACCAATGTATCTGCTAATACTGCAAGTATTACTGCAGAAATAACAAGAGCTACGAATGCAGAAAATGTTTTAGATACAAGGGTTACAGCAAATACGGCAAGCGTTACTGCAAACACCAACAGTATTGCAACTTTGAATACCAATGTATCAGCCAATACAGCAAGTATTACTGCAGAAATAACAAGAGCTACGAATGCAGAAAATGCTTTAGATACAAGGGTTACATCAAATACAGTAAGCGTTACTGCAAACACCAACAGTATTTCAACTTTAAATACCAATGTATCTGCTAATACAGCAAGTATCACTGCAGAAATAACAAGGGCTACGAATGCAGAAAATGCTTTAGATACAAGGGTTACAGCAAATACGAATAGTATTACAACTTTAAATACCAATGTATCTGCAAATACAGCAAGTATTACTCAGAATATAGTTGATATATTATTAAAGGCGCCTATTGCTTCTCCTGCTTTTACTGGAACACCTACTGCACCAACGCCAGCAACAACTGACAACTCAACACAATTGGCAACCACTGCTTATGTGAAATCATCTATCACTGCTGCAAATGCTGGTTTAAGTTCTATAGGAAATATTTCAGGAACTTCCAATGCAAAGGGTGCAACTATTAGCGGAACGACAGAATTAATATTAACACCAGCCGATGCTGGTAACGGAGGAATTGTCACTACAGGAGTTCAAACTTTTGCAGGAGCAAAAACATTTAGTAGTGATGTTACGGCTACTAATTTTTTAGGTAATGCGACAACAGCAACGACTGCTGGTAATATTACAGCAACTTCCAATACAACATTAACTTCCTTATCAAATTTAAATACGGTAGGTACTATTACAAGTGGGGTTTGGAGTGGAACTGCAATTGCTAATAATAAATTAGTAAATAGCTCTGCTACATTAGGATCAACTACCATGATATTGGGCGGAACGGTTACCTCAGTAACAGGATTGACTTCATTAACATCTACTAATTTAATAGGAACACTTTCAGGAACGGCAACTGCTTTAACAACAGGAAGAACAATTTCAACCACAGGGGATCTAACGTATACAAGTGGAGCATTTGATGGAACATCGAATGTAACAGGTTCTGCTACTTTAACTAATACAACAGTCACTGCAGGTTCTTATGGATCTTCTACAGCAATACCAACTTTTACAGTGGATGCAAAAGGTAGATTAACTGCAGCAAGTACTGTAGGAATTACTGCAGGTGTTTCTTCATTAAATTATACATCCTTAACTTCTTATGCAAGCGGTGGAACGATTAGTGGAACTTCTTTAACATTAGCTGCCGCTAGTGGAACCAATCCTGGATTAATTTCAACAGGTGAACAAACAATCGCTGGTGAGAAAACATTTATCAGTGATGTTACTGCTCCTAATTTTTTAGGTAATGCAACCACATCAACTACTGCAGGGAATATTACCGCAACCTCCAATACAACATTAACTTCCTTAACAAATTTAAATACGGTTGGAACAATTACAAGCGGGGTTTGGAGTGGAACTGCAATTGCTAATAATAAATTAGTAAATAGCTCTACTACATTAGGATCAACCGCAATGACATTGGGTGGAACAGTAACTTCGGTTAATGGTTTAACTTCATTAACCTCCACTATTTTAATAGGTACACTTTCTGGTACTGCAACTGCCTTAACAACAGGAAGAACAATTTCAACCACAGGAGATCTAACTTATACAAGTGGGAGCTTTGATGGAACTGCAAACGTAACGGGTTCTGCTACTTTAACCAATACTGCAGTAACTGCCGGCTCTTATGGATCTTCTACTGCTATACCCACCTTTACTGTTGATGCAAAAGGTAGATTAACTGCAGCAAGTACTGTAGGAATTACTGCAGGTGTATCATCATTAAATTATACATCTACCACAACTTATGCAGCAGGTGGAACGATTAGCGGAACATCTTTAACATTAGCAGCAGCGGATGCAACGAACCCAGGATTAATTTCTACAGGTGCACAAACCATTGCAGGCGCAAAAACATTTAGTAATACTGCTACTTTTAATCCAGATATTAAAGTAAATGGATTGACTGTTGGAACTGGATTAGGTAATATTATAACTAATACAGCTTTGGGTAACCAAGCCTTATTATCCAATACAACGGGTTCATCCAATGTGGCCTTAGGATATGTAGCGTTAGTAAATAATCTGAGTGGTACTGATAACGTAGCGGTTGGTGCTGATGTATTAACAGCAAATACTTCTGGAGGAGCAAATGTCGCATTAGGTACTGCCAGCTTAAGAAAAAATACTACAGGTGTTCACAACGTATCTGTTGGATATTATGCATTATCAGAAAGTGTTACTGGGAGTAGAAACAATGCATTGGGATCAAGGTCTTTACGATATAATACAGGGTCTGATAATAATTCATTTGGTGAACAAGCTTTATATTCAAATAGTGGTGCTGGAAACAATGCTTTTGGTAATGGCGCTTTGTACGGAAATACAACAGGTGACAATAACGTTGCTATTGGATATAGTGCAATGGGACATAAATCAACTGGAAGTAACAACGTTGCATTAGGAAGTATGGCTGGAGAAAAAATAGCCGATGGAAGCACCAGCAATACCGCTTCTGATAATTCAGTCTTTTTAGGATATGGCTCTTATCCTAAAGCCATTTCACAAACCAATCAAGTTGTTATTGGATATAATACAATTGGAAATGGATCCAATACAGTAACAATTGGAAATGGGAATATAACCAAAAACTATTTTAATGGAGACCTCGCTTTAACAGGTAATATCACTTCTGGAACCTGGAGTGCATCAACTATTGAAATTGCAAACGGTGGAACTGGTGCAACTTCAGCCGCGGCTGCAAGGTCAAATTTGGGATTAGTTATTGGAACAAATGTTCAAGCACCTTTAACGGCAGGTTCTGGTATATCCATTGCTTCAGGAACAATTTCTGCAACAGGATTAACTACCAGTAACTTGGCTAGTAATGCTGCTATAACCAATGCACAACTTGCAAATAGTTCGACTACATTAGGGTCAACCGCACTGACATTAGGTGGAACAGTGACATCTGTTTCAGGTTTGTCTTCTGTTACTTCTACAGGATTTACAGGAGCATTAACGGGTAATGCTACAACAGCAACGACTGCTGGAAATATTACCGCAACAACAAATTCTACCTTAACATCATTGCCAAATTTAGCGACAGTTGGAACCATCACTTCTGGCACATGGAGTGGAACAACCATTGCTATAGCAAATGGGGGTACAGGGTCTACGACTCAAAATTTTGTAGATTTAACGACCGCACAAACAATAGCTGGTTCAAAAATATTTAACGGAAATACTTCGGTAAGCGGTGCTAATACATTCATAGTTGGAACTGGAGCAACAACTCTAGGTGGCGCTTTAAACGTTACGGGTGCGGGAACATTTTCGTCAACATTAGCAGCAGGCGCAACTACTTTAGCAAGCGCAACAATTACAGGTAATGAAACAGTTGGGGGAACATTGGGAGTAACTGGTGCCACCACATTATCATCTACTTCGGCTCACGGCGGTGCTGCCACTTTTTCTTCTACAGTAAATGTAACGGGCGCTACCACATTAAATTCTGTAACTGCTACAGGTGCTGCTACTTTCAGTAGCACAGTTACAATTCCTACGGGTGCAGGATTAAATAAAGTGTTGACATCTGATGCTAATGGTGGAGCTACTTGGAATTCAAATCCTAATGCTGCATTTAGATTAGTTTCTTCTTCTGCGACATATACCGTTTCTGCAACGGATGATAAATACGTGGTTTATACCAATGCTGCAACGGGAACAATCTCCTTGCCAGCTATTACTAGCACAATGAGTGGCAAAGAAATTATTATTAAAAATATTTCGAATTTCAATGTCACAATTAGTGCAAATGGATCTCAGAAAATAGTTGCAGACTTCGCAAATAATGCAGCGACATCTGCCACTTTAGGTGTTGAAGCGTCTAACAACTGGGTTAAATTAATTGCAGACGGAACAAATAGTCAATGGATATTATTCAGAGCATTATTCTAATCAAAACATTAATAAAATTTATTTAAGTATATATCACAATGGAAAATTTAACCATGATCAATCCTTTTAATATTCTTTCGAAAAGAGAAAAAGAAGTATTGGATTTAATGTTGCAAGGTGCACAGGTAAAAGATATTAGCGCTTCCTTGGAATTAAAATCCAATACCATCTCTACTTTTAAAAAGAATATTCTTTCTAAAACTGGAGTTAAAAATAATATCGAGTTATTTAAATTGGCTCAGGAATATAAAATAGTGTAAGTCGTGAAAAAATTAGTATTCATCATATTATTGATTGGTGTTTTTACTAAAGCTAATGCGCAAACTGGTATTGGCACCACGGCTCCAATAAATAAGTTTGAAGTAGTCACTGCTACGGCAGATCCAGCAAATACAGGTGCCACTGCAAATGGTAATTTAAGATTAGGTCCTAGCTCTGGATCGCATGTGTTAGACTTTGGGTTAAGTAGCTCGAGTACATATTCATGGTTACAAGCAAGATCTAAATCGGCTTACGGAACTACTTATAATTTAGCATTGAATCCTACTAGAGGTAATGTGGGTATAGGCACCACTACGCCAGCAGCAAAACTGCATGTAAAATCCAACGGTCCTATTTTAAGATTAGAGGGTTCTGACCATGCTTATTTGGAATGGTTCCCGCTGGGATCAAGCACCCGCTATGGGTATATGGGTTTCCCAAATCCAGCTGCTGCACCTACCCAACTAACTTTCATGAATCAATTTCCGACGGGGTCGATAGCTTTTGGCACTAATGAAGAGAAAAGAATGACGATCACTTCTACGGGTCAAGTTGGTATAGGTAATGAATACCCAGGCGCCACCTTGGAAATAGGATCTAGTAGCGGTAGTGTTGCAGGAAATTTAATATTGAATCCTACTACCACTGGAACGGGAGTTGAAGGAGCTGAAATCAATTTTAAACCAGCACCATTTCCAACCACACCAGCTGCTCAAACATGGGTGATTGATCAAGCATCAAATGCCAATAGTCCTCGACTACGATTTTTTCCTAGCATTTCAGGTGAATCCGCCGGATTTACAATCAGAGACAATGGATATCTTGGAATAGGAACTGGAACACCAATTAGTAAATTTCATGTTCAATCTAACGATGGAACTTCCGTCTATATTGAAAGTACAACAGCTGACAACAATGGGATGGTGATTTTGAATGCCAATACCGGTCAAAACTGGACTGCTAACTGGCACGAATTTATGTATTTTCAAAAACAAGGAGCTGGTTTGGGATATATTGGAACCACTTCAAGTGGAAGTGCTATTTTATATGGTAGTAATTCAGATTATCGTTTAAAAAATGATTTGAAGAATTATAATGGATTGGACTTAATTAATAAAATCAATACCTATGACTTTGTTTGGAAAGCAAATGGTAGTCGAATGCATGGTGTAATGGCTCATGAACTACAATAAGTGGTACCTTATGCAGTTTCTGGAATAAAAGACGCAGTAGATGCAGATGGGAAAATAATTCCGCAAGCTGTTGACTATAGCAAGCTAACACCCATATTGATTAAAGCAATACAAGAGCAGGATATCAAAATAAAAGACCAGCAAAAACAAATTGATGAATTTATTAAGAGACTTGAAGTTTTAGAAAACAAAAAATAATAAAAGAACAACCGAGCTGAAGAGTTTATTTCTAAAGATTACAAAAACTTTCCAAAAGACTACAAAATAGGTAAATCGAATGAAATTAGAATTTTTAGTGCTAATAACTAACTCTATCTTGTATGCAACCTTTTAATTATGAGTAAACAATTTTTTTTTGTTATAGGTTTGTTTTTTTCAATGCATTTGTTTGCTCAAACTGGCATTGGGACATCAACGCCTAATGCTTCTGCAAAACTTGAAGTAGCATCTACAGATAAGGGTTTATTAATTCCTAGAATGACAAAAGCGCAAAGAGAGGCAATAACTCTTTCTGGTGCTGCAAATGGTTTATTGGTTTATCAAACGGATGATCTTGCAGGTTTTTATGTAAATACGAGTACAACAACAACAATTGCTTGGACCAGAGTTAATTCCAATTGGAATAGAACTGGAAATGATATTTCTTACACAGTAGGTAATATTTCGACAACCGGTGCATTAACTGGTGGCAATTTAAGCACATCCAATCTTTCTGGATTTGCAGCAAATGTTGCGTCTATTTCTGCAAATTATTCAATTACTTCAGCAGACAATGGCAAAGTGATTCAATCTACAAGTGCTTCCGCAATTACTATTACAATACCAACTGGACTGCCAACTGGTTTTAATTGTACAGTGGTTCAAATGGGTGCAGGACAAGTCACGTTTTCTGGCACTTATTTAAATAGAACAGGCTTTAGTAAAACAGCGAGTCAGTATTCGGTAGTAAGTATTCTTCACCTAGGTAGTAATAGCATTATTGTTACAGGAGAAATGAGTAATTAATATGAAACAGCTTATCACGTTATTTTTACTTTCTTTTTTATCAATATATAGTACCGCTCAAATTGGGTTACCAATTCAACAATCTGTTTTACCTAAAAATAGTTTAGTGGTCAATTATGATTTTTCGAAATCTTCTGGTTTTACACGTGGAGCTACAAGTGCTACTAATTTAGCTGGAACAGCTTCAGGTAATTCTACTTTGTATAATGCACCTATTTTCATGAATTCATTGGGATTTATTTCATTTAATGGATCCAATCAATATCTAGCTACACCTAATTTGAGAACCTATTTCAAATCGGTGAATACCAGTGTGCAAAGAAGCTTTACTATGAGCTTTTGGTTTTACCCAATAACTGCTACTGGCGTTTTGGTTAGCGAATTAGATTCACATGTTCCCAGTGGAGGTTGGCATGCATCCAACATTGAAATAATTAATGGTTTTATTAAATATCGAATTTGGAGTGGTCCAATTATAACTTCAACATCAGCTGTTAATTTAAATCAATGGCATCATGTCGTATTGGTATATGACGGCACATCGGTAAAAGGTTATTTAAATGGAGTTTTACAAGGTACGCAAGTAGGAGCAAGAGAAATACCTCCAACAAGCCAAAACTATGCAATTGGCGCAGGAGAGACCACTAATATGGGAACAGGCGCGTATGGGAATTTTCATTTAGCGCAATTTAAATTACATAATCTTCCATTGACAGATCAAGATATTTTATTAGAGTACGAATCAAGAAAAGGTGAGTTTGATTATACAATGCATAGCCCTTCAACTAATTCTAATCCTACTTATTGGGGTGTTTCGAGCGTATGGGCTGGAGAAACAACATTTAGTCAAGATCATTATACGCCTTGGTTAAATAATACTCGTTTAGGTTGGGCAGCAGGTGCTAATGATGCAAATCAATGGATTACTTTAAGTTATGATGAACCGGCATACATAAAAGGAGTTGTAATACAATCTAGAGCAAATTCAGGAAATCAATTTGTAACAAAAGTACATGTTGAGACTAGCTTGACTGGTGCTGCTCCATGGACTAGGGTTTTAAGTGATGTGACTTTAGGGACTACTATAACAGATGATGCACGTGTACTTTTTCCTACAAGTGTTTTTGCAAAATCAGTTAGAATATTACCTGTTACATGGACAAATCATATTACCATGAGATTAGGTTTATTAGTAAAGCCAAATCTTACAAATACCTCTAATAACCTAGTATTGCATTATAATCCAGGGATGACAGAAAGTTATCCAGGAACCGGTACGAGTTTAATTGATTTATCAGGTAATGGGTTAAACGGAACGATGAGTAATCTTACTTATAGTAATTCTGCTTTTACTTTTAATGGTACTAATTCACAGGTAAACATACCAGACAATGCCGCTTTAGAACCAGGCACTGGAAGTTGGACCATTGAAGTTTGGTTTAACAATGCTGGTTCATCTGGAACGGTACTTGGAAAATATAATAACGGCGGAAATGGATCAAATATATCCTATGCATTGCGCTTAGTTGGTTCAAACGCGATACGTGCAGACTTTAGTAATGGAACCACTGCGCTGGTCACTGATAATTTCACTTTTAATGCGAACACTTGGGTTCAGATGGTGTATGTGTGGGACAAGACAAATAATAATATTTACACTTATTCAGATGGCGTTTTAAAACAAACTAAAGCCATAAGTATTTCGGGTGGGATTTTAAATGCGTCAACAAATTTATACTTAGGTTCTTATAATGGTGGCGAGTATTCGCAATATTTTACAGGTAAAATGGGTATTGTTAGACTGTATAAAAAAGCATTGAGTGCTTCTGAGGTTTTAAAAAACTATGATGCTAGCAAAGCCAATTATGGGATTATTCAAAATGGACTTATTATGAATTTAGCGACTGCTCCTAGTAGCGGTTCAACTTGGACGGATAAGTCAGGTAATGGAAATAATGCAACCTTAGTTAGTTCACCAACTTATACTGCTTCTAATGGCGGCGGTTATACAACTTCAGCTAGTTCTTATATTTCTACAAGTTATAATTTGCCAAATACTTTTACAATAAGTGTGGCTGCTTCATTTAATCCAGTAAATTATTGGGCTACCATTTGGGGTAATGAAAGTTGGACTGCACAAAAGGGGTATATCGCTTACTTTAAAAACGCCACTAATATAGATATTGGTAGTCCATCAGGTGAAGTCACAGTTCCAATAAATGACTACAATACTGTTCATATTTGGGACTTTACCGTTAATGGAACTGGTTATGTATTGTATAAGGATGGGGTAGTTTTTGGTACAGGCACTTTTACTGCTCCAGTTGGTGGAGTTAGTAACAATGGATTATATTTTGGTGCAAGACATACCAATGGAGGAACTGGTGCTCAAGATTTTGGTCCTGGAACTTATTATAGCATGCGGGTTTACAATAGGGCTTTGAGTTTGGATGAAGTGAAAACTAATTTTTCTTTTTTGAAAAGTAGTTATGGTTTATAATTTAGTAATTAGATTAAAAAAGAAAATCAATCTGTAGCGTAAATTTTCAAAGACTAAAAACTGTCCAAAAGGACACAAAACATGTAAACCGAATGAAAACAGAATTTTTACTTTTAATATCTAACTCTATCTTGTATACAACCTTTTAATTATGAGTAGACAAATTTTATTTATTGTAGGGTTGTTTTTTTCAATGCATTTGTTTGCTCAAACTGGTATTGGAACTACTACCCCTAATGCATCTGCGAAGTTAGATGTGTTTGCTACCAATAAAGGTTTTTTACCCCCGCGTGTTATATTAACAAGTGTAACTGATGCTACTACCATTGCTTCTCCTGCAGAAGGTTTGTTGGTATATAATTTAGGTTCAGTAGGATTACAAGCTGGCTATTATTATTGGAATGGAGCAAATTGGGCAACCATTGCAACCTCTAGTTCTGCAGGAAATGGAGTGACTTCAACCGATATGGTAAAATTATATAGTAAGGCCTATTCAGCTGCAACTGCAGATAGTACTATTGCAAATGCTACTGGTTACAAATTTACAGTGCCTGTTTCTGGAAGATATTTATTTGATTTTTCAAGTTCTGGTTATTTGAATCAAGCAACAATGACAATTACTTTTAAAGTGAGACAAGGAACTACTGATCTCGGATCTGATTTTTTTACGAATGCTAATAATAATGTCCATGTTGTTTTTGATGGTAAGGTAGAGGTTAATTTACAGGCGGGAGTAACCTACAATGTTTATGTAAGCTCCTCTGGCTCTAGGGATGGAGGTGATTATGATCGAGTTTCTTATAAATTGATAGCTGGTAATTTACCGGTAACTGGACAATCAGTTGATTATGCAATGGCTTCTTTGTCTGCTACGCAAAGTATCTCAGCTGTTAGTAATGTTTTGTTTAATACTATACAAGGAAGTGGTATCACTTTAACTAATGGTGGATTTAATCTAATGGCTAATAAAACCTACAAATTAGAAGGGAGTGTAGGTGGAAGTTCTACTGGTTATATTTATTATGCATGGGTAGATGCTTCTAATACGATTATAAGTGGAGGTAGTATTGGGTCGGTAATGAAAGCAGGAAGTGCATTTTCGGATGGTCCGCAAGATAAAGCAGTAGCAATATATACTCCAACATCAAACACAACTGTTTATTTAAGAGTACTTACCGTTACTGGTACCTCAGTTGCATATCCTCCTTTAGCATCTCCAACCTATTCTAGTACTTGGGCAACTATTTCACAAATTGGTTCGTCAGCTTTTGTAAACCCTTGGACTTTATCTGGAACCAATACTTATAATACAACGGGTAATGTGGGTATTGGTACTTCTTCTCCTACAACAACATTAGATGTAACTGGTTCATTACAGGTAAGTGGTAATACTACTTTAAAAAGTAGTGCAATTATTGGAACTGGTGTTGGAGCTGAAGGTGGTGAAATACAATTAGTAAATGCAGTTACTGGAAGTTCATTATCAGGAACTGCTGTTAGTGTTGATATTTATCAAGATAGATTAAGAATATTTGAAGCTGGTGGTAATTATAGGGGTGTATTTGTTGATTTAAGTAAAGCACCAAGTGGTGTTGGAGGTGAATTAATGTATAAGGCTAGTGGTTTTGTAAATAGAGGAGTAGATGTTACATTGGGAAATTTAAAAGCGAGGATTGCTGCAACAGGTAATTTTAGTGTGCAACTTAGTACTGTATCAGGTAGTTATTCGGTATATGGCTCCCATTATTTAGTTGATAATGGTGCGTATTCAAATGGCAT
>Ga0164295_10001716_pt1 | contig 18199 bp, 13 predicted proteins | sample GEODES006metaG_FD_111798 | JGI IMG/M metagenome (GOLD analysis project Ga0164295, IMG submission 111798) | Oligotrophic lake water microbial communities from Sparkling Lake, Wisconsin, USA - GEODES006 metaG | ecosystem: Environmental > Aquatic > Freshwater > Lake | place: USA: Sparkling Lake... | reverse complement strand
TGCGCAAGGCCTCTGACAAGTCAGCCAGTTGCGCAATCCATACCAGCTCATGTCCGTGGTCATCGACGATGGAAACCGCCTCATCAGGCGCGGCCACCGGGAAAGCCCGAATCGCGACCACTCCGACGTGGCGTTCACCGTTGAGAACCAACTCCCATTGGCCCGAAGCGTTACTGTCAAATTGAAAATTCATCATGCTTGCACCTCCCGAAGGACTGCGCCTTCGGCTTGCGCCTGACGCTGTTGGGCCTCGTACAAGCGCCAATATGCGCCTTGTGTTTCCATCAAAGCGTCGTGGGTGCCCTCTTCCACAATTTCACCTTTGTCCATGACCACCAATCGATCGGCTTTGCGCAGGGTGGACAAACGGTGCGCAATCGCAATCGTCGTGCGACCCCGCACCAGGTTGTCTAGCGCTTTTTGGATTTCTTTTTCAGTCTCGGTGTCCACCGCAGAAGTGGCTTCGTCCAGAATCAAAATGCGTGGATTGATGAGCAAAGCGCGGGCAATCGAAATGCGTTGACGCTCTCCACCTGAGAGGCCCTGGCCTCGCTCACCGACCAGCGAGTCGTATCCTTGCGGCATGCGCAAAATAAACTCGTGTGCATGGGCCGCCCGGGCGGCTGCCACGATCTCATCACGGCTTGCTTCGGGCATGCCATAAGCAATGTTGTCGGCAATCGTGCCGAAAAACAAAAACGGCTCTTGCAGCACCAAGCCAATGTGACGGCGGTAATCGGCCACGCGCAACTGCCGGATGTCCACGCCGTCGAGTTCAATCACACCGTCGGACAGGTCGTAAAAACGGCACATCAAATTCACCAGGGTACTTTTGCCCGAGCCGCTGTGTCCCACCAGACCGATCATCTGGCCGGGCTCGATGTTCAGGTTGAGCTTGCGAATCACAGCGCGGTTGCCATAACGAAAGCCAGCTTGGCGCAGCGTGATGCGACCCTCCACCCGCGGCATGGAGACGGGATTGACCGGCTCTGGAACGCTGGAGACATGGTCCAGAATTTCAAAAATCCGCTTCGCACCGGAGGCGGCTTTTTGGGTGCTTGAAACAATCCGGCTCATCGAATCAAGCCGCATGTAAAAGCGTCCGATATAGGCCAAAAACGCCGTCAACACACCCACAGTGATCTCGTTGCGGGACACCTGCCAAATGCCAAATCCCCAGACCACCAGCAAGCCCACTTCGGTCATCAAGGTCACCGTCGGAGAGAACAATGACCAGACGCGGTTCAGCCGGTCGTTGACCGCCAAATTATGCTGATTGGCATCATTGAAGCGTTTCGCCTCACGGTCTTCTTGGGCAAACGCTTTGACAACCCGAATGCCCGGGATCGTGTCCGTCAAGACATTGGTCACTTCGGACCACACCCGGTCAATTTTTTCAAAGCCTGTGCGCAAACGGTCACGCACCACATGAATCAACCAGGCGATGAACGGCAAAGGCAACAAGGTGACGATGGCCAGGGTGGGGTTGATGGTGAACAAAATCACCGAAGTCATCAAGATCATCAAAACATCGGTGGCAAAGTCCAACAGATGCAAGGACAGAAACACGTTGATGCGGTCTGTTTCACTGCCGATGCGCGCAATCAAATCGCCGGTGCGTCGACCGCCAAAATACTCCAAGGACAACTTGAGCAGGTGCTCATAGGTGGTGGTGCGTAAATCGGCGCCAATGCGCTCAGATACCAGGGCCAGAATATAGGTTTTGATCCAGCCCAAGCCCCACGCCAGTAAAGCTGAGCCCAACAAACCGATCAAATACCAAGACACCGTGGTGGGTTCAATTTTTTGGCCGTTTTGAAATGGGATCAGCACCTCGTCCATCAGGGGCATTGTTAAATAAGGCGGCACCAAAGTGGCCGCCGTGGAGGCCAAGGTCAGTAAAAAACCGACCAGCAATTGCCCCTGGTAGGGCTTGGCAAAACGCCAAAGCTTGATCAAAGTCCAGGTTGAAGGGGGCGCCATCTCGGCACGGATACACACAGGACAATCTTCAACGTCGTCTGTCAGCGCCGAATGACAAACAGGGCAAAAGCATGAAACAGCATCTTCAGCCAGCGCAGCCTCGCCAGGACCCGCATGGAACACCGTCAATTGATCGACCAAGCGCAAAGCGGCAGGCTGACGCCCCAAAGTGAAGCGCCAAACCGCCAATAATGAATTCAAATTTATTAATTCAAGCTTTGCAACCCCTGCATGATCGGTCAAAACAAAACGATGCGCTGGCTCCAAGGTCCAAGATTGACATGCGGCTGCCCCTTGTTGGAAGGATAAAACACGCCTGTCAGTCAAAATAATCACACTTTTAGTGAATTTCAACGCGCTGTCCAAGTCAACCTCCATGGCGGCTGAAACGTTTTCTTCTGATTGAAGAATTTCAGAGACCATCGACCGCCAAGCATCAGGTATCCCCGCAAAGGAAGAAGTTAAAGGGTAAGTCGGTGTCATTTGGAATTTTGCAACAAGAGCCACGTCAGCAATGGCGGCATATAAAAACAGCAACAGAAGCGGCCGGGACTGAACCCATGCACCTTGTTAAATCAGCTTTAGTTGCCGAGTCGGGCGCTCATCGAGCCTCTGTTCGGTCATTGTATCGTTCACCCGAATTCTCTATCCAATTCCTGCGAACCACCTACCTTCGCGGCCCCAATATCTGGACCTACCGGCCCGTATTGGAAACTTGGATCGACATCGGCGCTCTGGAGGATTGCCCTTCCAACACCCTGCCCGGCTTTGTAGATCGCTTGACGGCCTGGCTGCCCGGCTTGGAAGAGCACCGTTGCAGCGTAGGAGAAATAGGCGGTTTCATTCAACGCCTGGAAGACGGGACATGGCCTGGACACATTCTCGAGCATGTTGCGCTGGAATTGCAAAGCCGCGCTGGCATGCAAACAGGCTTTGGCAAAGCGCGCGAAGCTGGTCCGCGCGGCATTTATAAAGTTGTGATCCGTACGCGCCACCCTGAAGTGAGTCAAAAAGCACTCTCTTATGGCCGCGACCTGATTTTGGCTGCGATTGCCGACACTCAGTTTGATGTGGGCGGCGCAATTGCTGACTTGACCCGGATGGTCGACTCTTTGTGCATTGGCCCCAGCACCGCCTGCATTGTTGATGCGGCAGCCGAATTGGACATCCCGCACATTCGATTGAACTCTGGGAATTTGGTGCAATTGGGCCATGGTGCCAGCCAACGCCGCATCTGGACGGCTGAAACCGATCAGACCAGTGCGATCGCTGAAAGCATCTCAAAAGACAAAGACCTGACCAAAACCTTATTGGCCACCTGTGGCGTACCGGTACCGCAGGGCCAGATTGTCAAGTCACCGGCGCAGGCCTGGGAAGCCGCCCAAGTGATTGGCTTGCCCGTCTGCGTCAAACCCACCGACGGCAACCATGCGCGCGGCGTTTCGCTTGAATTGACAAGCCAAGCTGAAATTGAATCTGCTTATGCATTGGCCCTGGCCGAGGGCAGCGAAGTCCTGGTTGAGCGGCACATTTTGGGCGACGAGCACCGTTTGCTGGTCGTCGGTGGCCGCGTGGTGGCAGCCAACAAAGGCGAGCAGGCCCATGTGATCGGTGATGGCGTTTCGACCATCGAACAATTGATCGAACTGCAAATCAATTCAGACCCTCGCCGAGGTGAAGAAGAGGATTTCCCCTTGGACACGGTCCGTTTGGACGATCACCCGACAGCCGTACTCGAGTTGCAACGACAGGGTTTGTTGCGCAACAGTGTGCCTATATCAGGCCAGCAGGTGCTGGTGATGCGGACCGGCAACATGGCCATGGACGTGACGGACTTGGTGCATCCCGATGTGGCGGAACTGGTTGCTTTGGCCGCACGCGTTGTGGGCCTGGACATCGCCGGCATCGACTTGGTGGTGCAAGATATTTCAAAACCCCTCAAAGCCCAAGGTGGCGCCATTGTCGAGGTCAATGCCGGCCCGGGTCTGCTGATGCACCTCAAACCAGCCTCAGGCAAAGCCCGCCCCGTAGGCGAAGCGATTGCCCGGCATTTGTTCAATTCTGACGAAGCGGGTCGCATTCCGGTGGTTGGCCTGATGGGCAACGGCGACACCACGGGACCCGCCAAATTGATCGCGTGGTTGCTCCACCTAAAAGGTTTGGAAACAGGCTTGGCCTGCGCCTGCGGCTTGTTCTTAGGCAATCGCCGTTTACAAAAAAACAGCGCCATGGATTGGGAAACGGCACAACGACTGCTCATCAACCGTGCCGTTCAAGCTGCGGTATTTGAAACCACGGCCCGCCATTTGCTGACCGAAGGCCTGCCTTATGACCGCTGCCAAATCGGCTTGGTCACCAGCATGCCAAAAGCCGAAGGACTGCAAGATTTGTTTGTCCATACAGATGCCCAAATGCCGGGCTTTGTGCGCACACAAATCGACGTTGTATTGCCCAATGGAGTCGCTGTGTTGAATGCACAAGACGAGCAAGTCGCTGCTTTGGCCAGCTACTGCGATGGCGAAGTTATTTTCTACGCCCAAAATGAAGCGAATCCCACATTGAAAGCGCATCGTGCAAAAGAGGGCAAAGTGGTTTTCGCCAGAGGCAATCAAGTGATATGGGCGCAAGGTAAGCAAGAAACCGAACTGTTCAGCCTGGCCGCCACAACCACGAGCAAGATCATCAAAATTCACCAATTGTCACGCAACGATTTACTGGCTGCTGCCAGCGCGGCTTGGGCTTTGGATATTTCCAAAGACCTGATACGTGCTGGCGTCAAAAGCTTTGGACAAAGCCCGACCACTCACTGAAACACAGCCCCTTCATACCAGGAACACCGGCTCATGGAAGTCTCAAGAATTCGTGCACTTCGCGGGCCTAATTTGTGGAGTCGCCACACCAGCGTGGAAGTCATCGTCACCTGCATGACGCCAGACCGTGACATCGTGCCTGGCAGCCCCTTTGAAAAACAATTGCGCCGCATTTTTCCGGCATTGGCTTTCATCGAAGGCGCCCGACCCGGGCAACGAGCCAGCATGGCGCATGCCCTGGAAAAAATCACCCTGGGTTTGCAAGCACAGGCCGGCTGTCCGGTCACCTTCAGCCGCACCACCGTCACCCAAGAGCCCGGTATTTACCAAGTCGTGGTTCAATACACTGAAGAAGCGGTTGGCCGTTTGGCACTTGAATTGGCAATGCAACTTTGCAAGGCTGCCAAGACCGGCGAACCTTTTGATTTGGCTGCCGCCCTGATGCAATTGAGTGAACTGGACGAAGATGTCAGGTTAGGGCCCTCAACAGGTTCCATCGTGGACGCGGCGGTGCTTCGTGGCATTCCCTATCGTCGCTTAACGGATGGCAGTCTGGTGCAATTTGGCTGGGGCTCCAAGCAGCGCCGCATTCAGGCCGCTGAGACCGACAGTACCAGTGCCATCGCCGAATCAATTGCACAAGACAAGGATCTGACCAAATCTCTGTTGATTGCCGCTGGCGTGCCAGTACCTGTCGGAAAACCTGCGCAAAATTCAGCGCAAGCCTGGGCTATTGCGCAAGAAATCGGGCTGCCCGTGGTTGTCAAGCCCCAAGACGGTAACCAGGGCAAAGGCGTGACCGTGAACATCGTGACGCAGGAACACTTTGAGGCGGCTTACGAAACCGCTGCCTGCTATGGTGAAGTCATGGTCGAGAGGTTTCTGCCTGGTCAGGATTACCGCTTGTTGGTCGTGGGCAATAAACTGATCGCTGCAGCCAGGCGAGAACCCCCCTTGGTGGTGGGTGACGGCCTGCACACTGTGCAGGAGTTGGTGAACCTGGTCAATGCCGACCCTCGTCGAGGTGACGGACACTCTACTTCGCTGACCAAAATCAAATTCGATGGCATTGCCATTGCGCACTTGGCTCAACAAGAGCTCCAACCTGAATCGGTGCCAGAAAAAGGCCGGCGCGTCATTTTGCGCAACAACGCCAACTTGTCTACAGGCGGTACCGCCACCGATGTGACTGACGACGTTCACCCTGAGGTAGCCGCACGCGCAGTGGCGGCTGCACTGATGGTGGGTGTTGACATTTGCGGCGTAGACGTCGTCTCTGAATCTCTGCTGCGACCCTTGGAAGAGCAGCAAGGCGGCATTGTTGAAGTCAACGCTGCGCCGGGTCTGCGCATGCACATCAGTCCCTCATTTGGCAAGGGCCGCAACGTCGGCAAGGCAGTCATCGAAAGCATGTTCAAGCCCGGTGATGACGGCCGTATCCCGGTGATTGCAGTCACCGGCACCAATGGCAAAACCACCACGGTCCGATTGACCTCGCACCTGCTCAAAACGCAGGGTATGAGGGTAGGCATGACCAACACCGACGGCGTGTATGTCAATGGACGCCAAATTGACGATGGGGACTGCAGCGGTCCCCGAAGCGCCCGCAATGTGCTGATGCACCCTGATGTGGACGCTGCTGTTTTTGAAACAGCGCGAGGCGGTATGCTGCGAGAAGGCCTGGCCTTTGATCGCTGCAAAGTGGCCATCGTGACGAACATAGGGTCCGGCGACCATTTGGGTTTGAATTACATCACCACATTGGAAGATCTGACTGTTCTCAAACGGGTGATTGTGCTGAACGTAGCCGCCGATGGCATGGCCGTACTCAATGCCACCGATCCTTCTGTTGCTGCAATGGCCAAGCATTGCCCTGGCAGCGTGACCTTTTTTGCCCAAGACCCGCAACATCCCGTCTTGGCTACGCACCGGGCCCAAGGCAAACGCGTGGTATTTGTTGAAAATGACCACATCGTGGCGCAGGAAGGCAAAAAAATATTCCGCGTGCCACTGGCCAAAGTCCCGCTGACTCGACAAGGTCAAATCGGATTTCAGACCGAAAATGTCATGGCTTCTGTAGCGGCTGCCTGGGCCATCAATTTGTCGTGGGAGAGCATCAGTCAAGGCCTGGCCACCTTCATCAGCGATGTACAAGGTGTACCTGGAAGGTTCAATGTATTTGACTACCGGGGTGCAACCGTCATTGCCGACTACGGCCACAACCCCGACGCCATTCAAGCCTTGGTCAACGCCGTCGACAACATGCCTGCAGCCACACGGTCTGTCGTCATCAGTGGTGCGGGCGATCGGCGCGACCAGGACATCCGAGACCAAACCCGCATTCTGGGTCAAGCATTTGACAATGTCATTCTTTACCAAGATGCATGTCAACGCGGGCGTGAAGATGGTGAGGTTTTGAAGCTCTTGCGTGAAGGTTTGGAAGGGGCTGAGCGTACCCAACGAATCGACGAAATCCACGGTGAATTCAATGCCATCGACAACGCCATGGCCAGCTTACAACCTGGCGACTTGTGCCTTATTTTGATTGATCAGGTGGAAGAATCTTTGGCCTATATTGGCCAAAAAGTGCAGGTCGGTTGAAGCTCAAGTCAAGGCCATGACAGCCAGTCCACTGAAGAGAAATACCATTTGCCAAACCAAGAGGCGTTGCCAGGTGGCTGGCCGACTTTCAACCCAACGGTACATCCCGTAACCGGTCATCAATGACAATGCAAACGCCAACAACAGGCCCATCAAGTTGATCCACGGGTCCTGCCAACCCGCATGGAACCAAACAGCACTGACCATCAAACTGATTGCAAAATGCGTTAAAAACAGGGAATAAGACATCTTTGCAATCGCAGACAAGGCTCTCTTCAGATTCAGTGTCCAAGTACTTGCGTCAACCTGCTGATCGCGGTGGGGCCAGACGGCCAATATCAAGGCCATGCCCCAAGCCAAGCCCATGCGCAAGCGGGGCTCTAGCCACAGGGCGATCAAACCCAAAATAAAAATGATGGCCCACCCTTTGATTGTGAGGCGGCTCAAGCGTGCACGGTAAGCCAACATACCCAAGCCATAAGAGCCAAAAAAATACAAGCCCTGGACATCCATGTTGCTCTGCCGATTCCACCAGTCTAAAGACAACGCTGTCAAAAACAACCAGACCAAAACCATGGCGCCCCGAAGTTTGACTCTGGGTTGCCAAGCCTGCATTTTCGCTGCCACCCACACGGCCAATAAAGCCAGCGCGTACAACTGAAAATCGATGGCCACATACCAAATGCCAGCAGACAATGCTTGCACACCCGCAATGTCTTGCAGCATCAACAGGTGCACGGCCATACTCCACAGGGATGGAACGCCTGACAGTGAAGAATGGGGATACCAAGGTCGCACTAATGCAGTGACACAGATTGTCAAAGCGAGGGCGGCCATCAAAGGAATCGCCAAGCGCAAGAATCTTTTACGCAGCAGTAGCAGCAGTGAAAAATGTGCCGGCAATCTTTGCGCATTTGCAGGCAGGGTACGCAAAAAATGACTGGCAGTCAGAAAGCCGCCCACCACCAAAAAGGCTTGAACAGCAAGTTGACCATAGTCATGAAGTAGCGCCAATTGAATTGGGGCCAACAACATCGCACGATCGAACATCGGACTGTAAACCGACAGATGATGCCAGACGATGACGAGGCATCCGATCGACTTGAAAACATCCAGAATAAACCAACGCCCCCTCGCTGAGTAGGTTGCGTCTTTCAACAAATCAGGAGAGGAGTCCAAAAAAGTCACATCACTGCGCAGCGCGCAAAAACAGGCCTATCAAAGTGCCAGACGGGCCCTGGCTGCCATGTACTCGCTGCGCAATTTGGCAACCAGTTCGGCCGTGCTGAGCACCGCAGTGATGGCGCCAATGCCTTGGCCACATCCCCAAATATCTTTCCAGGCTTTCTTGGCATCACCGCCAAAATTCATCTTCGAAGGGTCAGAAACAGGCAGGTTGTCCGGGTCCAATCCGGCCGCCCGAATGGAAGGCGCCAGGTAGTTGCCGTGCACCCCGGTGAACAGGTTGCTGTACACAATATCGTCCGAATTGCTCTGGACGATGGCATTCTTGTAGCCTTCGGTGGCACGGGCTTCAAGCGTGGCAATGAAAGCCGAGCCAATGTAGCCAAAGTCAGCGCCCATGGCTTGCGCCGCCAAAACGGCATCCCCTGTGGCAATGGCGCCTGACAAGGCAATGGGACCATCAAACCATTGCCGAATTTCCTGGACCAAGGCAAATGGACTTTTGACTCCTGCATGGCCACCTGCGCCAGCAGCCACAGCAATCAGGCCGTCAGCGCCCTTCTCAATGGCTTTGTGGGCATGTTTGTTGTTGATGATGTCGTGCAACACCACGCCACCGTAACTGTGGGCGGCCTCGTTAATTTCTTCTCTGGCACCCAAGGACGTGATGATGATCGGCACCTTGTATTTGACACACATCGCCATGTCGTGTTCCAGGCGGTCATTGCTTTTGTGCACGATCTGGTTGATGGCATACGGGGCAGCCGGCTTATCGGGATGAGCCTTGTTGTAGGCGTCGAGTGTTTCAGTGATTTCGATCAACCACTCTTCAAGTTGCTCCGCAGGACGTGCGTTGAGCGCGGGCATGGAGCCGACAATACCGGCCTTGCACTGTTCGATCACCAAGGTGGGATTGCTGATGATGAACAAGGGTGAAGCGATAGCGGGAAAAGGCAAATGGGCCAGGACCGAAGGCAATTTGGACATGAAGTCTCCAGATTAAATGGGGCATTCTCAAAGCAAGCCCCTGTGAAGACCTGTCAGTCAAGCGACAAGCCCTTAGAAAAATGAAAAATCAGAAGGCTTCCAACGCCATCGCGTTGACGCTGGCAGCGCCATGCACGATGCTGTCTCGGATACCCGGTGCCTTGGACAAAATGTGGTCGGCATAAAACCGAGCCGTCGTCACCTTGGCGGCCATGAAAGCCGCATCTTGGGCTTGGGCTTCGGGTGTCAATGCCACCAACAAGGCGCGGCCCAATTGCCAGCCTGCCATCAAATTACCGGCCAGCATGAGGTAAGGCACGCTACCGGCGAACACATCGTTCGGATGAGCTTTGGTGTTGCCTGCCACATAATCCACGACCTCTGTGAATGCTTCGCGTGCGGCTTTTAAGCGCTGGGCCATGACGTGGGCATCCCCGCTGGCCGATGCAGCCAGTTCGGCCTCGGTTTGCGCCACTTGCGCGGCCAAAGCCTTGGCGGTTTGCCCGCCATCGCGCGAAGTCTTGCGCCCCACCAGGTCGTTGGCCTGAATGGCAGTCGTGCCCTCATAAATGGTCAAAATTTTGGCGTCACGGTAGTACTGGGCTGCGCCTGTTTCTTCGATGAAACCCATGCCGCCGTGCACTTGCACGCCCAGGCTGGTCACTTCCAGGCTCATCTCGGTGCTGAATCCTTTCACCAAGGGCACCATGAACTCATAAAAAACCCGGTTCTGTTGGCGAACCTCTGCGTCGGGATGGTGGTGCGAGGCATCGTATGCGGCGGCCGCCGTGGACGCCATGGCGCGACAGCCTTCGGTATAGGCACGCATGGTCATCAACATGCGGCGGACATCAGGATGGTGAATGATGGCACCTGCGCCAGGCAAGCTGCCATCCACGGGACGGCCTTGCACTCGGTCCTTGGCATATTCAACGGCTTTTTGGTAGGCGCGCTGCGCAATCGCAATGCCTTGAACGCCGACTGCATAACGGGCCGCGTTCATCATGATGAACATGTATTCAAGACCCCGGTTTTCTTGTCCAACCAAAAAGCCGACAGCATCTGCGTTGTCACCAAACTGCAGCACGGCAGTCGGGCTGGCCTTGATGCCCATCTTGTGCTCAATGCTCACGCAATGCACATCGTTGCGCTCACCCAATGTGCCATCGGCCTTGACCCTGAACTTAGGCACCACAAACAGGCTGATGCCCTTGACGCCTTCAGGCGCACCCTGGACACGAGCCAACACCAAGTGGACGATGTTGTCGGCCATGTCGTGCTCACCATAGGTGATATAGATTTTGGTGCCAAAAATCTTGAACGTGCCATCGGGCTGCGGTTCAGCTCGTGTCCGAACTGCCGCCAAATCCGAGCCGGCTTGGGGCTCCGTGAGGTTCATGGTACCGGTCCATTCACCAGAAACCAGTTTTTCAAGGTAGGTGGCTTTGAGTTCGTCCGAGCCCGCCGTTAAAAGTGCCTCGATCGCCCCATCAGTCAATAAGGGGCATAGTGCAAAGGCCATGTTGGCCGAATTGAGCATTTCGCCACAGGCCGCGCCAATCGTCTTGGGCAAACCCTGGCCGCCATATTCAACCGGGTGCTGCAGGCCTTGCCAACCGCCCTCGGCGTATTGTTTGTAAGCGGCCTTAAAGCCTGGCGTGGTGGTCACCCCGCTGCCATTGTGAAAAGACGGATTTTTGTCACCCTCCCAGTTCAAAGGAGAGAGTACGTCTTGGTTGAGTTTGGCAGACTCTTCAAGCACGGCTTGCGCAGTTTCAAGACCCGCATCTTCAAAGCCGGGAATCTGTGCAATTTGTTCAATGCGTGCCAGATGCTCGATATTGAAGAGCATGTCTTTAAGGGGCGCGATGTAGCTCATGGTGTGTCTCTTTGAATTTCAACAGCAGTCGGGTCGGTCTTTTGCAATCGGAGCAAAAGCCGTTAAAGCGAGCGAACCAACTCCGGCACAGCGCTGAACAAGTCCGCTTCCAAACCGAAATCCGCAACGCTGAAAATCGGCGCCTCAGGGTCCTTGTTGATGGCCACGATCACTTTGGAATCCTTCATGCCGGCCAAGTGCTGGATCGCGCCCGAGATACCACAAGCGATATACAACTGAGGGGCTACGATCTTGCCTGTCTGTCCAACTTGCAAGTCGTTGGCGGCATAACCGGCATCTACCGCAGCGCGGCTGGCGCCAATCGCCGCACCCAGTTTGTCGGCCAATGGCGTCATGACTTCGTTGAACTTTTCAGCACTGCCCAAAGCACGTCCACCAGAGACAATGATCTTGGCCGCGGTCAATTCAGGTCGATCGTTCTTGGCAATTTCGCTGCCCTTGAAACTGCTCTTGCCACTGTCGGCTTGGGCCACAGTGGTTTCGACTGCAGCAGCGCCGCCGCTCGAAGCCGCTGCGTCAAAACCCGTGGTTCGCACTGTGATGACTTTGGTACCGTCAGTGGACTGGACGGTGGCAATGGCATTGCCAGCATAAATGGGTCGCTCGAAAGTGTCTGGCGCATCCACTTTGGTGATGTCGCTGATTTGGGCCACGTCCAATTTAGCGGCCACACGCGGTGCCACGTTTTTGCCACCGGCAGTGGCGGGGAAAAGGATGTGGCTGTAGTGGGCAGCAATGGCCAGAACTTCAGCCGCCACGTTTTCGGCCAAAGCATGGGCCAGGCTTTGGCTGTCCACATGAATCACTTTGGAAACCCCAGCAATTTGCGCCGCCGCAGCCGCAGCCGCAGCCGCATTGTGGCCAGCCACAAGGACATGCACATCACCGCCGCAAGCCGCCGCCGCCGTCACAGTATTTAAAGTCGCGCCTTTGATCGTGGCGTTGTCGTGTTCTGCAATAACAAGTGCGGTCATGGTCAAATTACCTTTGCAACGTTTTTCAATTTATCAACCAAAGCGGCGACATCAGGCACCTTGATACCCGCGCTGCGTTTGGCAGGCTCGGACACTTTCAGCGTCTTGATGCGGGGACTGATGTCCACACCCAGGTCTTCAGGCTTGTAGTTGTCAAGCTGTTTTTTCTTGGCCTTCATGATGTTCGGCAGCGTCACGTAACGTGGCTCATTCAAACGCAAATCGGTGGTCACCACCGCAGGCAGGGAGATCGACAGAATTTCGAGACCGCCATCGATTTCGCGGGTCACCGAAGCGCGGCCATCGGCCACTTCAATTTTCGACGCGTAGGTTGCTTGTGGCAGGTCTGCCAATGCTGCGAGCATCTGACCGGTCTGGTTGCAATCGTCATCGATCGCTTGCTTGCCCAAAATGATCAAGCCGGGTTGCTCTTTGTCGATCAAAGCCTTCAGCAACTTGGCGACCGCCAAAGGCTGCAAGTCCACATCGGCGGGGGTTTCGACCAAAATGCCACGGTCTGCACCAATGGCCATCGCTGTGCGCAGGGTTTCCTGGCATTGCGTCACACCGCAAGACACGGCAATGACTTCGGTCGCCACACCTTTTTCTCTCAAGCGTACAGCCTCCTCGATCGCAATCTCGTCAAAGGGGTTCATGCTCATTTTGACGTTGGCGATGTCCACGCCGGTACCGTCAGATTTCACGCGGACTTTCACGTTGTAGTCCACCACCCGTTTGACGGGAACCAAAATTTTCATAAACACATCTCCGTTGATTGAATTTCGAATGGCTTTAAGACTCTGTAGGCTTAATGCGCAGTTGACGTTAACGTAAACGTCAATTGTGCATTAAATGTCCTTTTAAAGCGAGCAGATCAGTCAATAAAAGCACGGTCGTTCTTTATTTTACACCAAGCTTTTCGCAGGTTCCTTTATTGTGAACGAGGAAACCCTAGGAATTAACTGACAGATCGGTCGATCGGTTAATTATGGTGAGCATCTGCCCATGTCTGAACAAGTTCAGATGACAAGATGTGTGCAAGTCCAGCTCTTGGAGTTTCCGCATTCATGGCGGTGTCTTCACAGCCACCGAGTGCACGTGCACTGGCGGCGGCGCTTTCTTCTTTGCCTGGGCCCGCGGCCCCTTGCGTTGTAAATCACTGTACGAGATTCTGGTGGCGTCTGTTCGCAGCTGCTGGCCATCAGCGTGGGCATTTTGTTGGTATTTCCTGCCCTGAGTCTGTGGCTAAGGTCCCTGATGGACTAGGGGCTCACGCCCTGGCTCACCATGCGCACCACACGCTGCGGGTAAGGAATGTCAATGCCATTCGCCCGCAGCCGTTGCAAAATGCCGATGTGAATCAGTGACTTCACATTCAAGAGGCTGCCCTCTTCTTCGTTCAGCCAATACCCTAATGTAAAGTCCAACCCGTCGGCTCCAAAAGCCGATAACGTCACGGTCGGCGTTGGCTCTTGCAAAACCCCTGCTTGTTCGCCACACGCCTCCCGCAACAAGGCCATGACCTGCGACACATCGCTGTCATACCCAACAGACACATGGATCGACTGCCAGACTTTGCTGTCGGCCAAAGTCAAATTTTCAACCCGATTGGTGATCAGCATTTCGTTGGGGACGATGGATTCACGCCCCGTGACCGAACGAATCACGGTGTACCGCGCCTTGATGTCGGTAATGCGCCCTTCAAAATCATCGACACGAACGTTGTCGCCAATCCGCATACTGCGCTCGGTGAGAATCACAAAACCACTGACATAGTTGGCGGCCAATTTTTGCAAACCCAATCCCATACCCACACCGAGCGCGCCGCCCATCACCGATAAAGCGGTCAAATCGATTCCTGCGGAAGACAAGGCCAACAAGACGCCGATAAACAGGAGCAAGGCGGTGACAGCATTGCTCATCGCTTTACGCAGTGATAAATCGCTGCCCGTGGCATTTTTTAACAGGCGCGACTCAAGTGCTGATGACAGCCACAAGGTCAGAATCAACACCACGGTAGCGGTCAAGCCGCCTTCGATCAAGGTGCGGACAGACAACAGTGAGGTGCCCACTTTCCAATGAATTTGATCCAAGGCCTCCAGCAACAATGGCAGCAGTCCCGTGATCCACAAAACCGCAGCGCCCCATGCAAACCATGACAAGGTGCGCTCAATCGGTCTGACCCAATCAGATTGCTTGAAGGTGACTTGCAGCACTTTAACGCCCAATCGAATGGCCGCCAACGAAACGCAGACGGGCACCCAAATGACCATCAGCGCCACAGTTAACCACTGCTGCAAAACAGCGCTTGCCGCGAAAGAAAAAACCATCAACATCAGAGGAAAGAGAACCCCATCAATCAATCGCTGACCGAGCAGTATGGTTAACTCCAGTTGGGGTGTTGCTCTGCGCACCGTCCAGGTCAACAGCCAGGCAGCCATCACACAGCCGGCCATCACGACCAACTCCAAACTCGACTGCGCAAGCGTCAATCCATGCCACCACGACAAAGGGTCATCCACCCGAATGACCGCCCGACTCATGGCCATTGGGGCGCTCTCTTTTCTATGAAGGCTTGCACCCCCTCTTGCGCCACGGGGTGAACCATGTTGCACGCCATGGTTTGACCTGCCAATTGGTAGGCGGCTTCTATGCCCATTTCGCGCTGTTTGTAAAACAAGGCCTTGCCCATGCGCAGAGCTTCGCGCGGCTTGCTCAGTATGGCTGCAACCAAGCGCTCAACTTGCGCGTCCAGTTCTGCGGCAACGGTGACCCGATTGACCAAGCCTTGTGCCTGCGCCTGAGCGGCGCTTAAAAAATCACCCGTCAGCAGCATTTCCATGGCTTGCTTGGCACCGATGTTACGAGACAACGGAACGCTGGGTGTTGCGCAAAACAAGCCCACATCAATGCCATTGACACCAAACAGCGCCGAATCTGAGGCAACGGCCAAATCGCACTGGGCCACCAATTGGCAACCTGCTGCCGTTGCAATGCCTTGCACGCGCGCAATCACCGGCACGGGCAAATTTTGAATCGCCAGCATCATTCGCGTGCATTGCGCAAACAGTTGCTGGTAGTACGCCAACTCGGGCTGGGCACGCATTTCTTTCAAATTGTGTCCCGCACAAAAAGCCTTCCCTGCAGCCGACAGGACCACCACTCGGCCCATGTCATCTTTGGCTACGCGTTCAAGGGCATCTTGTAAAGCTGTCAAGACGGTTTCACTTAGAGCGTTGAAAGTAGAAGGTGAATTGAGCGTCAGCGTGTGCACACCCCGCGCATCGCGGTGGTGCAACACAACAGCATTGGCAGAAGAAAGAATTTCGGTGTTCATGGCCGCCATTGTGGCTGAGAATCAGGAACTAAACATCCGCCAGCACCCGCAAATGGGCTTCAACACTGCGGGCCAAAGCGCTCAGGCTGTAACCGCCCTCCAGGCAACTGACGATGCGTCCCTGGCTGTAACGCAGCGCAATGTCTTTGATCCGCTGCGTGATCCAGGCAAAGTCCTGCTCCACCAAGCCCATCTGCCCCAAGTCATCTTCACGGTGCGCATCAAAACCAGCACTGATGAAAATCATCTCTGGTCGATGGCTCTCCAGTCGAGGAATCCACATGACCTCTATCAATTCACGCAGGTCCATGCCCTTGGTGTAGGCCGGAACGGGCACATTGACCAAATTGGCGGCATTAGATTGTGAGCCCCCCTCTGGATAAAACGGATGCTGATAAAAACTGACCATCAAAATGCGGTCATCTCCCGCCACAATGTTTTCGGTTCCATTGCCATGATGCACATCGAAGTCGACTATCGCAACCCGCTTGAGTCCGTGGCGCTCCAAAGCGTATTTGGCTGCAATCGCCACGTTATTGAAAAAACAAAAGCCCATGGCCTTGTCACGGCAAGCATGGTGACCCGGTGGGCGCACCGCGCAAAAAGCATTTTCCAGTTCACCAGAAATCACCGCATCGGTCGCTTCTAAAGCGGCACCCGCCGCACGCAACGCGGCATCCCATGTGAAAGAATTAAGGGCCGTGTCCGGGTCCAAAGCACTGTGCGCCGGGCCACCGGCCAGCATGTCCTCTCGCAAGGCATCGCTCAGGCCTCTGATTGAAGCCACATACATTCGGCCATGCGCTAACTCAATATCCGTCAATGAAGCTTGGCCAGGCTCCCGCCGATCCAGCGCATGGTCCAAACCCGTCACCAGAAGTCGGTCTTCAATAGCGCCCAAACGCTCGGGACATTCAGGATGACCCGAGCCCATTTCGTGTTTCCAGAAATCACGGTGGGTAAAGTAACCAGTGGCGCCCATGTCTTTGTTCTTGATGGAGTCACTCTGCAGAGCACAAGCGCCCGCCAAGCCCTTTCAGCTTATCACGCACGCAGCATGCAACTTGATCAGAGCCTCCGGATGTGCAGATGATATTGCGCGGCGGCATTACATCCAAGCGAATGCAGACCCTTACACTGCAGACCTAGGTGTTCCAAGCTTTATCCACAAGCAAGAGACGGTATTTGCCCCATGACTTTGTTAACTTCTGTCCGGCTCAACCTACCCCAACGTACAGGGTGGCTGATCTCGCTTTGCCTGTTCAGTACCCTGTCATGGGCAGCGCCTCAACACCACCTGAAAAAAAAAGCAAATAGAAAAGTAGTCGCGCCACCCCACGCTGCGGAGACTTACCGCACCAACACCGCAGCCATGGATTGGTCAGATGCCTTTGCACAGCGCCATCAACTTGACCGCGAATGGGTTCGAAGTGCCGTCGGACAGGCACGCAAAATTCCGGCCATCACCCAATACGTGATGCCCCCGGCAACACCCGGCGCCAAAAATTGGCGCGCTTACCGAAACCGATTCATAGAACCGATTCGGATCCAGGCAGGAATTCGCTTTTGGAAATCGCACGAGCTCACGCTCGTCCGTGCCGAACAAACCTATGGGGTTCCCGCTGAAATCATCGTCGGCATCATCGGCGTCGAAACACTGTATGGACAAAACACCGGCAATTTCAGGGTGATCGACGCACTGGCCACCTTGGCCTTTGATTTTCCAGCCAAGCATCCGCGTGCCACCGAACGGCAACCGTATTTTTCTGGCGAACTGGAACAATTTTTATTGTTGGCCCAACGTCACCGCTGGGCCCCTTTAGGCATCAAAGGAAGCTACGCAGGAGCCATGGGTTGGCCGCAATTCATGCCTGGCAGTTGGACACAATTTGCGGTGGACTTCGATGGTGACGGTCGAATTGACCTTTTCAACAACACAGCCGATGCCATTGGCTCGGTGGCCAATTACTTAAAGGCCTTCAATTGGCAAACCGGCATGCCCACACACTACCCTGTGCAGTTGGATGCAGCCCAACTGAACATGGAAGCTTTGATGGCGCCCGACATATTGCCGACCTTCAGCCTCAGCAGCTTCATGGCCAAAGGAGCCATCCTTGAAGGCGCTGCACTTCAGCACGCGGGTCCGCTGGCCTTGATCGAACTACAGAACGGTGGCGCACCCCCTTCCTATGTCGCTGGAACTGAAAACTTTTATGCAATCACCCGATACAACTGGAGCAGTTACTACGCCATGGCGGTGATTGAATTAGGCCAAGAAATCAAAGCGGCCAGACAACGCTGAGCCAGCCTTGAACCACGGCCTTTTGTAGGAGCTTGCCTGCAAGCGATGATTGCAGCCCTCCCAGTCCTTAAACAACGACCAAGACCTGATGAACCCCCTGAACCCCAAAAAGCTGCTGTT
>Ga0164295_10001713_pt1 | contig 18230 bp, 13 predicted proteins | sample GEODES006metaG_FD_111798 | JGI IMG/M metagenome (GOLD analysis project Ga0164295, IMG submission 111798) | Oligotrophic lake water microbial communities from Sparkling Lake, Wisconsin, USA - GEODES006 metaG | ecosystem: Environmental > Aquatic > Freshwater > Lake | place: USA: Sparkling Lake... | reverse complement strand
CCATAGAGCCGGGTGCCGCCGCCGGTGGCGGCGATCTGCGTCACCACGATGCAGTTACGATCGTTGTCGGCGGCGATCGGCAGGCAGAATTTGGACCGCAGGTCGACCAGCGGAATCACCTTGCCGCGGAGGTTGATCACCCCCTTCACATGCTCTGGCATGTTGGCCACCGGCGTGATCGGGCAGAGGCGGATGATCTCCCGCACTTTCAGCACAGGGATTCCATACGACTCCTGGCTGAGCGTGAATGTCAGATACTTGCCCGGCTGGGCGACCGGCTGGCCCTGATGATGGCCCTGCTGCTGGACGGATGTGGCTCTCATGGCTGGGTTCTCGAACTTCGGTAGATGAACAATAGGGAGCGTGTGCGGGAGATGCTGGAGAGGGGTGGAATTGGCTCAGGGGAATGAAAGGCATTTCCCAGCGGCAGGGTGGGGCTAGGCGGCTTCGCCGTTATTTTTGGGTTTGAGTTTCACCAAGGCGTTGATATCGAGAATCAGGCCGACGCGGCCGTCCCCGAGGATCGCGGCCCCGGCAAATTCGGTTTGGTTGCGGAACATGTCGCCGAGGCTCTTGATCACCACCTCCTGCTTGCCGATCAATTCATCGACCAGCAGGCAGCGGGAGTCTTGCCCCGCCTCGACCACCACCACGATCCCCTTGGTTGGATCGTCGGCGGTGTGGGGAGTGTTGAGATGGCGACCGAGCCTGAGGATCGGCGTCAGCCGGCCGCGCACGCTCACCACCTCGCCGCGCCCCTGCACAGCCGTGACCATGCCCGGCAATGGGCGAAACGATTCGCGCACAGAGAGCGTGGGGATCACATACCGCTGCTCGCCCACCCCGACAAGCAAGCCCTCGATGATCGCCAGCGTGAGCGGCACATAGAGCGTGAACGTGGTGCCCTGGCCTTCGATCGAATCGATTTCGATCTTGCCCCGCATCTTTTCGATGTTGCGGCGGACAACATCCATCCCCACGCCGCGGCCCGAAAGATCGGTCACCTTCTCGGCGGTGGAGAATCCGGGAGCGAAGATCAGCTCAAAAATTTCCCGTTCGTCGAGCGTTTCCTCCGGCTTGACGATTCCCCGTTCGATCGCCTTGGCGAGGATCTTCTTGGGGTTTAACCCCCGGCCGTTGTCCTCGATCTGGATGACGATAAATCCGCCCTGATGGAAGGCCCGCAGTGTGATCGTGCCGGCGCTCGGCTTGCCGGCGGCCACGCGGGCTTCCGGCATCTCGATGCCATGGTCGGCCGAGTTGCGGATCATATGGACCAGCGGATCGCTCAGCTCTTCGACGATGTTGCGATCGAGCTCGGTGTCTTCACCCTCAAGATTCAGCTGGATCTCTTTTCCCTGCTGGAGGGCCAGATCGCGCACCAGCCGGGCCATCTTCTGGAACGTGTTGCGGATCGGCACCATCCGCAGCGACATCGCCGTGCGCTGCAGATCGGAGGTGATGCCGCGGAGTTGGCCGAGGCAGCGCGAGAGATGGGCGCTGGAGATCGTTTTGAGCTCGGGGTTTTGCACCACCATCGATTGGGCGATGACAAGCTCCCCAACCAGATCGATCAGGCCGTCGAGCTTGAGCGTGTCGACCCGCACAATGCCGGTGCCGATGACGGGGCCAGTCGGGGCGGCTGCGGCACTGTTGGCCGCCTTCCGCGCTGGAGCAGCCGGCTGCGGCGCCGGCTCCTCGACAGCCACAGCAGCAGTCTGGAAGAACGGCTCGGGCTGCGGGGCAGACGCCTCTGGCTGATGAAACACAGATGCAAATGAAGCCTCATCAAACCCAGCCGGGCTGGCAGACGGCTCGACAGGTGCTGCTGTCGCAGGGGCTGGCAGAGCAGGAGCCGGGGCGGCCTCGGCAGCCGCGATCGCCACCGGGAGAGCGGCTGCAGGCTCAGCAGCCGAGGGGGCCTCGGCCAAAGCGGCTGGAGCGGGGACAGCCGCGGCGGCTACCGACAGGCTTCCGCCGGCCAGCAAGGCATGCACATTCCTGATCAGCTGGGGGATCGGCAGGGCAATCTGCCGGCCCGCCTGCACGCCGCCGATCTGCTGCGAAAGCTCCGTCACAAATCGCTTGAGAATGTCGGAGCCGGCCAGAATCACGGTGATCGAATCGCTGCCGAGCTTGTAGGTGCCACGGCGGGCCGCATCGAGCATCGATTCGAGCTCGTGCGTGAGTTGCTGCAGCACATTGAGCTTCATCACCCCGACGTTGCCCTTGAACGTGTGGAACGCCCGGAAGAGCGAGTCGATCGAGGAGGAATCGGTCGGATTCACTTCCAGCACCAGCACGCCCTGCTCGATGTCTTGCAGGAGATCCTGTGCCTCGGCACAAAACAGCTGCAGCATCTCGGTATCGGAATCGGCCGGCACAACATCGACGGTCTGTTCAGGCAGGGCGTCTGCAGCCACTGCGGCAGTGGCCACAGGATGGGCAGAAGCAGCAGAGGCTTTCGACGCGCCAGCAGCCGGAGTTGGCTGCACAGCTTCGGCGGGCACTCTCCAGCCCTCGGGCAGGGCGGGATAGGGAAGCTGATATTCCCACGACATCACCGCCGCATCCATCCAGGGCTGCCAGTCGCCCATGCGGGCTATGGAGACTGCCGAAAGCCGGTTGTCGGCGGCCACGCGCTCGTCGATCCAGTAACGCACGGCCAGCATCGCTGAAACGATCGGCTCAGGCTCGGTGCCATCGAGCACCCCCTCCAACTGCTTGACGAGATCGTTGATCCCATCGACGCCGTTCTCCTTCACGGAATCGACGAATGCCAATTCAAGGCCGATCTGCTGGAGCAGTTTCTTGGCCTTGGCAATGATGGCGAAACGGTCCGTGCTCATCGGTGTCGGCGATCTGTGTGGGCGGCGGAAAACCGCCAGCCGGCAGGAGGGGGAGAAACGGAGCCGAGATCAGACAGGGCCTGGCGGAGAGGCGGCAGACAGGCGTTCGCAGGGGGGAGCTGCCAACGGCAGGAACGCCAAAACTACTACAAGTCACCCGTCTTCACCAATCCACAGGGGAGCGTACATCCGAGATCGCGGTCAGGCAAATTTTTCCGGAAAATCTTCTCAACAGTTCTCTGCCGCACTCCCGCAGAACGCCTGGTTGATAACGCTCGTATTACTGCCGGGGGGTCACAGTCTGTCCGTTTCGTGCGCGCCATGGCCGATTCGTGCGCGCCATGGCCGTTTCGTCCCCGAATGTGTCCGTTTCATCCCCCGCTGGCTAGCCGCGGGGGACCACGGGAGGCCCGGAGGGCCGAGGGGAACGTGCGGAGCAATTGCCCAGGCAATCCCGACCATGCGTATCGATCACGAGTTTCCGGAATAACCAGAGCACTCAGCCGGCGCGGTCTGAGAACCCGCTCTTTTAGGAAGCCTGCTGGCCCAAACGCTGGTGGGCCTCGACGAGCAGGCTTTCTGTTTCATCCCAGCCGATGCAGCCATCGGTGATCGACACGCCGTAGGCGAGTTCGGCCCGCTTGGTATTCACCGGCTGGCTGCCCTCTTCAATATTGCTCTCGAGCATCACGCCGACGATCGAGCGATCCCCGGCGACCCGCTGCTCCAGCACATCCCGCCACACAATCGACTGCCGGCGGTGGTCTTTGCCTGAGTTGGCATGGCTGCAATCAACAATTACACGCGGTGCCAAGCCGGCCGCTTCCAGCCGCGTGCGGGCCTCGTGGAGGATTTCCGGGGAATAGTTGGACCCGCTGCGGCCGCCTCGCAGCATCAGCACGCCCCACGGGTTGCCAGTGGTGGAGACCACGCAGGTGCCGCCGTCGTTATCGATGCCAAGGAAGCTGTGCGGCGTGCGGGCGGCTTGCATGGCATCGACCGCCGCCTGCAGGGAGCCGTCGGTGGAATTCTTGAATCCCACCGGCATCGAGAGGCCGCTGGCCATCTGGCGGTGCGTGGGGGATTCGGTGGTGCGGGCCCCGATCGCCCCGAGCACGATCGTGTCGGCGATGTATTGCGGGGTGATCGGCTCCAAAAACTCGGTGGCGGTGGAGATGCCCCGCCGGGCACAGTCGATGAGCAGCCCGCGGGCCAGCCGCAGCCCCGTGGCCACGTCAAACGAATCATCGAGGTGCGGATCGTTGATCAGCCCCTTCCAGCCGACGGTGGTGCGGGGCTTCTCAAAATAGACCCGCATCACGACCAGGAGCCGGTCGGCCAACCGCTCGGCCAGCGTGCCGAGCCGTTTGCAATAGTCAGCCGCCACATCGAGATCGTGGATCGAGCAGGGCCCCACCACGGCGATCACCCGGGGATCCTCTCCTGAGAGCACCCGCTCCACCGCCTGGCGGCCGGCGAGAATGGTGCGGGTGGCCGCCTCATCCAGCGGAAACTGCGCCATCAGCCGGGATGGGGATACCAGCGGCTCAAGGCTCCTGATCCGGAGGTTTGACGTGGCGGCACAGCCGGGAGGATGGCCGGCTGGACGGGCGTTGGCAGTGGGGTTCATAAAGTTCAATCTACACCATTTTTTGGCTCCACTCTATTTCCGGCAGCGCTCGCCCTGCCCTGCCCGGAGCCGGGCTGCGGGGCCGACCCGGCAGCAGCGGTCCGATTCCCGAGGCTGCCACCCCCGGAAAAAGCGCCAAAGTCCTCGCCCCTCGCGCCGCAGGTGGCCGGGGGACGTCGGTCGATTGACCCGCTCTGCGAACGCTGGTTCAATCCGCTTGGCCTGCGGCCGCGCAGGGCAGGAGCAAGGGCAGAGGCGAAGGGTGAGGAACTCGCAACCGTGACCAGGCATATCTTCGTGACCGGCGGCGTCGTCAGTTCACTCGGGAAAGGGCTCACCAGCGCCTCGATCGGCATGCTCCTGGAGGCCCGCGGCCTCCGGGTGCGGATGCAGAAACTCGATCCCTATATCAATGTCGATCCCGGCACCATGAGCCCCTACCAGCATGGGGAGGTGTATGTCCTCGACGACGGCAGCGAAACCGATCTCGATCTGGGCCACTACGAGCGGTTCACCTCCACGCAGCTCACCCGGATGAGCAACTACACCACCGGCCAGATCTATCTGTCGGTGATCAACAAGGAACGCCGCGGGGAGTTTCTCGGCAAGACGGTGCAGGTGATTCCGCACATCACCAACGAGATCAAGGAGATGGTGCGCAACCTCGCCTCCGCCGACACCGATGTGGTGATCACGGAGATCGGGGGCACCGTGGGCGATATCGAAAGCCTGCCGTTTCTCGAAGCGATTCGGCAGATCCCGCTGGAGGTGGGACGCGAAAACTGCCTGTTTATCCACCTCACTCTCGTGCCCTACCTGAAGGCCGCCGGCGAGCTGAAAACCAAGCCGACTCAGCATTCCGTCGGCATTCTGCGGCAGATCGGTATCCAGCCCGACGTGCTCGTCTGCCGTACCGAACGCTCGCTGGATGTATCAGACCGGGAAAAGATCGCGCTGTTTTGCAATGTGCCGCTCGACTGCGTCATCGAGGAACGCGACAAAGATTTCTCGATCTACGAGGTGCCGCTCTCGCTGCAATCCAACCGCATCGACGACATCGTGCTGCGCCGGTTCGGCATGCAGGCCCCGCAGGCCGATCTCGCCGCCTGGCACGATATTCTCCACCGGCTGCGGAACCCCGAGCATGAGGTGTCGATCGCTCTGGTGGGCAAATACGCCGAGCACCGCGATGCCTACAAAAGCATCTACGAGGCGCTCGACCATGGCGGCATCTCCCATCGCACGCAGGTGCGGGTGCAGCCGATCAAGAGCGAGGATATCGAGCGGGAGGGAGCGGAGCGGCTGCTGGCCGGCTTCGACGGGCTGATCGTTCCCGGCGGCTTCGGCGAGCGGGGGATTGAGGGGAAGGTGGAGGCGATTCGCTTTGCCCGCGAGCGGAAGCTGCCGTTTTTGGGAATTTGCCTGGGGATGCAGTGCGCCGTGATCGATGTGGCCCGGCATCAGGCCGGGCTGGAGGGAGCCCACTCGACCGAATTCGCCCGTAACAGCCCCCATCCGGTGATCTGCCTGATGGAGGAGCAGCAGGGAGTTGTGGCCAAGGGGGGCACGATGCGGCTGGGCGCCCAGCCGGCAGTGCTCACTCCCGGCACGCTCTCGGCCAGAGCCTATGGCTCTTCCCGCATCTCCGAGCGGCATCGGCATCGCTACGAATTCAATGCCCGCTATCGGCAGCAGTTGGAAAAGGCCGGGCTGGTGATTGCTGGTACGAGCCCCGATGGGGCGCTGGTCGAGATTGTGGAACTGGCTGATCACCCCTGGTTTGTCGCCGTCCAGTTTCATCCGGAGTTTAAGAGCAAGCCGACCGCTGCCCATCCGCTCTTTGCCGGCTTCGTGGCTGCGGCGGTAATGCGTCACTCAGGCGGCACTTCCGTGGCCGAGGCCTGAGCGGGTTTCCTGTTCGCGGTCTCTTTTCCGGTTTTTCTGTTGTTGGTTTCTTGTTGTGTTGTCCCCGCAGGAGCAAGTGCCATGTCTGCCAGCGACCGAGAAGATGACGAGGATGAAAACGCCATGGTTTCAGAGGGGGATACCGGCCCCCTGCCGGCGCCGCCGGCAACGTTTGATTTCCTGGTTCACACGCTCTTCACCCAGGCCCTGATGGCGCTGGGACGGATTCCCAATCCGATCACCAAGAAAACCCACCGCAATCTCCCCGCAGCCCGACACTTCGTTGACATGCTCGGCATGCTTGAGAAGAAGACGGCGGGAAACCTCTCCGCCGACGAGCGCCGGGTGCTGGAGGAGGTTCAGCATCAACTCCGCATGCTGGTGATGAACGACTCGGGCGCGGCAGGGGGTGCTTCATGAGGCTCCATCGCCTGCCCTACCAACGGAAATTGGGCGCGGGATGCCGACTGCTTTCGGCCCTCAGCCATCTGGTACTCGGCGCGCCCGTTGCCTGGGCCATTCTTTGGGCCTTGGCGCCCCGGCTGGCCCTGGCTGATGTCGTGTTGGAACGCCGGGAAGATCGGGTGGACGTGACGGTCGAGGGCGCGCCTTTCACCAGCTATATCTTTCAGGGGCATGCGCAGCCCATCCTCTTTCCGATCCGGGTGCCCGGCGGCGAGACGATCACCCGCTCCTGGCCGATGGTGCCGGACGTGGAGGGGGAGGCGCATGACCACGTCCACCACGAATCGCTCTGGTTTTGCCACGGCTCGGTCAACGGCATCGATTTCTGGGCGCGGAAGCATGCCGCAGGCGAGCCGACGCCGCGCATTGAGCATGTAAACCTCCGCGTCTGCCAGAGCGGCCCGCAGGGCCTGCTCGAAGCCGACAACCGCTGGTGCGCCGCCGACGGCACGGTGGTTTGCACCGATACCCGCACGCTCGCGTTTTCCGGCGACGCCGCAGCCCACACGCTCGACTATCGGATCACGCTGCGGGCCGACCACGGCCCGTTGACCTTCGGCGACACCAAAGAGGGCACGATGGCCCTGCGGGTGCGTTCGGCCCTGCAGCCGGTTGACGCCTACGAATCGACGGGGGCGATGGGGAGAATTGTGAATTCTTCGGGGCTGATCGATGGCGCCGCCTGGGGCAAACCGGCCCGCTGGGTCGATTACTCAGCTCCCATCGGCGGCCGCACGATTGGCGTGGCGGCCTTTGATCATCCCACCAATCTGCGCCATCCCTCGCTGTGGCACGCCCGCGAATATGGTCTCTGTGCTGCCAATCCATTCGGGCTCCATGATTTTACCGGGGCCCCGCCCGGCAGCGGCGACTACACGATCCCCGCCGGCGGCACGCTGGAACTGCGTTACCGATTTGTGTTTCATACTCTCGACGCGGAGGGGGCGCGTGTGGAGGAGCGTTGGCAGCAGTGGGCGCATACGAAAAGCAGCGGCGGCCCGGGACCCTCGATCCCAGCGGCTCCTTCTCCACCGAAAGACCCCTCCCGATGAGCGCCTCAATTCTGGATGGCCGAAAACTCGCAGGCAGCATCGAGGAGTCGCTCCGCGCCGAGGTGGCGACGTTTGCCGGAGTGGTGGGTCGGGCGCCGCGGCTGGTGGTTGTGCTCGTGGGCGAGATGGCAGCCAGCGCTTCTTATGTCAAAAGCAAGGCCGATGCGGCCGCGCGGGTGGGCATCGATGCCGATGTGTTCCGCGTGACTGCCGGCACCACGACCCAAGCCTTGGTCAAGCTGATCCACGAAATATCCAGCGAGGCTGATCGCCCGGCCGATGGGATCCTCGTGCAACTCCCCCTCCCGAACCACATCGATACCACAGCTGTGCTCGATGCCGTGCCGGCTGATCGCGATGTCGACGGCTTTCATCCGGAGAACGCCGGCCTTCTGTCGCAGGGCCGGCCCCGCTTCATTCCCTGCACGGCGGCCGGGGTGCAGCGGATGCTGCTCGATGCGGGGATCGAAACGGCCGGCAAGCATGCCGTGATCATCGGGCGCAGCGACATTGTGGGAAAACCGCTCGCCCTCCTCCTGGCCTCGCGTGGCCCGGGTGGAGATGCCACCGTCACCCTCTGCCACAGCCGCTCAGCCGATCTCCCCGGCCTCACCCGCCAGGCCGACATTCTGGTGGCGGCCGTGGGACGGCCACAGATGGTGACGGCGGAGATGGTCAAACCGGGTGCCGTGGTGGTGGATGTGGGGATCAACCGCATCGCCAGTGAGGGAAAGCCGGGGGGCAGGCTGGTGGGGGATGTCGATTTCGCCGCAGTGGCTCCCGTGGCCGGCTGGATTTCGCCGGTGCCGGGGGGAGTGGGGCCGCTGACGGTGGCCATGCTCCTCTCCAATACGCTGCTGGCGGCCGAACTGCGGCTCGGCTCCCGGGTCCCCCGGCAAGCCTGACTGCTGCCGAACATGCCGGGATTGCCCAGAATCCCCGCAGAACCCGCCCTTGAACGCGGCGGCCCGCATCACTACCTTCCCGACCCGGCAGACCGGCACCCGTTTCGCGCAACCCCCCATGTTGCCGCTTCGGGGCCAGATCGCCCGGGTGGTCTTTCAGACCATCCGGCTGGGCTTTCGTAGTTGTTCCATCCGATTCCCAAGCAGGGTCTTTGCTTTCTGCGCCCAATAGCCTGAGGCAATTGGCGCCAGCGGCAAGCACCCCCCAAGGATTTTCGCGCCGATAGAGAGCGTGGCCAGGGGCCCAGGGGCCCTTGGACACAGACAGCAGAGGCACCGCCTCCAGGAACTGAAAAGGATCTCCGTTCATGCACTATTTCCTTCGCGCCCTGCGCGACGCCGCCAAGAGCTGGCCGCTTCTGCTGGCCTCATTCCTCTGTTCGTGCGGTGTGGCGAGCCTGTGGGGGGCCAATATCGCCGCCCTGTTCCCGATCATTGAGGTGACCCTCAACGGCGATTCGCTGCAGACCTGGAACAATCGGCGGATCAAAGACGCCCAGACGCGCATTGAGCACAACACCGCCGAACGGACCCGGCTGGAAGACTGGCTGAAAACCGATGGTCTGCCGGCAGATCAGGCGGCCTCCGGACGCGCGCGTCTGGAGGCGATCGCCCTCGGCATGCGCAATGACGAGGCCCTTCTCTCCACCTCTCACCAGCTCGCCCCCTGGATCGACCGTTTTCTCCCGCTCGATCCCTTTACAACCGTGCTGTGGGTGGTGGGATTCGTGGTTGTGAGCACGTTCGTCAAGCATGCGCTGCTGATGACCAGCACGCTGCTGGTCTCCTGGGTGGCGATGAGCATCAGCCGCGACATCCGCGTGAAGGTTTTCGACAAGGCGCTGGCGCTCGACCGGGTGCAGTTTATGCGCAACGGATCGGCCGGCTTTATGGCGCAGGTGACGGGCGTTTCCGACATGCTCTCCAGCGGTATCACCAGCGTCTATGGCGGGGCTATCACCGAGCCGCTCAAAATCCTCGCCTGCCTCACCGGGGCGTTTCTCATCTCCTGGCAGTTGACTCTGGCCTGCCTCACGCTGGCGCCGGTGGTGGGCTTCCTGATGGTCTGGCTCAACCGCCGCATCCGCAATGTTTCCAAAAATATCCTCACCCGTTCGCTCGGCTTTCATCATGTGCTGCTCGAAGCGCTCAACAATGTGCTCACCGTGCAGGCCTATACGATGGAGGATTTCGAACGGACGCGCTTCCGCCATTGCACCACCGATGCAATGAAGGTCGGAATGTGGCAGACGTTCTATTTTGCCCTGGCCAATCCAATCACCGAAATCCTCGGCATTGGGATGGTCGCGACATCGATCGCAGTGGGGGCGTGGCTGGTGATCAACCAGCAGACCCAGATCTTCGGCTTCACCATGACCGACCGGCCCATGACCGTTCCCGGCATCATGGTCTTTTTCGGGATGCTCATCGGTGCCAGCGATCCGGTGCGGAAGCTCTCTGGGGTGTTCACCGGCGTGAATGTTGGCATCGTGGGAGCTCAGGCCCTCTATCCGATGCTTGACACGCCATCGAAACTCGCCGAACCGGCCAACCCCAAGCGGCTGCCCTCCCCCCACCGCGAGATCCGCCTGCAGGACGTGTCGTTCAGCTACGACGGGATCGACACCGTGCTCCGCGATGCCAACTTCTCGATTCAGTTCGGGGAGCGGATTGCAGTTGTGGGCCCCAATGGCGGCGGCAAGAGCACGCTGATCAATCTCATCTGCCGATTCTATGATCCGACCCAGGGGCAGGTGCTGCTCGATGGAGTGCCCCTGACCGAACTGTCGCTCCACGATCTGCGGCGGCGCATCGCCATGGTGACCCAGCAGACAGAGCTGTTCAACGAATCGATCATGTACAACATCCGCTATGGTCGCTGGGATGCCACTGACGCGGAGATCGAGGAGGCTGCTCGCAAGGCGCATGCCCATGAATTCATCAGCGAATTCCCCGACGGCTACCGCACGATGGTGGGGCCCAACGGCTTCCGGCTCTCGGGCGGGCAGCGGCAGCGGATCGCCCTGGCCAGGGCCTTCCTGCGCAACGCGGAAATCCTGGTGCTCGACGAAGCCACCAGCCAGATCGACGTGGAGAGCGAGCGACTCATCCACGATGCCCTCTCGCTCTACGTGGAAAATCGCACCGTGATCATGATTACCCATCGGGCGAGCACGCTGGCTCTGGCCGATTCGATCCTCCATGTCGAGCATGGCACGATCACCAAGCGTCCGGCCACCAAGCTCCAGGCCGCTTAGGATTGCCTGATTGTCAGGCCCGCTTGGCGAGCCGGGCGTTCCACCGGGCGTGGTCTCGCGGTTCGTAGTGGGTGATTTCGAAGCTGTTGCGCACCACCTCGCGGACGCTGCGCAGATCGACCGTTCCGCCACTGGCAAGCTGCTGCACCAGCAAATTGCCGATGGCAGTCGCCTCAACGGGGCCAGCAATCACCGGCCGCTGGCAGGCATCGGCGATCCATTGGCAGAGCATTCCGTTTTTCACACCACCTCCAACAACATGGATCCGTCCCAGCCGACGGCCCAGCAAGCTGTCGAGCTCTTCGACGGTCCGGCGCACCGCCGCCGCCACGCTCTCCAGCGCCGTCCGCACCACCGCAGCAGTGGTTTCCGGAACGGGCTCCCCAGTCTCCCGCGCCAGGCTCCGGATCGCCTCCGGCATGTCGTGAGGTGCTACCAGCGAGGGATGGTTGGGATCGACGAGCGTCACCAACGGGGGAGCCTCTGCCGCCAGAGCCGTCAACTGCTCCCAGGTCCATTCCTTCCCCGAGCGCTGCCAACTGGCACGGCACTGCTGCACAAGCCAGAGACCGCAGATATTTTTGAGCAGGCGGGTGGTGCCACCGATGCCGGCTTCGTTGGTGAAGTTTCGCTCCAGACAGGCCGGGGTGACCAGCGGGTGGGAGAGCTCCGCTCCCACCAGAGCCCAGGTGCCGAGACTCACATAGCACCAGTCGGGTCGGTCGCTCGGCGGCTCCGAGGCGGGCACCGCGGCCACCGCGCTGGCGGTGTCGTGCGTGCCAGGCACCACCACCCGAACGCCGGAAAGCCCCGTTTCTAAAGCCAACTCCGGCCGCAGCGGCCCCAGCACAGTGCCCGGCTCAACGATCGGCCCGAAGATGTGCCGCGGCAGGGCGAAGCGATCGAGGAGATCAAAGGCCCAGGTGCCGCGCTGCGGATCGAAGCATTGCGAGGTGGAGGCGTTGGTGCGTTCGTTGGAGCGCACCCCCGACAACAGCCAATGCATGATGTCGGGAATCATCAGCATGCGGTCGGCCGCGGCGAGCACGCTCGACCGCTGCTCCTGCATGCTGAGGAGTTGGTAGAGCGAATTGATCTCCATGAACTGCAAGCCTGTGGCGGCGAAGATTTCAGCGCGAGGCACGATCCGCTCGGCCGCCGCGAGCATGCCGCGGGTGCGGGCATCGCGGTAGCAGACCGGATTGGCCAGCAGCACATCGTCAGCCCCCAGAAACGAAAAATCGACGCCCCAGGTATCGACACCGATGGTGGCGACCTGGCTGCCGTGCCGGCCAGCGGCCGCGCGCAAGCCCTGCACAATCTCCTGCCACAGACGCACCAGATCCCACACCAACTGTCCACCCATCGCCACCGGGGCATTCTCAAACCGGTGAATCTCCTCCAGCTCCAGGAGGTGGCCGTCAAAGGCCCCCGAAACCACGCGGCCACCGGAAGCCCCCAAATCGATAGCCAAAGCCACAGAACGTGCCATGCGTGGTGAACCCCGTGCAAAGGTCGGCGAATCATGAACCAGCCGACATTGTTCACTTTTCCCAGTGGCTGACGAGTGGGGAGCACCATTCCCCGCCCGCAGCCGGTCCGGCTCCCACAAGCAACCGGGTAAGGCTGCCAAACTTTTCGGGTAAACAGCCCCTGGCATGCTGTTGGGGAGGGGGCAGGGTCGATATTTGTGTCACCAGAGCCTATTGTTAACCTGTTTGGGAAACATTCGTAGGATTCCCCTCTGATTCCAGGAACCGGGTTCCAGAAAGCGGCCGGCGGCATGGGCTTGAACGTCATCAATCTCCAGAGGCCTGACGTGGCGCCCGCCCTGCTGGCGGAACTCGCCGCGGCGAACAGTCTGCTGGAGAATGCCGAACCCTCCGAAATCATTCTGTGGGCGGCCCGGCGGTATGGCGATCGCCTCACGATGGCTACCGCCTTTGGGCCGGAGGGGTGCGTGATCCTCCATTGGCTGGCCCAACTCGCCCCCCGCACGTTCGTCTTCAACCTCGACACGGGCTACCAATTTGCAGAGACCCTGGAACTGCGCGACCGCATCGCCAAGCGGTATGGAATCGAGGTGTCGCTGGAACGCCCCGACACCACGGTGGCCGAATACGAACGCATGCATGGCGGACCGCTGCATGACACCGATCCCAACCGCTGCTGCGCCGACCGTAAGATCGCGGTGATCAAGCGGGTGCTCGGCCGGTTTGATGCCTGGATGAGCGGCATCCGCCGCGACCAGAGTTCCGACAGGGCTGCCGCACCGGTCGTCGGCTGGGACGACAAGTTTGGGGTAGTGAAAATCTCACCGCTGGCAAACTGGACAAAGGCCCGCATCTGGGACCTGATCGTGAAAGAAGACATCCCCTACAACCCGCTCCACGATCAGGGCTATGTCAGCATCGGCTGCGCCCCCTGCACGCGGCCGGTGGTGGTTGGCGAGGATGAACGCGCCGGCCGATGGAGCGGCACCGCCAAGACAGAATGCGGCCTCCATTCCCGCGATCACTGACCTTGCTGTGGGAACCGCCATCCATGGCCTTGTTCCACCACTTCGACCGGTGAAAACGCCTCCGGACTCCCCATGCGACTCTCTGCCAAAACGGAATACGCCGCGATCGCCGTGCTGGAATTGGCCCGCAACTGGGGCGCCGCAGATCCCGTCAGGATCCGCTCGATCTGCGCGGCCCATGGCGTGCCGTCGCGGTTTCTGGTGCAGATTCTCCTGCAGCTCAAGGGAGCGGGGATCGTCACCAGCACGCGGGGAGCTGCCGGCGGCTACCAACTCGCGCGGGCCCCTGCCGAGATCACGCTCAACGACGTTTTCCGCGTGATCGAGGGACCGGATGAACTGATAACATCGATCACCGCCGACCTCGCCGGACGATCGCGCAGCGTGTCGGTGTTGCTGGAAGCCTGGCGCGACGTGGCGGCGAAGGAAACCGCCGCGATGGAGGGAGTGACATTTGCCACGCTGGTGGAACGCTCCCGGACCACGACTGACCCGATGTATTATATATAGCGCCTGAAGGGCCATCCATGGCCCCTTCAGGCTTGGGGCATGCGGAGGCACAGCCAAGGTGTGCCTCGAATGCCCGGACGCCGTCTTCCTGACGGCGTGGGGGTGAGCCGCTCAAGGGCCATCCATGGCCGCGGCGCCAGCCAATTTTTGCGGGCCATCCGATGCGCGGCGATTATTGCTCGGGGCTGGCCAGCGTTCCCTGACCACTGGTTGGCTCGCCGAAGGCACGCGCCAGTTTGTTGGTCACCGCAAACGACAACTGCTCCAACTCAATCGCCAGATCGACCGCCACGCTCTGCACATGAGGAGGGAGGACAAGCGTGACCGGCGCAAAATTCACGATCCCCTCAACCCCCGCCACCACCAGCCGATCGGCCACCTCCTGAGCACGCTCGGCCGGCACCACAATCATCCCCAATCGCACTCCTTCGTGCCGCACCACCGCCGGCAGTTCGTTGAGCGGCCGCACCAAAATGCCCTGGATCGTCTGCCCCACCTTCGCCGGGTCGGCGTCAAAGGCCGCCCGGATGGAAAAGTTCTGCCGACCAAAGCCCCGGTATCCAAGCAGCGCCAATCCCAGGTTGCCCACCCCCACCATCACCACCGGCCAGGGATGGTTGGTTCCCAAAATGTCGCGCATCGCACGAATCAATTCATCGCAGCGGTATCCCACGCCCGGATAGCCGAACTGGCCAAAGAACCCCAGGTCCTTGCGCACCTGGGCATCGCTGAAGCCGAGCAGATTGCCCAACTGGCCCGAGGAGATCGTCTGCTGCCCGGCCGACTGCAAGCGCTGCAGTTCGCGCAGGTAGAGGCTCAGTCGGCTCACGACGACCTTGGGAACCGGGGCATCGGAGGGAGGATCGCCAGAAGGCGTACGGGATTCATTCATGGCAGAAATGCTCGGCGCCGGTTCTTCAGAAGACTCTACCCAACCCACCGGGTTCGCCGCAACGACGCACCGGGCCGCCCATCTGAAAATCCCCCCCAATGGGAACAGCCGACGCCCGGCAAGAGGGGAGACGTGCGTTATCTGGCGAACCCCCGCAGAAAAGGTTCCGGCAGCCCCATTGCCGTACCGAAGCGCAGCGCGGTATTCCTCCCGGAGTCCGGCGGCCTGAGCCACCGGGGCCCCGACGAGATGCATCCATGACCCGCGCCATCCCTTCGTTTCTGCCACCTGCCCGCCGGGGCAGCCTCGCGCTGACAGTGGCCCTCCTAGCCTTGACAGCAGGCGGAGCGACCGCCAGCCGGGCGGAGGGGACCCGATACGCCCCCACACCGATGGGCGCCGCCGAACTGCTCGCCCCGCTGGATACCTCCAGCCCGCGCGGCACCATGCGTGGCTTCATCGACACGATGGACCACATCTACTCTGCCGTGACGCAACGGCACACCCATCCTCCCGGCCGTGCCCGCCTCCAGCATCTCTTCAGCCAGATGATGTCGTGCCTCGATCTCTCGGCGGTGGCGCCTTCGCTGGTCATCACGGAGGCACGCGACGCCGCCGTCTGTCTCAAGGAAGTGCTCGACCGCGTGCCGGTGCCCGCCGACAGCGAAATTCCGGATGCCGACGCCGTACGCGATCAGAACATCACCCGCTGGCGCGTGCCCGGCACGGAAATCGTGCTCGTGCGACTGGCCACCGGAGACCGGGCCGGGGAGTTTGTTTTCGCCACCGATTCGGTCTCCCGAGCCAAGGAGTTTTTTCAGCGCGTCAATGCCTTGCCCTACAAGCCGACCGCTGGCAGCCCCGGCCTGCACCAGGCCTATGTCACGCTCGGGGGCTGGATGATTCCCGACCAACTCCTCCACTCGCTCCCCCTCTGGGCGCGAACCTCCATTGGCGGTGAGACGGTCTGGCAATGGGTCGCTACGCTTCTACTGGTGCTGCTGGCCGCGGCGGCGGTGCGAGGCGCCCTGCGCGTGGCCCAGCGGGCCGTGCATACTCCCGGCACGCTCAGTCTTGGTTCATTTATCTTTCCGGCGACCCTGATTGCCAGCAGCCTCACCGTCGACTACCTCCTCACGTTTCAGGTGCGTCTGACCGGAGAACGGGTGCTGCTGGCGAAGCTCTGCCTGGAGTCGGTCACGCTCACCGGCGTGGTCATCGGCATACTGGCAGCGTCCCGCCGTATCACCGATTGGTTTCTGGAAACCCGGGGCAAGCGGGGGGATGCCATCGATGGCCAGATGATTCGTCTGGTCAGCCGCGTCGGGACGGTGGCGGTGACAGCCTGGATCGTCTTCCATGCCGTCGATCGGATGGGAATTTCGGTCACCCCACTGGTGGCCGGGCTGGGAGTGGGCGGGCTGGCTGTGGCACTGGCGGCCCAACACACCACCGAAAACCTGATCGCCGGGATTGTGCTGTTCACCGACAAGCCGGTCAGGATTGGCGAGGAGTGTCAGTTCGGATCGGTCCGCGGCACGGTCGAAGAGATCGGCCTGCGGTCGACCCGGATCCGCAGCGCCGATCGCACGCTCATCACCATCCCCAATGCCGAATTCGCCAAGCTGCAACTGATCAACTTCACCCGCCGCGATCACATTCTCTTCAAAGCCGTGCTCGCGCTGGCTTCAGACACATCCACCACCCAGATGCGCACGGTGCTGGTGCGACTGAGAAAGCTGCTGATGGCCCATCCGCAGGTGGAACGAAATTCTTCGCAGGCGCGGTTCGTGGCGCATGGCCCCGCCTCGCTGGATATTGAATGCTCCGCATTCACCCACACCAACTGCTCCGCCACATTTCTCTCGATCCAGGAGGAACTGCTCCTCTCGATGATGGAGGTGGTGCGGGACAGCGGTTGCGAGTTTGCGGCACAGAACCAGCCGGCCCAGGTTTCCTGGACGGAGCGGCCGCGCAAGGGGCTGCGCCGGGTCGCCGCTGCCTGACTGAAGCAGACTCTCAGGACTCCGGCTCGATCGAGGCGCTCATGGCACCCTTCGATCGGGCCAGAAGTGTGTCGGGCCCCATGGCGTGGATCTGATCGCGTTTGAGTTCCGCATGCTCACGGGTCGTCGTCAGCACCACCACCCGCCCCTGCTGGTCAACCTCCTTGGCCAGTGCCAGTCCCCTTTCGGCGGGATGGCCGAAGAGTTTTTTGAGCATGGCAATCACATACTGATAGGTGTGATCGTCATCATTCCACAGCACGACATGGTAGCGGGGCTGGCGCTGCGGACGCGTTTCATCGGCGGGGGCGACAGCCGGGGGTGGCTCGGCCACCGGCGTCTCTACTGCCTGAGACTGAGCGCTCACTTTCCGCGGGCAGCGAAGCCCGCCGCAGCAGGGGGGCAACGCAACGGCACTGGCGGTGGCTGGCATGGTTCTGGCACACTCCCGAGGAGAAAATTCCCCACGAACCGATCGAGCCTGATTATAAGAGGTGGGGGCGATCGCCCAATGGCCCGCCTCAGCCCGAGCGTCTGTCGGTTTACAATCCTGCCTTTTTCGGGAGAAACTGCCCGTGCTTGATCGTCGCTATGTCGCCGACAACGTCGACCTCATCATCGCCAATTGCTGCAAGCGGGGCTCCACGGCCGACGTGGCCCGGTTCGCCGAGCTCGATCGGCTGCGCAGGAGTATGCAGGCCGATATCGACAGCCTCAACCAACAGGCCGGAGTGGTCAGCAAGTCGATCGGCAAGGCCGCCGACGCCAACCAACGCGAGGCCTTCAAGGCCGAGGGACGGCGCCTGCGGGAGGAGATCGGGGCCAGCGAGGGACGGCTGCAGCAGATTGTCAGCGAATCGGATGAAATCCTCCGGGCGATTCCCAATCTCACCCACCCCGATGCCCCCACCGGTGGCGAAGACGCCTCTGTGGAGATTCGCCGGGGACGCACCCCCTCCCCCCAATTTGATTTCAAACCGCTCGACCACGTCGATCTCGGCGCGCGGCTGAAACTGTTTGACTTCGATGCAGGTGCCAAGGTGGCCGGGCACGGCTTCTACTTCCTCACCAACGAAGGGGTGCTGCTGGAACTGGCGCTGCAGAAATATGCCGTCGACCTGCTCATGCGGGAAAAGTTCACAGTGATGACCACCCCCGATCTGGCCAGAGACACGAT